>ENA-OQKL01000497-OQKL01000497.1-human-gut-metagenome-genome-assembly--contig:-NODE-497-length-12446-cov-6.459128_pt1 | contig 12446 bp, 6 predicted proteins | sample MGYA00242779_ERZ504800 | MGnify/ENA primary metagenome ERZ504800 (study PRJEB26092, sample SAMD00036410) | human gut metagenome | host: Homo sapiens | study: EMG produced TPA metagenomics assembly of... | reverse complement strand
AATCAAAATTATAATGTACAGCATACCGAAAAGCATGAAGAACCAATAAAAAACAAAGAAGAATTTATTGCCGATTTCCGCGCAAAGCACCCTGAACGAATGGTATATATAGTTATATTTATTATTCTAGAAATTGTTTCAACAATCGTATTTATAATGAATGTATCATCTTATATAGATCATCACCGTGATGAAAATCTCACAGGTATGATGATTGCGGCATTTCTAGAAATAATTGCAATAATTTTTGCATGTGCAATTCAAAAAGTAAACGCATCGGCAAATAAAGCATTTGACAGTTATATTACAAAAGAAAGCCGCGAAAAACGAATGTAAGTACAAAATGGCTGTGTCCGAAATGCGGAAATTCAAATCCTGCCAACATAAGATACTGCTCAAACTGTAGTTGTCAAAAGCCGAATTTTGAACCGATTTCAGCTCAAACCGATGTTTGGCAATGTCCAAAGTGTGGAAAGATAAATCAAAATTATGTCGGAACATGCGGTTGCGGCACAAGAAAGCCATAAAGAAACAGGCTGTACAGATTGCGTACAGCCTGTTTTTTTGTGTAGGTATTAAAATGTAGCGGCGAACCGTGTTCTCCCCTACTAAACATCGGTAACTTTCTGACATCTATATAAATTTATTTTACATAAATTCTGTGTCTTTACTTGCGTGTGTCCGATTAACTTCGCTATATTTTCCGTTTTTCAATTTTTAACTTAATTTGAATCAATGTCCGTTCTCCGTAATTCTGATTGCAACGGCGGTGACATCGTCCTCACGGTCGGCCTTACGGTGCTTTACCGCCTCGTCAACAACAGCCTTTGCAAGATCCTGGGTACTGCCCTCATTCCATGTGCGAATAAGCTTTTCGAGCCATTTGTCATCGCCCGTAATTACACCGTCTGATACCATAACAATCATATCCCCCGTTGTCAGATTTACCGTGTCGGTTGAAAATTTTATACCGTTTAGAATTCCTGCAGGGAGCGACGGCATTTCACGAACCGTTACCCTGCCGTTTTTCTTTACAAATGTTACGGGTGCGCCTGCTTTTTTAAAAACGTGGTTTTGCCGGTGTAGAGGTCAACACTTGTGACATCAACCGTTGAAAGCGATTCGTCCTCACTTTTCACCATGAGGGCGGAGTTCACAATCTGCAAACAGCTGTCGGCTGAAAGTCCCGCCCTTAGCAGTCTTGTCATAACAGACGCCGCCATATTGCCGTCAACGGCAGCTCTGCCACCCGTACCCATACCGTCACACACGAGCGCATATGTTTTGCCGAAACCGTCATTGAAATAATTTATGCAGTCACCGCAGAGCTTACCGTTGTCGGCGGTGTGCTGGTCGCTTCCGATTTCAACATCAAACACGGGCATTTCGCACATTGCAATACGGATTCTGTTGCCCTCACGGCTGATTGTCGGAAGGTCAAATCTTCTTCCGCAACAGCGTGAAATCTCACGCATAACCTCGCCCTTAGAAAGCTTTTCAGACTTATTCGAGAGCGTAAGTTCCACGCTCATTCTTCCGCCGTTTGACACAAGGCAGATGCACTCCTCAACAATTGCACCGAGGCTTGTGAGGGCGCTGATTATCCGTTGTGCAGATTCGTTATCGCACCGCATTGTGTTGCGAAATTCATCAGCCAAATCGTGGAGAATATCGCCGATTCCGGAAAACTGCCCTGCAACAACGCTCCGCACATCGGTAATCCTTTGTTGTGCCTCAAGCGCCGACTGATATTCACGGTAGTTTGCGTTCATTGAACGGGCAATTTCGCCTTTTTTACAGCAGTTTTTTACAAAAGATTTTTCAACATCTCTTTCGCCTATTGTGCCGTTCGATTCAAGACACTCTTCAAGCCTTGCAAAATCGTCACGGGTGACACCGCCCTTGTGTTCATAGCAGTACATTTTCAGTCCGCAGGTTTCGCAGACTTCATTTCTTGTACCCTCACAAACAGCGTCAAATGTGGGCGAATAGAGTTTTTTCATCTTTTCAGAAACTTTTGAGACATCGTTTTTCACATTGCCGACTGCCTTTGAGGCAAAGTCGAGTCGCATAACAATATTTTTTCGCAGAGCCTCTCCGAGCGATGTGTTTTTGTCGCTTGAAAACACGGGCGAAATCACATTGCCGACCTCTTTCGGAAGAACCATAAACACCGCACTTGCGGCAAGGCTTTCAACAAGCACACCCGACGGTGTTCCGAACTGCGAACCGAACGCAAGGCACATCACACCGTTTGAGATTACAAAGGCAATCGCACAGCCCAATTTTCCGAGCTGTGAAAAAAGCCCCGCCATAAGTCCTCCGAATGCAAAACCTCCGCAGATGTAGCCGTTCTCTCTTGACGCAATGCTGAAAATCGCCCCTGTTGAAATTCCGCTGATTGCGCCGCCCGTAACCGAGCCGTAGCGTGAACAGAGCAAAATGACGAGCATTGCAATAATTCTGCCAAGCGAGATATTCTGCCACGCAATACTGCCGAAAGCCAGAATCAGGATACACCCCGACATAACCACGCTTGCGGTTTCCTGTTGCGAAAAAACTTCAAAACTTCTGTTGTCGCCTGCAAGGTGCAGTGCCGTGCTGATAAAATATGCCGCCGCACCTGCAATTACCGCCTCGGTTACGCAATCGGCAAAGGTTGTCAGCGTGCTTGTGCTTACGAAAAGCAACGAAACACCCGTTGCAAAAATCGGAACAAATGCCACAAGCGGAGCAAAAACCTTGCTTTTTGTAACCTTGTCAAGATCACCGAGCAGCCACCGCAGACCGCCTATTGCCGCCACAACGGCAAGGTAACGAAAGCTGTCCGAGGGTTTGAGCAGGACATAGCCGAATGCCGTGCCTAAGAGTGATGACAAAAGATACTTTCTCGGAACTGCCGCCGCAAATGACGCCCCGAACGGTGCAAGGCTTCCGAGAACCGCTCCCCGTGACACCAAAATTCCGCAGAGCAGACAACCTGCGTTTGTAAGCATTTTCCGCATAAAATCGCCCTGAACAGCGTCCTGTCTGCGAGCCAAAGTAGTTTTGCTTCCATAAAATCAACATCCTTAATGATTTACTTCTTTTGTATTTTATTATAGGATATTATGGGTAACAGTTTGTCTTTTGTGAATGAGAATTTTATATTCTTTTGTAGAAACAAAGCTTTGAAAAACTTAATAAAGTAATTACGCAAAAGATTGTTCAACATTAAAAAAGCCGTTGTTAAAATTCCGATTTTGCATTATAATGGAGTAAACCAAAGTGAAAGGACAAACAAAATGATTATAATGTCAGTTGACCTCGGAAAAGCACGCACAGGCATTGCCGTATGCGACAAAACCGAGTTTTTAGCGTCGCCATATACGGTTATTTTTGAAAAGTCACCGAAACAGTTGCTTGAAAAGGTGTCAAATACAGCCAAAGAAACAAAAGCCGAGCTTATTGTTGTGGGACTTCCGAAAAATATGGACGGCAGTGAGGGCGAAAGTGCACAGAATGCCAGAGCGTTTGCCGAAAATCTGAGCAATGAAACAGGCATTGAATGCGTTATGCAGGATGAGCGCGGAACAACAATAACGGCTCACAATTTTCTCAACACCACAAATACAAGAGGAAAAAAGCGTAAAAATGTCGTTGACGAGGTTGCCGCCACAATAATTCTTCAGGATTATCTTGACAAAAGAAAATCGGGCTTAAACAGATAAAATCATAAAAAATTTTCCCTCCGATGATTTCGGAGGGTTATTTAATGTACATTTTGAGAATTTTATAACCTAAAATTCAAGCACGCCGCAGTTTGCTCACTTGAAACTGCGGCGTGCTTTTAAGTTAAATGCTTTAGTACTTTTAAGTACTATAAAATCATTATATCACCCATTTATGATAAAGTCAATAGTACCGATAGATACTATGCAGGGTGATAATATGTATTTTAAAAGACTGCGTGATTTGCGAGAAGATCATGATATAAAACAAAGTGAAGTTGCCGAATATTTAGGAATTCAGCAGACGGTCTATTCACGCTACGAAAGAGGATTTCAGTCAATTCCTGTTGAGCATTTAATTAAACTGGCTGATTTGTACAAAGTTTCCACAGATTACATTCTCGGCAGAAAATAGTTACAAATTAAAAATTAAAGTCGGGTAGACAGTTTGCAAACAAAAAAATACACGGTATGTACCATTTGGCACATACCGTGGTTTTTTTATACATTATATGTTTTCAGTTAAATCAGAAGTCCATAATTTCATCGTCTTCAAGAGCAACGATAACATCGTCTGTATCGTCATTCTCAACGATTTCTGCCTCAGAATTACTCTCAAGCTGAACATCTGCATATCTCTGCATACCTGTACCTGCAGGGATAATCTTACCGAGGATAACATTCTCTTTAAGACCGACGAGCGGATCAACCTTACCCTTGATAGCGGCATCTGTAAGAACTCTTGTTGTTTCCTGGAATGATGCGGCTGAAAGGAAGCTGTCTGTTGCAAGAGCGGCCTTTGTGATACCGAGGAGGAGCTGAGTGAATGTTGCCTCACGAAGACCTTCTTCGCCGTTGGCAATACGCTTTTTAATCTGCTCATTCTCGTAAAGAACTTCGTTCTTGTCGTAGGTCTGACCTGACATAAAGCCTGTGTCGCCTGCGTCCTCAACCTTAACCTTACGCATCATCTGACGAACGATAACCTCAATGTGCTTATCGTTGATTTCAACACCCTGTAAACGGTAGGTACTCTGTACTTCCGAAATAAGGTAGTTCATGACTGCCTCGGGTCCGAGAATATCGAGTATATCGTGCGGATTAACAGCACCATCGGTAATCTTGTCACCCTTTTTGATGTGGTCGCCGTCAAATACCTTTACACGGAAACCGAAAGGAATGAGGTAAGCTCTTTCTTCGCCTGTTTCCTTGTTAAAGATAACAGCGTGCTTTGCGTTTTTGATTTCTTCAAAACGAACATCACCGTCGATTTCACTGATGATTGCAAGGCTCTTTGGTTTACGAGCCTCGAAAAGCTCTTCAACTCTCGGAAGACCCTGTGTGATATCTTCGGCAGATGCAACACCGCCGGTATGGAATGTTCTCATTGTAAGCTGTGTACCCGGCTCACCGATTGACTGAGCGGCAATAATACCGACAGCCTCACCGACAGTAACAGGCTGACGGTTGGCAAGGTTAGAACCGTAGCACTTACGGCAAGCGCCGTGTTTTGCACGACATTCAAGTACCGAACGAATCTTGATGTGGTCAACACCCGAATTAACGATGATGTCAGCCTCTTTGTCGCCCATCATAACATCCTTTGAAACAAGAACATTACCGTTAGAATCGCAGAAGTCATCAAGGAGATATCTTCCGATAAGACGCTCGTGGAGTCCTTCGATAACATTTGATTCGCCTGCTTTGATGTCAAAGATTTCAAGACCCTCTGTAGTACCGCAGTCCTCTTCACGGATAATAACTTCCTGTGATACATCAACAAGACGGCGGGTAAGGTAACCTGAGTCGGCTGTACGAAGAGCTGTATCGGCAAGACCTTTACGAGCACCACGAGATGAAATAAAGTACTCCAAGATGTTAAGGCCTTCACGGTAGTTAGCTCTGATAGGAATTTCGATTGTTTTACCTGATGTATTGGCGATAAGACCACGCATACCTGCAAGCTGTCTGATCTGGCTCATACTACCACGGGCACCTGAGTCAGCCATCATGAAGATTGGGTTGTAGCGGTCAAGGTTTTTCTGGAGGGCATCGGTTACATCGTTAGTAGCCTTTTCCCAGATACGAAGAACTTCTTCGTAACGCTCCTCGTTTGAACGAAGACCCATCATAAACTCATCACGAATAACATCAACTTCCTTCTCTGCCTCGGCAATAATCGCCTTCTTCTGAGGAGGAATAACTGCGTCACAAACGGCAACGGTAATAGCACCCTTTGTAGAATACTTATAACCCTGTGCCTTAATGTGGTCAAGAACAACGCTTGTTCTTACCGGACCGTGAATTTTAATACATTTATCAATAATCTTCTTAAGACCCGATTTACCAACGAGGAAGTCAACCTCAAACTTGAATCTGTTTTCGGGGATACTTCTGTCGATAAAGCCGAGATCCTGAGGAATAGGATTGTTAAAGATAATCTTACCGATTGTTGTGTCTACAATACCGGATTCGATTTTTCCGTCAATTTCAAGCTCACGGCGAACCTTGATTTTTGAGTGAAGCTCAATGACGCCTGTCTGATAAGCCATCATAACTTCATCAACATCACGGAATACCTTTCCTTCGCCTCTCTCACCGTCCTTATCAAGTGTAAGGTAGTAAGAACCGAGGATCATATCCTGTGTAGGAACTGTAACAGGCTGACCGTCAGAAGGCTTGAGGAGGTTGCCTGCTGCGAGCATAAGGAATCTTGCTTCTGCCTGTGCCTCTGCCGAAAGAGGTACATGGACAGCCATCTGGTCGCCGTCAAAGTCAGCGTTGTATGCTGTACAAGCGAGCGGATGAAGTTTAAGAGCACGACCTTCAACAAGAACAGGCTCAAATGCCTGAATACCAAGACGGTGAAGTGTTGGAGCACGGTTGAGGAGAACGGGGTGTCCCTTGATTACAACTTCAAGTGCGTCCCAAACATTGTCCTTTGCACGCTCAACAGCTTTTCTTGCTGATTTGATATTCTGCTCTGCTTTAGTTTCAACAAGGCGTTTCATAACGAACGGCTTGAAGAGTTCAAGTGCCATTTCCTTAGGAAGACCGCACTGATACATTTTGAGTTCAGGTCCTACAACGATAACCGAACGGCCTGAGTAGTCAACACGCTTACCGAGAAGGTTCTGACGGAAACGGCCCTGCTTACCTTTAAGCATATCCGAAAGTGACTTGAGGGCACGGTTGTTAGGTCCTGTAACGGGTCTGCCTCGTCTGCCGTTGTCGATGAGTGCGTCAACGGATTCCTGAAGCATTCTTTTCTCGTTGCGGATGATGATTTCAGGTGCGTTAAGCTCAAGGAGCTTTTTAAGTCTGTTGTTACGGTTGATAACTCGGCGATAGAGGTCGTTAAGGTCACTTGTTGCAAAACGACCGCCGTCAAGCTGAACCATAGGACGGATATCCGGCGGAATTACCGGAACAACATCGAGAATCATCCACTCGGGACGGTTGCCCGACATTCTGAAGCTTTCAACAACATCAAGTCTTTTAAGGAGTCTAACTCTCTTCTGACCCGATGCAGTTTCGAGTTCTTCTTTAAGTGAAGCGGAAAGAGCATCAAGGTCAATCTCGGCAAGGAGCTTTTTGATTGCCTCGGCACCCATACCTGCTTCAAAGTCGTTTTCATACTTCTCACGCATATCATTGTACTCACCCTCGGTAAGACACTGATACTTTGCAAGATCACGGCAGTCGCCGGGATCTGTTACGATGTACTGTGAGAAATAGAGTACATTCTCCAAAAGCTTGGGAGAAATATCAAGCATAAGGGCAATTCTTGAAGGAATTCCCTTGAAATACCAAATGTGCGACACGGGAGCGGCAAGCTCAATGTGTCCCATACGCTCTCTTCTGACCTTTGAACGGGTTACTTCAACACCGCAACGGTCACAGATTTTACCCTTAAAACGGATTCTCTTGTATTTACCGCAGTGACATTCCCAGTCCTTTGTCGGTCCGAAAATGCGTTCACAGAACAAGCCGTCTCTTTCAGGCTTGAGAGTACGATAGTTAATTGTCTCGGGCTTTTTAACTTCGCCGTAAGACCATTCTCTCATCTGCTCAGGAGAAGCAAGTCCGATTTTAATTGAGTCAAAAACATTATTATCTATCATTGCATTTCCTCCTTACATATCGTCACTGCCAAAGTCATCGCTGAAATCATCCGATGTGTAGCTGTCCTCTTCAACATCGGCAAGTGAATCGTCAAACATATTGCCTTCTTCGCCGCCCTCGTCAAGAGTGTAGCCGTCCATTGATGTCATTACATGGTCTTCTTCAAATTCCGGATTTGTTGCATCAACAATATCCTCGTCCTCATCAAACTTCTGCTTAATGTCAATTTCTTCACCGTCAGAGTTAAGAACACGAACATCAAGTGAAAGTGACTGGAGTTCCTTAATAAGAACTCTGAATGACTCAGGAATACCCGGAGCAGGAATATTCTGACCTTTAACGATAGCCTCGTAGGTCTTAACACGGCCGACAACATCGTCCGACTTAACTGTAAGAATTTCCTGAAGTGTATAAGCAGCGCCGTAAGCCTCAAGTGCCCAAACTTCCATCTCACCGAAACGCTGACCACCGAACTGGGCTTTACCGCCGAGTGGCTGCTGTGTAACGAGAGAGTAAGGACCTGTGCTTCTTGCGTGGATTTTTTCATCAACGAGGTGATGGAGCTTGAGGTAGTACATATAACCTACTGTTACAGGGTTATCGAAACGCTCGCCTGTACGACCGTCAACAAGCCATGTCTTACCGTCCTCGCTGTAACCTGCGTCTTTAAGACACTGGAAAATGTCCTGCTCATGAGCACCGTCAAATACAGGAGTCATAATCTTCCAGCCAAGCGCCTTTGCGGCATAACCGAGGTGAACCTCAAGAACCTGACCGATGTTCATACGAGAAGGTACGCCCAACGGGTTAAGTACGATGTCAAGCGGAGTACCGTCAGGAAGGAACGGCATATCTTCCATTGGGAGAATTCTTGAAACAACACCCTTGTTACCGTGACGACCTGCCATCTTATCGCCTACGCTGATTTTTCTCTTGAGTGCAAGGTAAACTCTTACAACCTTGTTTACACCGGGCTGGAGTTCGTTTCTGCTGTCTGCACGGGTAAACACCTTAACATCAACAACAGTACCGCATTCACCGTGAGGCACACGGAGAGATGTATCTCTGACTTCTCTTGCCTTTTCACCGAAGATTGCACGAAGGAGTCTTTCCTCGGCTGTAAGCTCTGTTTCACCCTTTGGAGTTACTTTACCGACAAGGATATCGCCTGCTTTAACCTCAGAACCGATCTGAATGATACCGTCCTCGTCAAGATACTTGAGAACATCTTCACCGACATTCGGGATATCTCTTGTAATCTCTTCGGGTCCGAGCTTTGTATCTCTTGCCTCTGTGTCATATTCTTCAATGTGAATTGATGTATAAACATCATCACGAACGATTTTTTCGTTGATAAGAACAGCATCCTCGTAGTTGTAACCTTCCCATGTCATAAAGCCGATGAGAGCGTTCTTACCGAGAGCAACTTCACCGTTTTCGGTAGCGGGACCGTCTGCGAGAACTTCACCCTTCTTAACTCTCTGTCCTCTTGACACGATAGGACGCTGGTTGATACATGTACCCTGGTTAGAGCGGAGGAACTTGATAACCTCAAAGTCCTGAACTCTGCCCGAGTCATACTGTACACGAATGTTACGGGCGTCAACGCTCATAACGATACCGTCTTCCTCAGCGAGGATACAAACGCCTGAGTCTGTACCTGCCTTGTACTCCATACCTGTACCGACGATAGGAGCTTCACTGCGGAGAAGCGGAACTGCCTGACGCTGCATGTTCGCACCCATGAGAGCACGGTTTGCGTCATCGTTTTCAAGGAACGGAATCATAGCCGTAGCAACAGATACAACCATCTTAGGAGATACATCCATGAAGTCGAATCTTTCGGGAGAATACTCTACGAACTCGTCACGGTAACGACCTACGACTCTTGAATGAACAAATCTGCCGTTTTCATCAAGCGGTTCGTTAGCCTGTGCAACAGCGTAGTTATCCTCAACATCGGCTGTCATATAAACAACCTCGTCGGTTACAACGCCTGTTTCCTTGTCAATTTTACGATAAGGAGCTTCGATAAAGCCGTACTTGTTGATACGGGCAAATGAAGCAAGATATGAGATAAGACCGATGTTAGGACCTTCAGGAGTTTCAATAGGACACATTCGGCCATAGTGTGTGTAGTGTACGTCACGAACCTCAAATCCTGCACGATCTCTTGAAAGACCGCCCGGACCGAGGGCTGAAAGACGACGTTTGTGGGTAAGCTCTGCAAGTGGGTTACCCTGATCCATGAACTGTGAAAGCGGTGAAGAACCGAAGAATTCTTTAATTGCCGCTGTTACGGGACGGATATTGATGAGTGAGTTAGGCGAAAGCGACTCCATATCCTGTGACTGGGTTGTCATTCTCTCTCTTACTACTCTTTCAAGACGGGAGAAACCGATTCTGAACTGGTTCTGAAGAAGTTCGCCTACGCAGCGGATTCTTCTGTTGCCGAGGTGGTCGATATCATCTGTATTACCGACACCGTGAGCAACACAGTTAAGGTAGTTGATTGTTGCAAAGATATCGTCAACTGTGATGTGGTTAGGAACAAGCTCATCTGCACGGCTTCTGAGCATTTCCTTGAGGTCATCCTCATTCTCGCAGGAATCAAGAATTTCGCAAAGAACATCAAAACGAACATTTTCCTTGATATCACACTCTGCTTCTGCGTCAAAATCAACATAGCAAGCGATGTCAACCATACCGTTTGAAATAACCTTAACGATTGTTTCATCGGCAGCCTTTACATAGGCAATCTTAACACCTGCGTTTTCGATTTCAAAAGCCTTTTCCTTTGTAATTTTTTCATCACGAAGAGCCATAACCTCGCCTGTGCGTGGGTTGGCAATCGGCTCTGCAAGAACCTGACCTTCAAGACGGTTTGCAATACCGAGCTTTTTGTTGTATTTATATCTGCCTACTCTTGACATATCATAACGACCGGGGTCAAAGAACAGGTTGTTTATGTGTGTCTGCGCACTGTCAACTGTCGGAGGCTCAGACGGACGGAGCTTTTTGTAAACCTCGATAAGACCTTCTTCAACATTTGAAGCGGCATCCTTTTCGATAGTAGCTCTCATTCTTTCATCGTCACCGAAATAGTCGAGAATTTCGGCATCCGAGCCAAGACCGAGTGCTCTGATGAATGATGTAACGGGAAGCTTACGGTTCTTATCAATACGAACATAAAAAACATCGTTTACATCGGTTTCATACTCAAGCCATGCACCACGATTCGGGATAACTGTTGTTGAGTACAGTTCCTTACCGGTTTTATCGTGATCCATTTTATAGTAAACGCCCGGGCTTCTTACAAGCTGTGAAACGATAACACGCTCAGCACCGTTGATAACGAATGTGCCGCTTGCGGTCATCAGCGGGAAATCGCCCATAAATACATTGCTCTCTTTGATTTCACCCGTTGACTTGTTCAAAAGTCTTGCGGTTACTCTGAGAGCAGCTGAATATGTTGCATCACGAACCTTACACTCAATTACGCTGTAGTTCGGGTGATCAACATCAAGTGTGTAGTCGATAAAATCGAGAACAAGGTTGTCCTGATAATCGGTAATGCCCGAAACATCTTTAAATACTTCTTTAAGACCTTCGTCAAGCAACCATTTGTATGACGCTTTCTGAATGTCGATAAGATTAGGCATATCAATTACTTCATCGATTTTACCAAAACTCATTCTTTCGGTGTTGCCAAGCTTTACGGGTTTGACATTAACCATAGGCGTATCACTCCTTAAAAAATCTATGAAACGGGGCAAGCGGTACTGAAAATCTGCTCATAAAAAGCTCTTGACACAAAAGGATTTTTGTGATAATATCCCCTTGTCGGATAAAGTTTTTTGCAGATTTTCCCGACCTCTTCGGTACATATCCCCATTATGGTACATTTTATTATTCTATATTGAAATAATCAATAAGTCAAGAGAATTTTCGGATTTTTTTCGGATTTTACTGACTTTTTTATATTTTTACAGGTTTTATTTCCCGAAAAGAATTATTTTTCTTTTCGGGCTATTTTTTTACATCCCAATGCAACGCCCGACACGGTGTATGGTTTTAAACAGCGTGGGTAAACCACCATTCACCTATACCGTCAGTCGCAAGGCTACCGTTTGTTTTGGTTGAACAGCCAAAATAAGCAAGCCAATTTTTTGTAAATATTTGTAAATATGAATTTTATATAATAAATGCTTTGGATTAAATCGAACCGATTTTACAATCGTTTCGATTGGCGAACACGGTCCACCACTACAGTATAACAATCGTTTTGCGGAATTTATAAAGCTTGTTTTTAAATATAATTTCTACTATTAGCAACTGGAATCTGAGTGAAAAATTACGGCATAACCGAAATTTAATCGGTTATGCCGTTTTTATGTTTATGTACCTGAACACCCTTATTCTCGTTTTGACTTTAGATAGTTTTCAAAGGCTTCTTTGATAACTGAATGTTTTTCGTCTTTATCTGTATCACTGTTCCAATCTGTTCCATCTGTTGCGTTTTTTATCATATATGAAGTGCTCCACTCCTTAATATCGTGGTCATATATATCATAAGTTATTTTCTCCATTGTACCATCGTCAACATTAAGA
>ENA-OQKL01000495-OQKL01000495.1-human-gut-metagenome-genome-assembly--contig:-NODE-495-length-12513-cov-2.844017_pt1 | contig 12513 bp, 14 predicted proteins | sample MGYA00242779_ERZ504800 | MGnify/ENA primary metagenome ERZ504800 (study PRJEB26092, sample SAMD00036410) | human gut metagenome | host: Homo sapiens | study: EMG produced TPA metagenomics assembly of... | reverse complement strand
CATAAAACACACACATTACACTTCCTGGTAGTAAAAATCGTTGACTACACCTACTCCTGTCAAATCATCTGCCAATAACAATGCTGTGGATTCATAACAATGTCCTACCCACCTGCGCACAGGAAGTTAGTGCAACGACTATAAAGATAGCAAACATCGATATACTGAGTCGATTTATTTTAAGATTCCCTTCAATGCAGAGATTTATTGCGATTTTCGCCCATTCTTTTGCCAATAAATGACAATCGTAAACATTATCAAGAAACACATGATAATCAAAACAATTATTGTGGGTGTCTCGCTACTGTATTGCGCAGTACAATCGTATAATATCGTCTCTCTCCCCGTGTTGTCTATTTTTACCATCTGGGTATATTTGTACCCTGATAATAACTCGAGTATTGGTCTGCCTTTTTGAATTTTGTAAGTTACGCCTGAAATCTCGCATGTTGTTTTGTGCTCTAACTTTTGAATACTCGTTTCGTTTGTTGCTCTGTCAGGGTTAACCGCTATGCACGAAACCAATTCTCCATCTTGCGTAACAGTCAGTAAAGAATCACCTCGCACAAAGTAAATCTGAATGTCGTCTCCGCACCACTGTACATAATAATTGCCATATGTTTGAAATTCAAATGCCTTTAAAATTTTTCCGCTTGTGTCACAGACTGCTATTTTCTGTGAGCTAAATGCCAATAGAATTTGATTTGCAACGTCAAAACTTACGATTTTTCCCATATTCTCCGTTGGCTCAATCTCCCGAAAAGAAATAGAATCATAAAACTCTTTTGCATCGGAATCAAAATAATAATCCCCAGAAAGCGCAGCCTCCGCTGGCATGCATAAAAGCGAAAAGGTCACAGTCATCAACAGAAATACTAGAACTTTGCTTATTCTTTTCATAGTCACACTCCTTTTATGACTTTATCTTATCCAGCAATTTAAAGATGTTAAACACAAACACATTATTTGTATCGCTCCAACCAGTGTGAATTTCTCCACCTGCACCCGTTCCTATACCTATGAAGCTGCCTAATCCATTATAAAAGCGATTCTTTTGTCCCAGAACAGGGAGCGCATACCAATCTCCTCCACCGCCTATTGCTAATGCCCCGATAACTGGTTCTGTAATTGAAGCTCCTGAATTATATTTTCACTTCTCCATTCTTGTTTATAGTTCGGTCAAAACACCACCGTTGAATCCATATATATTTTCCTTTTTGTATCCGTATAAAGACCCAGGCAAACTGATATGCGGTTCAAAAGTGAACGCTTCGACAGCGGACAGTTTTTCCGTGTTTCCTTTTTCAATGTAGATACGGTGCTTTTTATCCTTAACTATGGAATGACCCAAATTTCCAAGAAAATCAAGGTCGACGTACCCACGAGCTTTAATCTGATCGTTTATGTAGTAGAACAGCGCCTCAAAATTAGTGTTCTCATTCACGAAACCAAGCATAGCTTCATGCAGATAGACTTCCATTTTAAGACCATTTCGCCATTCATCATTCTGTATTTGCTCTACGTCTTTGACGATCTTACCGTTTTCTACAATCAGAGTTCTTGCGTAATCGCCCCAAATGCAGTTGCTCTGTGGACTTAAATCTATTGTAATAATATCGTTTGGCTCAATTATGTGGTCATCTGTTTTATACTCACGACCGGATACGGATACAGTAGTCTTATCACCGGCGAAACAAAAGCACCTACATCCCAATACCAAAAGGAATCCGCACCGTGGGAGAGCATATATTCCTCACATAGTTTACGAAGCTCAATGAGCGTCATGCCGGGCACGATAACTTTTGAAGCATGTTCAATAGTGGCTCTGTTCAAGTTTTGCATTTCATGAATAGTCATGTTTTCCTCCCAAAATCCAGTGTCGCTATTTGTTCAGCATTTCAATTAATTCATATTTCAGACTTCGGTTGACCAAAATCACGGATAATCCCGCCGTCAGCAAAATCATCGCCGCCGGGATGACGACTTCCAAAACGCCCGTGTCCGCTGCGTCCTCCGTCTCCACCGCATTTTCGTCGCGCGCCCAAAGGCTGTATTCCGTGCTAAATGTGTGCTCGTTCTGCCCGGTTAAATCGAGCGTCTGCACTTTGTCGAACAGCACTGTGCTCGCGGTCGTGCCCAAAATCACCGCCACAGCGCTCAAGACCACCACGCCCGAAACAAGCGACATCCTGCACTGATTTTTGCTCATACCTAAACTCCGCTCGATCGCCGTGCGCTTCTTCTGCTTTACGATAAAGAAATAGAGCAGCAGCACCAAAATCGCCAGTGCCGAAAGCAATCCTGCCGCGAACAGAATGATCGCCGCCGTGCGCAGATTTTCCAGCCCGCCGACGACTTTGCTGTACCCGTTGTCGTCAAAGGTCAACTGCAAATGCGTGCGCACGCTTTCCGGCACATTTTGCTCATACGCTGTCCTATATTCGTCGATCGTGCCGTTCGGGATTTGAAACGAAGTGGTATACCGGTTCATTGCACCGAACGCGCCTATATTCTCCGCATCGGACGCTGTCACCGAGGCCGTCGGCACAATAAACATGTTCCGCGCGATCTCCCCCGTGCCGTTTTTGCTACCCGCAAGGCGAAACGTATCATATAGCCCGACGATCTCATACGCCTGCTCGAAGAAGACCGAATACGGCTCGCCCGCCGCGTTTAACAGCCCGGGGCTTCGGCCGCCGCGCCACTGCACCTGAAAGCCGAATTCCCACTGCGGGCTCTCTGCCTTGTTCGCAAGGTACAGCGAGAGCGGCACGCGGTCGCCGACCGCAAGCCCTGCGCTGCGCGCAAACTCCGCGCTGACCATGCACACAGCCGCGCCGTCTGCGAACTCCGCGTCTGTAATCTCTCGCCCTGCCGATAAAAACACCGTGTTTTCGTGAAACGACGGCAGCAGATCGAGGCTTTCCGCTGCGAGCACGGGGTAGCTTTGCCACCGCGTGTACAGCGCCTGCGCCCAGTTTCGGACGATCTCCCACGTCTCGGAATCATAAAACTCCGGCGTGACCTCCATAATCGTCGGCAGCGTTACGCCGTCGTTCAGCCGGTTCCCCTCGGCATCCACCTGCGGCGTACCGGTGATGCTCTGCGGCACGAAAAACATGTCGCCCGCGCGAAACGATTGCAAGCTTTCCGCACTTAACGTGGCATACGCGAGATAACGTTTTCCCGCTTCCAAATTCACTGTGTTTTCGGAAAGCATGTCGCAAAGCTTCATCTCGTCGCCGCTGTATGTGCCGTACAGCACGCGGTTCACCTGCACGGTTTGGCGGCGATCGGCCCTCCCGCTTTCAAGCGGTGTGAACTCGATGACGCACCTGCTGCCGTTAAACGGCGGTGTGTCCTGCCGCTCCGGCGCGGTGTATTCTTCCGGCAGAAGCGCCGCGTAATACGTGCGCTTTTCGGGCCCGTGCACGTATGCGGCGCCCGGAAAATCGAGCACGCTTTCATCATACACTGTGCCGTATACCGACTCTGTTTCCTCCGCGCCAAGCCACAGGCTGTCTAACGTTTTAGTTTTCACCGGCGCTTCATAGTCCGGCAGCTGCTCTACCGTGCCAAGCGTTGTGAATTGCTTTTCCACAGCATCCATTTGCGCCTGTGTCTGTGCCCACAAATTTGCCCCCAACACCAAGAGCGCCGTGGCGGCGGTCATCAGGAGGAAGAACAAGCAAGTTTTCATCGGCGTGCGAAGGAGTTGTTTTAAGCTGTTTTTCATGTTATTCCACCCGTGCGCTCAAAAGCTCTATCGGCTCCTGTTTTAGGTTTCGGTTCACCAAAATCACGGATAATCCCGCCGTCAATACTGTCATCGCTGCAGGAATGACGACTTTCAAAACGCCCGTGTTCTCTGCGTCCTCCGTCTCCACCGCGCTTTCATCCCGCGCCCAAAGGCTGTATTCCATGCTGAATGTGTGCTCGCTCTGCCCGGTTAAATCGAGCGTCTGCACTTTGTCGAACAGCACTGAACTGCAAACTGTGCCCAAAATCACCGCCACAGCGCTCAAGCCCACTACGCCCGAAACAAGCGACACGCGGCACTGACTTTTGCTCATACCTAAACTTCGCTCGATCGCCGTGCGCTTCTTCTGTTTTACGATGAAGAAATAGAGCAGCAACACCAAAATCGCCAGTGCCGAAAGCAGTCCCGCCGCGAACAGAATGATCGCCACGTACCGCATATTGAGTAAACCGCCGATGATCTGGCTGTACCCGTTGTCGTCAAACGTGATCTCCAAATTCTCCCGAACCTCCGCCGGAACATTTCGGTTATACGCCGCCATGTAGTCGTCGATTGTGCCGTTTGGGATTTGGAAGGAGGTGTTCGCCGCCGTCATCACACCGTAACCGGCAATGTTATTTTTGGCAGATGCTCCAACGGATGCCGCCGGAATAATCGCCATATCGTAGCCCATCTCAGCCGTTTTTGAGGTAAGTTCATAGGCGTTTATCGTGCGGTAAAGTCCTACGATTTCATAATCCTGCTGCCAAAACGGGGTATACGGCTCGCCGTTTACATCGATCAGGCTGGAAATATCTCGCGCCTCACCCGCAAATGAAAACACCAATGCGGGCGAGCTTTGATAGCTCGCATAGAGCAATGCAAGCGGTAAAGTATCGCCAACATGCAGACCGTTCAAATTTGCAAAATCTGCCGAGATAAGACACACAGCCGCACCGCTTTCAAACTCTTCCGCGGTGATCTCCCTGCCTGCTTCTACAAAAGAATCTTTCTCGTGAAAGGTCGGCAGCAATTTAAGGCTGTCCGTCGGCAAAACCGGGATAAGGTCGTCCATTTGCAAAAGTGAAGAAGCAAAACTCTCCCAATATTTTCCGCGCCCGTTTGCGCTGTAAAAATCCGCCGTCACTTCTTCCCACGTTTTCTTCACGCCGTTTACATTCTCTTCTGCAAATACCGCTTTGATCGGTTCACCCATCTCCGTATACTGCGAAGCGTAAACCAGATTGAGCGCAGTCATTTCCAGCGCGCTGCCGGAAGCGCCGCTCGGGTCATTGAGATATTCCGCGTGCATGTTCGGCGTCGGGTGCATGATGGAAATATATGTTTTTCCCGCTTCCATTTTTTCCGGCGATTCCGTATAGTGGTCACAAAACCAGAATGTATCGCTATCATGTAAGTTTCCAAACAAAATACGCTTAACTTTCACCTGTACCGGCTGCGTCGGCACACAGTCTTCCAGCGGTTCAAATTCTGCCACAATCCACTCGTCTTCAAAACCGAGTTTCGTCACGGAATGCTGGAAATTCGGCAAAACCGAAGTATAATACGGTCTGCGCTCCGGCCCCGCAAGGTATTCCGCACCCGAAAAATCAAGCACACTTTCATCGATCAAAGAATCATATACCGGCGAAGAAAAGCTCATATAGCTTTTTGTGGAAGCGCTCCACAGCGGTGAGACCTGCACTGCGTTTTCCTTTTGCGTCACCGTTCCAATCGTCGTGAAAGTCGATTCTGCCGCGTCGATTTTATGCTGTGTGTTCAGCCACAATCCCGCCCCCAGTACCAAAAGCGCCGTGGCGGCGGTCATCAGGAGGAAGAACAAGCAAGTTTTCATCGGCGTGCGAAGCAGCTGTTTGAGGCTCTTTAACATTCTACTGCCAGCCTTCCGTCCTGCATTTTGTAGACGACGTCCGCCTGCGCCGCGATGCCCGGGTCGTGCGTGACGACGATCACGCAGTAATTTTCGTCTTTCACGAGCTTTTTCAGCAGATCAATAACGACCTTGCCGTTTTCCGTATCGAGGTTGCCCGTCGGTTCATCCGCGAGGATAACTTTCGCGTCGGACGCCAACGCCCGCGCGATGGCGACGCGCTGCTGCTGACCGCCGGAGAGCATCACCGGCAGCTTTCTTGGGTCAACATCGCCGAGGCCGACCGAACTTAAAAGCTCCTTTGCGCGTACTTTCGCCTCTTTCGTCGGCTTCTTTGAAATTTGCATCGGGTACATGACGTTCTCTAAAATGTTCAATGTTGGGAATAAGTTGAAAGATTGGTAGATCACCGTCACATTTTCGCGCCGGTGCCGTTCGCTGCCGATTTCTTTCAGCGTCTTTCCGTTCGCGATGATCTCGCCATCGCTCGGCGTACCGAGGCCCGCCAGCATGGAAAGCAGCGTCGTTTTGCCGCTGCCAGACTGCCCAATGATCGCGTAGAATTTTCCCGCCTCAAACGTGCAGGAGACGTTTTTCAACGCCTGCACCTTCTGGTATTTGCTCTGGTAGGTATAGCTCACATTTTCCGCCGCTAAAACAGCCATATTCACGCCGCCTTTCGTTAATCGATTTTCGTCAGGAGCTCCAGTGCGTCAAAACGCAGGAGCAAAATGAGCGCCAGCAAAACGCCCACGCACGAGGACGCAAGGTACAGCCCGCAGATCGTCAGAATCTGCCCGAGCGCAAGCCCCGCCGTGCAAAGCAATATGGGCACCGCCACCGCGCAGCCGCACACATTTGCGATGAGCATACCGAAAAAGCACGCGCACCCGCTTAAAATCTTCGGTCGCCCAAGCGAAAGCGAGATCGCCATGTCCCGCCGCGTGCTGCGCAGCAAAAGAAACGTAACCAGCGTGACAAGCACAATGACGAGCGCGAAAAACGGCGCTAAAAACCACCGCAGCACCTTCAAATTCTGCTCCAACTTCTCTGCCGTCTCAATGAAAAGCTGGTCGTCCACCACAAGCGTGTCGCCGTGGCGCTCATCAAGCGCGTTCGGGTCGGCTTTGCAAAGCCTGCGCCGCGCATGGCATCTTAAAATCGTTCAGTTTCATCGGGTCGCGCAGCGCACAGCGGAACGAGCTGTAATAGAACCGCAGGTTATTATCCTTAACGACCGTTTGCAGCCACGGCACAGAGACGATCATGCTGCACGGCACCGAGCTGCCCGAGGCGCTGTCCGCGTACACGCCGATGATCTTCACGCCCTGCATGCCGAGGTGCTCGTACCGCAGCGAAAAGCCGTCGTCGTTGTAGCGCGTCACGTAAAACGGCATCGAGAGCGTGTCGCCCGAATTCAACCCGTACTGTGCCGCGTAGCTTTGGCTCACCACGCACAGCGGCTCCGCGCGCTCCAAAAACGAGAGGTCGTACCCGTTTTCAAACGCGATGCTCTCCTCCGTCACGCCGACGAGCGCCGAAAGCCCGCTCACCGCCGTCACGGACGTGTCCGCGCCCTGCACGTCCTCCGCGCGGTACTGCTCCTGAAAATTCGCGCACGCCGAGGCCGTGTACACTGCGTCTTTGATGTCCGCCTTCATGAGGTTCGCAAAGTGATTTTCGTCGATCTCGAACCCCACGGTGCGCGCACCGCTGCGGCTGACCACCTGCGCCGTCACCGGGATGACCTGCGCCAGATTTTCCTCCGCGCTCTCCGCCGTCTGGATGCTGCCGAGGTAAAACGACATGCAGCACACAAGCAGCGCCGCAATGCAAACAGAAAGCGCCGTCCGCCCGCGGTTGCGAAAAACAATGTAGTTCATTTCTTTCAAAATCACCATATATATTTCTCCATATCATAAACAAGATACCGTAATTCCATCACAAACCGCGTTACCTTTAAAGTCAAATGACACTCTGGCCAAACCTCAAATTTCAAAATTTCTCATATGGTTAACTTGCTGTTAATATATCTTATTAACGGAAACCAGTCAATACATTTATCACGAAACGACAAAAAAGCGCTTATTTTGATTGATTTATTGGCGAATTTGATTTTTTAAAAGCAAAAAAAGACAAGCGTTTTTAACGCTGGTCTTTCTTTGCTTAAACTTCAATATCTATTAATTGAACCTATGTTAAATTTCAATTATCACATAAAATTTTCTTTTCTCATCTTCATAAAACGCGTGAAAGCTTCCGCCTTTTTGGCGAACGACCCTTTATTTTTTCTTCTCTCAACACAAATGATCTCGTCGGCGCGAAGCTTTAGACCACCGTCCACTGTACACACATGAATATATACAGTTTCCATATGAAGCTGCTTTAGCGCCGCCGACAAGCTGCGGCAAAATCTGTTTTCGTCAATAGGTTTGGATAAATACCGATAAACATGGAAATTCATTGCTTCATCAAGATAATCGGGAAATGAAGTGATAATAATGATCTTAACATACACGTTTTTTTGCATCAATTCCGCACCGACGTGAATCCCACTTCGCCCCGGCATTTCGACATCCAAAAAAGCAATATCAGGCGTGATCCCCGAATAGATCAGCTCCTTAAAAACTAATGATAATATAGTTATTGTTTCTCTTTCTTAACCGATTTATTTCTTACCAATCTTTCTATCAAAATAAATATAACGCCTAAAAATATACCGAGCCCAACAATTACAAGAGTCATCGCTTGCATTTTTCCCGCATATTGAAGTAGCTCAGTTGATTCCCTACTCGATTTTGCCAGTATGTTCAATGCGGAAAAAATCTCTCCAAACTCCCGCATATAATAGGCGGCGTCCGTAATGCGGTATTGCGGCAGGAGAGAGGACGGCAGAGCGATGTGCAGCAGGATAAGCGGCACGGCGAGCAGGGCGAGACCCCTAAAAGCCGTGGAAAATGAGCTTTGCACGGTTCTCTTTCGCTCTGCGCGAGAGAACGAAAGAATAAACCCACAGAATCAAGACGAAAAGCGAGAGGGCAAGCAATGCGGCCAAAAGCGGCAGCTGCGAAGAAAGCTTTTAACGCTGAAAGACTGTAAAAGCTGCCGGCGTTTTCATTTGCGAGTTCCGTCACGGGGTAAAATTGTGCTTTTCGCGCGGTCTGCCATAAACGGCTGCGGGGTGTCCGTCACGTTAAACAGCAATGCGTTTTCGGCTTCTGCGGTCGGTGTGAGGGCGCCTGAAAGCTGCGGGATGCCCTCCGGGAATATGGCAAGCCATGTGTCGTCCCGGTTCTCCAGATCGGACTTAATAGAGATCTCGTCGCCACTGCGCAGGGGCTTTGAAGCGTAACGGACATAGCTGCCGAAAAACTTCAAATCAAGCTGATTTTCGCCCACGGAATAATTATTGATTTCTTCTTCATAAATGCGCGTGCCGGTCTCCCAGCCGGTGCCTTCTCTCGGGCGGTAGAGGTGCATGCCCGTATCGTCGAAGAAAAGGGAGTCGAGCGCGATGTGCGGGGAGGGTTCGCTTTCATCCGCTTGCGTGAGCACCACTTCCGGGATCATGAGCTGCTCAATGCGCACGGAAAGCATCGTGCAGAAAACGAGACCCCATAAGATCAAAACAAAAATGCAGAGAACGCGGCGTTTCATATCACTTCACCTCCGCTAAAACGATGCCTTCCACAAGCTCGCGGTTGAAGAAGGTGAAGAGGAACAGCGCGGGCAGCACGACCAGAATGCAGCAGACGAGCTGCACGGATGTCTCGCTCGGCGGTGTATAGGCGAGCGCCACCGAGATGGGGTACTGCTCGGCTTCTTTCAAAAACGCGATGGGCTGCTCCACCATGTTCCATGCGTCGAGGAAGGAGAGCAGCAAAACGCACACAAGGCCGCTTTTGTTCATCGGCGAGACGACGTAAAACAACATGCGCAGCACGCCGCAGCCGTCCAGCATGGCGGCATCCAGAACGGTGTCCGGCACCGATTTAAAGCTTTGCGTTAAAATAAACGTGCCGAGCGGCACGATAATAGACGGTAAAATCAGCGCTGCGTAGGTATTCAGCAGGTTCATGTAGCCCAGCATGATGAAATCGGGCACGAGCGTGACCTGCACAGGCAGCGTCATGAGGATCATTAAGAGGAAGAAAAGGAAGTTGCGGCCCGGGAACTTATACTTTGCAAACCCGAACCCGGCAAAAACGGAGATCAAAAGCTGCCCCGCGGCGATGCACACGGCCATGCCGATGCTTTTCCAAAAGCGGAAAAGATATTTTGGGGAAGCCAGAAAAACGTCATAATAATACTGGAACGTAACGCCGCCAGGCGACAGAAAACTGCGCACGAACACGTACAAAAACGGCGCAGCGGATAACACCACGACCAAAGCGGCAAACAGCCCGGAGAAAAACCGTTTCACTCGCGGAACGCCTCCTTTCGGCTGACAAACGCATAGAATAAGCCAAAGAATACGATAATGACGATCAACAATAAGACCGAAGCCACGGAGAGCTTCTGGTAATTGAGGTTGCTGAAGCAGTTGTTGATGAAATGCTGGAGCATGTAAAGCTCATCCACGGGGTGCTCGCCGCCGATAAGAAAGATCTCGCGGAAGCACTTAAATGCGTTGATGACGGAGAAAATCAGGGCGAAAAACACGGAATACCACATTTGCGGCGTGGTGATGTAGCGGAACTTCTGAAACGCCGAAGCGCCGTCGAGATCGGCGGATTCGTACTGCTCCGCGGGGACGGTGACGAGCCCTGCGAGCAGCAGAATAACGCTGTACCCCGTGTTTTTCCAGAGGTACATGAGGATCATGACCCAGAACGCGTATTTGCCGTTCAGCCACTCGACGATGGGCAGGTTTAACGCGGCAAACAAGCCGTTTACAGCGCCCTTTTCGCCGAAAAGCAGATCGATGAGCAAGACTGTACCGGCGACGGGCATGATATACGGAAACAAAAAGACAGATTTTAATAGCTTATGCTTGCCCGCCTGCTTTTGCATGAGGAGTGCCAAAAGATAGGAGAGCAGCATGATGAGCGGCAGCCCTATGGCTAAAAATTTCATCGTGTTGAAAAACGCCAGACGGAAAAGGTCGTTTTGGAACATCTTCGTATAATGCTCCATGCCGACGAACATGCCGGCGGCGCCGTAGCCTTGCGTAAACGAATAGCGCAGCACAATACCAAACGGGATGAGCGTGAACACAAGGCAGCCGATCATCACCGGGGCGATCAGGATATATCCGTGAAAAGCTTTTCTCATAAGGCACCGCCTTTTATTTTATTCCTGCACCCACTGCTCCATGGTCTTGTACCATTCGGCAATGATGGGCGCGAGGTCGGCATTACTATACTTTTCTAATCTTATAAACGAGTTTTGCATAAATTTTGTAAAACGCATTATTCAGAGAGTCTGGTTTGCAGCGCTTCTATCACGCTGTGCGCAGCGGCAGCGCAATACCGGGGTTTTCTTCCCACGTCAGGGTCGTGGCGGTATCGTAAATGGTGTAGTCCATCACGGAGTAGAACCGCACAGCGTTGACGCGGCTTTGCACGCTTTCAAGCAGTTCGGGCTGCAGATAGGCGTTTTTGTGCGTCAAGAAACTGTTTAGGTTGCCGAGCATCAAAAGCGTACCGCGCGCATCGTTCACGGTTTCCGTGTCGATTTGCGCTTCGTCGCTGAACAGCAGCTCGAAGAAGCGGAATACCTCATCGGCCTTTGGGCTGTTGCGATTGATGGCTGCGTAGGAGGTAATAAACGCGGTCACGCCCCTTCGGTGTTCGGAATGGCAAGGGCGTTCACGGTGTCTTGATTCTGTGCGTAATACGCCATGCCTTCATCGGTCTGCGCATAGGATCCGCTTTGGATCAGTGCGGTCTCCTCGTCAAAGCTTTCCGACGCAGGCATGGCAAGAAGATCTTCAAACTGCGCGGTGAGGTTTTCCTCGGTGAGAATTGTTTTTTCGGTGGCGTAATCTGCAATACGAGGAATTCCGGCGCCGCACCAAGTGTAGAGATTGTTGCGCACAACTTTCAGAACGGCCGTGTCATCACAGTTTACAAGCTCGTCCCATGTTTTGGGGGTGAAATCGGGGTCGGCAAGCTGTGCTTTATCGAGGAGAAAAAACGCTTGCGTAGTACGTGATAGGCAGCACGACCTGTCCTTCGTCGGTTTTTCCGGTATCGAAAACAGAGGCAAAGTGGTCTTCGGAGCAGAGGTATTCGCTTTCTTTTATATAATCGTCAAGCGGCAGAAAAGCGCCGGCCTGCATGGTGCGCTGCACATCCGGGAACAACGTGGCCGGGTGACCTTCACCATTGAAAGTCATGTTTGAGGTCGGGGAAGAAAGCAGATAGCCGTCCGGCCCGCCACCTGCCATGATCTCCACGCGCAAGGAGGAGATCTGCGTTTCGCGCTCCTGCGTATCCTCGGAGAGGACGAAAAACTCAACATTCAAATCGCCGTAGATTTCTTTTGCAAGCCGCGTTATGCCGTTTTCGTGCGTAAATTCCTGCTCATCCGTCACGATCACCGCTTTTTCGCTCGATTTGCTCGCGGTGCTGTCCGTTGAAGCCGAAGCGGAAGACGTAGCCGAAGGCGCCGCGCCGCCGCAGCCGCAGACCGCCTGCGTGAGCAGCATGGCAGACAAAAGAATGGCAAATTTGCGTTTCATAGATTTTCCTCCTCTAAATTCGTGACGTATTGTAAACTAAAATGAAAATTGAGAACCACTCAGACCCTCTGGTATAATGGTTTCACCACAAAACACATATCTCCCAAAAAAGAGGGTTCTCATGATGAAATCATACCATATTAGTGTCCAAAATGCAACAAAAATCATTCATTTTATCGTTACGGCAAAAATCCTGAT
>ENA-OQKL01000489-OQKL01000489.1-human-gut-metagenome-genome-assembly--contig:-NODE-489-length-12620-cov-3.911150_pt1 | contig 12620 bp, 13 predicted proteins | sample MGYA00242779_ERZ504800 | MGnify/ENA primary metagenome ERZ504800 (study PRJEB26092, sample SAMD00036410) | human gut metagenome | host: Homo sapiens | study: EMG produced TPA metagenomics assembly of... | reverse complement strand
AAGCAATGGATGAATTTACGGAACGATTTGGATTATTTGGAAATAAACTTCAAACTGAGAAAGAATTAGAGGAAAATAGAAAGCGCGGTGGCGGAGGAACAATTCATTTTATGGATGAGTTGCCTGAGTATAAAGAGATTTCCGATAAATATCGCGAAGAAGAAAAGCGTTTGGAAGAATATAGAAGAAAGTGTAAGGATGAAGCTATAGATATGCTTAAACAATATTTCTATGACCTGTGGGATTGAGTTATTAGTAAATCTTAAACCAAAAGTTTAATGCAATTAGTAATAGAATCCGTTATACTAATCATCTACAGGTAAACTTGTGATTCGGGATGGAAGAAAATTACGGAGGTACAAAGAGATGGAACCAATGTATTTGCAGGTCCTGCAAAAGAAACAGGAAGACAGATTAAGAAACTAGCTCGTGGAAAATGGTTATACCGTGAAAGACGTGCAGAATGCTATGGGATTTGAAAATCCACAAGCAGTCTACAAATGGATTTCAGGTAGATCATTACCGAGCTTAGACAATTTTGTAATCTTAAGCAGATTACTGCACACCAGCATAGAAGATATCCTCGTCATTGACGGGGATATTGTTCGTTTATGGGGATTTTCCTTTAAACTGTTAGTACAATGACAAACTTAGCGGAAGGCTTTATGCTGATATCAGAACAGGAGAAATCAGGAAAAGTAGAGAGGAGAAAAGATATGCAAACAATGACATCAGCATATGCAAATAAAATGCTTAAGAGTTTGGAAGAGGATAAGGCTTTCTGGCTGAACAAGGAGGAAGAGGCCTGCACATATGTTGCGGCAATTAATGAGGAGCCAGTTGTTCCTGATTATGATTATGTCGAGGTCGCAACGACAATTGCTGCGCTAGATGAGAAGATTGCTATTATAAAGCATGAACTTAATGTAACTAATGCAAACGCAAAGGTTCTAGTAGGGGATGTAACAATGAGTATAGATAGCATTCTTATTAAGATGGCACAGCTGAATAGAAGAAAAACGGTATTAGACGTAATGCGTAAACGATTGCCTAAATCCAGAGAAGAACAACGTTCTTATATGTCCCGTAATTCGGTTCCTGAGTATAGATACATTAATTACGATTTGGAACTAGTTAAAAATGAGTATGAACTTGTGTCTAAGTCGATTATGGAAATGCAAATGGCACTTGATAAATATAATCAAACGGTACAGTTTGAAGTAGACATCTAAATGAAATATCCGTACAAGGCTTCATGAGATTGATAGTTGATCCAGGAGGTTCGTGTTCATTGTTAAGGTATATTTGTTATTCGTTATTTGTTATCAGTTTTTGTTTAACGTGAATAACATCAGAAAGCATGATTTCTTAACAGTTGCGTTGTAGAAAACCTGCAGGAAACTGCGTGTGGAGGTTCGGTTCTAAACACAAAACTGTGGAAAGTCTTTGGATTTTCCACAGTTATTTTTATGTGAAGTTGATAGAACCCATACTAGTAATATTGGATAAGTGACCAGTCACAATATTTATGCTAGTTCAAACTGAATTAGAAGAATAGTAGGGGTGGATTGCATTAGCTAAATAAATATGTTTACAGCAGGGGCGGCTGTGCTAGGCTGTTCTACCGAAGGCTCTGATTGAGAGGGATTACCTATAATCGGGGCCTTTTCTATTGTCTTCAAGCACAGTTGCGGGTTCATGCTGTCAACATATAGAAAACTGTTCGCCAAACAGAATAAAAATTAATTGAAACTATTCGCGGTTAGGAATATACTAAAAGTGATGTAGTGTCGTATTTATTATGGAGGATACATATGAATTTTGTACCATCATCTGAAAAAGCAAAGGAATGGGGAATAAGCCAAAGACGTGTAGCTATTTTATGTAAAGAAGGCCGTGTTCCAGGAGCTGAATTAGTTGGAAATAGATGGTTTTTACCATCTGATGCTGTAAAGCCTCAGGATCCACGTAAAGCAAAGAAGGATTAATTATGTTTAAAATTATTGAGGGTGATTTTAAAAATAATAAATATAGTGATGAAGAGTATTTGGACAATTGGCCAATGCTTTATATTCTTGAGAATGGTCGCCAAGCGTATATTGGAGAGTCTAGCCATGTGAAAACCCGAATGACGCAGCATTCCTCTATAGAAGAGAAGCGTATTTTTGACAAGGTGCATTTCATTTACTCAAAGCTTTTTAATCAGTCGGTTACATTTGATTATGAGTCGAAGTTGATTCAGTATATCGCTGCGGATGAGCTTTATGAAGTGACTAATAAAAATAAAGGTATTGCGGATAAGCAATATTATCAAAAGCAGGAATACGACGAGAAATTTGCAACCCTTTGGAGAAAGCTTCAAAGAGAGAAGCTGGTAAAGCATTCCATCGAGGAAATTGAGAACTCTGATTTGTTTAAGTATTCGCCGTACAAAGAACTCAATGATAGTCAGAGACAAGCAGTCGAGGACATTGTGCAAAAGCTTAAAGAAGGTACTGTTGATAAAGTAGTTGTCAATGGAATGCCTGGAAGCGGAAAAACTATCGTTGCAGTATATTTGATGAAATATCTGGCTGATAGTGAAGAATATGCAGGAAAGCAGATAGGTTTTGTTGTACCTCAGACATCTCTTCGTAAGACGATGAAGATCATTTTTAGAAGTATATATGGCTTGTCTCCATCGCAGGTCCTTTCGCCCTCAGATGTTACCAAGAAGAAATATGACATTTTGTTAGTAGATGAGGCACATAGACTGCATCAATATAAAAACATTTCTTACATGGGAATATTTAAAGCAAATTGTGAGAAGCTTGGATTAACAACAGAAGCAGATGAACTTGACTGGATTTTGATGCAATCAAAGCAAGCGGTTTTATTTTATGACAGTATGCAGGTCGTTGGCCCGTCTGGTATTGATTTTGAGCGATTTGATAAGAAGATGGAGGACTCATTTAACCGAAGAATGATAGCATATTTCACATTGATTACGCAAATGCGAGTGCAAGGCGGAAATGCATATATCGATCAAGTAAAGGATATGCTTGCGGGTAGTTGCAGTAGCAAATACGTATCTGAAAAATACGACTTCAAGCTTTATTCAGATTTTTCAAAATTTGAGAAAGATATGTATGCGAAAGAGAATGAAGTTGGTTTATCAAGAATGCTGGCAGGTTATGCATGGCCGTGGATTAGTAAGAATGACCAGGCGTTAAAAGACATAGAAATCCAAGATGTAAAGCGTATGTGGAACCATTGTACTGAAGGGTGGGTACATACCGCAGAAGCTATAGATGAAGTTGGTTGTATTCATTCTATTCAAGGATACGATTTAAATTATGCATTTGTCATTCTTGGAAAAGATATTGGGTATGATAAAGCTGCTGGGAAGATTATTGTACGCCCAGAATGTTATTTTGATAAAAATGGTAAACGTACAGCTAATTACGAAGAACTATTAGAGTACATAACCAATGTTTATTATGTCCTGATGACACGCGGAATCAAGGGAACATATTTGTACGTATGTGATGATGAACTAAGAGAATATTTGTCTCAGTACATGGAAGTTGGAGTAAATAAAAACTGAAAACAAGAAACTATAGATAGAATCAGAAAATTCACAGAAGACCGAGACTGGGATCAGTTCCACTCACCAGCAAACCTTGCAAAATCAATTGTGATTGAAGCGGCTGAATTGTTCGGAATGTTTCCAGTGGTCAGATGAGGAATATGATTTGCAACATATTAAAGAAGAGTTGGCAGATGTCATGGTATATAGCCAGAATCTTCTTGATAAGCTTGGCTTGGATGCAGACGAAATCATTAATATGAAGATGTCTCAAAACGAGGCTAAGTATCCAGTGGATAAAGCAAAGGGAAGCGCAGCAAAGTACGATCAATTATAAAATGAGAGAAAAATGGCTGAAAGCCAGTATTTATCTTAATCCCCAATTTCTTACCTGTCGATTCCCAATGGCAGATTTGCCTTTGGTACAGACTTGAAATTTACCAAAGTTTTTACCAAAATTGATGACAAAAATATGCAAAGATATGGTAAAATATGCCAGAATAAGTGAAAAATGAAGAAAGGTAAAAAGGCTTGAAAAGCCCGAAAATACTGGAAATATGAAAAAAATCAAGATTTTATTCATCTGCCACGGCAACATCTGCCGCAGCACCATGGCCCAAAGCATCTTCACCCATCTGGTCCACAGACAGCACCTCGATGCTGTTTTCGAGATAGATTCAGCTGCGACCAGCCGTGAGGAAATAGGCAATCCGCCGCACTACGGCACCAAAAACAAACTATACGAGGAGCATATTCCTCTTATTCCACACCGCGCGAGACAGATGACACGCGATGATTATTTGTACTATGACCTTCTGATTGGAATGGACACTGCAAATATCAGGAATATGACAAGGATTGCAGGTGGCAGTGACAGTCAGCAGAAGATATTTAAGATGCTGTCATTTGCTGATTACGGGACAAATCATAAGCTTACGGCAGCGCGCGATGTTGCAGATCCATGGTATACAGGTGATTTTGATGCGACCTTTGATGATGTAATCAGTGGATGCCGGGGCTTGTTAGAATACATAAAAGAGGTGTATAATCTATAGCTATAGCAATTAAAAGAGAATAATAGCAGCTGTTACGGTGCTGAACACAGCTGTGATAATTAATTTCAGGAGGCACAAATGCAATTACAGAATGGAAGACCGACAGATACCACAGGCAGACTGGATAAAGTAAATTCGTACATACGTAGTTTTTTGGACAAACTGGGAATCGAATATCAGAGAATAGACCACGAAGAGGCATTTACGATGGAGGGTTTGTGAGCAGATTGACAAGACACTCGGCGCAACAATCTGCAAGAATCTTTTTCTGTGCAACCGCCAGAAAACTGAGTTTTTACCTGCTCATGATACCGGGAGACAAGACCTTTAAGACAAAAGAGCTCTCGCATCAGATAGGCAGTGCGAGACTTTCGTTTGCAAGTCCGCAGGATATGGAAAAATATCTGGATATCACACCGGGCTCAGTCAGTGTGATGGGACTGATGAACGACCATGACAATGCGGTCAGACTTCTGGTGGATGAGGATGTGCTAAAAGGTGAGTGGGTTGGATGTCATCCATGCATAAATACCTCCAGCCTCAGGATAAAGACAAAGGACATGTTTGGCCCGGTGATAAAGGCCATGCATCATGATATGACAGTGGTAAAATTAACAGGTGAAGCATAGTAAAGCCTGACAGAACGTAAGGAGAATCAATGGTAAAAGCAGTAATATTTGACATGGACGGAACACTCATAGATACGGAGAAATATTATCGTATTTTCTGGCCGATGGCACTTAAGCAATTCGGCTACGAGATGACGGATGAGCAGGCGCTTTCAATGCGAAGCCTCGGGCAGCCGTATGCACCGCAGCATCTTAAGGATATGTTTCATGATCCGGATATGGATTATAATAAAATCAGGGCATATCGGAGAAAAATCATGGAGGAGCATCTGGAAAAAGTGGGGATTGAGCTTAAGCCCGGTGCAATTGAGATACTTACATATTTGAAGGAAAAGGGCATTCACAGAGCGATTTCCACAGCGAATGATATAGAAAGAGCTGAGAAATATCTTAAAAAGATAGGGCTCTACGGATATTTTGACAAGATCATCTGTGCACCTATGGTGGAGCATGGAAAGCCGGCACCTGATGTGTATGAGTTTGCATGCAGCGAGCTTAAGCTGGCACCGGAGGAGTGCATGGCGGTAGAGGATTCGCCAAATGGTGTCAAAAGTGCATATTCTGCAGGCTGTAAGGTTGTCATGGTGCCGGATTTGACACAGCCTGATGAGGAGCTGTAAAAAGATGCTTTTTGCCTGTGTTGACAGGATAGATGAGATTAAAAGTATAGTATAATCACAGCATATATAAGTCGTGGAGGCATGATGGACACAGAAAATGATTTACCGGGAATTTCATTAAAAGACGAGCAGAGACAGCTTCGAAAATATCATAGGGATTGCACAAGATAATCTGGACCGTGCAAAGGAATCGGTAAAAAAGCTGACAGATGATTTAGAGGATTTAAGAGATGTCTACGAGGCACAGGACAAGGAGGGACTTGCCCTGTGGAACAATGCGACAGCGCAGCTTCATGAGAACGAGAGAAATATCGTAAGATGTGAAAAGGCGCGGAAAAAGCCGTATTTTGGCAGAATAGATTTTAAGGATCCGCGTCAGAAGTCACAGGAGTCCTACTATATAGGCAGAGTCGGTATTGCAAAGAATGCATCAGAGCCTGTGGTCATTGACTGGAGAGCACCGATTGCATCCGTATATTATGAGAGCAGTCTTGGACCATGTAAGTACACGGTGAGCTCAGAGGGTACTTTTGAGATTGATTTAAACAGAAAACGCACCTATGAAATTGCAGATGATAAGCTCATCGACTTTTTTGATTCAGATGTCGTAGCAAATGATGAGCTTCTGACAAAGTATCTGGCTAAGAATAAAAAGGCAGTGCTCGGAGAGATTATCGCGACAATCCAAAAGGAGCAAAACCTTATTATCCGCCGTTCGCCAAAGACGAATATCATTGTGCAGGGAGTTGCAGGCTCAGGAAAGACAACGGTTGCAATGCACAGGATATCGTACATTTTATATAATTATGCTGATGATTTCAGACCGGAGGATTTCTACATTATAGGCAGTAACCACATTTTGTTGAACTATATTACAAGCGTGCTTCCGGAGCTTGATGTGTACGGCATAAAACAGATGACTATGGAGCAGCTTTTTACAAGGCTTTTGTACGAGGATTGGGATGACAAAAAGTACAGCATACATGAAGTCAGCAAAAATGACAGTAGAAACAGCATAAAGGGCAGTAAAGAATGGTTTGAAGCTCTTGAAAAATTCTGTTTAGATTACGAGGAAAAGTGTATTCCAAGAGATGAGGTCTACATGGAAAAAACAGGCAATCTGCTTGTGGGAAAGGTGCTGATAGACACTTATCTGCATGATAATCCGCTTCTTTCCATGCAGAGTAAAATCCTCATGTTAAATGAGATAATTTACTCGAAGTATGAAAATGAGGTTCTCGGTAAGGAAGTGAAGTTCCCTGCAAAGGAGCGCAGGGAGCTTGATAAAAAATACAAAACCTATTTCGGTAAGGATGACTGGAAAGGCTCTGTGTATGATTTTTACAGGGATTTTCTGCTTAGTCAGAAGGAGAAGGAATATGATATAGATATTCCAAAGGACTCATTTGATGTGTATGATCTGGCAGCGCTTGCGTATATTTATAAGCGCATCAAGGAGACAGATCCGGTTCGAGAGGCGAGTCATGTGGTTATTGATGAGGCACAGGATTTTGGCATGATGGCATACTGCTGTCTGCATTACTGCCTCAGAAACTGCACATACACTATCATGGGCGATACCTCGCAGAATATACATTTTGAGTATGGCTTAAATGACTGGAGGACTTGAAAAAGCTGATACTCACAGGCACATATGATGCATTCGGTCTGCTTCGAAAGAGCTACAGAAACACTGTTGAGATTTCAGAATTTGCAACAGAGATACTGCGCCATGGAGATTTTGCAATCTATCCGGTGGAGCCTATTATCAGGCATGGAAACGCAGTCCACATAGAGGAGTATGCCAATGTGCGCTCACTGATTTCGGCATCGGTTGACACGATAAAAGGCTGGCAGAGTGAAGGCTATGAGACGATAGCTGTCGTGTGCCGTGATGAGGCAGAGGCTCTCAAGGTGTCTGCTGAGCTTAAAAAACATATAGAAATAGCAGATGATGATATTGAAACTGCACAGTTTGGTGCAGGAGTCATGGTACTTCCGGTCGCGTATACAAAGGGACTTGAGTTTGATGCTGTATTGCTGTTTGACCCATCAGAGAGAAAATATCCGGCTGATGATAGTCATGTGAAGCTTTTGTACGTTGCGGCTACCCGTGCACTTCATGAGCTTGCTGTATTCCACCGGGGCAGGCTGACACCGCTTATTGCAGACCCTGCTCCTTCCAACAGGCATCAGAAGGAGTTTTCTGCAGAGCCACTCACTAAGGCAAAGGAATATGAAAAGCAGCAACTGACAGAAAAAGAGATAGAAGAGCAAAAGCGTGTTGATGGCAGACGCGATATGGATGAAAGAGAGTATTTTGGTCCGTCGCGCATTGCATTAAAGCCTGAGCAGTTGACAAATAAGGCTGAAAATGAGAAGCTTGATTTATCTGCATTTGTAAAAAAAGACAGGGAAAATCAAACACAATGTACTGCTACAGATATGGCAAATAAAATTAAGATTAAGGAAGTAAGTAAGGCTGCAAAAAAGAGCAGCCTCCCTCTCAATCCCTCCCCATACGCATACGGCTCAATCCCGGACAACGATATACTTCATGTAAAGGGGCATTCAAAGGGCAAGTTTGCGGTAAAATGGCTCAAAAAAGGTAAATCGCATGTTGAAATCGCCACAGCGGACGGCACACTTTATGTGATACCAATAACACCGGAGATAGTACGCGTAATCTTTGTAAAAGGAATTGGAGTGAAGCCGCACAAAACCTATTGGAAGCAAAAGGCCGATACAGCCTTCAAATGGGTGGCAAAGGAATCCAAATCGCTTATTGAAATTCAAACGGAGAAGCTGATACTTAGGATAGAAAAGAAAAACGGAGCCATACAGTATTTTGATGCCGACAGAAATCTCCTTGTAAGTGAAAATGCCACAGAGCCAAGGCTTTTAAATAATGGCGAATGCTACACATTTTTTTACTGGGATAAATCGGAAAAGCTCAAATCCAAGGGAATACTAGCGACAGACCTTACTGATTTGACAAACAAAGCCAGATATATTTCGTTCGGAGGCAGACAGCAGAGGCTGCCGCTTATCGTGTCAAACAAGGGCTATGGAATCGCTCCTGCATCAAGCCGCACAGCACTCTTTTGCAATATAAAGATGTACGGACAGTATATCTTTGTAGACGGTGACACTCAAAGCGACTATTATTTTATAGGTGCAGGCAGTGTAGGCCATACACTTGAGCTGTACGGCACATTATAAAATGCAAGTTGCCCAAAGCAAAATTATCTGATAAAATATCGGCATGAGTATATACGGAGGATAACAGATGAAATTCAGGACAGAAAACGAGTTTACACATTTCAAATTTTCGGATGTGCATGTGAGCGATATCATGATGAGCTTTGGCACCTTCAAAATATGCCTTGACAACGTAATCATAAAGGCAGATAATTCTAAAAACAGAGATATCCGTGATATGAGGACAAACGGCCTTATATTAAAGCTTTCAGATGCAAATATTATTTCATTCATACGCGAGGGCTTTAAGACATATGATGCCGATGGCAACCTAAAGAGCACCACGGCTGACGAGGAGATAGAGGAGACAGATTATATCGACACCTTCAACAATTTTCTTGACGGATACGCATATTTAATCGAGAAGGAGAATGAAAATTATACCTTCGTATTCGATGGAACAGATGAGCGCTCGTACACCTTGATTGTATCGGCATCAAAGGACGAGTGCGAGTGGGACAGATTCATGAATATTGAGGCATAGAGTATGCCATGGTGCATTTTTAGACAAGTCCAAGATGCACCATGGCATTTTTAAGCCCATCCTCTTTGATATCGTCTGTCACTATATCGGCAACAGCCTTGACTTCATCGCTGGAATTGCCCATGGCAACACCGACATCACAGTAGCGCAGCATATCAAAATCATTCTGACCATCGCCAAAGCCTATTGTATCAGCCTGACTCATGTGAAGAAACTCTACCACATCACGTATGCCGGTTGCCTTGTTGACACCGCGCAATGTAATCTCACCGCTGTAAGGTTCAGGCTCTTTAAAGCTGCTCAGGGTTACTACAAATTCATCGCCGAGGAGCTTTCTTAAATCATCAATGTGGTAGTTGCAATTGCAGTAGATGGTGCTTTCAACATCAGCGTATCGATTAGAAAAGCCTGATAATTCATCATCAATCACGATATCCTTAAATGTCGGGTTGTCCTGTATTACATGCATGTCAAACTGCTTTGAGAATGCTGATATGAATTTGTCGGCCCACTTGTGGTTGGTGATGCTTTTATCCTTTGTCTGGAAGATAAGTCCTGTGTTGTTGTCGCCAACAGTGTCAAGAACCTTCTGTAACAGATTCTGCCCATAGACATGATGTGCAATTACCTTATCACCCACAGTGACATAGCCGCCGGCAGCAGCCACCACACCGTCAAAATCAAAGGCTTTTAATGATGGATAAATCTGATTGTAACTACGTCCTGTGCAAAGAAAAATCATGTGACCGTTTTGTTTTGCGTTTATTAGAGCATCAGCGGTTGATGGGCTCATGGTGCTCTTGCCGAAATCAACGAGAGTGCCGTCTATATCAAAAAATAATAGTTTTTTCATAAGTGTTACCTGCCTTATTATTAATTACATATACCAAATATACTCTACAATACGAATTCAATAAAGGCAATAGGGAATAGCCTAAATTTATTTAATAATTGTTGCAAAAGAAGGCTCTGTTATAACCACAATTAAGAAAAACTATAATATATTCCTATACTTTATTTTCTTAAGTTTTGGCTATGATGGGTTGAAATAATAAATTTATTGTGTTATAACGTTAAACAACAAAAAAACAATAAATGCGTTGAAGGAGACTTGGATCACCAGACACCGACAGGAATACAGCGTCACCGACTGAGAGCGCTGTTTGGAAGAGCTGATTGCAGGAACACTACCGGAGCAGATCTGTTGAACGATTGATATGGTTTATTGCATAGATAGGTTTATCGTATGTGAATTAAACTTTTTATATATCAAAAGTAGGCAGATACGATTCATCCACGTTACGGATAAGAGTGGAGAATCAGGAACAGTCCTTTTTCTCAAAGCGGGTGGTACCGCGGAATATTTTTAGAATTTTCGCCCCGGAGCATTTCATTAATTTGATATGCTCCGGGGCTTTTTGGCGTATATAGCCCAGTTTCGACAGAGGCACATAGCAATTCGTGGGCTATATACAATACTACATAAATTTATATTCCGTCCCGCTTAAAAAATCAAAGGAGCACAAAAATATGGAATTCTTAACAGGAGCAGTTCAAAAGGAAGACCTCGGTATCGCAGAAATTCTTGCAGGCGACTACGAGGGCAAAAACATCAAAGTAAAGGGTGCGATTCACACCATAAGAGATATGGGTGAGGTTGCATTCATCGTCTTAAGACGCAGGGACGGACTCGTACAGTGTGTATACGAGCCGGGCAAATCCCAGTTTAGCGTCGATGATCTAAAGGAAGCAGATACCGTGGAGGTATGCGGCACATACAAGAGTGATGACCGTTCTCCAAACGGCTTCGAGCTTCGTCTTGACACTATCACAATTTTATCTGAGCCGGCGGAGCCTATGCCGCTTCAGATCAATAAATGGAAACTGAATACTTCGCTTGAGGCAAAGCTCAATAACAGGGCAGTGGCACTCAGAAATCCAAGAGAGCGTGCTACGTTCCGTATACAGGAGGGTATCACAAGGGGCTTTAGGGATTTCCTTTATAACAATGGATTTACAGAGATTCATACGCCAAAGCTTGGTGCAAAGTCAGCCGAGGGAGGCGCCAACCTCTTCAAGCTTGAATATTTCCACAGACCGGCTATATTACAGCAGAGCCCGCAGTTTTACAAGCAGATGATGGTAGGTGTCTTTGACAGGGTATTTGAGACTGCACCTGTTTTCAGAGCAGAAAAGCACAATACAAAGAGACATCTGAATGAGTATACATCACTCGATTTCGAGATGGGCTACATTGACGGCTTCGAGGATATCATGGAGATGGAGACCGGCTTTTTGCAGTACACCATGGAGCTTTTAAAGACCTCATACGCCAAGGAGCTTGAGCTTTTAAAGATTAAGCTGCCTGATGTGACAAGCATACCAAGAGTCAGATTTGACGAGGCAAAGCAGCGTGTCGCAGAAAAATATAACAGACAGTTCAGAAACCCATTCGACTTAGAGCCGGAGGAGGAGGTACTTATCGGACAGTACTTCAAGGAAGAGTATGGCAGTGATTTTGTATTTGTCACACATTATCCTTCAAAGAAGAGACCGTTTTATGCCATGGATGATCCGGCAGACGAGACATACACCTTAAGCTTTGACCTGCTTTTCAGAGGTCTTGAAATCACAACAGGTGGCCAGCGAATCCACGACTACAATAAGCTTATGGAAAAAATCGCAAAGCGTGGCATGGAGACAGAGGGTATGGAGAGCTATCTTTCAGCTTTTAAGCACGGCATGCCGCCACATGGAGGTCTTGGAATAGGACTTGAGAGACTTACAATGCAGCTTATCGGAGAAGACAATGTGCGTGAGGCAACACTGTTTCCTCGTGATCTCAGCAGATTGGAGCCATAGAATTTAGCTTCTGGGGTTGTGGTGGGTGCGCTGTAAGGCCTTGAGGTTGCATGTGTGTATATATTTTGTTCAGAAAATTTTTAAGCTTGTTCCGACATTTCCTGCGGATAGGTTATTGTCAGGATGTATGCTGAGAGGTAT
>ENA-OQKL01000486-OQKL01000486.1-human-gut-metagenome-genome-assembly--contig:-NODE-486-length-12671-cov-2.459981_pt1 | contig 12671 bp, 18 predicted proteins | sample MGYA00242779_ERZ504800 | MGnify/ENA primary metagenome ERZ504800 (study PRJEB26092, sample SAMD00036410) | human gut metagenome | host: Homo sapiens | study: EMG produced TPA metagenomics assembly of... | reverse complement strand
TCAACGGATAAAAACAAGCTGCCGGAGCGACTGTGATCGTCATCCGGCGGCTTGTTTTTGTATAGAGAAACACCCGGTAGGGAGCTACCGGGTGTTTCGAGGGAGTATAAATATTAAATAAGGGTTATGTAAAAAAAATTTTTGAAGGGTAAATTCTTTTTACAAGAATGATTATAATATAAACTGGAAAAAAAAGCAATATGATTTTGGCGAATAATCTCCAAACTTTTTGGGATACTATTTCCTGTAATAAAAAGCGGCAGAAAGCTTGGGAAAGCCGTAAAATCAACTTCATCAGGAGGTAATTCAAATGGCGAAAAATTACGAAACAGACAGAAATGAGTCTAATTATGCAGGAAAAAATCACGGGGAAAGTGCTTCCAGAAATTGCGGAAAAAAACAGCTCTAAGAACAGTTCTGGAAATTCTTCCAGGAACAGTTCCAAAAGCAGCTACGGAAACAAAATTTCCGATGAATATGATTCTGAGAAGGACAGAGGCTCTGACAGATATTAAAGGATAAGAAAAGCGGGAAAAGTCAGAGATGGCTTTTCCCGCTTAAATACATATAAGGGAACATTCACCCGGAAGCTTCCATATAATATACCAAAAAGAGGAGATTTTTTCCATGTTTCAGATCGAAACTATCTCTGCAAAAATGCTGGATTATTATGTGGAGCGCAGCGACGCTGTTATCATAGATCTCCGGGATCCTGCCGCCTACAGAAGGGGACATGTCCGGAACGCGGTAAATATTCCATACAGAGAGCTGGAGGAATATCTTGAGAAAAAACAGGATCAGAAATATCGGTTTTCCCAAAGATAAGCTGCTGATAGTTTTACTGCGACCGCGGCGGCGCCAGCATGCAGGCTGCCCGGAGCCTGGCAAGACAGGGCTGTCGTACCAGGTCCGTGATCGGTGGATTTGCAGCCTACAGAGGGAGAAATCTTGTGCGCGGATAAAAAAAGCGGATGATATCAAAATAGATTGCGAATGCATATCTGTAACAAATCTTGTATTTTAAAGGAAATCATGATAATGTAAAGAACAGAGATAAAAACCAATACAAATTACAAGGAGAAAAGATTATGAAATATATGTTTGCGTCCGATGTACATGGTTCGGCATATTACTGCCGGAAAATGCTGGAAGCATATGACAAGGAGAAGGCGGAGAGACTGGTGCTTCTGGGAGATCTGCTTTATCACGGACCAAGAAATGACCTTCCGAAGGAATACGCACCAAAGGAAGTCATCCGCCTTTTAAATGAGAGAAAAAACCAGATCTATGCAGTACGCGGAAACTGTGAGGCAGAGGTGGATCAGATGGTCCTGGACTTCCCGGTTATGGCAGATTACTGTATCCTTGCCATCGAAGGAAAAACGATGTACGCCACACACGGTCATATCTATAATAAGGATAATCTTCCGCCGATGATGGACGGAGACATTCTGATCCACGGCCATACACATGTGCTGAAGGCAGAAAATATGGGGAATTATATCCTTCTGAACCCAGGTTCCGTATCCATTCCAAAGGAAGGTAACCCGCCGACCTATGCAATTCTTGAGAACGGAATTTTTACCATTAAAGATTTTGAAGGAAATACAGTACGGGAGATCACTTTATGAATCTGTGGGAATTAACGGCGCCCTGTCATTTTGGAACAGAGGCGGTGCTGAAGCGTGAAATACTGGATCTTGGCTATGAAGTGACCAGGGTGGAAGACGGAAGAGTAACCTTTGAGGCTGATGCCCAGGGTGTGGCAGACGCCAATCTGTTCCTTCGTACCACAGAACGTGTGCTTACTGAAAATAGGCGAAGTAAAGGCCGAGACTTTTGATGAGCTTTTTGAAAAGACCAAGGCTCTCCCATGGGAGAATTACATACCGAAAACGGTAAATTCTGGGTAGCCAAGGCAAACTCCATCAAGAGTAAGCTCTTTAGCCCGTCTGATATCCAGTCCATTATGAAAAAAGCCATTGTAGAGCGTCTCAAAGGCATCTACGGGATTTCCTGGTTTCCGGAAGACGGTCCGGAATTTCCTATCCGTGTGGCCTTTATGAAAGACGTAGCTCTGATCGGAATCGACACTTCAGGAGTATCCCTCCATAAGAGAGGGTATCGCCAGATGACTGTCAAGGCACCTATCGACCGAGACGCTTGCCAGTGCTCTTTTGATGCTCACTCCCTGGAAAAAGGACCGTATTCTTGTCGATCCGTTCTGCGGAAGCGGCACCTTTCCTATTGAGGCGGCAATGATGGCAGCGGATATGGCGCCGGGACTGAACCGTCATTTTCTGGCCGAGAGCTGGGAGCATCTGATCCCGAAGGAATGCTGGGAGGATGCAAGAGAAGAAGCCAGAGAACGTGTAAATCTTGATATTGAAACCGATATCCAGGGCTTTGATATCGATGCAGCTGCCATCAAGGCAGCACGCGCCAACGCAAAAATGGCAGGAGTGGACAGACTGATCCATTTCCAGCAGCGCCCGGTCAGTGAACTCCGCCATTCCAAACCCTTTGGGTTTTATCGTGACAAATCCGCCATATGGTGAGCGGATCGAAGAAAAATCCAATCTCCCTGCACTGTACCGTGAGATCGGTGAAAGCTATAAGGGGCTGGATCGCTGGTCCATGTATCTGATCACTGCCTATGACAAGGCAGAGAATGACATCGGCCGAAAGGCAGATAAAAACCGTAAGATCTATAATGGTATGCTTAAGACCTATTATTATCAGTTCCTTGGGCCGCGTCCGCCGAAGAAAAACCGTAACTGAGCGCTTCTGTAATTGCGAAAAGTAATTGCGAAAAATCAAAATAAAAAGAGGATACAAAGGATTATGAAAAAAATAATTTTTGCTACCGGAAATCAGGATAAAATGAGAGAAATCCACGAGATCCTTGCAGATATGGATGTAGAGGTTGTTTCTATGAAAGAAGCGGGAATCCATGCAGATATTGTAGAGAATGGTTCTACTTTTGAGGAAAATGCTGTGATCAAGGCGAAGACAATCTGTGAACTGACAGGGGAGATCACTCTGGCAGATGATTCCGGTCTGGAGATTGACTATCTGAATAAAGAGCCGGGCATTTATTCTGCCCGTTATATGGGAGAAGATACCTCATATCATATCAAAAATGCAAGTCTGATAGAGAGACTGAACGGAGTTCCGGACGAGAAGCGTACTGCAAGGTTCGTATGCGCCGTTGCAGCGGCTTTTCCGGATGGAAGTGTAAAAACAGTGCGTGGAACAATGGAAGGCCGTATAGGCTATGAGGAGAAGGGAGAGAACGGCTTCGGCTATGATCCGATCTTCTACCTGCCGGAATATGGATGTACTTCTGCAGAGCTTTCCGGCGAAGAGAAAAATAAGATCAGCCACAGGGGAAAAGCATTACGTGCCATAAAGGATGAACTGAAATGAAGGTACTGATCGTCAGCGATACTCATGGACAGGATGAGAATCTGGAAGAGACAGTGCTCAGAGAAGCTCCCTTTGATTATCTGATTCATTGCGGGGATGTGGAAGGCAGAGAGATTTTCATTGAGGCACTGGCAGAGTGCCCATGTACGATTGTCGCAGGAAATAATGACGTTTTTTACAGATCTTCCCTATGATGAAGAAGTTACCCTGGAGGGACATAAGATACTGGTTACACATGGACATCACTATTTTGTGTCCCGGGATTATGATAAACTTGTTGAGAATGCACAGGCTAAGGGATGTAAGATTGCAATGTATGGTCATACTCACATGCCTTTGATCGAGAATGAGGATGGGATTCTGGTAATTAATCCCGGCAGTCTTACCTACCCGCGTCAGAGAGGCCGCAGGCCAAGCTATGCAGTTATGCAGATAGAAGAGGGAAAAGATCCTCAGGTCGAGATCAGATACCTCTGAAAAATTATTTAACTGAATCAGGTAAGTTACTTGCGGAGGTTGCGAATATCCGCCTGACTCATCTGACTGTATATTTTTGAGGTATTGTTGATCGGATAACGGCAATACCTCTTTTTACAGATACGTGACAGTAAAAGAATAGAAGAAAAAAATAAAAAAACGTTAAGATTTTTTTATTGTGCGAAAAAAATATTTTTTTACAAAAAATCTCAAAAACCAGTAAAAAATCCCTTTTTGCGAACAAAAAAAACGATTTTTTTGAAAAAACGTGAAAAGCCCGCAAAGCCTTGTATTTAGCGGGTTTTCAGGGACTTTTCGAGGAATAAAAAATCACTTTTTTAAAAAAAAACTCAAAAAAAACTTGAAAAAAAGGTGTTAGACATTTAGGGGTTGCTTAACATATAATATGTCTTGCGTCGGACAACGAAGCACAAATAAATAAAGAAAAACAGCGGGGTGTGGCTCAGCTTGGCTAGAGCGCCTGGTTTGGGACCAGGAGGCCGCAGGTTCGAATCCTGTCACCCCGACTGCTGTAACAACAACATTACCGTTTCAGCGAAATGCGGGTGTAGTTCAATGGTAGAACACTAGCCTTCCAAGCTAGATACGTGGGTTCGATTCCCATCACCCGCTTCTCTGTATGTACAGAGAGATGTGTCTGTAGCTCAGCTGGATAGAGCAACGGCCTTCTAAGCCGTGGGTCGGGGGTTCGAATCCCTTCAGGCACGCTGTGGTGGGTATAGCGCAGTTGGTTAGCGCGCCAGATTGTGGCTCTGGAGGCCCAGGGTTCGAATCCCTGTATCCACCCTTCGCCTTTGGGCTATCGCCAAGCGGTAAGGCACAGCACTTTGACTGCTGCATTCGCTGGTTCGAATCCAGCTAGCCCAGTCTTAATATGGAGCATTAGCTCAGTCGGTAGAGCACTTGACTTTTAATCAAGTTGTCCGGGGTTCGAATCCCCGATGCTTCATTAATAGCGGAAATCTTCTGTGAGGTTTCCGCTATTTTATTGCTTTTGCAGAGTGTGAGAATGATTTTTCGGATACACTCTGAGAATATGAGAAAATGCGGATATGGCGGAATTGGCAGACGCGCTGGTTTTAGGTACCAGTGGGCTTCCCGTGCAGGTTCAAGTCCTGTTATCCGCATTCAGAAAAAGTCCGGTTAAAACGGTGCTTTTTGTTTACAGACATAGTTTTTGTTGTATAGTTAAGTTATAAACAGGACAGGGAGATTTTGACTATGGATATACAGAAATTTCAGCAGAAACTTACAGAGGTATGTGAACTTGGAGAGAAGAATGGCAAAGTGTTGAAACCGGAACAGATAAAGGAATGCTTTGGTGAACTTGATCTGGACAAGTCACAGCTGATCAAGATATTACAGTATTTAAAATTTAAAAGGTATTTCCATTGAGGGTGCGGAGGAGATTTTCAGCAGCATCTCAGACCGGCCCGGAAGAAGTATCCGAAGTAAAAAGAAGAAAAAGTTCCTCTGACAGCGGAGGAAGAGGCATATCTGAAAGAATATCTGGAAGGTCTTGAAGAACAGGAGCAGGGAGAGAGAAGTGCGGAAGAACTTTTTGAACTGCTTTCAAAGGGAGATGCTCTGGCACAGGCAGAGCTGTCACAGAAGTATCTGCATGCAGCAGCCGAAATGGCGGTTGAAATGAACTGTGAGGAGAGTTTTTATCGCTGATCTGATTCAGGAGGCAAATATAAGCCTTCTGATGGCTCTGGGAGAGGAAGAACCGGAAGAGAAAGATGAGAAATGGCTGCTTGGACGTATCCGGTGTGGGATCCGCCATGCTATCGAGGAGCAGACACAGAGGAAATTTGAGGATGACTATCTGGTAGCAAAGGTGGAGAAGCTGGAAGCGGCAGTCCGGGAACTTACAGAGGATGAAGAGGATGAAAGTTCAAAGTTCAGTGTAGAGGAGCTGGCGATCATTCTTGATATGGATGAAGAAGAGATCAGGGATGTGCTGCGGCTTACAGGTGATGATAAATAATGCAGTGATGTAGCATTACGGGAAAGGAGAGGGTGATTATGAGTATTCCAACACCACACAACAGTGCAAAGAAAGGTGATATTGCAAAGAAGGTTCTGATGCCGGGAGATCCGCTGCGTGCGAAGTATATTGCGGAGACATATCTGGAGAATCCGGTATGTTTTAACACAGTGAGAAATATGTTTGGTTATACCGGAACTTATAAGGGTGAGCAGATATCTGTCATGGGCAGCGGTATGGGGATGCCATCTATGGGTATTTACAGTTATGAGCTTTATAATTTTTATGATGTAGAGAAGATCATTCGTATAGGTTCTGCAGGTGCGCTGCAGGATGATGTAAGCGTAATGGACGTTGTGATCGCTATGAGTGCATGTACGGATTCAAATTATGCAAGCCAGTATCAGCTGCCGGGGACTTTTGCTCCTACAGCAAGTTATGAACTGGTTGCAAGGGCTGTAGAGGTCGCGAAGGAGCAGGGTACACCGGTTCGCGTGGGTTCTGTTGTATCTTCGGATGCGTTCTATGGAGATAATCCGGAGAGTTCGAAGGCATGGAGAAAGATGGGGGTTCTCTGTGTGGAGATGGAGTGTGCGGCGCTGTTTATGAATGCTGCGAGAGCCGGTAAGGAGGCATTGGGGATTCTTACGATTTCGGATCATGTTTTCAGGGATGAGGCAATTTCTGCGGAGGCCAGGCAGACTTCGTTTAACAGGATGATGGAGATTGCTTTAGGAATTTAAAGGATAATCCCGGTATAAAAAGGCTCTTTGGCTGGTATGTGGGAATACTGGTCAGAGGGCTTTTTTTAATTCAGTAGGGACGCGTCAAAAAATATTTCATTTCATGTGCGGTTTCGGACACTAAGATATTCTAAGCCGTCAAAAATCTGCTAAAAGCATGAGCCATCAAGGACAAACTCGCTTCGCTCAGACAGTGTCCTTGATGGCTCATAACGCAGATTTTTGGCGGCTAAGAATATCTAAGTATCCTGCAAATGCACATGAAATGAAATATTTTTCGACGCTGTTTTTTCATATGGAATGAATGAAATTTTGGCTACGTTACTGAGAACGGAGTGAGCAGTAACAGTTAATGACGACTGTTCTCAAGAAGAGCGATTGAAAAATTTTCCATATTGTGTTAATATCAAAACAATATGGGAGGTATTTTGAATGCAAATTAGAAAATCGGCGGAGGATTATTTGGAGGCAATTTTGGTGTTGTCTAAACAGGGGGGCGGTGTTCGTTCTATTGATATTGCGACGATGCTTGGGGTATCGAAACCGAGTGTGAGTCATGCGATGAAGCTGTTACGTGAGGATGGCTATATCGCGATGGATCGTTATGGTACGGTGACGCTTCTGGATAAAGGGGCTCAGATTGCAACGCATATTTATGAACGCCATACAGTGTTGAGTAAGATGTTGGAACGTCTCGGCGTAAGCCCGGAAGTTGCAAAAGAAGATGCGTGTAAGTTAGAGCATGACCTGAGCGATGAGAGTTTTACTAGGATAAAGGAGCACTTCCACAAGGTGATTGGGGAAGTTGAATAGCGGATAAAATAAACTCCCCCCGTCGGATGAATTTCTGACGAAGTGGGGAGTTTATTTTTTAAAGTTAGTCATCTACTATTTCTGTTACATAGCTTCCATGCCCGTCTATAGCAATAACTTTTTCTTTTCCATCTTCTGTTTGAAATATCCATGGAGCAGAATAAGGATTACGAAAAAAGGCTTACAACGAATGGTGGTGTGGTACAATGCTGTAGAAAGAAGAATGCTGGAAAGCTGTATAGTCGTATGAAGGAGAAATTCACATGCAGTTTGATGAGAGGAAAGAGGGAATAGACCCTCTGACCTACTCTACATATTATTCTGTCTGCTTCTGTGGAAGCTGTGCAAGGATGATAGCGGCAAACATGATGACACATCCAAGGATTTCTTTAGTACTCAGTTGCTGTCTGAGGATGATCCATCCGGCTAGGACAGAGATGCAGGATTCCAGGCTGAGTATCAGGGATGCTACAGTTGGGTTCATGGTTTTTCTGACCGATAATCTGCAAGGTGTAAGCTACTCCGCATGACATAACACCTGCGTAGAGGATTGGCTGCCATGCTGCCAGGATGGATGAGAGTTCCGGATGCTCAAGGAGCAGAGCGGGAATGCCGGAAAGAACTCCACATGTCAGGAACTGAATACAGGAGAGCTTTACTCCGTCTACTTTCGGAGAAAAGTAGTCGATGACCAGTATGTGCAACGAAAAAGAAAAGCGCATACCAGTACGAGCAGATCCTCCCTTTCCAATGGAAAATCCATCTGTGATGCACAGGAGATAAAGTCCGATCAGAGCCATTGCAACGGCAGCCCAGATAAATTTCGTGCATTTTTTGCCAAGGAACAGTCCGATGACAGGGACGATCACAATATAACAGGCAGTGATAAAGCCGGCTTTTCCGACGGTTGTATACTTGATGCCAAACTGTTGGAAATTGCTTGCCAGACAGAGGCAGATACCGCAGGCGATACCGCCGATAATCAGAGGTTTTTTTCTCCTGCATATTGGATACAGTATTACTTGAGGTGTCAGATCTGCCAGATGCTTTGGAAGCAGAATCTGAAGGAGAGTTTCTCTTTTTCAGAATAAAAATCAGTGGAATCAGAACGACTGCTCCGATAAGGGAACGGACGGCATTAAAAGTAAAGCCTCCTACGTATTTCATTCCTACGCTTTGAGCTACAAAAGCGATACCCCAGATGATCGCTGCGAGAAGCAGGAGCAGGGAATTTTTTAATGGAATCTGTTGTTTTTGCATGATGTGTGTAATCCTTCCTTATATTAATGTGTAAATAGAATGTATAAAATGTGGATAAAACAAATATTTATTCATTCAGTGTGGACAGAAGCACTGAAATTTTGTAACTGTTCAGTGCCCTCATAGTTATAAAATGTTTCAAATATATTTTAAGAGTGCCAGTGCCTTATTGATCTGAAAATGAAGAAACACTTTCATAATTATACATCATAAATGTAAAAAGAGAAAGAAGATTGTAGAAATAAAAAGAAGCCTCTGCAGGAGACTTCTTTTTGTAAATGTGTATCTGATATTTATATCAGATAAAGATATATTTCAAAATAAACAATACAGCCAGTACATACATCAGTACGCTGATTTTCTTTTCCTTAGCTTTACCTGTAACAACGTTGATGATCACATAGGAGATAACACCCATGGAGATACCTTCAGAAATGCTGTACAGGAATGGCATTGCGATGATCGCGATAAATGCTGGGATGGCTTCCGTCAGGTCGTTGAAATCAATCTTGGTTACTGATGTGAGCATCAGGAATCCAACGATGATCAGAGCCGGTGCTGTGGCAAAGGACGGGATTGCCAGGAAAATCGGGGATAACAGCAGTGATAATCCGAAAAGGATGGCTGCTACCAGGGAAGTAAGTCCTGTACGTCCGCCTTCAGCAACACCGGAAGCACTCTCTACGAAAGTAGTAACTGTGGAAGTACCACACATAGCACCTACTGTAGTTCCTACTGCGTCAGAAAGAAGAGCACCTTTGATGTTTGGAAGTTTGCCTTCTTTGTCAAGCATATCAGCTTTGGAAGCAACACCGATCAGTGTTCCAAGTGTATCGAACATATCTACAAACAGGAATGCAAACATAATGACTACGAAATCAAGTGTGAAGACAATGGAGAAGTCCATTTTCATAAATGTGGGAGCCATGCTTGGAATGGAGATTCCGTTTGAAAAATCAGGCAGGAGGCTGAACCAGCCGGCTGCAGGATCAGGTTTGTAAAGTCCTGTCAACTGACAGATAATGCCAAGTCCCCATGTGATCAGGATACCCCAGAGAATGTTTCCTTTTACACCCTTAACAAGAAGGATGGCGGTGATGAGAAGTCCAATCAGCGCCAGAAGAACTGTAATTCCTTCTGTATTGAAGGTTCCGCCGGAAACGGAGGATTTAAAGGAAAATACACTTACCAGAGTGGAGTCGTTGTTAACTACGATCTTAGCATTCTGCAGTCCGATGAAAGCAATAAACAGTCCGATACCAACAGATACTGCATGTTTCAGGTTCATTGGGATCGCATTGAAAATTGCCTCACGCACATTGGTCAGAGATAACAGGATAAAAATAATACCCTCTACAAATACAGCTGCCAGTGCCTGCTGCCAGCTGTAACCCATGCCAAGAACAACAGTGTAGGCAAAGTAGGCATTCAGGCCCATGCCAGGTGCAAGAACGAATGGATAATTAGAAAGCGCAGCCATCAGACAGGTGGCAATAAAGGATGACAGTGCGGTCGCTGTAAAAACAGCTCCTCTGTCCATGCCGGATGCTTCCAGAATGTTTGGGTTTACAGCCAGAATGTATGCCATTGTCATGAATGTGGTAATACCTGCCATAACTTCGGTCTTTACATCTGTGTGGTTCTCTTTGAGATGGAATAATTTGTCAAGATTCATAATCTTTCCCCCTTTTGATTTTAAAAATTGCCGGCCGTTTTGTGGTGCCTCAGATAATCATCCCGAAAAAACAGGGTGAAACTCCTGGAATCAATCGTCCCGGCATATCGTTTTGTTAACGATATGCCGGAAAAACACCATCAGAATCTGTATTTCCTGCAGTTACAGAATCTTTCTTCCGGCTACATATTTAGCGGTAATATTACGGTCATCGGAAAGGTAGATCAGTCTTTCAAGTCTGTCCCTCGGAGAGAGCTTCAGTGGAGTTGGAATAGTGCTGTCATTAAGCACAACCGCATCAAATTCATACCCCTCCTTAAAGCTTCCAACCTTTCCAAAGAAGGAACCGCCTCCTTCTGTTCCCATATAAAAGGCCTCTTCAACAGTAAGCGGCTTCATGGAAGAATCAACCAACCGCCAGTGCAGCTTGGAAACCTGAATAGCATCAGCCATAGCACGCAGAATAGAAACGGAAGTTCCACCTGCAATGTCAGATCCCAGTCCGATGTGTAAACCTTCGTCCAGATAACGTCTCACAGGAGAGATACCTGAGGCGAGATTTGTGTTAGACTGCGGACAATGAGCAATATAAACGCCCTGCTTTTTCATAAGGGCAATTTCTTCATTCGAAGAATGAACACAATGAGCCATGATCGTCGGACAGTCACCGCCGAAAAGACCGAACTGGCTATATGCTTCTCCATAAAAATGTGTATTCGGGCAAAGCTCCTTCACCCAGGCAATTTCACCGAAATTCTCAGAAAGGTGAGACTGCATCGGCAGGTGATACTTTTTCTGAATCTCCGAAAGCTTCTCCATCAGTGCATCAGAACAGGACGGAGTAAATCTCGGAGTAAGGATTGGCTTTACATTTTCAAATTTATCAAGCGTATCCTTAATCCACTGAACCGTAGCATCAGCAGAAGCCTGAGCACTCTCTTCCTGCAACTGCGGAGAACCATTACGGTCCATATTTACCTTGCCAACATAGCTTACGATCCCGCTCTCCTCCAAAAGATCCATCAAAGCAACGGTTGCCTCTCTGTGAAGTGTCGCAAAAATGCAGGCACGCGTTGTCAGACTGTGCTTTAAATCAGACACAAAACTTCCATATGCTCTTTTTGCATAGGAGATATCCACATATTTTGCCTCTTCCGGAAAAGTATGCACATTCAGCCAGTCTAAAAGTTCAAGATCCATGCCAAGTGCCCGGAACGTATACTGTGGTGCATGCACATGCAGATCCGTCATTCCCGGAAGGATGATCTTATCACCATAATCGGTCAGCGGCAGTGTTTCATACTGTTTCGGCAACTTTTCAAATGCGCCGCGGCAGATACCGTTTTCACATACAACATAACCACCCTCTATACTGCACAGTTCCTGTTTTCTCCTGAATATACGATATTTCCCTTTAAAACAAACTTTTCTTTTCCAATATGTTCTCTAATCCTTTTCTTATTGTCTTACCATAATTTTAAAATCTGAATTGCAGACTTCATTACCTTATACTTCACGTCTTCCAATTCTGACGCTGCACATTTTAACTCTTTGCGTATCTCAATATGCTGCGGGCAGTGTTTTTCGCATTTTCCGCAGCCGACACACTGGGATGCGCTTGCGGTGTCTTTCCGGAATGCCGTACACTGTAAATAATCTTTCCGTCCTGATTTTTTCCCTTCCGAATACATCGCATTATAACAGCGGAATGTTCCCGGAATATCCACTCCCCTCGGACACGGCATACAATACCCACATCCGGTACAGCCGACTTTGACATGCTTTTTGATCTCTTCTTTCACCTGTTCGATCAGTGCTGCGTCTGATGCCGTCAGACAGCCCACATGGGACTCAGATGCCGTCTTTAGGTTCTGCTCCACCATTTCCATGGAATTCATCCCGGAGAGCACACAGGTTACTTCTGGCTGGTTATAGAGCCATTTTAAGGCAAGCTCCGCCGGTGTACGTCCTTCCTTGTCAGCGCGGAACAATTTTTTTGCTGACTCCGGTAAAAGATTTACCAGTCTGCCTCCGCGAAGAGGCTCCATGATGATGACCGGAAGTCCTTTTGCATTTGCATAGCGCAGTCCTTCCACGCCTGCCTGTGAGTATTCATCCATATAGTTGTACTGGATCTGGCAGAAATCCCACTGACGGTAAGTAAGGATCTCTCTGAATACCGGGTATGTATCGTGGAAACGAAAACGCCCAGATGACGGATCTTTCCGCTTGCCTTCTTCGCTTCTGCCCATTCAATGATCCC
>ENA-OQKL01000485-OQKL01000485.1-human-gut-metagenome-genome-assembly--contig:-NODE-485-length-12689-cov-1.880513_pt1 | contig 12689 bp, 17 predicted proteins | sample MGYA00242779_ERZ504800 | MGnify/ENA primary metagenome ERZ504800 (study PRJEB26092, sample SAMD00036410) | human gut metagenome | host: Homo sapiens | study: EMG produced TPA metagenomics assembly of... | reverse complement strand
CATAGTTTTTCTTTCAGCCGGCAGATCTTTCCATTTTGCATCAAATGAGCCTTTCCCCAGGCATCATCAAAAAGTTTTTTTAAAACTTTTAGACTTGAGTGGCATAGGAGTTTTATGCTTATACTGATTTATCGTGTCATCAATAATGAGCGCTAAATCCATATCAATGGGAAGTTGTTCTGTAACCAGATATACGCTTTTTTCTATCGCAAACAATATAGAAGGTATCATTTTCAGTTTTTTAACTATGCTCAGCAAGAAGTCCCCGACTTCTAAAGTGGGGGGATGAATTGCGTCCGTCATAAAATATTGAAATACAGGATAAGAAGCGTTATAATAAAATCAGTCGAAGAAAAAAAGAAAGGCTGAACATATATGGAATTAGACAATAATGCACATTCGGTATTTTTGCTGTATTACCATCTTGTCCTTGTTGTCAAATACCGCAGGCAGGTCTTTGATGAAACGGTTTTCCGAACGTTCAAAGGAAATCTTTGTGTATATTGCACCGAAGTATAACATTATGTTGCAGGAATGGAATTATGATAAAGATCATGTCCAGATTTTATTTCGGGTCGCACCCAAATTCAGAAATCAGCAAATTCATAAATGCATATAAAAGTGACAAGCAGCAGACTCCTGAAAAAACGAATTTCCGCAAGATACGGCAGAAACTGTGGAAAGAATGTTTCTGGAGCCAGAGTTTCTGCCTGCTTACAACAGGCGGCGCACCAATAGAAGTCATCAGAAAATATATTGAGTCACAGGGAGAAAAAAGCCGCAAAAGGGGCAGGTCTTATGGCAAACAAAGCATATAAATTCAGGATATATCCGAACAGGGAACAAAAAACACTGTTTGCCAAAACGTTTGGCTGTGTACGGTTCATCTATAATAAAATGCTGGATGATAAAATCAAATATTACGAGAAAACGAAAAAGAAACGGAACAATACCCCGGCGCAGTACAAAAAAGAATTTCCGTGGCTGAAAGAGGTTGACAGTCTAGCCCTTGCAAATGCACAGATGAATCTGCAAAAGGCATATAATAACTTCTTCCGGGATCCGAAAGTTGGATTTCCGAAATTCAAATCCAGACATAAAACCCGCGCTTCTTATACAACGAATAACCAGAAGGGCACGGTAGCCCTTGAAAATGGGCACCTGAAGCTTCCAAAAGCAGGGTATGTGAAGGTCAAACAGCACAGAGCGATACCGGAAGATTACCGGATCAAATCGGTCACCATCAGTCAAAATCCGGGCGGGGACTATTATGCAAGCGTTCTGTTCGAGTACGAAAACCAAGTACAAAAACAGCCCATGCATCAATTTCTTGGTTTGGATTTTTCCATGCAGGAACTGTACAGGGACAGTGAAGGCAGAGAACCGGAATATCCGGGATATTACAGAAAAGCGGAACAGAAATTAAAGAGAGAACAACGAAAGCTCTCAAAAATGCAGAAAGGTTCCAAAAACCGTGGAAAGCAGCGGATCCGGGTTGCCAGAATGCATGAGAAAGTAGCGGCCCAGCGCAGAGATTTTTTACACAAACAATCGCGAAAGATTGCAGATGCGTATGATTGCGTCTGTATAGAAGATCTCGATATGAAAGCAATGTCACAGGCGCTGCACTTTGGCAAATCCGTTTTGGATAACGGCTGGGGGATATTTGTGAATTTCCTGAAGTACAAAATGGAAGAACAGGGAAAACAGCTGGTGAAAGTAGGCCGTTTCTTTGCAAGCAGCCAGCTGTGCAGTGTATGCGGGTATAAGAATACCGAAACGAAGGATCTGCGAATCCGTGCATGGATCTGTCCGAAATGCGGTACACACCATGACAGGGATGTCAATGCTGCAGTCAATATCCGGAATGAGGGTATGCGTCTTATGTACAGCCTGCAGTGACAGGAATATAGAAAAAACCGTGGGGCACACGGGGATAGCTCGCTTATGCTTGACACAGTGGTGTCATCGAACGAGAACCGACGGTTCGCTTTTTGCGAAAGGAAGCCCCCGCTCTGTAGGCGGGGGAGGATGTCACCCCAGTTTGTGGTATCAAGTCCCGTGAACTCTTTTACAGGTTCACTGCATGTAATATATGCCCGGACATAGCAAGGTACATCTCCTGTATTTTTTGCTCTGACTTTTTTTACTACTGATCCGCTGGAGGGAACCGGTGTCGGTGTCGGAAAATCCTCATCCGGAATAATGGTGTTATTTCCAGTCCTGATAATGTTTACTACTTCATCATGGTCCGTCTGGTAAGCAGAAGATCCCGATATTGCGGTGGCTGCTGCAAGAAAACCGCAGCAGCACATTCCGGCAATTGACAGCATTCGTTTTTTCTTTTTTTCATGCTGTTTTCCCTTCTTTTTCAGAACAGTCCGGATGGCTTTCCGGACTGTTCTGAAAAGTATTCTTATGATAAAGTGTTGTTTCCATCCTGTTCCGGCTCAACCTGAACATCATCTGGGGTATTTGTTTTGTTTTCATCCGATGCTGCATTTCCGTTTCCATCAACGGTTGTAACCCCATTATTTCCGCTTTCGTCAGACTGCGGAGTCGTGATCTGTCCTGCCTGGCCCTGGTTCTGCAGTTCATATTTTTTCCATGCGGAAGCTGCTTTCTGTGGAATCGTGGTTCCTTCTCCGGTGTTGAGTTCCTGGATTGCATAGTAATGTACCGGCACATTCAGATCTTTTCCATCCAGCTGTCCCTCTACAATATTGGCAGCTGTCAGGCTTGTAAAGATCGGATCTGTTGTTTTTCCCGGTGCAAGTATTTCGTTATAGCTGTAGGTGTAAACCATATTATCTCCTACACGCTTGTTGTACATCAGAGTCCATTTCTTAGAAACATTGTTCATGGAGAACAGCTCTGTATCTTTTGCAACGCCTCCATTCAAACGGTTACCTGCAGCATTAACAGTAATCACCTTTGCAATCGGGATAGAAACATCCAGATATACATAAGCATCATTTTTTCCAACATTTTCGATCTGCGGGTCTTTTTTGATTACCTGGGTCGGAACGATATTGTTGGTTTTTCCATCATTATCCGGTGTGTAGTTCGGCTCATGGCCAACGATGTCTACTTTACCTACAGAAAATTTGTTGGTTACAGAATCATGATCTGTCAGATATGCCATGGATGATCCAACGGCCAGTGCGCCGCATAGTGCTGCTGCTGTAAAAAATGCTGCTACTTTTTTCTTTGTCATAATCGTAATTCTCCTTTTTTCTTTTGTTTTTTTACCTGTTCCCGTTCCTTTGGTTCAGGTCTTTTCTCCGGAAAATAGGAAACCAGAAGCATAAACAGCGCCAGAAAACCTACGGTTAAAAACATGTGGTTTTTAGCCCACATGAATCCGTAGCCCAAATATGGAATGCAGAACAGATATGTTCCGCGAATGTTTTCTGCCGGAATGGTTCCGGAATCCGGATCTGTGTTTGCATCCCCTTTTGTCTGGTATCCCTCTTCTGTTTTTGACAAAATCCGGTGAGTCACCAGATCCCCGTGCCTCTCAAACGTAGCAATATTTCCTGGACGTACATCCCTCTTCGATGAATCCACAACTGCCACTGATCCTGTGGGAATCACAGGTTCCATAGAACCTGACAGAATCACATAACCCCTTAAATCACGGCACTGATAACAGGTAATACCAAGCACCATACAAACCAGAATCCATAGGAATGCGTGTATTACTTTTGTTTTCATTTTTCCTCTCTCTCCTTTTTTACTTTTTGTTGCCACTTTTTCCGTGCAACGGCGTCACCCCCTAAAAATGGGCATAAAAAATACACCAGCCCATGAAAACCATGTTCTGATGCATGAAAGCCCATTTTTCTTTTTTCCGTGTCAATCATTGACACGAGCAATTGAAAGATTTTTTTGTCCTACCTGCTGTCCCTTCTGTTTTCCTTCTTTTGCAAGTATAACATAGCATACCTTTCTGTGACGTGCAATATGACATTTTTTTGAAAAACATGACATTTTCTCAAAAAACATGACATTTTTTCAAAAGATATGACATTTTTTCAAAAAAGATGACATTTTTATAACTGCCTTTTTTCTAAAAAAGGGATGCACAAAGTTCTGCGCATCCCCCGTACTGCTTGACTTTTTTCGTCCGGCAGCTTATAATCAAATCAGAAGCAATCAAGGATATACCAGTGTCGGTGGTTGCCTTTCTGAAATAATCTAAATTATTACAAAGAGCAACAAGAGACATAGGCTATCCCCTATTTGCGGTAGGGAATAGCTTTCTTTCTACTTGCGGTGGAAGTTTATGTAAGATAACGCCGCAAAAACAACAAGTAAAAGCGTCAACACTTCCATTGTATTCATTGGCATTACCCCCTTTCTGTTTTCAGAAAGGACAACCACCAGACTATCCCTATCACGTTCTGATCTGATTAGATTCAGTATAGCATATCATCGACTATTTTACTACCTCTTCGACATACAAATCCCCTCTCGCAATTCGTCTACGAGAGGGGATTCTTTTTTAATCGGATAAAGTAGTTTGTAATCTGATAATAATCGTTTTCTGTCATGCCGAGTACATCACTCATACCATCGTCCATATGTTCCCCAGGTTGTTGCATAATCATAATCTTGATCTGAGAAGGAAAATACAGCTGAGAAATTCACAATCTTTCTTCCGTTATACTCCTGCGGTTGTCCATACATTACAGCGATTGCTCCACTATGCATTACTAATCATCCATCTGGTTTGCTTTTATGGCCTGGAGAGGACATCCAAAGGTTGAAGATCTGGCGGGCAAGATCATCGGAATCTGTATATGACAGACCACCGCCGCAGCCGTTCTGTCTGCCACCATGCAGGGCCAGATTATCAGAAGTTCCGTATCCTGGCTGTGTGATTGATCTCATGATATGGTATCCGGCAGCGGCAACGCTTCTCGGATAACAATGCTTATCATCCCAGATCATGGCTGCGTGTCCTTCTTTGACACGTTCTTCATTTACCAGATCGAAAATCTTTCTGGAAACTTCCTGATCGTAAACGGTCATTCCAAGAGCCTCTTCGTTGGTGTATGGGATATTAATTTTTACTTCTACGTATCTTCCAACAACACCTCCGTTTGGCTTAGATCCCATTGCATCAGCTGAGATAATAACTTTTCGCATACCAGTTTTTTTTATGAACCGTTACAAGTCCATTTTCATCTACACTTGCTACTTCCGGATCATCCGAAGTCCATTTTACCGCTTTGTTGGTTGCATTTTCCGGATATACGGTTGCGGCCAGCTGCAGTGTCTGTCCAACTTCAGTTAATTCCAGATTACTGTTCGGTGTAATTGTTACGCTTGTTGCATAAACGGTTTCTGCTGGTGTCTCTGTTGGCTTCGGTGTCTCTGTTGGCTTCGGTGTCTCTGTTGGCTTCGGTGTCTCTGTCGGCTTTGGCGTTTCCGTTGGCTTTGGCGTTTCCGTTGGCTTTGGTGTCTCTGTTGGTTTCGCTTCCGGTTTTGTTGTAAGCGCACCGTCTTTTCCGTAGTAATTTCCGTTTACCGTCTGATCCGTTACCATCTTACAGTCTGATCGGAAATAATATGTCTTTCCGGAAATTTTCATCTGCATATCCTTGCAGGCTCCGCCCCAGCTCCGGATATAGTATTTTGCTCCGTTTTCTTCTTTCCAGCATCCGGAAAGCATAATTCCATTTCCGTCTACAAAATACAGGTTATCTTTGTATGTAAAGCTTGTGTTCACTGCCATGGTGCTGTCTGCCTGGAACCAGTACCATTTTCCGCCGGTTTTCAGCCACTCATTCTGATATGCTGCACCGTTATCATGCAGGTAATATTTTTTTCCGTTCCAGGTCTGCCAGCAGTTTTTATAAGCTCCGCCCCAGCTGCAGAAGAAATAGGTTTTTCCCCCGTCGTGAAAGATTCATTTGCTTTCATAGTTCCGTCTGCGTTCAGATAGTAACGGTTATTGTCCCAGGTCTGCCAACCCGTTGCAATTTTTCCATCTTTTGCCAGTTTCCACTGTCCATCCATCACGATCCACTGCATGTTGGTTACTTCTGCAGCACTATTGAAGGTATACGAACGTCCATTGATCTTTGCAGACCGGCTTTTATAGGCTCCACCCCAGCTGCAGAGATAGCGGATTTTTCCGGTATCATCCAGTCTCCACTCATTGGAGCGCATACTTCCATCACTATTCATGTAGTATTTATTTCCATCCCAGGTCTGCCAGCCCGTTGCAATTTTTCCGTCTTTTTACCAGATACCATTTTCCACCTTTTACAACCCACTGGGAACCCTGTACCTTACTGTCTGCACCGAATGTATAACTTCTGCCGTTGATTCTTGCCTTGCAGTTCAGGTAAGCCCCACCCCAGCTGCGGAAGTAGTAAACCGATCCATCCGTATCAATCATCCACTCATTTGCTTTCATGGTTCCGTCTGCATTCAGATAATATTTTTTTCCGTCCCAGGTCTGCCAGCCGGTCTGTTTTACACCGTCTTTATAAAAATACCAGGTTCCGGACTCCTGCGTCCATCCGGTTTTTCCAGCTGCCTGTACTGTCTGGGCAGAAACTGCTGGGAACATATTTGTTGCGGCCGGTGTACCTACTGCCAGGCTCAGGCCAAGAAGTACCATTGCGATTCTTTTTCTCATACTTTTTCCTCCGTCCGTGTCAAACATTGACACCGATTTTTCTGTTTGAATTCCATGTCAACGTTTGACACGGGATTCCTTGTTTTGTTATTTCACTTTTTACTCCGGAATTTCTTCCAGAAGTTCCCCGGTATAATCTTCCCGTTTTCCAAGTTTTACGGCATCGTCCAGTTCGGACTGTTCCATGCATACACTTCCGATCGGGTGGATTCCTGGATCACAAAGAACCAGATACAGATTTCCCTGGTAATCTTCCGCTACATCACCCTCCTGCCGGTAGCCAATAAACTCATGCTCAATCGGTATTTCTTCCGGATGCTCCAGATAGAATGGATCAAGCTCTCCCCAGTCCAGTGTGGAAAAACTTGAAATTCGGAAAAACGTTCTGCTATTACTTTTTCTGCATTTTTTCGAAGCTCTTTCATGTCCATATGGTTTCTCCCCTTTTTTATTTCTTTGGATCATATTATCATATTACCTTTCCAATTCCGTAATTACAAGAGTCTTTTGCTATTTTTCATATTGCATTTTTATTACATTCTAATCACCCCTCTGTTTTATTTGCTTGTTGTTATTGTAATATGGCTTCCGCTGCTGAATGCGGCTTCCATAGATGCCTTTAATGCGTTCAGGATTTCATCTGCACTTTTTGTTCCCCCGTAGAAGCCCGTATTGGCCGTTTCCTGCGATTTTTCTGCATCGTACCGTAAAATGATCGTAAGTCCTGTTCCAGCCGTTGCAGCGTCCGAAAACGAGCTTGAAAGGGTTGTCTTGGATGTACAGGAAACGGTAAGTGTTCCACTCAGGAACTTACAGCCGGAAAACAGGTTCCCGCTATCCGTACAGGAAGATGGGATTTCACCGGTTATGGATTCCAGTGCGGTACATCCGAAAAAACTGCTGTTCATTTTCTGTGCAGACGATGGGATATGTACTTCTTTCAGGTTGACGCAGCCATTGCAGATATTCGAAAGTTCTTTCGCACTGTCCGGAATCTGGACAGATGCCAGAGCCACACAGCCGTAATACATGGAATCCATGTTCTCCAGCTGCATACAGGCTGTTGTATCGGCTCCCTCGATCAGTGCCGTATCACCGTAAAATGCTTTTTTTGCCTGTTTTATATTTCCTGGAAGTTCCATGGCCTTTTCCAGTGCGATACACCCTTCTGCGCAGGATGTAATATCTTCCAGCCGGACCGCACCAGACATATCCGGCATACTGGTCATCGCCGTAGCATTCTTGAATGTTTCCACCATGCTTCTCACTGTATCCGGGATGCGGCATAATGTTTCCAGGTATTCGTCATTTCCTGTAAACCAGTAGTCCATGCTTTCCACTTCTGCCTCCGGATCAATCCAGGTCAGCCGTTTAACAGAATCTTTCTTCCATGGCGCAGAATCTGATTTGAAATTCCGGACGCTTCCTTTTCCGGATATTTCTAGATCCCCGTTGGAATACAGGATAGCCTCCACATCATCTGGATTTTCTCTGCCGATTTTATACCTAACACTTTCATCACGGTCAATAAGCACTGTTATCTCTGCCTTGATATCCGGATATGCCTTGGAGGAAACCTCTACGGTAACACTGTGGCCATGTGCCGGCACTTTAGCCGGTGACACGCTGTATGTATCTGCATCCAGAAGCTGTTCTTTTTCCCGGATATTCCGTATACGCGGAAAGTTTTTTTCTGAAATCCTACTTCCGGCAGCATAGCTTTTCTCTGCAGCTTCCACCTTGATCGTTCCGGTTTTCCGGTGCAGCTTCTTTTCGAAATTTTGGCAGTACCAAAAATACGACTCCAACAAGAATCAGCAAAATAACAGCAATCAACGCTATGATCCACAAGCTGCTTTTCTTTTCTGCCTTTTTTCTCTGGCTGTTTTTTGATACGGCCATTTTTACTCTTTTTTCTTTTCCGTATTGTGCAGGCACTTCAGGATATAACAGATGTGATCTTTATCCAGCTTCAGGAACATGCTTTTTACAATCGGAACAGGACGTTCCTTTCCTCCAATCCGAATTGTTCCTGCATCCGGCGGCAGCATTAGGGTTTCTACAATCAGATCGATCAGTTCATCCACTTCCTGCTTGTTATAGATCGGCGGGTAGTTCTCGTAATCAATATTTTTCCGAATCAGTTCCCGGTAGGCAGATATCCGATCCATCATATCCATCCCACCTCTTTTTGTTCCCCGCTTTATATTATGATGTTAGGGTCAAAACCATAAATAACTTTGTCCTCTATTTCTATAGCACCTTGAAAAATTCATATTTTGTAGTGTAATACCGGATTTCTTCGGATATACGCTGGTATTCCCTTCCTTGATTTTATACAAGTACCGGATTTTGAGCGTAATGTCCTAAACCCTTCACATAGTTGAAGAGTTTTCTGAAATTCAATGCTGCTATCTTGGAACCGAAAAAGAACTTGCCCCGCCGTTTCCCACGAGGTATCTTTTCCAAGTGGTAATTCTTGCGTATATTCGATGGAACAGTTTCCACTCCATTACGCAGCCTTGTATAATTTTTGAATTCTTTGCTATTCATGTTCCGTTGGATTTTCGCACGTTCATGCGCTGCTTTGGATGTTACTATTTTTGCAACCTTCTTAAAGATCTTCGGCTTGCATTGATCCTGCTACGGACAGTTGGCACACTGCTCATGCAGAGAGGAAACGGCACACTGATTGCTTGGTTTCATATAAGAACAGCTTTTCGGTGCATGGCCGGCTGGACATCGGAGGACTTTTGTTCCCTCTTCGTTGAATTCAAAATCAGCAAGGATATCCGGAGCCGGTTTCCCCGTCAGACTTGTGGTAATCAGTTCTACGTTTTTATGAGCTGCAAGTTGTGTGTTTTCTGTTCCACTATATGCTCCATCCGTGACTATAACAGTCCGTTCTTCCTGGTTATCCATCTGCGCAAGGTGCTCCTGGATAAACTGACTGTCACTATGGTTGTTTTGCTCATACTGGTACTCTGTTACAACAGAACCATCGGCTCCAACGGATTCTTCAAGATTAGCAGCATATCCTCGATGCTCTTTTCCTGCTTTATTCCGGAATGTCGCTTCAGGGTCAGAAGGATTCTGCAGCATGGTTGATTTCATGCCGCCGTCTTCTTTCGTGCGGAGTCTTCGGTTTTCATTTTCAACAATGGTCTGTTCTGACAGGCATCTGACAAACAGATCATACTCTGTTGAATCATTGTAATCAGACTCACACAGAGCAAGAAGTTTATCCGCATCCGTTAAGAGTTGCTTCATGCGCTCATCTGCATCGGTACTGCGCTGACGATAAATCACTCTGTTAAAATCGTTAGGATCGATATAATGTTTTAAATCGTCAGACAGAACGGAACCATTGATTTTATTCACATACATCGCCAGCTTTACAATGCAGGTGTATATCAGTTCCATTCGGCTGAGCCTGCGGACGTTGGATTCGATCATCACGGAATCCATACGTCTGACTTTACCGCTGATTCCCATCAGTTTTGCAATGGAAGCACTTAAATCTTTCACACAATCATGGTAAAGATCCTTGTTGTGAAGTGTTTCATAATCATAGCGCCTCTTGCGGAAACGGCTTAAGGTCTTGTCACTCAAAGGCTGTTCTTCAAAACTTGTTGTGTGCAGTGCGTACTGAATTCGAAAATCCAGCATAAGATTTTCGACCATCTCGTCATCGGAATAATCAAAAAGCTCTTTGATAATGAGCGCACCAACAATCACGTTGACCGGAGTATTCGGTCTGGATGCCTTATCGCTGTATAAGGCAGAAAAACGCTTTTCATCAATGGCAGGAAATATTTCATCGGCAAAGACTTTTGCCCAGGATTTTTCCAATGCTTTTTGTTCTCTGGCAGTTAATCCAGAAAAACTATCTGTAAATGACATTTGCTGGTAAGTATTTTCTTTGAATGACATAGAGATTGCCTTCTTTCCTACTAAGATATCTCTATTATACAGCAAGTAAACCATTTAGGCTTGTATTTACTACAAAATATATGAACTTTTCAAGGTACTATAGAGGGGCTTTTGACCCCAACATCATAGTTTTAAAATAATATAAAGCAAACGGATAAAAATATTTTCTCCGTCATAAACTTCAAAAAGAGAGGGAAAAACTTATGATTTTTTATTTTACCGGAACTGGTAATTCGCTTTGGGCTGCAAAAGAAATTGGAAAAGAGCTGAATCAGCCTGTTGAGAATATTATAAAACAGAAAACAGAAAGCAATTTTTTCTGCAAAGACGATATAATCGGTTTTGTCTTTCCTACCTACATGAGCGATCTGCCATGGATTGTAAAAGAATTTTTATTGAAGTTAACGGTCAATCCTGACTGCTATACTTTTGTCGTCATGACTTCTAACAATGGAAAAAGCGGAAATTCTTTTGTCAGCCTAAGTCAGGCACTTTCCCGCAGCGGTGCAAACCTGTCGGCTGTCTTTGATCTGCAGATGCCAGGCAACTGTTTAATCAGCTCAGAGCAGGAAAATCTGGAACGACTGAAAAAAGCACCGGAACGGTTAAAATCTATCATATCTTTTATAAAAGAACGAAAAACAAACTTTACATCTGACGGAAGTCTGCCAAAAGAAGATTTTGTTACTGCATCGTATTTTTATGGAGGACATTCCTGTGCAGCCTGTTATGCCTGTCTTCACTGGTGTCCCAAGAATGCTACCCTGCTTAAAGTTCCATTTTTGAAACATCGTCCGCAGTATCATCATCCAGATGTAACGCTGGCGGAAATCAAAGAATAAGTCTGTAAACGGCGCCCCGGTCCTGCATTCAGATGATCTGCAGGGCCGGGGCGCTTTGCAATTTATGTGCGTGTAAGATGTTGGCTTTTTATTTTCGCTCCGTCTCGCATACGATGATATGTTTGCTCTTCTCATACCCGGGAACTTTCCGGTCCGTGATAAAAATCGGTTTTTCGAAGTCTGCGAAGGTGACGGAGCTGATGCTGTTAAATTTGCTTGCGTCGCAGAGGACGTAGCACTGGCGGCACTGTTCCATGGCGGTCTTTTTGGTGACGGCCTCGTTGACGTCCGGGGTTGTGCAGCCGCTTCTTCGGGTTACGCCATTTGTTCCGAAAAAGCCTTTGGTGAAATGATACTCCTGGATCGTGCGGATTGCCTGGTTTCCGACGACGGCTTCTGTGGAGCTTTTGAGCTCGCCGCCTACCAGAATGACCTTAAACCCACGTGATGCCAGCCGCTGTGCGTGGGCAACGGCGTTTGTCACGAAAACGGCGGAGGTTGCCCGGATGAAATCGATCATATGCGCCGTTGTCGTTCCCGCGTCGAGAAAGACGAAATCGTCCGGCTCGATGAGGGATGCCGCATATTCTGCGATTTTCCGTTTGGCATCGCAGTTCAGCTCATTTTTCTGTGCAACGGTGTACTCGTGTGCCGTCACCTTCTGGCCGGCTTCCACGGCGCCGCCGAATACCTTTTCCAGCTTGCCCTCCTTGTCGAGCGCTGTGATATCGCGGCGTACCGTGGACTCCGATGTATCGAGAAGATCCCGGACTTCCGTCACGGTGATGCTTCCCTTTTCTTTTAACAGTTTCAAAATTATCTCATGTCTCTGCTGTGTTAACATTTCTTTCCTGCCTTATATTCTGCCACGTTTGTTTCCAGAATGATCTTGCGGAGCGGAAGGATGCTTCCCGGAGAAACGGAAAGTTCATCTACGCCCATCGCAAGGAACTCTTTTGTCAGCTCCTGGTCAGCGCCGAGTTCGCCGCAGATACCGGCCCAGATGCCGGCTTTGTGTGCATTCTCCACAACCATCTGAATCATGCGCAGGATCGCCGGGTGATGCGGATCAAAGAACGGATCCAGCTTTGTGTTCTGGCGGTCGATCGCGAGGGTGTACTGACTGAGGTCGTTCGTTCCGATACTGAAGAAATCAACCTCTTTTGCCAGCTCATCGCTGATGATGGCAGCCGCCGGGGTTCTCGATCATGATCCCTGCTCTGGATTTCCGTACTCAATGCCCTGCTCAGCGAGAGAAG
>ENA-OQKL01000484-OQKL01000484.1-human-gut-metagenome-genome-assembly--contig:-NODE-484-length-12712-cov-5.651013_pt1 | contig 12712 bp, 17 predicted proteins | sample MGYA00242779_ERZ504800 | MGnify/ENA primary metagenome ERZ504800 (study PRJEB26092, sample SAMD00036410) | human gut metagenome | host: Homo sapiens | study: EMG produced TPA metagenomics assembly of... | reverse complement strand
ACAAAATGCCGTCTGTGCAAAGCAGTGACCTGCTCTATGGATGAGTGGAAAAAACATACAGTGTCCGTTCCGCTGTTGAACGAAAAACAGCTCGTGGCACGCAGTATGATTCGCAAGTAATGCACGCCGTGTTTTGATAAATCCGCAAAAAGGAGGAATTCTGATGTGTGGTGATTACAACCTTCGCCGTGAGAAAAGATACGTCGAAGTGGACGTTCGTTTTACTCCTGACGGTAAGATCCGCCCTCTTGCCATAAACTATGACAAGGCTCACACTTATGGAATTGATCGTGTCTTGGCAGTCAAACATGGGACATCACGCCTAGGCGGAAAAGGTCACTGCTTCACCTGCCTGATCTGCGGTCAGAAGCGGAATCTTTGGCTTGAACGGGGCAAGTGGTTCGTGGAAGCCTACTGCTCCGTGCCGGAAAGCTGTGCTTCGTAATGGCAAGATACTTATCCCGCGCAGATCTTTCGCACATAGCGGGTAAGTATATCGACCAGTACTATACCCGTTTCGGGATCAGTAAAGATGACCCAGAACCCATTGACCCTGAACGGCTCGCAAGTTCTGTTCTTGGGCTGAATGTGAAAATGCTGCCGCTATGCAGCGATGGAAGTATTCTAGGACTGACTGTTTTCCAGAAATGCGGTTTTACCGTAACCTTGGGGGACGGGACAAAGCTTGTGGAGGTGTTCATGCCGAAGGACGTTGTAATCGATTCCGCCCTTGCGTCAGACAGCTGCACCGGATGCCGGAATTTCACGATAGCGCATGAAGCGGCGCACCATATACTGGCTGACCTGTTTCCGAACGACTACGGAAAAGCAGTCAAGTGCCGTGGGCACATTGCCTATCGGGAACGAAACGGACAGCCCTCATGGGAAGAATGGCAGGCGAATACCCTTGCAGCGGAGCTGCTGATGCCAACATTTCTGGTCAACGCCGAAATAGAACGTGCAGCGCTGTGCCTGCCAAATGGAATCCTGTACAAATCCGCATCGGACCCGAACTATGAAAGAATTCTGGAGATGGCTGCACGGATCGGGGTATCGTGGTCTGCGATCAGGATCAGATTACAGCAGATGCAGGTCATCAACGGAAAACCCATCCACTGCCATCCATTGGACGTCATTCGATTTGGAGAATAATATGACTTGGTCAAATAATCGCTCTTTTAAGAGTAAACCGCTGAACAATATACAGCAGGCACAATTCAGCATTGGCTGGAGGTTTTGTCCGGTTTGCGGACACAAGCTCTACCAAAAAAACGAGAGCTGTTCAGGCTCTATCAGCATAAAGTGCCTCAAGTGCGGTAACATAGCAACAGTTGACTTAGCCTACCGCAGACGCTGACTTTTTTAGACAAACCACAATTTCAAAAATCGGGTGCATTGCACCCTGAATATGGACTGTTCGTCACCGAGCAACGGGCCATTGCCGCAAGGCAATGTATGAAACGCGCACCAAATAGCCGGGCAACAGCTGATAGAGTGATTCTGCTTTAGAACCGCTCTGTTAGTTGGTTGTCCGGCTATTTTTTTAGCCTTCAGGTAGCCTGCTCCCGTAAAAAGGAGCAGGCTTTATGTTTGTCCGTTTTTCATGGATGCCCCAAGCGGCGAAATATCCGTAGCCTTCCAAATTTTCGACTTTTTACGACTTATCGAAAATTTGGAGGTTTACGATGTCTTTTAATAAAGGCTATGAGTTGAAGAAGTTTGAAGCACACTGGGAAAAGTTGCGCATCGAGTACGCAGCTGCGGGAATGACGAAAGAGGCCATCCAGAAGATGTACGATTATGACCGTCAGCAATTCAATTCGGAGCGTACCTTTATCGAGCGGACGCAGGAATTCACCGCTCCTGCGTATGAAAGCTCTGAGGAAGAAGCGTCGCCTTTGATGCTACGCTATCAGGATGCGATTACCGTGACAGATACTTACCACGAAACTAAAAGCCGTTTTGCATGGATTGGTGAGATTGAGAACGAGCAGTTGCTTACTGCACTCGAAACTTTGAAAACCGAAGATTTGGAAATCATCACCATGTACGCTTACGAGGGATACGACATCACTGAAATTTCTAAAGTCTACGGCGTATCTCGGCCCACTATTAGTATCAAAATCAAGAGAATTACTAAATTTTTGAAAAACTTCAATTTCAATGCTACGAATTGACCTTTCTCGTCGGCTACCAAGTGAGAGGACGATTTCCCAAGCGGCACCTGCCGCAGGGCGAAACGTCCGACCTCAGGGACCTTGAAAACTGAATAGTTCCGTCATCTGGTACTCCGATAATGATACTTCCGTAATTCGCGGCCCGGTCACAAAGCAGACGGGGTGGCTGAAATGCCAATGAAGCGGTACAAGTCCGCTGCCAGATGTTCATGCCCCACTCGCAGGGAGCCGAGGGCGAATATGCGAGACCTTTAATCATATTGATCCGGGAACTGTCGGGTACGTTCCACGCATCCGGCAGTTCCCGTTTTTTTACGTACTCTTATTTATTCTTTATCCGAATATTCACTTTTGATACATAGGAGGACACTTTTATGGACGAGTTGAACCCCACGGTGCGCGAGCAGGAGATCTACGAGGAGATGGAGCTGACCCCTGAGATGGTCAAGTCCATCCGAACTCTCTGCGGTACCTGTCTGCGGCACTTTGTGGATGCAAAGGCTTTCAAAATCGCGCTTGTACCCAGCCCAGACCGGAGCATGGACACATGCACCGTCTGCCAGATGCGGCGCGGCTATGATTATGTGGTCATGCACCGCTGACCCAACCATACCACCATACCTTGAACGAAGCTCGTTGCGGAACATCCGGCAGCGGGCTTTGCACATAACAACATGGAGGTACAATTTTGCAGCAAAACTGGAAATTCCAACGCGGAGACATCTTCTTCACCCATTTCGGGGCGAGCACCGGCTCGGAACAGCACGGTGACCGCCCGGCGGTCATTCTTCAGAATGACGTGGGCAATTATCACTCTCCGACCCTGATCGTTGCGACCATGACAAGCAAGGCGGAAAAGAAAGTAAACCAGCCGACCCACTGCCTGTTGGAAAACGCAGGGTTGAATATGCCGTCCGTTGTGCAGGCAGAGCAGATCTTCACCATCGACAAAAGCCGGGCACTGAAGTATCTGGGGCATCTGACCCCAGAGGAGATGCGCCGGGTGGATGATGCGGTTCGCATCAGCCTTGCGCTGAACCCTATGGGCAGCATCCAGCAGATAGAGCCTATCCGGCGCTCTACGGCGGTTTATGCGCCGCCTGAGGTGGTGGATGGCAAACCGCCTGTCTACCCCTATACGCCCATCCGGTCGTCCTTTGAGAACGCCGGAAGCATCGAGGAAATGATGCTGTACACCGAACTGCAATCCGCGGTTCATGCCATGATCCAGCGGCTCGAATATAGCTTCACCTTCAATCCCAGCCTGCTCACCAGCCCGAAGCGGAAGCAGCAGGTGACTGAGATCTTAGAGGAAGCCGAGAAGTACATTTGGAGAATCAAGGAGGAAATGCGATGCGCCTGAACGACAACAATACTTTCATTGGTATCAACCCGCCGTACCAGCTTTCGGTCATCCACAGCAGCAAGCTGATCTATCCCCGCGAGATCTACCAGCGGGGCGTAGAGCGCAAGAGGGTGGAGCTGATTGCAAGGGACTTCAACGAGTACATCGTTAACGAGCCGAAGGTCAGCTTCCGCAACGGCAGGTACTATGTAATGGATGGGCAGCACACCATCGAGGGCTGCATCCTCCTCAACGGCGGCGAGGACCGCCCGATCCTCTGCAAGGTCTACACCGGTCTGACGATGGAGCAGGAAGCCCTGCTCTTTGCCGAGCAGAACGGTCACGCCGCACCCCTGTCGGCGGGCATCAAGCTGCGCGCCAAGGTGGTGGGCGGCGATGCGCCTTCCAAGGCGTTTGTCGCAGCCACTAACCGGGCGGGGCTTTCCCTCAACTACGACAGTATGCAGCTGAGCGACTACCGCATCGGCTGCGTGGGCACGGCGCTGAAGCTGTACGACCAGCTGGGCGAAGAGATCTACTGCGAAGCTCTGCGGCACATCGTGGAAGCGTGGGAGGGCAAACCGGATTCCTTCCGGGCGGCTGTCCTGCGGGGCGTGATGTACTTTGTGCAGCTGTATCATGGGCAGTACAGCGAGGAGCGGCTTGTCCGTGCGCTGAGCGGCGTCCATCCCATGGAGCTCTACCGTGTCAGCCGGGATAACCCCGCCAAGCTTCCGGGCTGGCGGCGGTACGTTTACCCCATCTACACCACCTACAACGGCAAGTGCAGGAAAGACGCACTGCCGATGAAGTTCTAAGCTCAAATATCTCCTTTGGCAAGTGAGATGGTCCCCGAAAAAGACCATCACACTTTACATATAGTATTTTCTGCTGAATAATCGACATATTGAACTAGAAAGAGAGGACAGGAATGAGCGAGATCGCAGCCTGCACTTTGATTCAGGAAGAGCCTGACCGAAAGACGGAGAGGTATCTGACGATGTTCAAGGACTACCCGGATGTGGTGACGGTGGAGCATCTTCAGGAAATGCTTGGCATCTGCCGGAAGAATGCGTATCTGTTGGTCAAGCAGAATAAGATCCACTCGGCGCGTGTAGGACGCAGCTATAAGATACCAAAACTCTGCGTGGTAGAGTACCTGCTCGATCAGGATCGGCAACTTGGAGGGATGCACCTTTCAAACTCCCTTGTGCCATCCTTGCAAAACACTCCAGAATCTTCTAAACTTATGATGCCTAAGCAAAGGACGTTTGGCTGCGAACAGAAAGGAGCATAACTATGACAAATGTGGCCGGACATTTAAGAGAACAAAACGGTATGTATCAGATGATTCTGAGCTGGAAAGACACAGATGGAAAGCGCAGAACCAAATCCATCAGCACAGGACTTCCTGTTAAAGGAAACAAAAAAAGAGCTGAATCTCTGTTGCGTAAAACACAAAAAGAGTTTAACCCTGAAACGATGCAGCAGGTTTCCGACCTGCCGGTATCGGAATATCTGAACCGCTGGCTTCGGGAAAGCGTGATGAACCTTCCGCCCGAAACCTATGGCAGATATGCTTATGATCTGGGAAGAGTAGTTGTCCCATACTTTGAAAAGAAGCGGCTGTCTTTGAAAGCACTCTCTCCGCGCGATCTGGAAACGTTCTTCCGCTATGAGCGTCAGCAGGAGGAGGCCAGTGTACAGCAGCTTCTGGATTGGCACAAGGAGTTGACCGATGCCCTACAATATGCCGTTGACAATAATTGGCTGAAGGTCAGCCCCATCAAAGAAGTTGACCCCTGCCTTGATAACTCCCCGGTACTTTTCACCGACTTCATCACGGACTGGTTGAAAATGATGAAGTCACGAGTGGAAATCACAACCTATACCAGCTATGAAAGAGCAATCGTTCACAAGATCGTCCCATATTTTGAACCGCTCCACTATACATTGCAGGATATGGAACAGCATCCCAAATACATCCAAGACTTCTACCAGCATGAGTTGGATCGTGGCCTTACGGCAAACACCGTCATTCACTATCACGCCAACATCCGCAAATGCTTGCAGTACGCTTTTCAAATCGGCATGATCCGTTCCAACCCGGCAGATCGCGTTGAACGTCCTCGTAAGGAAAAGTTCAAGTCGGAGATTTACAGCGGTGAAGAACTGGAGCAGCTTTTCAAAGCGATTCAAGGTGACCCTTCGGAGTTTGGCGTTATCATGGCTGCATTCTACGGCCTGCGGCGCAGTGAAGTTGTTGGCTTGAAATGGGATGCCATTGACTTTGAAAACAAGAAAATCAGCATTCAGCATACGGTTGTGACCGCAAAGGTCAACGGAACGCTAACAGAAATCGCACGAGATAAGACAAAAACAAAGTCGAGCTGCCGGACACTTCCCCTAATCCCTGCCTGTGAGCAGATGCTCAATAAAATGAAAAAGGAGCAGGAGCAGAATCGGAAGGTCTGCGGCAAAAGCTATTGCACCGATTATCTTGACTATATCTATGTAGACCCGATGGGAAAACGGATTCGGCCCGATTTCCTGAGCCAACATTTCCCGGATTTTCTGGTCGCACACCAGATGAAGCGTATCCGCTTTCACGATCTGCGCCATAGCTGCGCCAGTCTGCTCTATGCCAATGGCGTGAGCCTGAAGGAGATTCAGGAGTGGCTGGGGCACAGCGACATCAGCACGACAAGCAACATTTATACACATCTGGATTTCTCCAGTAAGGTATCTTCGGCGAATGCAATCGTCAATATCTTCCCAGAAAACGCCAAAGTATAAAAAATGGGCAAAAAAGAAAAACAGCCTAAAATCTTTCGATCCTAAGCTGTTTTATGATGAAGTGCCGATGGTGGGACTCGAACCCACATGGTTTCCCGAACGATTTTGAGTCGTTTGCGTCTGCCATTCCGCCACATCGGCTTATATTCAATTTTGGGACATTAGTACCGGTTTCTGGAGATTGGAGGGATGTTCAGGAGGGATGTAAGAAATCTCGCTCCGACAAACCCTCAAAACCCAACGTACACTCGTGAATTTCTCGCACAGACACGGAAAATCACGAAGGGGATTTTGAGTCCCCCTCGTCTGCCATTCCGACACACCGGCGTATTCTATTTTACAGACAACATAGTTATTATAGCGGATTTTTCTCCCAAAATCAAGATGCAGCTCACAACTCATCAAATTTCTGCAAATTTCCTCTCCCCTTTTTGGTCGCGGGCGTGTATACTGAGAGAGACAACATCGTACCCAAAGGAGTACTCTCTATGAATCATTTTCTTTCTGCCCCCGTTACCGACGCCCAGCGCCAGCGCGACGCGCTGTTAGGGGCGCTGGTGGGGCTGGCCCGCTCCACCGTCAACGAGCCGAAGACCGAGGACACCGACCGTGTGCTGGCCTCCGGTCTCCGGCTGGCTGCAGACCCGGACGCTGCCGAAGACGCGCTGCGCCGGATGTACAGCATCGTCGAGACGGAAAAGCACCGCGTCGCCCCCAACTGCGCCACCTGCACCATGCGCTGCGGCAACACCGACAACTACGACCTCGCCCGGCTCTGGGCCGCGCCGGAGGACATCCGCGCCCTCAAACTGCGGCTGCTGGCAGCAGTATTCCGGCTGGCACAGGGCCGCCCGGACGCTTGCGCACAGGAGGTCATTGATCAGGCCCTTTTTGTCCTCGCCGAAGACTGGGACGAGGAACTTCTCGCCCCCGTCGTGAAGCGGGCCGAGGACTGCTGTGCCGGGTAAATTCCCCGGAAATTCCTGCTTTTCCCCGCGCGCCGCATTTCTTTTCTCTCCGCTGTGCCGCACACAAATCCGGACAGTTTCTTTTTTATAGGGCATTCTTCCCCCTTTTTGTCAGAATTTAGCGTTCCGGGCGCAGAAATATGGGGATGATTTTTCCAAAAAATACTTTACAAACGTCAAAGAAATAACTATTATATAAGTATAGTGCTCCAAATCGTTGGCACGAACAGAAAGCGGTCGGACTGACCGGTAATACAGCTTCCGGCCCGGAAATCATCCACGTTTCCAATTTGCAGTGGAATACAGGAAAGAAGGTATAAGCTATGTCTGAGAAAAAGTCTGCTGCCCCCGCAGCTGTCGCTGCTCCTGAGGCTCCTGCGGCAGAGCCGAAGAAGCGCAAATCTTCTGGTGCTGCACAGCGGCGCGGTCGTCCCCCGCTCTCCCCGGAGGTTTATGTCGAGTTCGGCACCAATCAGTACAACATCACCGATGTCATCGAGCGCGCCAAGGCCGACTACCGCGCCACTCATAAGGTGGGCGTCCAGTCCTGCAAGGTCTACGTCAAGCCTGAAGAGGGTATGGCCTACTATGTCATCAACAAAGTCTCCGGCAAGCTGGAGCTGTGATGTTCCTCAACACGAACAAAGGCGTCTGCACAGTCATTTGTGCAGACGCCTTTGCTTTTTTATAAGCCGTACAGCCCGGTGTACTTTCGGGTAAGGTACTGGATATAATCCTCAGCACTGAAATCGCCGCAGGCGTTCTTCACCACGTCGGCAGGCTCCATCAGCCCGCCGTACTGGTGGACTTTTTCCCGCAGCCACGCCGTGATGGGTGTGAGGTCTCCCTTTGCCGCTGCACCCCGAGACGTCCACGTCCTGCTCCATCCGGCGGAGCATCTGAGCGCCGTAGGCACTGCCCAGCGCGTAAGACGGGAAGTAGCCGAACGCACCGCCCGACCAGTGGCTGTCCTGTAAACAGCCATCCCGGTCATTCGGCACCTCGATGCCCAGATATTCCTTATAAACGTTTCGCCCAGACAGCCGGCACATCTTTTGCTTCCAGCGTGCCGCCGATGAGCTGCTTTTCGATCTCATACCGTACCATGACGTGGAGGCAGTAGGTCAGCTCGTCGGCCTCGGTGCGGATGAGGCTGGGCTGAGCCTTATTGACCGCGCGGTAGAACTGCTCTGCGCTCACGCCGCCCAGCTGCCGGGGTAAAGAACGTCCTGCACCTTGGGATAGATCGCTTCCACAAAGGGTCCGCGACCGGCCAATAAGGTTCTCATAGAAACCGGGACTGACTCTCGTGGACGCCCGATTGAGACGCCGCCGCAAGACAGGTGTACTGCAGGTCATCCCGGATGCCCAGTTCATACAGAGCATGGCCGCCCTCGTGGAGGACAGAGTACATCGAGGATGCCACATTGTGCTCGTCGTAGTTGGTGGTGATGCGGACATCCTTATTGTTGAATTCCAGCGTGAAGGGGTGCTCCGTCTCACCCAGACCACAATGGCTGCGGTCGAGGCCCATCACTTCCATCAGATAGTCGGCAAAGACCTTCTGCCGTGCTGCCGGGTATTCCTGATGCAGGAAGCTGTCGTCGATCTGCGGCTTATCGCCGATTTTGTGGATGAGCGGCACCAGCCCCTCCCGCAGCGTCGCAAAGAAGCTGTCCAGCATCTTCCTATCCACGCCGCGCTCGTACTCGTTCAGCAGAGCGTCATAGGGCGCTTTCGAGGCGTCATAATAACCGGCAAAGCGGCGATTGTAGTCTACAAGCTCCTGCAAAACGGGGCAGAACAATGCAAAATCGTCCTGTGCCTTGGCCTTGTGCCAGACGTCGTCCGCCCGGTTGCACAGCTCTTTGTAGGCCATATATTCGTCAGCCGGGATGCGGGTCAGCTGCTCACAGCTGCGGCGCAGCTCCTCCACTTCGCGGCGGTGGACGAGGTCCAGCTCCCTGGCCCGGGCGCTCAGCTCATCCAGCAGCGCTTTCGTCTCGGGGCAGGTCATCAGCTTCTGGCTTTCTCCCGCCAGAATGCTCATGGCCACGCCCCTGCCCTCGGAGGTATCGCTGGGCGCGGTGGTCACGGCGTCCAGATAAAGGGAGCTGTCCGCACAGTGGTAGGCGTACAGCTTCTTTTGCAGCGATTCCAGCTGCTGCAAGGCGCGTTCTATCTCCATTGTCGTTCTCCTTTTTCTTTGATCTTTATCCCCAACCGAACAGCTTCCGCTTCGGCACCTGAACGGGGTCGGGTATCTCAAACTCGTACCGCTCAGTGGCGTTGATGACCGTCGTGCCGCCCCGGGTGCAGACACGGGGCAGGTTTGCCCCATAATTCAGGTGCATATGCCCGTGGATGAACCACTTGGGCTGATACTGGTCCATCAGATCGTTGAACACCTGAAATCCCTTGTGGGCCTTGTCGGTGCCGTCGTTGAGGCCGGATGCCGGGGCATGGGTCAGCAGGATGTCGATGCCGCCCGCCCGCCGGGCCGCGAGCCAGAGCTTCCGGGCGCGCCGCCGCATTTCAGCCTCAGTGTACTGGAAGGTATCGTCCCTGTTGTACCGATTGCACCCGCCCAGACCCATGATGCGCAGCCCCTTCCAGACATAGACCGCATCGTCCACACAGATGCAGCCACCCGGTTCTGACTCCTTGTAACTGCCGTCGTGGTTGCCGTGGACGTACAGGATGGGGACGGTGGTGAAGTTTGTGAGGTATTCGAGATATTTTTTCGGCAGATCACCGCAGGAGAGGATAAGGTCGATGCCTTCCAGCCGCTTGCGGACGCTCTCGTCCCAGAGCAGTTTGGACGGCACATCCGAAATCGCAAGTATTTTCACGATGCTTTTGCTCCATTCTTTTCTATCCTTGGGTCTTTGCCTGTTACTGCGGCGTTCCTTTACGTTGTCCAGCCATTGATGTTCAAAGGCTGCGGGTCTTGGCGTCCAGTTCGTCGTGCTGGGCAGTTCGCCCTCCACGCTCTCTTCCAGCCAGTCCATCTCCATCAGTTCCTTGGGCGTATAGATGCCGGAAGCCGCATGGTGAAGGGCATGGCCCTGACTGTAGCTCTCGGTCGGGAAAACCTGTATCTCCCCATCGCAGAGCTGGCGCTCTGCCATCTTGAGCAGCTGCATGGTTCCGTCGTTCAGCCGGGTGGGGTATTCCACCCGCTCGGCACCGCTCTTGAGGCCCCACCAGTAGTTGATCGCCCTGCCGCCGGGGGTCGCTGTCCCATGTTCCGGCAAACACGGAGCGGACGATCTCGGTGAAGAACACGTCCCACCGCCACTCCGGCAGGCCCAGCGGCTGCAGAACGCCGTCGGGCAGGCGGCGGCAGAGGCCGTAATCGCGGTAGGTGCCTTCCGGCTCCCGGAAGTCCTGACTGTAGAAGACTTCGATGTCTTTCCTGTCAGAGAAATCCTGCGGGTGTGCCGCATCGCACAGACAGGCCCAGCGCAGCACCACCCGGCTGTCGGGCCGGACGGCACGCACGCCCTGAGCAAAGGCATTGATGGCCGCAGGCACACCGTACACCGGGTTTGCAGCCGCATAGCCCACCTTGTCGCTGTGGGAGACGATGCCCGCCAGCATTCCCAGCAGATAGGTCACCTCATAGGTGCGGGGGTAGTAGGTGCGCACCAGCGGATGCGGCGCGTTGAGCGAGCAGTTCAGGATGCGGGTCTTCGGGGTGCTGGGCCGCCACCTTCAGGCAGGCCGTGTGCATCCGGGCACTGGTGGTGAAGATCACATCCGCGTTGTCGTGGGCTACGTCCTCCAGGATCTGTTCCGCGTCCACCTCCGGGTTCACATTCTCCCGGCAGGTAACAGACAGCCGGTCCGGAAATTCCTTTTCCAGCGCCGCACGGCCCTTGTCGTGGTTGCGCACCCAGGCGCTGTTCTCGGCATTGTGCTCATGCAGGAACACCACCTTGAGCTCACTGGGCCGGGAGCTGAAAATGTTCAGCTTGGCCAGCAGCGGCTCGCCGGTGCTCTGGGTCGGCTCCAGTGAAAGATGCACGGCCTGTGGCTCGGTGAGCACCCGCACCTCGTTCCACAGCTTTTCCATGTTTGCCTTCATCTGTGCCGGGGTGGAGTCGCAGGCGTCCGAGTAGCGGTAAACGCTCAGATACACCAGCATGGCATCCCCGGCGGTGATGTTGAGCCGGTCGCCGCCCAGCTGCTGGAACTGCTGGCAGAACATGGTGTAAAAGGCCGCAAAGTTCATCCGGTCATCGTCCGTCCAGCTCTCGCCCGACGCCTTGCACACCAGCGTCTGCAGCTTGGCATAGCTGCCCGGTTTTGCTGAAGTGCACATCGTTGACTTTGGACAGCCGGTAGAAGTCCAGGAACTCGTAATAGATGCGGTTTTCCAGGCTGTCGTTGCGCTCCGGGATCAGCCGGGTGACCGTGCCCGCGATCTTGACCGCGCCGTAATACTTGAGCACCGAGACCCGCTTGTTGCCCTCCTGCACATAGAACCGGTTCATATACTCAAAGGCAATAATGGGAGTATGGATGCCCTCTTCCAAGTGCGCGTCACACAGGTTCGACCACTTGGCAGCAAACTCGGTATCCGGCTCCAGCAAGGGCATAAAGTCATACGAAAAGGCAGTGTGCCGTCCGCTGGTCTTGGTGCCCACAAGACTGTCCGACGGGATCTCCACCAGCCCCAGCGGCTCCTGCGCCACGATATCCACACCCTTGAGCACATCGTCCAGAACAGCCAGATAGGGCGACTGGCCGCGGGCTATGCGGGCACGATAGGCGCGCTGCCCTGCGCGCAGTGCACTTTTATAATCTTCCAGCATAAGAACTCCTTTTTTCTGTAAGCGAAGCGCGGTGCCGCAGTCCCCCTGCCGCACCGGAACACCTCCAGTATACCACAAAAACAGAAATAAGGCAGTATTTTGGGGTTAAAACGGTTGATTTTCCCGGTGGTTTCAGGTACGATAAGAATGATATTCAAAACCGACAGGAGTTTACGATCATGCAGACCATTTCTCTGCCCGTGCTCGAGGCGGGCGAATACGCCGGCGGCATCTGGTATTACGAGCCCCACACCTACCAAAGCTACCGTTACGTTCTGGGGCGGGTGGGCAAGCACCCGTTGGTGTGCATCGGCATCAACCCCAGCACCGCCCAGCCCGGTGCGCTGGACCCCGACCTTAAAAACGCGTGGAGCGGCTGGCCGCTGCCAACGGCTTTGACAGCTGGATCATGTTCAACGTCTACCCCCAGCGCGCCACCGACCCCAACGATATGGACAAGACCCCCGACCGCGCCTTGTGCGATGAAAACCTGCGCTGGCTGCAGGCCGTTCTGGCCCAGACCGAGCCTACCATGTGGGCGGCATGGGGCACCCTGATCGAAAAGCGGGACTACCGTGCCCGGTCTGATGCGGGAGATGGTGGCCC
>ENA-OQKL01000479-OQKL01000479.1-human-gut-metagenome-genome-assembly--contig:-NODE-479-length-12773-cov-2.699035_pt1 | contig 12773 bp, 13 predicted proteins | sample MGYA00242779_ERZ504800 | MGnify/ENA primary metagenome ERZ504800 (study PRJEB26092, sample SAMD00036410) | human gut metagenome | host: Homo sapiens | study: EMG produced TPA metagenomics assembly of... | reverse complement strand
CTTGTGATTCGCGGTACATACGGCGAAGGCAGCAAATGTCATCGGCGCCATGTATCAGCTTTCAAACCAGATTACACTGGGTCTCAGCGAAAAAGAGGCTGTGGAAAACTTGCAGAACATTACGATGCAGCTTATTTCCGAAGAGCGCAAAACGCGCGCTTCGCTCAGCAAGAACATCAATGTGCAGGACAAAGTAGGCCGTTCCGCCGGCGTGCTGAAAAATGCACGGCTGCTTTCCTGCGATGAATATATGAAGCTTATCTCCAATGTGCGTTTCGGCATTGCGGAAAAGCTTTTAAGCGGTATAACGCTTGAAGATATTCACACACTGACCGTAGCGGTACAGCCGGCCACCATGGCAGCCGCACACGGCAGCAACCTTTCGGCGGGACAAAGAGACATTCTCCGCGCAGACGAGGTGCGCAAAGCCCTCAAAGCGCTTCAATAATAGAAAATCAGTAAAGAGAACTGCGATACGGCAGTGATCGAAAGGACGGATTTATATGTATAGATTCACAGGTTTTACAGAGAAAGCAAACAATGCCATGAACCGCGCCATCGAAAAGGCAGAGGAGCTTGGCCACAATTACATCGGCAGTGAGCACGTGCTATACGGCTTGATTGCAGAGGGCAGCGGCGTTGCGTTCAACGTGCTGAATAAGCTCGGCATCACGGCAGACGATTACGAACGCCTGATGCAGGAGAAGATCGGCACATCTTCGCCGACGAACCTCACCACCGCATATTTCACCCCGCGCACAAAGCGCATTTTGCAGATGGCAAAGCTCGCGGCCTCCAAGCTCGGCAGCAACTATGTCGGCACGGAGCACCTGCTCATCGCCATCATTGAAGACGGTGAAAGCTTTGCTGTGCGCTTCTTACAGATGCTCGGTGTTGACCCGCAGAGCGTTGCGAATGCGTTGTCCTCGGCGCTTTCCGACGGTTATACCGTCGATAAGCTTCCGGCAACGCGTATCCGAAGGACGAAAACGGCGAAAAGGAAGGCGGCAGTGCACTTGAAAAGTTTGGCCGCGACCTGACAAAGCTCGCAGCCGAAGGCAAGATTGACCCGGTCATCGGCCGTCATAACGAGATTGAACGTGTCATTCAGATCTTGTCTCGTCGTACGAAGAATAATCCGGTGCTCATCGGTGAACCGGGCGTCGGCAAGACCGCCGTTGCGGAAGGCTTGGCGCTGAAGATTCATGAAGGCGAGGTGCCGGAGCTGCTGAAAGGCAAGCGTCTGGTGGCTCTTGATCTTACCGGTATGGTCGCAGGCTCTAAGTACCGTGGCGATTTTGAAGAGCGTATCAAGTCCGCCATCGACGAAGTGAAGAAGGACGGCAACGTCATTTTGTTCATCGATGAGCTGCACACCATCATTGGTGCAGGTTCCGCAGAGGGCTCTGCCGATGCCGCCAATATCTTAAAGCCGGCTCTGGCGCGCGGTGACTTCCAGGTCATCGGTGCGACGACCATCAACGAGTACAGAAAGTACATTGAAAAAGATGCCGCGCTGGAGCGTCGTTTCCAGCCGGTACATGTCGGTGAGCCGACCGAAGAAGAAGCGGTACAAATCCTTGAAGGTCTGAAAGATCGCTACGAGGCGCACCATAAAGTACAGATCACCGATGAAGCCATTGAGAGTGCCGTTAAGCTCTCCTCGCGCTACATTGCAGACCGTTACCTGCCGGATAAGGCCATCGACCTCGTCGATGAAGCGGCGTCCCGTGTGCGTCTCAGAACGTTCACTGCGCCGGAAGACCTGCAGGAGATGGAAAAGCGCATCAAGGAAGTCGAGATTGATAAGGCGGCTGCCGTCAACGAGCAGGACTTCGAGCGCGCGGCCGAGTTGCGTGACAAGCAGAAAGCCCTTACAGAGGAGCTGGAGCAGAAAAAGAACGAGTGGGCTGCAAAGAACGAGCGCAGCAACAGCGTTGTGAAGGCGGAAGACATCGCCGAGATCGTCGCCATGTGGACCGGCATCCCGGTCGTACAGCTGACGCAGGAAGAAAGCGAGCGCCTGCTGCATCTTGAAGATACGCTGCACAAGCGTGTCATCGGTCAGGATGAAGCCGTTACGGCCATTGCAAAAGCCATCCGTCGCGGCAGAGTCGGCCTGAAAGATAAGAACCGCCCGATCGGCTCGTTCATTTTCCTCGGCCCGACCGGCGTAGGCAAGACCGAGCTGTGCAAGGCGCTTGCGGAGGCTATGTTCGGTGACGAAAAGGCCATGATCCGCCTCGATATGTCGGAGTATATGGAGAAGCACACGGTGTCTCGTCTCGTCGGTTCGCCTCCGGGATATGTAGGCTTTGATGAGGGCGGTCAGCTGACCGAGGCAGTGCGCCGCAAGCCGTATTCCGTTGTGCTGTTTGATGAGATCGAAAAGGCACACCCGGATGTCTTCAACATGCTGCTGCAAATTCTCGATGACGGCCGTCTGACGGATTCGCAGGGCAAGGTGGTCAGCTTTAAGAACACCATCATCATCATGACCTCCAACATCGGCGCACGTCTCATTACAGAGAAGCAGCAAGAGCGTCTCGGCTTTGCCACCGCGGACAACAAGTCGACAGAAGAAGACAGCGCAGTCGCCGATTTCGAGCGCACAAAAGAGCTCGTCATGGGTGAGCTGAAGAAGGTGTTCCGTCCGGAATTCATCAACCGTGTCGATGACATTATTGTGTTCCGTAAGCTCCTGCACGACGACATCCAGAAAATCGCCGGCAAAATGCTCGAGGGTCTTAAGGGTCAACTGCGCGACATGGACATCGCGGTTGAGTTCACCCCGGCTGCCGTGGAAGCTGTTGCAAACGCCGGTTTTGACCCGGTTTACGGTGCAAGACCGCTGCGCAGAGCGATCCGCAGCAAGATGGAAGACCCGATTTCCGAAGAGATGCTCGAGGGCAACATGAAAGCGGGCGGCTCGTATGTCTGCGACTTCAAAGACGGTAAGTACGTCATTGAAGACAAGGCAAAGAAGAGCGGCGACGAAAAGTCGAGCGAAAGCGAAGCAAAGTAATCACACCCGTTAAGGCAAATGTCCTTTAAAGACACATAGAAAGGCGGTCTGCCGGGTAGAAAAAATCCGTGCAGACCGCCTTTTGCTGTCCTAAATCACGCAAACACCGTCTCAATGTGCTTTGCGCACTCGGGCGGAGAATACGTGAACTTATCAATATGGTCGCCCTGAAAGAAATATACAGGCGGCTCGGGTTTATAGGTGTAATCAAAGCATTCCACAAGCACGAGCTTCACCTTCATGCGGTTCGGCAGAATACTTTTTGATGAACACGCTGGCCTGCTGTCCGGCATGGACGTTTTCTTTCAGCTCGGCAAGTCCTGCAAGGTTTGGGGTCAGCTCCACAAAAATGCCGTAGCTTTCCACGCTGCGCACGATACCTGCGACCGTTTCGCCGACACGAAAGCGCTCCGCGTTTTCCGTCCACGTGCCGAGCAGCTCGCGGTGGCTGAGCGTGATGCGGTTCTCGTCCTTCATACGCACCACGGCGCGAATATCCATGCCGACCGTGAACCGCTCCTTCGGGTGGTCGATGCGCGAAACAGAAATGGCATCGATGGGCAGGAGGGAAACAATACCGCAGCCGATATCCGCAAACGCACCGAACGGCTCCAAATGCGTGATGCGCACCGGGATCACATCACCGCAGGTAAGCCCTGCTATGTACTCTGCCATGCAGCGCTCCTGTGCTTTTCGGCGCGACAACACCGCTGTGATCCTGCCGAACGCATCACGAATAAAATCCGTGATGATAAAGCACACAGGCTTATTCACACGTGAAATGATGGCGATGTCCCGCACGGTGCCCTCGCGTATGCCGAGCGCGCCCTCTTCGCGCGGGATAATGCCCCGCATACATTTGAGATCTACAATGAGGTTGTGCTCGTTGTCGCAGATGATACTGCGCGCCTCTAAGATTTTTCCGTCGCGCATTGCGTCGGAGAGGGCGGCAGGCGTCTGCATACTGGCTTTGTTTTCCGCTTTGTCGATCAAATGACCTTCCGGGTAAAATTTCATGTACTTCACTCCTTTTTAAGGCCGTGCCGCGCAAAAAACGCTTTCGGCTGCGCCTTAACTACGCCGAAGTATATGAACCTAAACTTTCATTTATGCGTTTCTGAACTTTTCATGAAGATAAACAAAAGGGCTTGCATGTTTTTACCGTGTATATTAAAATAGATATACAGATGCAAAGTATGTCTTTGCAAAAGAAAGGAAACAGAAAAAATGAAGAAAATGAAACTGCTGTGTGCGGCGTTGACCGTAATCATGCTGCTCACAGCTTGCTCCGGCAGCACCTCTTCTGCCGCAGAAAAGGTCATCGGCACTACGGATAAAGTTGTTGCGGCAGATACTTTAAAGCCCTTGGCAAAGGCCGACAAAGAAAAGCTCGGCTATCAGCTCGATATGCCGGAAAAAGGCGAGGAGATTTGTGTGCTGACAACGAACTACGGCACCATTCGCATGCGCTTTTTCCCGGATGCCGCGCCGAAAGCCGTGTACAGCTTTAAATCTCTGGCGCTTTCCGGATACTATGACGGCGTCACTTTCCACCGCGTCATCGATGATTTCATGATTCAGGGCGGTGACCCGCTTGGCAACGGAACCGGCGGCGAGAGCATTTGGGGCGAGAATTATGGCGACGAATTTCACGAAAACCTCGTCAACATCACCGGCGCGGTCTCTTGCGCAAACAGCGGTGCCAACACAAACGGCAGCCAGTTTTTTATAAACTGCACGGAACCGGGCAAAATAGACTGGGATACCTACGACCAGTATTATCAGGTCTATAAATCTGCACCGGAACAGTTCACCTCCATATACGGCGGCACGCTCGATATGGATAAGGTAACGGATGCCTACAAAGAACTTTACGATAAAAACGGCGGCAACACACACCTTGACGGTGCATATTCCACCGCAGGTACCGGACACACCGTGTTCGCACAGGTATTTGACGGCATGGACGTGGTGCGCAGCATCATGGGCGTTGAGACCGACTCGAACGATAAGCCGCTTGAAGACGTCACCATTCTCTCCGCAGAAATCGTACCCTACGAATAAATTTCTTAAACAAATTTAGTATAATCCCAAATCATTTTAAGGAGGAAGTTTCCATGGCAATCGTACATCCCACAGCTGAAAATTTCGACGCATTGATCCGCGATAACAAGCTTGTTCTTGTAGACTTTTTTGCAACATGGTGCGGCCCGTGCAAAATGATCGCACCGTTCATTGAGGAAGTTGCAGAAGAATACGAGGGCAAGGCCGTCGTCGCGAAGATCGACGTTGACGAAGCGCAGGAAATCGCCGCCGAATACGGCATCTCCAGCATTCCGACCGTCATCCTCTTTAAAGACGGCGCCCCCATCCACACCGAAGTCGGCGCACACGATAAGGCTTTTTACGCAAACCTCATCGAAATGCACCTGTGAGGCCGCGCCATGTTCACCTTTGAACGCAAAGCGAATTACTACGAGACCGACCAAATGGGCATCGTGCACCACTCGAATTACATTCGTTGGTTTGAGGAAGCCCGCTTGGAGATGCTACGCGCTATGGGATTGCCGTACAAAAAAATGGAAGATAACGGCATTCTGATCCCCGTGCTGGATGTTTCGTGCAGCTACAAGCACCCAATTCGCTTTGATGAGACGCTTGTGCTTACACTGCGCATTCAAAACTACAACGGTGTACGCTTTGAAATGGCGTATGAGGGGCACAGCAAGGAGACTGGGCTTTTGAGTTGCACCGGTACTTCGCAGCACTGCTTCACAACACCCGCGTTAAAGCCGATCCGTATGCAGAAGCATTTTCCCGCATGGCACGAAGTATTTCTTCAGGCCGCAGAGCAGGACAAAGCAGAGTAATTACAAAACACAAAATGCCCGCCGGGCTGACCGATGTGATCGGAAAGCCCGGCGGCATTTTTATAAATCTTTAGGTTTTTATTCATGTCGCAAAGCATCGATCGGGTTCAGGTTTGCCGCCTTGAAGGAGGGGAGAAGCCCGAAGATGATGCCGATGACCATGGAGAACACCACGGCAATAATGATGGATGGCACGCTGATGGCAACCGGAGCAGACGTCACGCGCGATATGATTGCCGCAAGACCGATACCGGCACCCACGCCCACAATGCCGCCAAGGCTTGTCAGCACAGCGGCTTCCGTTAAGAACTGCCACAGAATGCGGCTCTTTTTCGCGCCGATGGCGTTTTTTCAGACCGATCTCTCGCGTACGCTCCGTAACGGAAACGAGCATGATGTTCATAACGCCGATACCGCCGACGAGCAGGGAGATGCTCGCAATCCAGATGAGCTGCGAATTTGTGGAGCTGCTGAGATCCTGCAAGTCCTGCGCCTGCTTTAAAAGATCCTGTGCCTGATACTTGATCTCGCTGTTCGTTACGTTCGTGTTCATGATCTCCGCCACAGCCTTGCCGGCATCCGTCATGGCTTCCGTATTGGAAACGCGAATGGCCACGTTCTGCGGCTCATCGAACGAATAGAGCGCCGGCCACATGGAGCTTGGCACGAAAATACGAGAGGCAGAGCTATCCGAGTAATACGTATAATACTCATCGATGGAGTTGATGACGGGCTCAAACTTGCTGTCTTCATCTACAACGCCAACCACCGTAAACGGAATGCTGCTGATCTCGATCGTTTTTCCGATGGGGTTTTCGCCGTCAAACAGCGAATCCGCCGTATCGGCATCGATGATGGCTGCCGCGTGGAAATCCGTAAAATCACTGTCCACAAAGGTGCGACCGCTTTTCAGCACCAACCCATTCGTCGTGAAATAGCTGTTATCCACGCCGAAGACCTGCGAGCCGGAAATGCCGTTGTTGCCGTAGTAAACGGAGTTGTTGTAGTCGCTGCGGCTGGTATAGAACGCCGCATCTTCCACGTTTTTTACGGACTTGATTTTTTCCATCGTGGTCTCGTCACGCACAGGAATGCCGTCCGGCAAGCCGTTATACAGCATTTCGTACTGATAATCGCCCTGATACAGCTGAATCTGCACCGTGTTTGTGCCGGAGCCGATGAGGTTCTTTTTGATTTGCTCATTCGTGCCCTTGATGGTGGACACGATGGAGATGATAGAGGCGATACCGATGATGATGCCGAGCATCGTCAGGAACGAGCGCATTTTGTGCGACCAGATTCCCTGAAATGAAAGTCTGATATTTTCAATCATGCGTCAAGCCCCCTTGCGTCGATGCCGTCATTTTCGTCTGTGTTTTCTTCCATGCCGTTCGCCTTGGCACCATCAATTGCCGAAGTGCCGTAGGGGAAAGCCACATAATCTTCTTCCGTCAAAGTATCGCTCTTGATCTCCAGATACTGGTTGTAGATCGTCTTGCCGGTTTTGATATACGTTTTATGCACACGGTTATCGTCGCCGACCTTCAAAACATACTTGCCGCCGTCATCGCTGCGAATATACGCTTTAAAAAGATATATTGCATTGCTTGCGTTATCCGAGGCCGCCTGCAAAGTAATATCAAGGCCCATGCCGTTTTTCAGGCCGTCCGCATCGGCAATGCGCGCTGTAAACTGGTACGTGGAGCTGTTTGGGTTTGAGGAGCCGTCATAGTAATAATTGGAATTGTCATTCGGAAAATCGGAGATCTGTACAATCTCTGCCTCATACATTTGTCCGTTCTCCCAAGAGCTCGCCATAACCGTGTCGCCGACATGCACCTTGCCGAGCAGCGACTCGTTTAAGGATGCCGTTATATAGAAACCGTCGCCGCCCGAAACCACGAGGAACGGGGAGCTTGTGGACATCGCCGTATCGAGATCTGTGAGCGACTTCACAACGCCGTTCACGGTCGATTTTATTGTAGCGTTTTCAAGATCCAGCTTCGCTTTTTCAAGGTCATGCGCCGCTTGTTTCACATTCAGCTTTAAATCTTGAATCTGCTGCTTTTTATCGGCGATCATCTGCTGCAATTCTTCCGCCGTATACATGGAGCCTCCGGTATCGTAGCTGATGCCCGGATCGGCGTAGGAGAGATCCGGCATTTGAATGTCATCCGGCTCGCTGATAACTTCATTAAAGAAGCCCGCGGAAATCTTATCGCCGTCCATCTGCCAGCCCTTTACAAGCGGCAGATTTTCGTTATCCTGTTCATGCACTTCAAAGCGTGCGACAAACGGGCCGTCCGGCAATGTGAAATCAGGCTCCGGCGTGGGTACGCTTTCGCCGCCGGTCTCATTCGTTTTTGTGAATGTCATCTGCTTGAACCACGCCATACCGGAAACCGTTGGCGCTTCCGTGGGTTCTATGGGCGGCGCGGGAGTAGGGGCTTCCGTCGGCGCTGTGGTGGGCTCCGCAGTCGGTTCGGGGGTAACCATCGGCTGCGGCGCCGCCGTGGGCACTTCACTCGGCTGTGCCGTAGGCTCTGCGCTCGGTGTGGGGGTCGGAGTGGGGGTAGGGGTAGGGGTCGCACGCGGGTCTGTCACGCCGAGCAGCTTCAAGAGAAAGCCCTTCGTCAGCACAGCATCTTCCGTGCAAAGAAAGACATACGGGTCTTCCTCCGTACCGGCACCTTTAAACGGCTTCGAGTGCTCTGTAATCTCCGTATACAGTTCCGCCTGCGATTCCGGCACCGGCGTGGGAGTGGGTTCCGGCTCGGGCTCCGGGATAGCCGGCTCCACATACGGCGCCGTATTCTGGAGCTTCGTAAGTTCTTTTTCGGCCTGCTCCAGTTCGTATTTCTTCTTTTTTTCTTCAAGCTCCTTGCTCTCTACCTTCAGCTGGAGCTTTGTCGTATCATACTGCAAAAGCGTATCGCCAATCTTGACAGTATCGCCCTCTTTGACGAAAATCTTAGAAATAGCTTTTTCTTTATCGGGGTAAAGTTCCTGCACAAAGTCACTTGTAGCATTACCGTAGGTGCTGGACTGGTCGCCCCAATACTGCGTGGAGATATTTGAAACCTGCTCCACATCCACCGTGGCATTTGCCGCCTTGCCGTTCACCGCGACCGTCACGCCGGTGATGATCAGCGCGATCACGATCACTACGGAGACCACCGTGATAATGACTTTTTTAAAGTGGGAAATTTGCCGGCAGATTCATGCTTCCGCCTCCTTTTCCTCGGGGATATGCTGTTCCGCAAACTGACCGTCGCGAATATGCAGCACACGCTTTGCGTGGTTTGCCACATCAATGTCATGCGTGATCATCACAACGGTCACACCCTCGTCGTTGAGCGTCTGGAACAGCTCCATAATCTGCGCGCCGGACTGACTGTCGAGCGCGCCGGTCGGTTCATCGGCTAAAAGAATTTTCGGATTGTTGACGATGGCGCGGGCGATCGCGACGCGCTGGCACTGACCGCCGGAAAGCTGGTTCGGCTTAAAATCCACACGGTCGCCGAGACCTACACGCTCTAAAGCACGCACGGCACGCGCACGTCGCTCTTTTTTCGGCACACCTGCGTATAAAAGGGGAAGCGCCACGTTTTCCGCCGCGCTCTGGCGAGGCAAAAGATGAAAGCTCTGGAACACGAAGCCGATGGAGTTGAGGCGAATTTCCGAAAGCTTCGATTCGCTGCTGCCGATGATACTTTCGCCCGCAAGTGCATACGTGCCTGAAGTCGGCAGATCAAGGCAGCCGATGATGTTCATCAGCGCGTTTTGCCGGAGCCGGACGGACCCATGATGGCGACATATTCTCCCTCATTCACAGAAAGAGAGATGTCTTTTTAGAACCGGCACTTCCATTTTGCCTTGAATATACGTTTTATAAATGTTGTGCAGCTCTAAGATCATGCCGTAGCACCCCCGATAACGGTTCCAAGACTCGCCGCGCCGTCATTTTCATAGGTGGTCACGCCATCTGCCGTGCTTGCTTCTCCGGCTGCCGTGTCTGTTTCGCCCTCTGACTCCGTTACGGCACTTTCTGCGGGCATGGGGCTGTAGCCGTTCGGGTTGCCGTCCATATCGCTGCCGTTTTCTGCGGGCATAACACCGTTTGCATCGTCCGTTTTGGCATCGTTCATGTCACCGGAATCATTCCCCTGATTCTTATAAGAAATATCATCCGTAGCATACATGCCGCTGTGCACGCGGTCTTCCACAACGGCCAAGCGATCGTCTGCCGTCACGCCGGACGTAATCTCATATTCGGAAAGGGTATCGTCAAACTTGCCGAGCTGCACTTCACGCTTTTCGATGCGATTCTTATCGTTTACGGCCCAAACGTAGTTTTTGCTGCCTTCGTTGAGAATATAGTAGCTTGGCAGCCAAATTCCGGTCTTCACGTCTTTGGCCTCATCCGGCTCCACGTAAACGTGCTGACCGAGCATGAGACCTTTGAAATCATCGAGCACAAGGTAGAAGTTATACTTTGTCGCCTTTGTAAACGAGCTTTCGGAACCGTAGGAAATACCGCTGTTGTTATTATCGTTTGCGGCTTCGCGTTCAACGCTCTCCACGGTGCCCGTCCAAGTCTGCTCCGGGTCTACGCGGGAGACGACCTTCATTTTCACGCCCTTCTGCAAGGAATAGACATTCAGCTCCGTTGCCGTGCCTTTTACACGGTAAGAACCCGTCGCGAGAATCGTAATATACGCGTTCGTAGAATTGCTGCCGCTTGTGTTGGTATTGGAACCGTCATTGATCTGCTTCACAACGCCGGCCATTTCTGCTATGACATCCGTATTTTCAAGCGATTTTTTGAGGTTCTCGATCTCTTTCGCCTTCGTAGACTGATCGTATTCCGTCGATTTCACTTCAAGCTGCGCAGACTGAATCTGTAGGGTATAGGAAAGCTGTTCGTCGGAAGACGCTTTGTTCTTTTCCTTCTGCAGGGAATCAATCTGCTGGTTCAGCGTGGAAATGCGGTTTTTAAGGCTTTCCAGCTGTAACTGCGCCTCTTCAAGCTGCATTTGCAGGTCGTCCGTATCGTAGCTGAACAACTTATCGCCAACTTTCACTTCCTGGCCGACCGTCACATACAGCTCTGCGATTTTCTTTGTATCGTCCTTCTGCACGGAGAGCGTCTTTTCCGGTTCCACAACGCCGGAGTATTTCGCCGTCATACCAAGTGAACCCGTGCCGGTGATGTCCGCAACGCTCGTCACATACACCATCTCATTTGGGTCGCTCGGCGCAACGCTGCCGCCGCGGAAGAAAATGAGCCAGATTACAATACCGATCACGATCACAGCGCCGACGGCAATACCGGCGATTGTGAAAATCTTTTTCTTAGTCATAAAGTCAGTCCTTTACCTCCGCGCAAAACACCCAGCGCGGACTCTCTGATGGTTCTATTATACAGGTAAGACAAAAAATAAACAACTTAAGAAACTCTTACAAACGCAAAAGATTTGCAAAAATCGCGCTCTTGACCGCGCGTAAAATCGGGGGTACAATGGTAGCAATATAGAAAGGGAGGATCTGTCTTATGAAAAACGAACACATCGCTTCATCTGTAACCGAACTCATCGGCAAGACGCCGCTTCTGCGTGCGTCTCGCTTTGCGGCATCTGCGGGCATTTCCAACGCGCCGCTTTTGAAGCTTGAATATTTAAACCCCGCCGGCAGCGTAAAAGACCGTGCGGCACTGAAAATGATTGAAGACGCCGAAAAAGCCGGCAAATTGAAGCCCGGCGCGGTTATTGTAGAGCCAACCTCCGGCAACACGGGCATCGGCCTCGCATCTATTGCAGCGGCGCGCGGCTACCGCGTGGTGCTCACCATGCCGGAAACCATGAGCGCCGAGCGCCGCAAGCTGCTTTCCGTATACGGCGCGGAAATCGTACTCACACCGGGCAAAGACGGCATGCGCGGTGCGATTGAAAAGGCGGATGAGATCGCGAAAAGTACACCCGGCAGCTTCATCCCCGCACAGTTTGAGAATCCCTCAAACCCTGCCGCACATTATGAAACGACCGGTCCGGAGCTTGTACAGCAAACAGACGGCAAACTCGACATTTCGTTGCGGGCATCGGCACCGGCGGCACCATCACCGGCACGGCGCGCTATTTAAAAAAGCATCTGCCACAGGTACACACCGTCGGTTTGGAACCGGCGACTTCACCGCTCATCACACAGGGCAAAAGCGGTGCACACGGCTTACAGGGCATCGGCGCAAACTTCATCCCGAAGAACTACGATGCTTCCGTTGTGGACGAAGTGCTGACCGTCACGGATGAAGAAGCGTACAAAACGGCAAAATTATTGGCACGCACCGAGGGCATCCTCGTCGGCATCACGTCCGGCGCGGCACTTGCCGCAGCTGTGCGCCTGCTGCGCATGCCCGAAAATGCAGAAAAAACGCTCGTGGCACTTCTGCCCGACAGCGGCGACCGCTATTTTTCCACCCCGATCTTTGAATAAACGAAAAGGAATTTCATTTTATGGCAAAAAAATACTACGCCGTCCGCGCCGGGCGCAAAACCGGCATTTTTGAAACGTGGGACGAATGCCGTGCGCAGACGACCGGCTTTAAAGGCGCGTCGTTCAAAAGCTTTCCAACGCTTGCAGAAGCCGAAGCCTATATGCGCGGTGAAAACGATCTGACGAAAGCCACTCCGGCAGAAAACACGACCGCAGCGCCTGAAGAAGACAGCGCCGTGGCTTACGTAGACGGCAGCTACCACATCGGCACAAAGGAGTTTTCCTGCGGTGCTGTGCTGTTTTTAAACGGCGAAGAGCTGCATTTTTCCGAAAGGTTCACCGACCCGACCTTACCGAAATGCGCAACGTGGCAGGGGAGATCAAGGGCT
>ENA-OQKL01000478-OQKL01000478.1-human-gut-metagenome-genome-assembly--contig:-NODE-478-length-12778-cov-2.365979_pt1 | contig 12778 bp, 15 predicted proteins | sample MGYA00242779_ERZ504800 | MGnify/ENA primary metagenome ERZ504800 (study PRJEB26092, sample SAMD00036410) | human gut metagenome | host: Homo sapiens | study: EMG produced TPA metagenomics assembly of... | reverse complement strand
GCGGAAGTTTGTAAGAAAGTGGCATCCGCTATTTCTCCACTCGCTTCCAAGCTGGACAAGGTAGGGCGCTCTTTTTCTTCACTTCCATCTAAAATTAAAAGTGCTGTCAATTCTACAGCCCGATTTTCTTCGGCAAACCAGAAAGCAAGTACTAGCCTTTCAAGATTGGCAAGCCAGTTAGAAACCATCAAAAGACGTGCAGCACAGCTAGTTTCTCTGAAAGCTATTGCCACTTATCTTGCCAATTCCGTTACTAAGTTCAATGACTTTTATGAAGCAACAGACTTGTTCAATAACGCAATGGGCGAGTTAAGCGGTCAAGCAACAGAGCTTATCAATAAGATGGAGTCTCTGCTTGGCATCGACCCGACAGAAGCAATGACAAACATTGCTACGATCCAAAGCCTTGCAACTTCGTTCGGTCTGGCAAGCGATAAAGCGTATATCTTATCCAAGAACCTGACCCAACTTGCCTATGACGAATCGTCCTATTGGAATAAAGATACCGCTACTACCTTTTACCGCAATTGCTTCTGCTATCTCTGGAGAACTTGAGCCATTCGCCGCTTTGGCGTTGACTTGTCTCAGGCGCGGTTGCAGCAGGAACTTCTTGCTTTGGGCTTTAATAAACAGGTTTCTAGTCTGTCTCAGGCAGATAAGGCAGTTCTTCGCTACATCGCCATTATGAAGCAGACCACGAACGTTCAAGGCAACCTTGCACAGACCATTAGTAGCCCAGCCAATATGGTACGCATTTTGAAGTCTGAAATTTTGCAGCTTGCAAAGGCTGTAGGCCAGCTTCTTTATCCCGCATTTAAGGCGATTCTCCCCGTTCTGATTGCAGCAGTTGACCTTATCAAAGAATTTGTGGTCTCTCTTGCATCTGTGTTCGGACAGAAAATTGAATTTACCGATTTTAGCAAGACACAGAAAGATATTGGCGGCGTGAGCGACGCTATGGATGACACCGCCGATGCTACAAAAGCGGCAGCAAAAGCAGCCAAAGACTATACGATGGGTTTTGATGAATTAAACATTATCGACCCTTCGCAAAACTCTGGTTCTTCCGGCTCTGGTGGTGGCGCTACTGGTAACCTGCTCGGCGACGTTGACCTCTCTCAGTATGATATGTTCAAAGATTATGCTGGGAGCGCTGTTGACGAGATTAAGGAGAAGCTGAAATCTCTTAATTCTTTCCAGATTGGAACACAAATTGGCGAACAGATGAATAAGCTCATGCAGATGATTTATGACGCCGTACACTCTATTGACTGGGCTTCTTTGGGAGCTACTGTCGCCAATGGAATCAATGGCCTAGTTGATGCTGTTGACTGGGATTTGTTTGGCAGATTGCTTGCAAGTCGTTTTACGACGGAGTTTGACCTCTTGGGCGGTTTTCTTGGCCAACTAGACTGGACGTCCATTTTGAACGCCTTTGTCAATGGATTCTCTGGTTTCTTTAACGAATTGACAGAGTGGATTCAAAGCAAAGACTGGTCTGAAATCGGCAAAGCGGTAACGGAAAAGATTTCAAACGCATTGCAAAATGTTGACGTTGGAAAGCTCACTAAGGCACTTTTTGATTTCATTATTAGTGCAATCAATGGCATTTCCGATTTTCTTTCCGGAACGGACTCTTATCAGCTTGGGCAAGACCTTGTTGATTTTGCCATTCGCGCCGTAACGTCTGTTGATTGGGCCGGGCTAGCTCAAGCCATCGGTCGTTTCTTTGGCGAAGCGTTCATTGAAGCACTTGACTTTATGGGTGGTCTGGTTTCTCGAATTGCCGATTATTTTGAAGAGAAAGTGGCAGAGGGGCCGTTCGATAATGTTGGCCTGAATATCATCTACGGTATTTATTACGGCATCCAAGACGCAATCACGAATGTTGCTTCTTGGATTGTTGAAAATGTGTTCAATCCATTTATCAATGGTTTTAAGTCTGCCTTTGGAATCAATTCCCCATCTACCGTAATGGCCGAACAAGGTGGATACATTATCGCCGGATTGAAGAAAGGTATTACTGATGCTATCTCTAGCGTAACTGAAGCCGCAAAGAAAATTCTTTCTGCAATCAAGAGCGCATTTGACAATTTTAGTCTTTTTGATATTGGCAAGAACCTGATTCAGGGTCTTATTGATGGCGTGAACAATATGATTGAAACGGCCAAAAACGCTGTTGCAAATGTTGGCAATGCAGCCATTGATAAGGTCAAGAATGTGCTCGGCATTCACTCCCCTTCTACGGTGTTTGCAGAGATTGGCGGTTACATCGTTCAAGGCCTTGCAAACGGCATCAATGCTGCGTCTCCCTATGTTGAACAAGCTATGACCAATCTGGCAAACGCTGTTCAGCAGAAGGGCAACGAGATGATTGACTATGGCGCAGACGTTGCAAATGGCTTTGTTGATAACATGGTCAATACGTTCGACGCAAAGTGGAATGAAATCGACAACGGGCTGAAGAATGATTTTATCGGAACGATTAAGGGCATGATTGATGCGGTCAAGAAAGGCGATATCCAAACCGTCGCCGAAAACACAGCAGCCATTATCTGGAAGGCAATGGGGGAAGAGAACCGAAAACAGGTCAAGTCTTACGCTTCTGACTTGGTCTCCAATCTCACCAGTGCTCTTAAGACCGTTGGTTCCAAAGTATTTTCTTCTGCAAAACTTGTTGGAAAGAACATTTTGGATGGAATCACATCCAAGTTTGGCGAAATCTCCACGCAGGTCGTCGGTCTCGGAAGTAAAATTGCGTCCTCGTTTTCTTCTCTGATTGGACCAATCTCGGCATCCGGCAAGGCGATCAGTATTGGCCTTTCTTCTGGCGTTTTGAGCCAGTTCCCGTCTATCATTGCTGGCATTGCTGGGCTTATCGGTCAAATTGGAGCTGCATTTATGGGCATCTTGCAGACGATCGGCAGCGTCTTGACATCTCTTGGCATCCCAACTGGTGTCATCATGATCGCTGGCGGCGTCGCAATTGCAGCCGCAATTGCAGGAATTGTCGGAACGCTTGTTGGAAAGCACGGAACAAGTTCCAGCCCGTCCGTAGACAATAACTACTCGAGCTACCCTGGTACGAGCGATTACGATTCTGCTAACGGCTCTACCACATCTGTTGGGAGCTACTACCCGACTTCTTCCGCTAGTGGAACGAGCTCCGCAGAACTCCGCAGTGCCGTCCATGATGGGTGCTATAACGCATTCCTTGACATCTTCCAGCGGTACGGAGACGAGCTTACCGGAGGGAAAGAGCTCAAGATTTACCTTGATGGTAAGCAAATCACTGCGTCCGTTGAGAAACGGCAGTCTGAGCGTGGGTTCCAGATTATGGGAAACGAAGTTTACAGCTACTAAGGAGGTTTACGTTTTATGCAATCTCTCGTCACAGTAAATGGCAGAGAGCTGCCTGAGCCTTCCTCCTACGATGCCACAACGAGCACGATAGTCGATTCTGGACGAAACGTACAAGGCAAAGTCGTTGGGTCTGTGGTGCGGCACGATGTTGCGAAGATTTCCCTAAAATGGAATTATCTTACCGCAAGACAGTGGGCGGACGTCATCGGGCCGTTCACCACAAACTTTTACTGCACTGTTCGGTTTTATAACCAAGCAACTGCAAGCTACACGACAAGGCAAATGTATGTTTCCGATAGAACCGCCGGAATGTGGAGGCGTTCCCCGTCCAACGGAAACGTTATGGGATGGGTCGGGACATCCCTTAGCCTGGTTGAAGTTTAAGAGAGGTGATTATTTATGGGCTTTCTGCCTTCCGACAAGTGGCTTGAACAATACGACAAGACACTTGTTCCGGAGATGTTTGTTCGCATCACTTACCACGTCTCTGACGATAAGGCCCAAGCAGACGCCATTGCCAGCTCTTCCAACCAGGCTTTATTCAGCAACACGTTGTCTGTCACAGACCTGGATTCTGCTTCTTTGGCCAATTATGCCACCGGAGAACCTAATTTGTGGGTCCTTGACGGGAGCAAACTTTTGATCCCAGGTTCAGAGCCATACGAGAACGCTGGGTATTTAAGTATGGATTGTGTTTCTGACACAAACCATCCAATTATCACTTTCTCTTTTAGCAAACTTCACTCTGAAAAAATTCCAGGGGTTACAATCATATGGTCGTCTGCTTTAAATGAATTTGCAAAATCTTTTAGGTTGGCGGCTTATAGCGGAAAGGAGCTCGTTGCGTCAAAACAAATTGACGATAACCAGTCGGTTGAATCCTCTGTAGATTTTGAGATTTCTGGGTATGATTCAATTACCCTTGAAATTTTGGAATGGTGCATCCAAGGCCGTAGAGCTAGAGTAGAACAAGTTGAATTCGGCCAACGTATTCAATTTAACAAAGCAGACTTGCTCTCCTATACGCACGAATCGAAACGCGACCCGGTTTCCGGTCAGCTTTCCAAGGATTCCGTTTCGTTTTCCGTCGATAATTCCAAGCAGCGTTGGAACCCGGTAAACCCGGGAGGTCTTTACCAATATCTCTACGAACGTCAAGAGGTTTTTGTTCAGTATGGCATGGACATGGGAAATTCAATCGAATGGATTGATGGAGGGAAGTTCTTTCTTTCCGGATGGACAATCCCAGCAAATGGCATAACAGCATCGTTTGACGCCAGGGATGCTCTGTCATTCCTCCAGGATTCTATTTATACCGGGCACACAAGCGGAACGCTTTACCAGATGTGCTTTGATGCATTGGAACTTCTGGATGTTTCCGGGATATCTTACGAAATTTCGGAAGAATTAAAGAACTATTCTTCCGACATTTCCTCCGATGCTTCCTCTTATAAAAACGCAGACGTTCTTCAGCTTGCTGCAAACGCAGCCGGGATGGCTCTTTACCAATCCAGAGATGGGGTCATTCACATTGAACGTGTTCCTCTTGTTCCAGTCACGAGGTCTGGTATTGAGGAAATATCGCTCTTGAATAGCTTTAAATACCCAGAAATAACGTTTTCGACAAAAATAAAAACGTATCGTGTAAGTTTGGCGGCGAATCCGTGTTTTATCCAGCCGGAGATAGTGGGAACGGAGCGACCCAAAGCATCAATAATCCGCTTATATCGAAATCTATATCTTCTAGCGCAAAAAATGCGTTGACCGAAACATACGCACTTCTTTCTAACAGAAGAAAGGTAAACCTGGAATTTCGTGCAAGCCCCCATATTGATGCGTTGTCTTTTGTTAGAGCAAACCATCAGTTTGGATATGCATCGAACGTTCTCGTTACGGATGCCAAGTATACCTTTAACGGATGTTTTAAAGGTACGATGGAAGGATATATGGTGGAAAGTGCGAGTGCCCTTAGACTTGATAAGGACTCCGTTTTTGTGGCTCCTGGAGAGACCGTTCGTTTAACCGCAACGCTTGTCCCTTCCTCAGAGGATTCCCCAGCAATCGGATGGGAAGCATCTCCTCCCGACGTTGTTTCCATTTCCGTCGTTTCCAACAAAGGCGGCGTTTCTGTTTGCGCATTTCTTTTGTTTCCAGTGGAGATGCCGTAGTCACAGCCTTCGTGTCTTCCGTATCTGCAAAGTGTACCGTTATCAGTCAGGCTCCGTCTTTGTCGGATATGCCGGAAGGATCGTCTGTTTACATTCAAGAAAGTGGTGCGGATGTAGAGTTTGTTGTCGCAAAACATGGGTATGAGCCTGGCTTAAATGGTCCGGGGAGAACACTTCTTATCAGGAAAGAACCTCTTGCTGAAACAGTGTGGAACCAGACGCACGTCAATACATACGACGGAAGCTCCATCGACAGGCTGTTGAAGGGAGATTACGCAAACAGATTTAGCGACACCGTCAAGTCCGCAATGGGGATTACCTCTTTCTATTACACGGTAGGCGGTAGTACTACGGAAATCAGAACGCTTTCTCGCAGTGTTTTTCTCCCGTCTATTTATGAGATGTTTGACCCGGAAGACAAAAACGCAGATGTTTATGTAAATGGCAGTAACCCGTTTTTTAAAAAAGAAGGTTCTGTACTACCAAAGCAAACCCGAAATGTTTTTGTTCAGTCTTATGATGATTCCGTCAATCGTCTTATCCAAAGATGGTCACGCTCCCCTGCATGGCGAGATTATTCCGGGAATCCCATTCAAGGCCAGCTTGTTGGAACATACAGTCTCGGAACAAATAATGGAGGCAAGACGTTTTTCTATTCAGAATCGTATAACGCGTGGAGTTCCAACAAGTTCAGCCCCGCTTTTACGCTTCCGTCTACGACTAAAGTCGGTAACTACAAAAAGATTTTGCTTTAAGGAGGGACTATGGCGATTTGGATTACAGACAGAACCCAAGACGATGTTGACCGCCTAAAGTTCATTTATGGTAAAGCCGTGAACGGGACCTGGACGGATGAGGAAAAAGCGGAGTGGCTTTCCGGTATGAAAGGGGCTCTTGACTACAGAGATTTTTCGAGAATAGAAACCGGCATATCCGAGCTTGCTTCACTTCTCGGTGCGGACGTAGATGTCAAGACGGACTGGGACATAAACGGGTATCTTACCACGTCAGATGCCACTAGGTGGCTGTCGAATATCGAATCTATTCGTTCTAAAAACTCAGGAGACGCCAAAACTGCGCCGACGCCTACGTCTATGGATAGGCTCGGATTCGAGACAATGAACCAACTTGAAAGCATTTTGTCAGACATAGAATCAATCGCCAAAACTTACGTTACTTTTTCTGGCGAATACATGGCTGGGGAGGACCAATATGGTTTTTGAAGACCGCATATCAAAATATCCTGGCAGGTGGACGTTAGTCCGTGAGGATGGGTCGTCTGAAATTGTAACGCTCGTCCGAAACGACGAACCCATAAAGGACGGCACACCAATCAACGCATCCACTTTAAATGAGCTGAGTACAGTTGCAGGTGCCATCAACGCAAAAGAGGAAGCCGTTTCGGCGGCAAATTCCGCTGCGGAAGAACGTGCAAAAGCAGAACAGGCTGCAAAAAATGCCGCAAAAGACGTTTCTGCAATTGTAAAAGCAGACTCCGAAAATGCAGCTTTGTCTGCTGCTGCTGCCAAGACAAGCGAAACCAATTCAAAGAGTTCGGAATCTCAGTCTGCTACTTATTTGCAGGGCACAAAAGAATACTTTGAGCAGGTCCGTACCATCACCATCGGTGCACAGGGGTGGTACGCCACGCCGGAAGCTCTGAAAGCCGCTGTTCCAATAGGCGAAAATGGCTGGTGGGCGGTCGTTGGCACCACCGACACCATTTGGACGTGGGACAGTGACACGAAGTCGTGGAAGGATAGTATTCAAAAAGCGGACCTTTCCGACTACTACACCAAGGCCCAGGCCGACGCCAAGTTCGGCACGCCGTATACCCTGCCGCCCGCTACGGCAGACCAGCTGGGCGGCGTGAAGGTAGGCGACTATCTGGACATTGCCCCGGACGGCACCCTGAGCGGCAAGACGCTGTATGACACCATCGCGGCCAGTGTGGCGGTAAAGTCGGAGGCGCGGCTGGTGTGGAGCGGAAAAACAACGATTGGGAGGAGAAAAACTGAGACAATTAACGTTCAGGACGGTGTAGATTACGTTAACCTCCGCATAAACGAAACTGATTTTAATCTTACCCCTGGTATGACATATGAAACTGGCAGTTTTGGCGTGGGAAGTCTCACGGTCACAGTATTATTTTCGGCCGACAAAAAACGTCTTGAATGTACCCTTACCAATACGCTGAATACTGTATCGGTTGTATTCACCGGCTACCACTACCCCACCTTGGCAGAGCTGCTGACCGAGACGCAGTCCGCGCAGGCGGACACGGACGCTATGGCGGTAGATCAGGAGTACCGCCTGACCCTGCTGGAGCTGGGACTGACCGACGACACCACCACTGATACAAGAACCACATAAGGAGGTAAAAACTATGTTGTATCGTATCTGTAAACGCCTGATCGAGCGCGGACAGACCGCTGGTCTTGCGGACAAGCTGGACGTTTTCTACGCCATTGGCCGCATCACCGATGCCGAGTATAAGGAGCTGATCGAGCTGCTGGAGGACAAGACCGGCAATAAGAACAAGGAGGCTTAAATGAGTAAAACAATCATGGACGTTTCCCGCTGGCAGGGCAACATCGACTGGGACAAGGTCAAGGCCAGCGGAAAAATTGACGGCGTGATGCTGCGGGCAATGGGCAACAGCAAGACAGGCGCACCCAGCAAGCCGTATCTTGACCCGACCTTTGAGCGCAACTATGCAGAGTGCACTCGGCTGGGCATCCCGGTAGGCGTGTATGGCTATTTCAAGGCCGTCAGCCGGGCAGAAGCTGACAAGGAGCTGGCCCTGCTGAAAAGCGCCCTGATCGGCAAGACGCTGCGCCTGCCGGTGGCTGTGGACATCGAGGACGCGCTGCCCGCGAAGCTTAGCAAAGAGGTGCTGACCGACCTGACTGCTTACGAGCTGAAAACGGTGCAGGACTGGGGATTTTATTCTATCTTGTACACCTACCTGAGCTATGCAGACAAGCACCTTTACATGACCGGCGCGGCGCTCAAGCCCTATGATGTGTGGCTGGCGGCCTACCGTAGCCAGAAGCCCGCCACGGTATACCCCGTATGGGATGTGGCAGCATACCAGCTCCGGCAGCGTTCCGGGCGCTGCCGGCAATGTTGACCTGTCCATTGCCTACAAGGACTATACCAGCATCATCTGCAAGAAGGGCCTGACCCGTCTCCGGGAGACGAATGAGCGAGGCTATCACCGTAGCACTGATTACCGGCGGTCTGAGTTTGATCGGCGTTATTTACTCCAATAGCCGCACAGCGCAAAACATGGATGCAAAGCTGGACAAGCAGCAGGCCATCACCGAAACCAAACTGGAAGAACTTACTCGTGAAGTGAGGGAACACAACAACTTTGCGCAACGAGTCCCGATTTTAGAAGAGCAAATGAAGGTCGCCAATCACCGTATCGCAGACCTTGAACAGGAGAAAGGAAACTGAACATGGCAGCAATTCTTAATTTCATCCCCGACCCCCGTCGCAATCGTTCTCATCATCGTCGGCTTTGTGGCTCTGGCAGTCGGCGCTATCCGCATGGGCTATAAGCAGCTGGTCAAAGATCTGGCCTATGACCTCGTGTGCAAGGCCGAGGACAGCATCATGGGCAGCGGCCAGGGCGCAAAGAAAAGAAGCAGGTCTTTGACGCGCTGCGTGCGGCCTGCCCTGCATGGCTGAAGCCTATCATCACGGATGAAGTGCTTGACGCGGTGATTGAAAAGGCCGTAAGCCTGATGAAGAAGGCACTGGCAGATAATCATCCTGCTATCAACAAGGAGTAATTTATGATCGAGCTAAGCGTATCTCTCGCATCCAATGGCGTCGTCAAAGTGCCGGGCTATGAGCAGCTGGTGCGCTTTGGCTACACCAAAAACCGGGGTGTGTACCGACTTGCTGTCACCGCATCCGGCGAGTGGCAGGACCTGACCATCCGGGCCTTTTGGCACGTCCCGGGCGGCAAAGACCCGGCATCCTCGCTGGTGGTGGACGGCTCTGTGGACGTGCCCGCCAGCGTGACCGCGCAGCCCGGCAATGGCTGCATCACCTTTGAGGGCAGCGACGGCACCAAGACCGTTACCAGCGCAGACCTGCGGTATCGTGTCAGCGCCAACAGCGGCACGGAGGACGGCAGCATGCCGGAGCCCGGCACCCCTGCCTGGCAGGAGCTGGTGGATGCCGTGCACACCGATGCCACCGCCGCAGAGCAGGCCAAGACCGATGCGCAGACCGCCGCGCAGCAGGCTGGGGCATCTGCCAAAGCCGCACAGACCGCCGCCAGTGAAGCCGCCACCAGTGCAGACAATGCAGACCAGAGCGCTCAGGAAGCCGCTGATAGCTTGCAAGAACTGAAGGACGGCATTGCCGCTGGTAACTTCAAAGGCGATAAAGGCGACAAGGGCGACACTGGTCCCATCGGTCCGGTCGGCCCGCAGGGTGAGCAAGGCCCTCAAGGCCCCAAAGGTGACCCCGGAGAGATTGGACCACAGGGGCCGCAGGGCGAGAAGGGCGAGAAGGGCGAGACCGGAGCACAGGGCCCTGCTGGTGCCGACGGCAAGGATGGCGCACCCGGCAAAGACGCCACCGTGGATGCCACCCTGAGCCAGAGCGGCAAGGCAGCTGACGCTAAAGTGACCGGAGATGCTCTGGCGACCAAAGCTGTCATAGATGACACCACAGTCGGCACCGACGCATGGAGCGCAAAGCACATCATTGACGCCCTCTGTCCGCCGCTGGAAGCTACCGGGAACCCGGTGACCTGCGAGCCTGTTGCGGGGTATCCGTTGGGGGTGGTGGCATCGTGGGAACCTGTGCAGGAGGGCAGCGGTGACCCAAGCCCGGACAACATCCGGCCTATCAAGGGGCGGGACAGTGTGAAGGTGGAGCGGTGCGGGGGAATGTTATTGAGTTTTTAAGAACAAATGATTCCCATGAAAGCGTTAAAATAGCAGTAGACGCAGAAAAAAATATTACGCTTAACGGAGCATTAACTCGCGGAGCCAATATCATAATTGGAATGTGTCGGCTGCATTGGGTTGCGGGAAAAACCTACACCATGTACGTCAAGAAGGTGGGCGGCAGTGCCTCTCTTGGAAGCGGTGACGGCATTACTTTTGCCTATTCGCTGTTCACAACAGATTATAATCATTACTTCCGTGGTGATACACGCAGCACAAACCTTAATGCGTATACTGCAAGCAATGCTGCGCTGGTAGAAACCGAGCTTATTTTTATGCTGCAATGCTGGCGAACAAATACAGTATTCAACAACTTCAAATTCCAAATCGAAGTTGTTCCTGGCTCCACTCCTCCCACCACCTACGCCCCTTACACCGGCCAGACCACTACCATGACCCTACCGAGCACCATCTACGGCGGAAGCGTGGACGCGGTGACGGGAGATGGGCATAGAACGTGGAAACCGGTGACGCTAGATGGGACGGAAAATTGGAAAGCACAACAAACCGCCATTCCCGGCAAATTTGGTTTCACGCTTGAAATGCCTGGAATAGCCACTCCTGAGGGGCCCGGAATTAAGGGCGATATTGTATGCAATCAATATCCGGCAGTTACAGCAAATGATACATACCGATGCAAAAACGGAATATCAGTTGAAGCACAAAAAAACTACTATTTCAGGATTTATAATGATACACACGCGGGAGAAACAGCAGACGAATGGAAGTCTTATCTTGCCGCCCAGTACGCAGCCGGAACCCCTGTGCAAGTATGCTACAAGCTGGCCAGACCCCGTCCCCATCACCGCCACAGGAGCGCAGCCTATACCCCGCCCTCCCCGGCGTGAACACCGTGCTGACCGATGCAGACAGCGTGATGGTGACCGGCAGGGCTGACCCCATCAAACGAATTACTGACCTTGAGGATGCTGTGGCATCAATGACCAACACATAAGGAGGTACATACATATGGCAATCAAAAGTAAAGCCCGGCACGACCTGACCTTGCGCTCCATCAAGCGGGAAATTGCAGCAGGACGCGATGTTGCGTTCTGGCTGGATAAAGCATACATGCACTACGATAACGGACTGCTGACCGCAGATGACATCACAGAGGTGGAAACTCTGGCACAGGCGTACTATGACGCGCTGGACGCGGAGGACAGTGCGACCGCTGAGGAAATCACACTGTAAGGAGGATATCATGGCAAGCACTACATACGACCATTTTGTTGGCGCTAACAAAATGTACGCCGCACAAGAGCAATTTCGTGACATCACGAAAATGGTGACAAAACGTCACCATTTTGCCGTGCTTGGCAATATGGTGCGTAACGCCGGACAGCTCCCGCAGCCCTTCTGGCTCGGTGCTGCCTGTGGCGGCGGCTCGTGTGGTGCTGCCCGCTGCGCTGCAAAGGCTTGACAGACAGCAGATGACCGCCGCCATCAAAAACGCACCGCTTGGGAGGGTAGACCGTAAGATAGCCTTACTGCGGTACGTCGAGCGGCTTCCGCTGCCGGACATTGCGGCACAGACACATTACAGCCGGACGGCGATAGGCTACCGGCTGAAAGGAATTGAAAAAATGCTGGATGTATGATATACTAATCTTGTCTAGGGATTAGTTTTGAGATTTTGCTCTGGCGATTCAAAAAAGCCGGCAGGCTTTCGGGTTTGCCGCTTTTCTTTTTATACGATTTGTGGTATAATATACCCAATAGAACCCGTCGAGCCTCTTAACAATGCGTATCATGGCGGGTCATTCAAGAGCTAACTCCGTGCTTAACGGAGAATTTAAAAAAGCAGTCGCCAGATTCGGCGCTGAACAGTCTCCCACCCGCCTCCTTGCAGTGCGTACCATGCGGGAGACGATTTTATATGGTGATGCTTATGTGCAATACAAAAGAAGAACGAGTGGCAAGAATCGCAAAATACTACACTGCTTTTCACCTGTTTGGCGATTGGTACTTCGTTCGGTATTGGCCTAGACACTGCCATAGCTGGAAACGGTTTATTCCGTTTTATATCCCTCTGCACTTAGGAGACCCTGATTGAAAGGCTACTGCCTTTGTAGAGAGCGGAACTTCCTGTGGGAGGTTCCACTCTTGATTTTACAAAAAACTCCCCTGCTTTGTTGAAGCCCTGCGTGCCACGCGGGGTACTTTGTAGGTAAAGCGGGGGAGTTTGTCTTATTCGCACTATTTTTGTCGAAAGACTTGCCTTGCAAGCAAAAACGTGATATTTTAGTATTGCACTTCAAAGTGTGCGCCTTT
>ENA-OQKL01000475-OQKL01000475.1-human-gut-metagenome-genome-assembly--contig:-NODE-475-length-12785-cov-4.423843_pt1 | contig 12785 bp, 11 predicted proteins | sample MGYA00242779_ERZ504800 | MGnify/ENA primary metagenome ERZ504800 (study PRJEB26092, sample SAMD00036410) | human gut metagenome | host: Homo sapiens | study: EMG produced TPA metagenomics assembly of... | reverse complement strand
GGCTTTCGGCTTCCGTCAGCCTACGACAACCGCCCGCTGAATTTTGACGAGTTTTACCAGCGAATCAACCAGGCGGTGTTTGTCAGCGCAACTCCGGGAGATTTGGAACGGGAAAAGAGCACCCAGATTGTAGAACAGGTAATTCGTCCAACAGGTCTGTTGGATCCGGAGATTATCGTTAAGCCGACCGAGGGACAGATCGACGACTTGATTTCAGAAATCAATCTTCGGGTGGCTAAAGGCAACCGGGTGCTGGTAACCACATTAACTAAGAAAATGGCGGAGGATCTCACATCATACCTAGAGGGAATGGGGATTCGGGTTCGGTATATGCATCACGACATCGATACGGTGGAGCGGATGGAGATCATTCGAGACCTTCGTTTAGGTGAGTTTGATGTTTTGGTCGGTATTAACCTGCTGAGAGAGGGCTTGGACATCCCGGAGGTGTCTTTGGTGGTGATTCTGGATGCGGACAAAGAGGGCTTCCTGCGTTCCGACCGTTCCCTGATTCAGACAATAGGCCGCGCCGCCAGAAACGCGGAAGGCCAGGTTATCATGTACGCGGATCAGGTTACGCCCTCCATGGAAACTGCGATTCGAGAGACTCAGAGAAGACGCGATATCCAGATGCGGTATAATCAGGAGCATGGCATTACACCGAAAACGATTGTTAAGAAAGTAGCGGAGGTTTTAGAAATTTCCAGCCATAAGGATGACAAAAAATCCGGAAAGCGGCTGACAAAGCTGGAACGCCAGCAGCTGATCGAGCAGCTTACCAAGGAGATGAAGGCCGCTGCAAAGCTTCTGGAATTTGAACACGCCGCATATCTGCGTGATAAAATCAAAAAACTAGCGTAGGTGAAAAATGATAAAGGAAGAGTAAAATGCCAAGAAAGAAAACCACCGATTATGATAATACCAGTATCACAACGCTAAAGGGTGCCGACCGTGTCCGTAAGCGTCCTGCCGTAATTTTCGGCTCGGACGGTATTGACGGCTGTCAGCACTCCGTGTTTGAGATTCTTTCAAACTCAATAGATGAGGCGAGAGAGGGTTACGGTAAAAAAATCACAGTTACACGCTATTCCGACGGCTCAATTGAGGTTGAAGATCACGGCAGAGGAATTCCTGTTGACTACAACGAAAACGAAAAGCGCTATAACTGGGAACTGGTTTTCTGCGAACTCTATGCCGGCGGTAAGTATAATAACAACGAGGGTGAAAGCTACGAATTTTCCCTTGGTATGAACGGTCTCGGCCTTTGTTCAACCCAGTACAGCTCCGAGTATATGGATGTTGATATCCGCCGTGACGGCTACCGATACACTCTCCGTTTTGAAAAAGGCGAGATTGTCGGCAAGCTCAAAAAAGAGCCGTACAGCAAAAAGGATACGGGTACAAAAATTCATTGGAAACCCGACCTCGAAGTCTTTACGGATATCGACATTCAGCCCGAATATTTTCTTGACATAATGAAAAGACAGGCTATTGTCAACGCAGGAATTGAATTTGTTTTCCGCAATCAAAACGGCAAAAGCTTTGATACAACAAGCTATAACTATGTGAACGGTATTGTTGACCATGTTGCCGAGGTAGTCGGTGAAAACGGACTCAGCTCAATTCAGCATTGGGAAACCGAGGTTAAAACCCGTGACCGTGACGATAAGCCCGAATATAAGTGCAAAATGGATATCTCGGTTGCATTTTCAAATAAAGTGCATCTCACCGAATACTACCACAACTCAAGCTGGCTTGAACACGGCGGCGCTCCCGATAAGGCGGTGCGGAATGCCTTTGTTTACCAGATTGACAGCTACTTAAAACAGAATAATAAATATAACAAAACCGAAAGCAAAATCAAGTATGACGATGTTGAGGACAGCCTTGTGTGCGTTATTTCGTCTTTTTCAAGTGTTTCATCATATGAAAACCAGACCAAAAAGGCGGTTACAAATAAGGGTATTCAGGACGCTATGACTGCATTTCTCCGTCAAAGTCTTGAAGTCTATTTTATTGAAAATCCGCTTGAGGCAGAAAAAATCTGCGAACAGGTGCTTATCAATAAGCGTAGCCGTGAAAATGCTGAGAAAACACGACTTAATATAAAGAAAAAGCTTTCGGGCAATCTCGACATAACAAACCGTGTTGCAAAATTTGTCGATTGCAGAAGTAAAGACACGGAACAGCGTGAACTGTTTATAGTAGAGGGTGATTCTGCTCTCGGTGCCTGTAAACAGGCAAGAAACCCCGATTTTCAGGCGATTATGCCAATCAGAGGTAAAATACTTAACTGCCTGAAAGCCGACTACGATAAGATTTTTAAGAGCGAAATCATTACCGATTTGCTCAAGGTTCTCGGTTGCGGTGTTGAGGTTAAGTCAAAAGCAAACAAGAATCTTTCAAGCTTTGATATGAACGCACTTCGTTGGAGCAAAATTATTCTCTGCACCGATGCCGATGTTGACGGCTTTCAGATCAGAACACTTTTACTTACCATGCTTTACAGACTTACACCTACACTCATTGAAGAAGGCAAGGTGTTTATTGCCGAATCGCCTCTTTATGAAATTACATCCAAAAACGATGTTTATTTTGCATACGATGAGGTTGAAAAGGATAAGTTCATTGAACAGCTCGGCAAGGAGAAATTCACAATTCAGCGTTCAAAAGGTCTTGGTGAAAACGAACCCGATATGATGAACCTTACCACAATGAACCCCGAGTCACGCAGACTTATCAAGGTTCTTCCTTCCGATGCAGAACAGACAGCAGAAATTTTTGATGTTCTTCTCGGTGACAATCTTCAGGGAAGAAAAGATTATATAGTAGAACACGGCAACGAATATATTGACCAGCTTGATGTAAGCTGATTGGAGGTGGAAATAAATGGCGAAAAAATCTTCAAAGACTCCCCGCAGAACTTCACCGTCAAAAACTCACGGTGTAATCAACGGTGCGGGTGAAGTAGTGGAACAGCCAATCGTTTCCACTATCAGAGAGAACTATATGCCGTATGCAATGAGCGTAATTCTCTCCCGTGCAATTCCCGAAATCGACGGGTTCAAGCCGTCGCACAGAAAGCTCCTGTATATGATGTACAAAATGGGACTTCTGAACGGCGGAAGAACAAAATCGGCAAACATTGTCGGTGCAACAATGAAGCTCAATCCTCACGGCAACTCTGCAATTTACGACACAATGGTTCGTCTTTCAAGGGGCTATGAGGCACTTTTGCATCCGTATGTAGATTCAAAGGGTAACTTCGGTAAATTCTACAGCCGTGACATGGCGTGGGCGGCATCCCGTTATACTGAGGCAAAGCTTGACGCAATCTGCAACGAGCTGTTTCGTGATATAGACAAAGATACCGTAGATTTTGTAGATAACTACGATAATACAATGAAAGAACCGTCACTTTTGCCGGTTGCATTTCCGTCTGTGCTTGTAAACGCAAACACAGGTATTGCCGTTGGTATGGCGTCAAATATCTGTTCATTCAATCTGCGTGAAATCTGCGAAACAACAGCGGCACTTATCCGTGATCCCGACCATGATATAAAGTCAACTCTGCCGGCTCCTGATTTTACAGGCGGTTGTCAGATTATCTATGATGAAAATGTCATCAATCAAGTCTATGAAACCGGCAGAGGAAGTATCAAGCTCCGTGCAAAGTATGTCTATGACAAGTCTGCAAACTGTATAGATATCCTTTCAATTCCTGCCACAACAACTTGTGAGGTTATCATTGAAAAGGTAATCGACCTTGTAAAGCAGGGTAAAGTCAAGGAAATTTCCGATATTCGTGACGAAACAGGTATTGACGGACTTAAAATTACAATTGACCTCAAGCGTGGCATTGATGCCGACAAGCTTATGACAAAGCTTTACCGCTTTACAACACTCGAAGATTCCTATGCCTGCAACTTCAATGTGCTTATTGCAGGTGTTCCGAGAGTTCTCGGTGTAAAGGCGTTGCTTGAAGAATGGATTGCTTTCAGAATTGAGTGCGTCAGAAGAAGAACATATTTTGACCGCAACAAAAAAGCTGACAAGCTTCATCTTTTAAGAGGTCTTGAAAAAATTCTTCTCGATATTGACAAGGCGGTAAAGATTGTCCGTGAAACCGATGAAGAATCCGAGGTTGTGCCAAACCTTATGATTGGATTCGGAATTGACGAAATACAGGCTGAATATGTTGCCGAAATAAAACTTCGTCATCTTAACCGTGAATACATTTTAAAGCGTACAAAAGACCTTGAAGACCTTGAAAAAGAGATTGCCGAGCTTGACGAAATTTTAAAAAGCAAGGCAAGAATCAAGACAATCATTGTCAAAGAACTCAAATCAATTGCCGAGAAATACGGTCAGCCGAGAAAGAGTATCATAATCTATGACGATGTTGCAAGGTATGAGGAAGAGACAGTCGAGATTCCCGATTATCCTGTTAATCTTTTCTTTACAAAAGAGGGATATTTCAAGAAGATTACTCCGCAGTCGCTCAGAATGAGCGGTGAACAAAAGCTCAAAGACGGTGACGAAATTATTCAGGAGCTTGAGTTCACAAACAACTGTGACCTTTTGTTCTTTACAGACAAGTGTCAGGTGTATAAGGCAAAGGCTGATGATTTTGCACAGACAAAGGCAAGCGTCCTCGGTGATTATGTTGCCGCAAAGCTTGGCTTTGACGAAGGCGAAAATGCTGTGAAAATGGTTGCTACAAAAGATTACAAGGGTATGCTGCTCTTTGCTTTTGAAAACGGCAAGGCTGCAAAAGTTCCGCTTGAATCCTACGCAACAAAGACTAACCGTAAAAAGCTCACGGGCGCATATTCCGACAAATCTCCGCTTGTCGGACTTCTCTATTTGCCTGAGGATGAAGAGGTACTCTTCAAGGCGTCATCGGGAAATATGCTCCTTATTCACACGGGTGCACTCGCTCTCAAAACAACCCGTTCAACACAGGGTGTTGCTGTTCTCAAGCCCAAAAAAGGTCACAGACTTTTCAGCATAGAACGCTATAAAGACGGTACTTTTACAAATCCAAAGCGTTACAGAACAGGTTCACTTCCTGCAAGAGGTGCGTTGCCCGTGAACGATGATTCAAAAGACGAACAGCTTTCGCTGATTTGATTTTGAAAAAATTAATAAAAATCTTGTAATATCTCTTGAAAAAGCTGTGTTTATGTGGTATTATAAAACAGTTATTAAAGCAGGATTTGTTTTATTCGTATTTATTAAATGAAAGGAAGATAAAAATGAGCATTTGGGGCATTGTTTTAGGCGTATTGCTCGCAATCGTATCTGTTGCCATTATCGTTGTAATTATCCTTCAGGAGGGTAATCAGCAGGGTATTGGTGCTGTAACAGGTGTTGCCGATTCTTATTTCTCAAAGAATAAGGCTCGTTCGATTGATGCGTTCCTCTCACGCTGGACAAAAGTTTTTGCTGCAATATTCGTAATTTTTGTAATTGCACTTAATGTGCTTTCAAAGTTCGGTATACTGTAAGCATATTAACTTAATAATCAGCATAAAATTAACCGTCAGGGCAATCCTCTGGCGGTTTTACTTTTTATATGGAGTTGTTAAAAATGCCTTGGTGGGGAATATGTCTGATTATTTTTGTAACATTTATAACTTTCACAATTTTGCACTTTCTCGGCAAAAACAAGCATCCGTTCAAACGCTCTCTGCTTTCAATGACTTTGGGAGCGGCAACATTGTTTGCGGTCAATCTGACTGGAGCTTTTACGGGCGTAACTTTGCCCATAAGCCTTTTATCACTTTTGGTATCAATAATAGGAGGAATACCCGGAGTAACGCTTATGCTCGGTCTTAATCTCTTTTTCTGAATAATCACAGAAGGGGCGGTCACATCGACAGCCCCTTAATTGTTTGTATGAAATTTTATACAATGCCGTAAAGTTCCTCAAGAGCCTCACCAACGGTTTCTTTGTCTTTGGTCAGGAGTGCAAGCATAATTTTGTACGCTTTTTTCGGATTGTCAAGAAAATTTTTTTTGAGAATAAGAGCCTGTTCCATTTCGGGAGCATAAACATCAAGCTTCATCAAATCCATATCACCGCCGGATACAGAACATTTAACAGTAAATCCGTTTGAACTTTTTACAATATCAACCTTGTTTTCAATCTCATTTTTCTTTACGGCAAGGAGCTTAACCGCACAAGCGTATGCCTTTTCTTTGATAGAGTACGCAAGAATGCTGTCAAGCTGTTTTGCAATTTCCACACCGTTTTCCGTGAGCGCATATGTTTTGTGTTCATCATCGGCAGGCACAAGGTTACCGTTTGTAACAAGGTCGTCAAAGGCAGAACTTGTTTCAAAATAATTGGCAAGTCCCTGCTTTAGAATTGCCTGAATGACAATTCCTTTGTCTATATTTTCTTTTACAGAATTATACAAATAACATATCAAGGTTTTAATTTCGTTTTTGCTTCTCATTCCACCGGGATTAATACCCTCGTCAAATGTATCGAAAGCCATAAAATCACCTGCTTTTGCTGATAGATTCGTAGTGACAGCTTAATTTGTGCAAAAATAACTTAAATTATATCTGTCTATTGTTATTATAGCACATTATCTTCACAAAAGCAAAGAGGTTGTGCGTATTTATTTTATTCATTATTAAGTAAATTTGCAAGAGTTACACTGTCAAGGTAATTGTTGATTAAATTGTCAAGCTGTTGCCAGATGGGATGTGAGGGACACGATTCCATATGATTGCAATGTTCGTGAGTTTTTGAAGTGCAGGGAACAGACGCAAGGTCGCCTTCCGTAAGCCTGAGAATTTCACCGAGTGATAATCTTTTGGTTCTTTGGTCAGCTTATAGCCGCCACCCTTTCCTTTTACGCCCTCAAGCAGATTGCGGTCAACAAGGGTTTTGAGTATGCCTTCCATATATTTTTTGGAAATATTCTGTCTTTCTGCAATTTCTTTGAGCGGAATATATCTGTTCTGCCCGTTTTTTGCCAGATCGACAAGCACATACAGTGTGTAACGACCTTTACTTGAAATCAGCATAAAATTATCCCCTTTTGGCAAGGCTTGCATATTTTGTAAGCCTGTTTTGCTTATATACCTTGATTATATACAAAAAATGATAAAAATGCAATACCAACCCATTGACAAAATGGGTTGAAAAGGTTATATTTTAATTATCCACTCCTTTGGTGGGTTGATAATATAACAAGGTGGGATTATGAAATGGCAGACAAATTACTTGATGTAAACGGTTTGACTGTAAGTGTAGAGGAAAAGGAAATTCTGCACGATATAAATCTTAGTATAAACAAAGGTGAAACGCATGTGCTTATGGGACCTAACGGTGCAGGCAAGTCAACGCTCGGGTTTGCGCTTATGGGCAGTCCTAAATATACGCTTAATTCAGGTGAAATACTTTTTAACGGAAAAAACATTAACGATGAAACACCTGATAAAAGGTCAAAGGACGGAATTTTTCTTTCATTCCAAAGTCCTCTTGAAGTTCCGGGGCTTTCACTTTCATCATTTATTCGTAACGCTCTTGAAAAGAACCGTGGCAAAAGAATCCGCCTTTGGGACTTTAAAAAACGAGCTCAGAGAGGCTATGGAGCTTTTGCAGATGGATCCGTCATATTCCGAGCGTGATCTAAATGTAGGTTTTTCGGGCGGTGAAAAGAAAAAAGCAGAAATTTTGCAGATGCTTTTACTCAATCCAAAGCTTGCAATTCTTGACGAAACAGACTCGGGTCTTGATGTTGATGCGGTTCGCACAGTTTCAAAGGGTGTTGAACACTATCAGAAAAACCGTGACGGTGCATTGCTCATCATCACACACAGCACAGGTATTCTCGAATCTCTCAAAGTTGATTATACCCATATTATGGTAAACGGCCATATAGTAAAAACAGGCGACGCATCGTTGATTGATGAAATCAATGAACACGGTTTTGAGAAATATCTTGAACTTTATGCAGAAAAGTTCTGACGGAGGTATTAAGATGAAAGAAAGAACATATGTCGATGATGTTGACAGAAGTGTCTACGATATCAAAGACGAAGAAAATGATGCCTACCGTATCAAATCAGGTCTTGATGCCTCAATTGTAGAAAAAATTTCAAAGGAAAAGGATGATCCCGTGTGGATGCAGAATTTCCGTTTGCAGTCACTTCAAATTTATAATGAACTCAAAGTTCCAAACTGGGGACCGCCCATTGACGGACTTAATATGGACGATATTGCAACCTATGTCCGTCCTAACACAAGAATGACCGCAAAATGGTCGGAAGTTCCCGAAGATATCAAGAATACATTTGAAAGACTCGGTATTCCTCAGGCAGAGAGAAAGTCCCTTGCAGGTGTCGGAGCGCAGTATGATTCCGAGCTTGTGTACCACAATGTTCGTGAAGAGGTTGCCTCACAGGGCGTAGTATATACCGATATGGAGAGTGCGTTAAAGGGCGAATATGCCGACATGGTAAAAAAATATTTTATGAAACTTGTCCGTCCGAATGACCACAAATTTGCCGCACTTCACGGTGCAGTATGGTCAGGAGGTTCGTTTGTGTATGTTCCGCCGGGAGTATCTGTAGAAATTCCGTTGCAGTCATATTTCAGACTTAACGCACCCGGCGCAGGTCAGTTTGAACACACGCTCATTATCGTTGACGAGGGTGCAGACCTGCATTTTATAGAGGGTTGTTCTGCTCCGAAATATAACATAGCAAATCTTCACGCAGGATGCGTTGAGCTTTTTGTAAAGAAAAATGCAAGGCTCAGATATTCAACAATTGAAAACTGGTCAAAAAACATGTACAACCTTAACACCAAAAGAGCGCTTGTTGAAGATGGCGGTACTATGGAATGGGTATCGGGTTCATTCGGTTCTCATGTGTCGTATCTTTATCCGATGACAATTTTAAAAGGCGACCGTTCAAGAATGGAGTTTACGGGCATTACATTTGCAGGCAAGGGACAGAACCTTGATACAGGCGCAAAAGTAGTTCATATCGGCAAAGAAACATCTTCGTTTATGAACACAAGGTCAATTTCAAAAGACGGCGGAATCAGCACATTCAGAAGCTCCGTTGTTGTAAACAAATCCGCCGAAAATGCAAAATCTGCCGTTTCATGTCAGTCACTTATGCTTGATTCAAAGTCACGCTCAGATACTATTCCTGTAATGGATATCAGAACTCCGCACGCAGATATCGGTCACGAGGCGAAAATAGGCAGAATCAGCGATGAGGCTGTATTCTATCTTATGTCAAGAGGTCTTAGTGAAGAGGATGCAAGGGCGATGATAGTCAGCGGTTTTGCAGACAATGTGTCAAAGGAACTTCCGCTTGAATATGCGGTTGAAATGAACAATCTCATTCAACTTGAGATGAAGGGCAGTATCGGATAAGGAGGACATTATGGTTGATAATAAAGACTTAACAGTGAACTTTCTTCCGTCACCCACTTGGAACCGATTGGGAGTGAATCGGGCAAAAATCCGAAATATTCCCGTTGACGGTTGGAACAGTATTCCTGTTCAAAAAGAAATAATCGAAAAATATACAAATATTTCAGATTCAAAAATCCGGGATTCATTTGCAAATATTCAGACAGGTATGGGCGAGGAGATTGACGAAATCTCAAAAATATCACAGTCTGAAAAAATCAGAATAACGGCTGATAAAACAAAAAGCGAAAAGCTGTTTTTTAATTGCAAAAACGGTGAAAACGCTTTTGCAGATGTAGAACTTTATGCTCCCGAAAACACAGAACTTACCGTGTTTATGACAATGCAGTCAGCGTGGAATGCAAACGGTATTTGTGCCGTAAGAACGAAATTTAAAGCTGAAAAAGGCGCAAAAATCAGACTCGTACAGCTTAATCTCCTTTCGCAAAATTTCCGCTTTATAAACGATGTCGGTGCAGAATGTGAAGATAATGCAACCGCAGAGATATTACAGCTTTTCATCGGCGGAAATGAAACATATACAGGCACAAAGGCAACGCTTTTGGGCAGACAGAGCAATCTTGACCTCAATGTCGGCTACTATTGCAAGGACGAGCAGTTACTTGATATGAACTATGTTGCCGAGCATATCGGCAAAAAAACCGTCAGCTCAATGAATGCCGGAGGTGTCTTGAGAGATAAAGCACATAAATTATTCCGTGGTACAATTGATTTCCCACTCGGCTCATCGGGTGCAAAAGGTGACGAGAACGAAGATGTTCTAATTTTAGGCGAAGATGTAATCAATCAGACCGTACCGCTCATTCTTTGTGCGGAAGAGGATGTTGAGGGCAACCACGGTGCGTCAATCGGCAGACCGTCCGATGATGTGCTTTTCTATCTTGCAAGCAGAGGTCTTGACGAGGAAGAGGCTTGTAACCTTATGGCTCGTGCAAAGCTTGACGCTTTATGCTCGAAAATCGGTGATGAAGAGCTTGAAACGCTTGCAAAATCCTGTCTGGAGGAGGTTACAGGCTATGCAAATGAAAAACTTTAAGGAAGATTTTCCGCTTTTGCGGGAAAATCCTGTAGTCTATCTCGACAGTGCCGCAACTGCTCAAAGACCTGAATCAGTTATAAATTCGGAAATGGAGTTCTACAAAAAATGCAATGCAAATCCTCTGCGTGGACTTTATGATTTGGGTTTCAAAGCTACAGAATGTTATGAGCAATCCCGTGAAACAGTCAGAAAGTTCATTAATGCAAGGTCGGAGCGTGAAATAATATTTACACGCAATGCAACCGAGAGCCTCAATCTTGTTGCCTACAGCTACGGAATGAATTTTCTTAAAGAAGGTGACGAAATTCTTGTCACTGTAATGGAACACCACAGCAACCAGTTGCCATGGAGAGTTGTTGCAGAAAAAACGGGCGCAGCGGTAAAGTACATTGAATGCAACCCTGACGGCACAATTACCGAAGAACAGCTGAAACAGGCTTTTTCGGAGCGTACAAGGCTTGTGGCAGTAACTCACATATCAAATGTACTCGGTTGCAAAACTCCCATAAAGCGTATCACAGAGCTTGCAAAGGAATGCGGTGCAGTTGTTGTGCTTGACGCATCACAGAGCGTTCCGCACATTCCCGTTGATGTTCAGTCGCTTGATGTAGATTTTCTTGCATTTTCGGGGCACAAACTTATGTCACCCTTCGGAATCGGTGTATTATACGGCAGAGAAAGCCTTCTTGAAAAAATGCCGCCGTTTTTAACGGGCGGTGAGATGATTGATTCCGTTACAAGGGACAAGGTTATCTATTCCGATTTACCGCATAAATTCGAGGCAGGAACGGTAAATGCGGCTGGCGCATGGGGGCTGAAAACCGCTATTGAATATATTCAAAATATTGGTTTTGATACAATCGGCGGTATTGAAGAAGAGCTTACCAAAAGAGCCTTTGACGGACTTATGAAAATTCCTCACATCAATATTCAGGGAAGCAACAATCCGAAAGAGCATTGCGGAATTATCAGCTTTACAATTGACGGAGTTCATCCGCATGATGTCAGCAGTATTCTTGACGCTGACGGTATTGCAGTCCGTGCAGGACACCATTGCGCACAGCCTTTGATGGAATTTTTAGGCGTTCCGTCAACAACAAGGGCAAGCATTTATTTCTACAATACGAAAGATGACATTGATGCGTTTTTGAACAGCGTGTCATCTGTCAGAAGGAGAATGGGATATGGAAAATAACAGAAGCTTTTACAATGAAATCCTGACCGATCACAATCTTCATCCAATGCACAAACATCCGCTTGATACGGCAACGGCAAGCCTTGAGGGTGTGAATCCAAGCTGCGGTGATGACATTGTGCTTAATCTTAACATCAAAGACGGTGTGATTACAGACGGTTCTTTTACAGGTGACGGTTGTGCAATTTCCCAGGCGTCAGCCGATATTATGCTTGATTTGATTATCGGCAAAACAGTTGATGAAGCCGAACATCTGAAAGATATTTTCCTTAAAATGATTCAAGGCAAAGCAACTGACGAAGAAATTGAAGAGCTTGAGGAGGGCGGAGCATTGTCTGACATTTCTCATATGCCTGCCCGTGTAAAATGTGCAGTTCTCGGTTGGCACACATTTGAAAACATTGTAAAAGAATAATTTACTGAATTTAATATTTTATAAAACACATTCGGGAAACAGATAAAATAATTTCTGTTCCCCGATTTTTATTTAAAAAATCGGGATTAATGTATTAAAATGACTAATACAAATCTTGACAAATATTGCTTTAAAATAGTATAATAAAAGCGCAAAGAGGTGATATTATGAAAAAAGATGTTAAATTATACAATATGATTTTGCCGCCGTTTATGCTGTTCTTTTTTGTTCCTACTCTTTGGATTGTATCAGCCGTAGGGAATTTCATAATAGATTCAATAGTTCTCTTAATAATTTCAATTTTTATTTACAAGAAATTCACTTGGCAATTGTATAAGAAATCAATAATTCCCGTATTTCTGTATGGATTTCTTTCTGATTTTTTAGGTGTGTTGTATCTAATGGCAATATCTATTGGATCAGGTGCGAAATATTACGAGGGCAACGATATCGGAAAACAAATTCTTTCGGGAATATATCTTGCAACTAACCACTCCTGTTATGACAGCATCTACGGAGTTTTGTTTATTGTCAGCGGTATTCTGTTTAGCAGTATTTTTATTTTTGCTTTTAATTATCGTGTGTCATTTAACAATAAAGGACTTTCTAAAAAGCAGAAAATAATTGCATCTCTTACAATGGCAATAATAACCGCACCTTACACAT
>ENA-OQKL01000474-OQKL01000474.1-human-gut-metagenome-genome-assembly--contig:-NODE-474-length-12801-cov-2.713745_pt1 | contig 12801 bp, 12 predicted proteins | sample MGYA00242779_ERZ504800 | MGnify/ENA primary metagenome ERZ504800 (study PRJEB26092, sample SAMD00036410) | human gut metagenome | host: Homo sapiens | study: EMG produced TPA metagenomics assembly of... | reverse complement strand
TTTTGCTCATTGTCCATAGAACTAAGAACGTGCCTCGGTACATCCTTGCGGAGCGTTTCTTACTTTACAGGAAAGCAATTTCCTGTAAAGTAAGAAAAAAGTTCAGCTTCCCACACGGAATCTGAACTTTTTCACTTACTGTTCTCTTTTATCTTTTCTTAACTGTTTCACCATCTACAAACACACAATTTGTATACAACTTACATTTTTCTTTTACCGGGTGTTCTATTTCCTTCAATAACAACTGTATTGCCCAGTATGCTCTTTCTGTATGGGGGACACGGATACTTGTCATATCAATGCCTCCGGTGAGAAAACTTGGCAGAGCATCAATACCGATCAGACTCACATCTTCCGGAATACGAATATTCAATTCATGCATTGCCATAATCGTTCCCATGGAAACATGATAACTCTCCATAATATATGCCTGAGGCAGCTTTGCTGTTTTTAGATACTCTCGCATCATCTGATGAACTTCTTCTATACTGCTTCCCGTATTGATGATACGATCAGAAGCATCTCCCAGCCCCTTCTGTTTCATAATTTCCTGAAAACCTCTGCGCCGGCTCAGATAATTATACATCGGTAATGGATTACACAGATACTGAATATCTGTATTTCCTTTCGCCAGAAGTTCGTTCACCGCAAGTTCTACTCCCTGACGGTTATCGATCAGAATCACCGGATATTTTTCAATGTCCGGCGCCGCATCGTAAATCACCAGCGGTTTTCGGATTCCGTCAAGCAACGGACTGTTTTCCTGTTTTAATCCGTTCCGAAAATATTACACCCGCCACATCATCCGCATTACATTCGGCAATCATGCGGGACTGATCTTCCTCCCTGAAATCTGCATACAGTAATCCAAGCGAATATCCATTTGCTTGCAGATTTTTCTCAAATACCTGATTCACATCTGTCCAGAGATCCAGCTCAGCTCCCTGTATATTTTTCATTCCATTTGTAATTTTGACAATCTTGATCTGCTGTCTTTTTCTTTGTTCCGGCTGTCTCGAAAACATTCCCGGCGGCACTGCCCCATGCTCTTCCAGCTGTTTCTTACATGCGAGGACTTCCTGCCGTGTCTGTTCACTCACGCCCGGTTTTCCATTCAATGCCAGAGATACAGTGGATTTAGAGATGCCAAGTGCCCTGGCGATATCTATGGATTTTACATTCATGTAGAAGCCCCCTGTCTGTTCCTCGTAACTATTTTAACAGTTCAATTTGCAATGGTTTATTTTAAACCTTTTAAACATTTTATCTCAAATCCGGTTTCTGCGCAAGGATATAATAATCAAAATTAATCCACTGGACCAATTTCTGATATGTAACACAACAAAAACGGACTGCTGCAGTTTTTATTGATACAGCAATCCGTTTTCTCACATTTTACTCTATTCTGTTATTCCCAGAAAATGTAGCTTCCTGGCCCCACAGCATATTCTTTTTTTCCGATCACAATCTGCGCCGGAACCGGTGTTACAATCTCGTACCGAATCGCACCGTCTGTCGTGCGTCCACGGGAACTGATCTTTCCGTGTCTGGTCTCAATCGATGCTCCAAGCCACTCCAGCTGTGTTCCCGGTTTCGGATGGATCCGCACTTTTTCAAATCCCGGATATTCTTCCACCACCCGGATACCTGCTGCCTGTTCATAGATCCAGTCTGCCACGGATCCGTATGCGTAGTGGTTAAATGAATTCATATCAGTACTCCAGAACTCTCCGTTTTCCATGATGCCGTCCCAATGTTCCCAGATCGTTGTTGCGCCTTTTCCCACCGCATACAGCCAGGACGGATATTCTTTCCTGCATAACAGCGTATAGGCAAGATCCGTATATCCGTAATTACTCAGTACATGCAGGATATACGGCGTTCCGACGAATCCGGTACGCATCTGGCAGCCATCGTTTCGAATCATCTGTGCCAGTGCATCCGCTGTTTTCTGACAGTCTTCTGCCAGTCCAAACTGAACCGCCAGAATATGTTCCGTCTGTGTCCCGTACTCCGGATATGTGTTTCTGAAAGTCTCCACGATTTTTTCATGAAGTGCCTCGTACGCCTTCACATCTTCCCCGATCACACGTCCTGCCTTTATTACAAGTTCTGTCGAATGTGCATAAAATGCAGACGCAATAAAATCTTCTCTGCTTGATCCCTTATAGCTTCCCTGCGGCGCATCCAGACCGAGCCAGTCACCGAAGTGTTCTCCACCTGTCCACAGATATGGGGTGGTTGTGTGATTTGTCACATAATCCACCCATTTTTTCATACTGGCAAACTGATCTTTTAAGATCTGCGGATTGCCGTACGTCTGATAGATCTGCCACGGACAGATCGTCGCCGCATCTGCCCAGGCGGCACTGGCATTTCCGCCAACCAGATAGTCCGGAACTACATGACCTACTGCACCATTCTCCATCTGATCCGCTGCCAGATCGTGAAGCCATTTCGTAAAGAACCGCTCCACATCAAAATTATAGCTTGCTGTTTTGGTAAATACCTGCGCATCCCCGGTCCAGCTAAGTCGTTCATCGCGCTGCGGGCAGTCGGTCGGCACATCCAGGAAGTTGTCTCTCTGACCCCAGAAAATATTGGAGATCAGCTGATTCAGAGTCGGATCCGAAGTCTGGATCGCTCCTGTTTTTCGGATGTCGGAATATACTGCGATTCCCCGGAACTGTTCCGGCGTTGCTTCCCCCGGAAACTCGTCCAGTAAAAGGTATCGGAAACCAAAAACGTCAGTACCGGATGCCAGGTCTGTATTCCCTCGCTGCAGATATAATTTATCTCCGCTTTTGCACTTCTGTAATTTGCATTGTAGAAATTTCCTTCTGCGTCCAACACTTCTCCGTGAAGAATATGGATCCGGTCACCTGCATGGGCATCTACGGTAAATTCCACATATCCGGTAATCTCCTGCCCAAAATCCACGACCAGCTCTCCCGCCGGGGTGCGGAAAACAGATTTTGCTGCCACCACTTCCTGCTCCCGGATTTCTTCCCCTTCCTGCGGGATCAGAATCTCTTTTGACCATGCGAATTCTTTTACTGTATTCCACTCTTTTGTCACAAAAGTGGCATCACAGAACTCCCCGTCGTAAATCTCACTGAAACGAACCCTGCTTTCTCCCCATGTCCAGCTCTGATCCGTTACGATTACTTCTTCGCTTCCATCCATGTATACAATATGCACTTCTCCAAGAATACCTCCCGGACGACCCATTCTTTGCAGCTTGTCAGGTGTGTCCTGCCATCCAGGCATCGGGGAGCGAAACCACCCTTTCCCAAGTGTTACAATAAGTTCATTTTCCTCTACCACCAGATCTGTAATGTCATATTCCTGATACTGCAATCTTTTATCATAAGCCGTCCATCCCGGTGCCAGCACATAATTTCCAACTCTTTTTCCGTTCAGATGTGCCTCATACACACCCAGCGCTGTCAGATATAACGTCGCACGTTCTACTTCCTTTTCTGTTTTCCATCCCTTTCGAAAAACCGGACACACCCCACCGGTCTCTTCCGAAGTCCGGATCCATTTTGCCTGAAACTCCATAACTTTCTACCTCCCGATAACTACTACATTTGTACAGCTTCTCTTATAACCCAGTGTACAACGTTTCCGTCAAAACAGGAATATCTTTCATGACTTTTTCCATCTCTTCTACGAATTTTTCTTCCGTCTTCGATCATTTCATCTACTGCCTGACACACATCAATTTCCTCCTCTTCTGATATTGTAATCGGTGTATTTATTATCTTCTGGAAATATATAAAAGCATTGAGACTTCTCCGAATATGGAATCAAGATATGTTTTTAGAAATGATAATTGAATTCCTCAATGAATGGAAATAGTATGCTTTGCAGTTATATTAACACCTGCTGATTTTTTTGTCTATCTTATTTTTCAAGAGGCGATGGATTTTCTTTCCACCGCCTCTTTTCACACCCTTATTTCAGCACTCTGACCTCAAACGGTTTCAGCACAACCGTACCGCTCACTTTTTCACCTGTATACAGATCCGTCATCTCTTCTTTGACCTGAATCTCGGCTTCTGCGTCTTTGTAGTTCAGAACGAAGCAATACTCGGTATCCTCTTTCTTTCTTACAGCCAGTTCGCAGGTTTCCGGGATCTCCAGTTTTGCTTTGTATGGATCTTTCACACCCAGTTTCTCCAGGAATACTTCTGCTGTTTCCTCTGAGAATGCTGCGCCGAAGTAATATACGGTTCCTTCTCCGTAAGTATTCTTAATCAGTCCAGGTTCTCCTTCATAATAGCAGTTCTCGTATCTTCCAAGAACTTCTGCATGTTCACCCACTGCTGCCAGCTGATCGTTAAATACAGCAGCTTCCAGCTTCGTGCCATCCCAGTCGATCACGATATCTTTGTTGTCCGGGGATACCAGTGTGTATTCCGGAATATCCACACCGCTCATCTCGGCAAATTTGCCCGGCAGTTTGTCCATGACACAACGGCCGTACATATCTTTGTATCCGCTTCTGCAACCCAGAACCAGGCAGCCGCCATTCTTTACATACTCTTCCAGTACGGCTTTTCTCTCCTCTGAGATCAGTACCGGATGCGGGTAGAACAGTACGCTATATGGTTTCAGGTCTTCTGCGGTTACATCATCGCGCAGATAGATATAATCCATCGGTGTATGGGTTCTCTGTGCAGCTTCGAAGATGCCAAGCTGGCTCTTCCACTCTACTTTTTCATGCCATACATCCAGCTGGCTGTCCCATGCGTTGTCATAGTCTTTCAGGAAACCAACTTTTGCTTCATACTTGGAGCCTGCAAGCTCAGACAGTTTCTGGAATTTCTCATGAACCGATTTGACTTCTGCCAGTCTGCGGTTGTCTCTTCCGGAATAATCCAGGATACCATGCCAGTAAATCTCGGTACCGTAAGTACAGGTTCTCCAGCGGAAATAGCTGACATAGTCTGCACCATGTGCCACACTCTGCATGGTCCACAGGGTCATCTGTCCCGGCTTCGGAGTCGGAGCTGCCATACCGGTATTCCATCCGTTGGCTCCGGACTGCTGTTCCATGATACCGAAGTTTTTGGATACCGCACGAACCTCAGACAGGTTACGGCTCCACATACGGTCTTTCAGGAAGTTATCCTTGTTGTACGCATCCAGACAATAAGCAAAGTTCGGATAAGAATCATATGTGATGAAATCCAGACTCTCGTTTGTCATTCTCTGGTTGTCCAGGTTGCCGAACAGACCGTTGGTGGTGATAAAATCACCCGGTTTGATGTATTTGCGAATGATATCGCTCTGCAGTTTTGCGAATTTGCATGCGCTGTCAGATACGAATCTGGTATAATCCAATACTTCATGAGGGTTGGTATTGTTGCTCAGAGTGGTTCTCGGCACATACACTTCCTCAAAGCTGTTGTATGTCTGATTCCAGAAGCTGGTTCCCCATGCTTCGTTCAGTGCATCAATGCTTCCGTATTTTTCCATCAGAAATTTGCGGAAAGCGATGGTATCACTCTCAGAATAGAACTCATTTTTCTCACAGTTAAGCTCATTATCAATCTGCCATCCGATGATTGCCGGATGTTTTGCATAATGAGATGCAGATTTTTCCACAATAATTGTGGTCAGTTCCTGGTATTTCGGAGAGTTGTAGTTGTAATGTCTTCTTCCGCCATGGCGATACAGAACACCGTCCATGTTTGCATTCAGAACTTCCGGATATTTCTCAGTCAGCCAGGCCGGCGGCGTAGCCGTAGGGGTACAAAAGATCACTTTCATACCCATATCAGCAGCTACATCCAGAAATCTGTCAAAGAAATCATAGTTGAATACACCTTCGTACCGCTCGATTTTGCTCCATGCAAATTCTGCAATTCGGATTACTTCGATGCCGTTTTCCAGCATTCTTTTCAGGTCGTCACGCCAGAGACTTTCATCCCAGTGTTCCGGATAATAACAGGTCCCCAATACCAGTCTTTCGCCATTTATAATCTCCATCGTGTTCTTCTCCTTTATATATGTGCACTATTTACATTAACAGAATTTTTATCTTGCTCCGCTATGGTTTTCATACAAGCTTCTTTAACACCTGTGCCAGTTCCATGCTGTTTTTCACATCCTCATCTATCACAAAATCCACCAGTCCCACCTGAGGAATCTCATGGCAGTCGCTTCCCCGGGTTATGATCAGGTGCTCTCTTCCCGGTTCCTTCAGCCATGCGTCCAGTTTTTCATTATGGTTGTCATGTCCGGAATTAAAGTTTCTCTCCACACCATGCAGATACTTCGGATTCTGTATCTGACAGTATTCCCGGAAAGGGTGAGCCTGTATCAGGACACATCCGTTTTCCTCACAGATCTCATATAATTCCTGCAGACTGCAGCCACAGATGTCCATATGCTCCCGAATAAAATCCTTTGTCACGCCGTATACCAGATAATCCTCCGGTCCGCATTCCAGACGGATCTCCATACCGAGGATCACCCTCAGACCTACACGTTCTCCCTCTTCTTTTGCCAGCTCATACCCGCGAAGATAAGTCTGATAATGCTCCTCTGTCGTCTCACCCCACAGGTGCATGATCCCCTTGTCAAAATGATTGGTGATCACGATTCCGTCATATCCGGCCTCTTTATATCCGTCTACCAGTTCCTTTGCTTTAATCACCGCACACGGGCTGACTTCACAGTCATGTGCATGCATCTCTAATCTCATACTTTTATTTTCCTTTCTGTTTTTTATAACCTGTTATCGCCGGTTCTTTATCTTCAGCACAATCGCCCTGATTCCAAGAATCACCATCCAGATGATAGATTCGAACCAAACCATTACCGCAAGAAAAATTCCGGTGTCTGCATCCCAAAACAAATTGTCGGATATTGTCGTAATCAATCCCAGAAACGACAGCCAGAACAGGATCCCGGCAATCCAGATCTGAGAAATTCCCACGCTGTAATGTGTTCGAAGACCTGACGTATAATATTCCCAGTCCCAGAATCACAACGATCAGCATAAGCATGGTCGAAAAAGAGGACTTCCACTCTTCTCCACAGATTCCCTGTAACTGACCGATTCCAATCGCAGCAAATGCCGCCGCACCCCATACATTTGGAGTCTCGTTTTTTATTCTTCTGTTCCAGATAACGAATCAGCACCTTCGCTGACTCTGCACCGGATCCGGAATAAATCTTTTGCAGCGTCAGGTACACTTTCCTCTTCACCGGATATTTTTCCAGAAGATCAATCAGTCCGCTGACATATGCTTCCTGCAGCATCACTGCCTTGTTTTCTCTACGGAAGAAGAACGGTTCATACAGTTCCGTCCGATTTCTTCGCCTTTTATCTTCAAGGATCAGTTCCAGTTCATACAGCGAATCCCGGATTGCCCGGCGGGTCTGCTCCTGCAATTTTTCCTGTTCTCTCTGCCAGTCCATTTTTCTTCGCTGTGTTTCCGCTTCCCGTTTCCACTGTTCCCGGCGCTCCGCTTCTTCAAACGCATCAAACCGGAATTCCCAGTGACTGATATCCTGATATGCCTCTGTATTTTTTCTCGCCTGTTCAAGAGTTTCTTTTTTCTGCTGAGCCTCCGACTTCTCATTTTTCTGTAGATCTTCTGCGTCTTTTTCTGTCCTTTTCCAGGATTCTTCTGTTGCATCACTCTCTTCAAAATCCTCGTCAAACGCTTCTTCCGACTCTTCGCTTTCTTCCTGTTCTTCTTCCTCTTTCCACCGTGTATCAGATTCACACGTTTCTTCTGATTCCCATTCAGATTCCGTCTTTTCTCCGTCTAAAAACCAGTCATCCACCGCATCTGACGACCAGTTTTCCCCTCGGCCGGTCAGAAGCTGATAGGCTTCCTGAATCTGGTTAAATTCCTTCGGATGTTCTTCCGGGTGATATTCCTTCGCCAGTCGTGCATACGCTTCCCGAATTTCTCTTCTTGTGCTTCCCGGCATCAGTTGTAAGATCCGGTATGCTGTCAGCTGGTCCACGAATGATCATCCCCTTCCTTTTTCCAGTACTCCTCCTCGTCCGTTTCTTCATTGTCCGGATCCTGTGCTTCCTCTTCGTCCCACAGATCCCAGTCAGACTCCGATGCATCGAATTCTTCCTCAAACGGATCATAATATTCCAGCACACTGACCGCTTTCTCCAGATACCTTCGGTATCCCTGGATCTGTCTTGGATTCTGTCCGTCCAGAAATTCCTCAAACGTACGGATCATCTGTTGCACCTGTTCTTTCTGTTCCGGATATACTTCCTGGTACAACGCTTCCAGCCGTTCCATCATCTGCTGATTCTCCGACAGATCCCGCGGATGCACCTTCAGTTTCTCCAGCTCCCGGACACGTTCTTCCAGTTCTGCTTCCGGAATTTTCTGAGAAATAATATGTGTTTTTACAACACCGGTAGATACCACCCGGGTATCCACCACCAGAATCCCGTTGATATCATAGGTAAATCGGACATCTACCGCCTCTTTTCCCTTTGGTTTTGGCGGAACCGATATCTCGATTTTCCCAAGAAGCAGATTATCCTGCGCGTAAGTATTTTCTCCCTGATGTATCTCCACAACTACATAATCCTGCTGATCCGATGCCGTATAGAATCTGCGTACTCTCGAACACGGCAGTACCGTATTGCGATTGATGATATTTGCCATATATGCCCGGTCCCGGGTCTGCTTCATTTATCGTGGCAACGCCGAGAGAAAACGGGCAGATATCCGTCAGAATATAATCTTTTATCTCTTCTTTTCTCTCTTTCACACCACACACAAGCCCAAGTCCCAGCGCGATCAGCTCGTCACAGTTTCCCTGCACCATAGGTGCTTTATGGAACAGATGGCGGATATACTTCTGAATCAGCGGCATTTTGCTGGATCCTCCTGCCATGACCACCAGATCCACATCATGGATCGTCATTTTCCCGTCTTTTAACGCTCTTCCGATGACCTGACGGATCTCTTTTAACAAAGCTTTACTCTCCTCAAACAACCGGTCCATCGTATAAGTACTCTCATAAAGCTGATCACCAACTGTCGCATGCATCACAACCTCGTCCTGCTCGGAAAGCAGCTTTTTACATCGTTCCGCCTGTTTGAGAAGCACCGCATATTCCTGTGCACGCAGCTGCTGCCTTGCAACTCCATGTTCCCGTAGAAAATGCTCCGCGATCAGCCGGTCAAAATCATCCCCGCCCAGTCGGTTATTTCCCGCCACAGACACAATTTCTACCATTGTATCAAAGCAATCCACCAGTGATACATCCAGCGTTCCTCCACCAAAGTCAAACACTAGCATATTCTGTTCTTCATTTGCTGTAAAATAAGATGCCAGTGCCGCTGCACTTGGCTCATTGACGATCCGTTCCACATGGATCCCTGCAAGTGCTCCGGCACGTTTTACCGCCACTCTCTGTTCATCATGAAAATACGCCGGAACCGAGATCACCGCTTCCTCAATCTCTTCGCCCAGATAATTCTGTGCATCTTCCACGATTGACCGGATCACCAGACTGCTCAGTTCTTCCGGAAGAAAACTTTTTTCTCCAGGCTTCCAGCTGCGCCCGGTTCCCATATCTTTCTTAAAAGAAGAAACTGTCCGTTCCGGATGGGTGATCAGCCGGTCTTTCGCCGGTTGTCCCACAATCAGTTTTCCATCCTCCGTCATACTGACCACACTCGGTGTAAGATAAGAGCCGTATGCGTTCGGTATCAATTCCGCTTTTCCGTTTCGGTAGACACAACCAAGTGAATTGGTTGTTCCAAGATCAATTCCTATGACTGCCATCTTCTTTTTACCCGTCGTATTACCAATACTGTCTGCTGAATAGTTGCCCTTGTATCTTTATTATTTCCCCGAACCATTCTTTCCCACCTGCGGCTCTTCCAGAAATGCAAAAATCCGTTTCCAGTATCCCCGCAGGATTCGGCTTCCGGATCCGTAGATTTCATGCTTTGTCCCCGGTACAATGATCATAGTTCCCGAGGTCAGTCCCCGTCTGACAAGTTTTACCACAAACCGTACCTGTTCCGGCTTTGACACCAGATGATCCTCTGCCGACTGGAAGATCAGCACAGGAGCCTGGATCTGCTTCCACGCTTTCCGTTGCAGATACCTGTTCAGCCGCCCTGCCTGGTACAGCCAGCTGTATGACGCCCCGTTTGTCTGAAACAACGGTTCTTTCTCTTTTTTATCCTGATAATATTCAAACCGCACCTTACAGGTAGAAGAACTGGTTTCAAAATTTTCCCGTCCCTCATACGGATGCTGTCCGACTACATATTCCGCTCCTTTTCCCTGCTGGCACGCACCGAAAGCAATCTGTTTTGCCACCGGCCACAGGATATTTCCGGTTGCAGGACGGATCATCGGAGAGGAAAGCACCACTTTCGTGAAAAGCTCCGGCTCCTGCGCTGCCTCCGCTGCCGCAAGACCTCCACCCATGGAATGTCCATATAAAAATACCGGAAGTCCAGGGTTTTCTTTTGCTGCCATCTTCGCCACATACAGAAAATCGTTCACATACCGCTGATAATCGTCCACATAAATCAGCGAACTATCCGGTATCAGCCGATAACTTCTTCCATGCCCGCAGTACTCTGGCAGATACACATGATACTGTTTTTTCACAAAATAATAAATCACTTCTTTATATTTTTCCGCAGTTTCCGTAAACCCATGGGAAATCATCACTACACCCTTCGGACTGTCCGCCAGATACCTCTCACAGTAGATTTTCTTCCCCTCTTCCCGTTCCGGCCACAGCACGGACTTGCGGATATCCAGATACGGTTTCACAACATTTTCCATCTGTTCTCGGTAACCCTGCTCACTTAAAATTAATCTCTCCACGCTATTCCTCCAGACTGCTGTTCTATAAAATATATTATAATAGAATTTATCAATCTGTCTACCAAAAAGACTGCTACCAATTTCTGATAACAGCCCTTTTTCATATCTTTTTACTTGAATTTTATCTCACAGATTACCAGGATTTGTAGTTGTTCATTCCCTTCACAGTTACAACCTACTGAATAGTTATCAGGATTTTTCTTCTGTAATCCTTTCATTCCTGGTATCCATCCGTGTAACCACCATATGTACTATATACGGAACCAGTTCCAGTACCGCTGCCTCTTTCGGTGTTACCAGTGTACTTCTGCTGATCTTAGCTCCGTCTTTATAGACAACTCCTTCCAAAATTCCCGGTTCATAAGGAATGTCCATGGAAGCCATCAGTTTCTCGATTGGTTTTCTTCCCAGGCTCTTTCCGTTCAGAACGAATTCCGCCTCATCTCCTGCTCCGTATACATCCACTTTCACCGGTTTTCCAAGCCATTCATCCGCAAAACACCAGCAGTCATTGACATCATACCAATGCCAGTCTGTTCCCCTGAAGTTCTCTAAGAAGTGTTTCGGATGCGTGGTGTAAATACCGGACTTCTTCGTATTTCCCCACATGATCTCACGGTCCACCCGGCGCATCGGCACTTCTCGGTTTTCCCACAATGAAGTCATGCGGCAGATCCACCTTCTGACTCGGCGGTGTGGCAAATACAAAGCTCATGCTCTCATCACTCTCATAAAAACTCCCAGTTTTTGTCTAACCCAATACGTTGCATATATCCTCCTGTTCTTTTTTCACCCATATATTCATAACTGCCTGATTTTTTACAGTTATGCTCCTTTTTTCATTCCACCGATGTAAATCTTCACTGTTTTTATTATATTCCGTTTCCAGATTTCCAGCAATGAAATCTCTGTTTTTCAAAAAAGACGCGTGGAAAATATTTTTTACTTTTCCACACGTCTTACTGTTCTTATATTTCTTATTCGTTTTTACTCTCTCACGCAAATTCCGCCATAATATCCGCCACATGCTCCATCTTTTCACACCGCCATGCGTTTTCCCCGCAAAACCAGCAGTGCATCATCCGTCTCACCTTTTAGCTGCATGCACCAGCGCTCTGGTGATACAGTATGGTGTGTTCGCCGGATTACAGGTAACGATACACTGATAGCATTTTTTAATTGACTCTCGCCTGCTTTCTTTTTCCTCCAAAAACCGGTTTCGTATCGCCCGTCCCGGCATTCCTACCGGGCTGTCCACGATCACAATATCTTCTTTCTTTGCATGCAGATAGGTCTGTTTATACGCCTCGGAGGCATCACATTCCCAGGTTGTCACAAACCGGGTTCCCATCTGTACGCCGTCGGCTCCCAGTTCCATTGCATGAAGCATATCTTCTCTGGTAAAGATCCCTCCTGCCACAACCACCGGAATCTCTTTTCCATACTTGTCCGCATATTTTTTCACTTCAGCAAGAATTCCTCTGATCTCCTGATCATAGGTTACCGGGGTAAATTCCTCCAGCTGCTTTCTGGAAAATCCAAGATGTCCTCCGGCTTTCGGTCCTTCGATCACCACAAGATCCGGCATCCGCTGGTAATGATGATCCCAAAAGCGGCAGATCACTCTCGCCGCCTTCACCGTGGATACGATCGGTGCAATCTTCGTCTTGCTTCCCGCAACCAGTTTTGGCAGTTCCATGGGAAGTCCTGCACCGGAAATAATCAGATCAATCCCGGCTTTCACGGCTGCTTTTACATACTCCGCATACTGCTTCGTTGCCACCATGATATTCACACCCAGGATCCCGCCCTTGGCAATCTTTCTGGCTTTTTGGACTCTCTTCTCCGATCACCCGCAGATTGGTTTTAGTATGGGTATCTTTTTCAAACTCCGGATCCCGATACCCGATCTGTGCCGTGGAAATCACTCCTACACCGCCG
>ENA-OQKL01000473-OQKL01000473.1-human-gut-metagenome-genome-assembly--contig:-NODE-473-length-12812-cov-6.262672_pt1 | contig 12812 bp, 9 predicted proteins | sample MGYA00242779_ERZ504800 | MGnify/ENA primary metagenome ERZ504800 (study PRJEB26092, sample SAMD00036410) | human gut metagenome | host: Homo sapiens | study: EMG produced TPA metagenomics assembly of... | reverse complement strand
AGGAAATTGAAGAACTTGCCGAACGCATCCGTGCCATGAAGAAAACCGGCACACATCTGTGCTGTTCCATTGGATTTTTAACGGAAAAACAGGCACGCATGCTCTACGATGCCGGTCTTGACCGTATCAACCACAACTTAAACAGCAGCCGCGCCTATTACAGCCATATCTGCTCCACCCACACCTTTGACCAGCGTGTTGAAAATATTCATATGCTGCAGAAGATTGGATTTGAAATCTGCAGTGGCGGAATCATCGGTATGGGCGAGAGCAAAGAAGATGTGGTAGATATGCTGATGGAACTGCGTGAGATCCAGCCGGAAGCACTGCCGATCAATTTTCTGCTTCCGATCAAGGGAACTCCGTTAGGCGATAAAGATATTTCCGGTCTGACCACAGAATACTGCATGAAAGTCCTCTGCCTTGCAAGACTGATGGTTCCACAGTCAGATATCCGCTGTGCCGCCGGCCGTGAGGTATATTTCAAAGGAGAAGAAAAAAAGCTTTTAAGTGTCGTCGATTCCATCTTCGCCTCCGGTTATCTGACCGCTGATGGACAGGGCATCCAGGATACCATCAAAACCATCGAGGATGCCGGCTTTACTTATGAGATTGAATCTGCATAAAGCTTTTAATCATGCGGAATATCATGAAAACGCCCCGCAAGTTCTTCTGTCCGCACAACATTAATAAAAGCATGGGGATCAATCTGACGGATAAGCGGAAGCAGCTCCCTTTTTGCCTCGGAATTAATGACGGAATAAATCAGGGTCTTTTGCTTTTCCTCATAACACCCGATTCCCTGGAATAACGTTGCATCATGGTTGGTCCGTTCCCGGATGGCACGATAGATTTCATTGGATTTATCAGAAATAATAAACATCGTTTCCTTCTGGTAACGCTTGTACAGTGCCTGAATGATCTGCGTGCTGCAGAACTGGTAAATAATCGAGTACAACGCAATCGACCAGCCGAACAAAGCACCTGCAACTACAAGCATGAGCACATTTCCTGCCAGAATATAATTCCATGCATCAATGCCCTTCTGCCGTGATAAAAAGATGCTGATAAAGTCGGTGCCACCCGTGGTGGTGCCGACATTTAAACACAGACTGATGGCAAATCCATTGATCAGTCCACCAAACACACTGATCAGCAGCACATCCTTTGTAAACACATACGCCGGAAGCATATCTGTAAAAATACTCGTCAGTACAATAACAATAATAGAATACAGGGTAAATTTTTTCCCGATAAATTTATATGCAATGTAAGTAGGAACCAGATTCAGTCCGATGTTAAACACCGAAAACGGTATACTGACATGGATAAAATCTAATCCGATCTGCTGCAGTAAAAGTGACAATCCGGAAAATCCTCCCGGAAACAGGCCTGCCGTTTTGGCAAAACAGCGCAGATTCCACGCATACAAAAGTGAAGCAAAAAACACAATAAACAGGCGGAATACCTGATAAAATTTCGGGTGTTTATATTCAAGTGACTGAAACATCCTTTTCTCCCTCTTTCTCATTTTTTTGCATTGTAACATATTCCGACAAAAAAAGACAGACCTTTACGGCCTGCCTACCATCTGCCCCATTGGGTAATATTTTTCATCTCCAGTTGCCCACTGAATTCCAAGTTCTGCCTTTCCATTCCCATCAAATCCATAGAATATATAACCAGTAATCATTTCTACATGATAGATCCCCTTATATCTTCCATTTTTCTGTCCGGTTTCAAACATCACATCTCCCGGATTCAATTTCATATTTTGTATATTTGCCCGACTCAGACCTCCGCTGACAAGTTTCTTATGCTGTACGCACCATTTTCCCATATCCGCTGCAACCGGTGCATAATATGCTATTCCAAAATTTACACCATTCTTATGATAAGATTTCCACACCAGAGAACTGCAGTCGTAAAATTTTTCCTGCATACGCTTTGGCTGGCTGGTTTTATCAATTGTTACATTAGACAAATCCAGAACCATATCCGTTGGACTATCATCACTGTCATACCAATCATCATTATCATAGGAATCAATATTATAACCATCTTCTGCTTTCACTTCTGCCACCGGTACGCAGATACAGGTCACCTGCCATAAGTACTGCTGCAAGCAGACAATAAAACCTTTTTTCATAAAACCATGCTCCTCTTTTGTATGTATTCTTCAATAAAATTATCATACCACTACAGAGGTAATAAAATCAACTATCCAGCTTTATCCTTCCATCATTTCCAGATACTGCCCCTTATCAATATGCATCATGGAAATCCGGTTTTTAAACCGACGGAATCCATATACACAGTCCACATTCCGGATCAGAGACTGCAAACGCTCATCCGGCACACAGACAATCAGTTGCAGATCCATCTTTCTGGCATATTTCAGACAGACTGCGCTCCGCTCCTGATCCATTTTGGAAAACGCCTCATCCAGCAGTACCAGCTTGATTTTGGAATCCCGCTTACTCTGCTGCATATACAGCATGGCAAATCCAGCAAGCAGAGCTACATACTTTGGATTTTGTCCCTCACCACCGGAATCCCTGCCCGCCATATCATCGACAAAGTTTTCCCGGATCACATTTCCATGTTCATCGGTTACCTGTTCAAACATGCTGAATGACAGATAATTTCTGTAGTCTGCGTACTGTTCCATTTCTTTGCGCTTCTGTGCCCGCAAATGCTCATCCTCGTCTTTTGGTGGCATAAACTTGTCGGTCAGAAGTTTGATCTTCTGCTCATATTTCTGATAAAATGCATCTTCTCCGAAACTGATCTGACCGTCAATTCCGGCATTGTCCAGATTCTTGCTGTCGAGTTCCTCTGCCATAAGCATATCAAAGAACTGTCCGTTTTCATTTTTGGCCGGTTCAATTTTAATCTGGTACGTGCTGTCTGAGAAATTGGTTTCCCGCAACAGGCGGTTGATCTCATATGCGTGCCGTTTGGCTGCTTTGATATCTCCGTGAATTGTTGCAATGACATTCTCCCGGAGACTCTTATAGATGGATGCACACTTTTTTTCAAATTCTTCTTCGTATGCCGGCTCAAAATCCGTCCTGTACCGTTCAAGCATTTTTCATATGCTTCATTGGATTTCTCAGCTCCGCTGAATTCACTGGCCGGATATGCAAGAATATATTTATTTCGCGCCATCTGCAGACGTTCTGCCTGTTCCTGCTCCTTATCTGCCAGATCTGCAATCTCTGCCTTCTTCCTGTTAATCACGGACTGCCCGGATTGCGTTTTTTAACAATTCCCACACTTCCTGTTCGAGTTCTTCATTGGCAATATATCCCTGCAGCTTTTCCTCCAGCTGCTGTCTTCTAGACTCATTTTCTCCGGAAAGCTGCCCATACCGGCTGGTTAGCTTTGCCAGCTCTGTCTGCACTTCATCGATCTCAGTCTGGATGTCCCGCACCTGCTTCTTTAAAGCCTGTTCCTTCTCTTCGAGTTCTTTGTATGCCCCCTCCCGCAAAAAGCGGATCACTTCTTCGAGTTCTTTCTTGGTTTTATTTACCTTTGCAAGCTCAGCACCCGCCTTGGAGAGTTTCACGTAATGAGATGGCTCATCTTTCAGACACTCAAATTCTCTTGCAGCTTTTAATCTGCGCAGCAGATGATCCAATTCCGTCTCCTGTCTGCTTAAATCTTCCACATCGTTTTCATATTCTGTAAGCCGCGCCTTGGAAACACGGCGTCCAATACACGCTCTGGTCGTATAGTCTTTTTTCTTAAGATGCCGGAAAATAAAATTGCTGTACGAATAACAATCCGGTGTCACACCATCCCTTACCTGCTCCAGTTCCTCCACAGACCTGCATTTCATAATATGTCCCAGATACCGTTTCAGGCATACATCCACATAAGCATCCTCTGTCTTTACTGCATCATATAAAGATCCTTCCAAACAATCCGGCTCACTGTCCGCAATCGCCTTGGAATTAATTAAATCCACATTTTCATATTGCTTCATGTTGCGAAACAGGACTGCTGCCTCATGTGCATATTGTGGTTCCGTGATCAGGGAACGTTTTAACCTTCCCATGCGTCCCTCAATGGCATTTTTCCATTCTTCCTCCTGCACATCAAACAGATCAGCAAAAATCTGCACCCTGACAGTCGTTCCATAGCGGTCACTCAGCTGTTGGGATAATGCCGTTCTTGCAGACCTCAGATTCTCCTCATATGGTTTGCGGTTATGTTTCATGTCATCCACCAGCCGCTTTTTTTCTTTTAATTCTTTTCCGATCTCGCGCCTCTGCTCACTGTAATCCTCCACTTCATTTTCGATATTCTGCTTGGCAGATTCAATTTTTAAATGCAGGTTCTGGCACAATTCCTCCGTTACGTTTCCACTGCCAAGTTCTGCAATCAAATTTAGAACCGGATTACTGATATAATCGGTGATCACATCATCTTCTTCCCAGTTTTTCATTCCAAGAAGGATCTTGTTCCACTGTCTCGTATTATCCGCAAGCATCTGGCTGCGTGCATCCAGTTCCTCATACTGCTGCTGTTTTCCACCCAAATCACTGGACTTAAGATCTGCACTGACCTGAATCAGTTCCTGTTCGGTTTCCCCACGCACAGCAGAACGTTCTTTTATCTTTCCCTGCAGCTGCTCCTGTTTCTCTGCAATGATCTTTTTATCCTCTTCCGCGGTCTGAATTCTTGCCCGCAAATCTTCAATTCCAATGCAGCGGATCATTGCCTCTGCCCGGATCTTATCGGACTGCAGACGCACAAGTTCCTGCCCGGATGTCTGAATATCTGTCAGTATCTCGATTCGTTTTCTCAGATCTTCTATTTTATCTTTGATCTGCCGGTAAGAATCCAATTGTTCACTAATCGTGGCAATGGTATTGGAAGTGTTCTTTGGAAACATATAATCACGAATAAACTGTCCCGTTCCATTGGTCATTTTCAGGGCAATTGCACTTTTTTCCATCGTGATAAAACGGTTCTGATCAATATACCCGAGAATCACATCATACAGAGTTCCCAGGTATGCCTCTTTGGAACCATAAATGCGGTTGACTTCTCCCTTTCCGCGGTTGTCATCGGATTTTGTTCTGGCACTGACCAGCTTTTTGATCTCCTGATTGGAATAGCAGACGCCCTGTTCCGTCAGATATTCAGACTCCGGCATTTTCCCGGAGTGACTGAAATACACAAATTTTTTAATCTCAGAATCTGATTTTCTTACTTCAAACGCAATTCCAATACAGGTTGTAATATGGGTTCCGGTATCTTCAATTTCCAGAGCAATTACGGAACAGAAATCACAGTCTTTACGATTGGCAGATCCGTCTTTTTGTTCTCCGCGCAGATAACTTAACACACTTCTGCGATTTTTTGCATCATCCGCTGCTTTATTCAGAAAACTCGGTGAGAAACTTCCATACAAAATGACCTGGATGGCATCCATCACTGTCGATTTTCCAGATCCGCTTTTTCCACTGAACAAATTCACATATTCATGAAACTCCAGTACCTTATGATCAATGCCTCCCCAGTTGTTAAGGCACATCCTTGTAAAAACTTTTTTTGCCTGACTCAATTTATTCACTCCTCATTTCGTCTTGTGTTTCCCACTGATCCTGCGTCTTTTCCGAATACTCTGCTTCCTTTTGTTCTTCCGTTTCCCCGGTTTCTCCTTTGAACATTTCAACCAGCTCATTGATATCTGCCGCTGAACAGAAAATATTAATGGTACTGTAAATATAAATTGGGGAATCGTCTTCGAGATTTCCAATGGCACTTGGCAGTTCGATCATCTGGTGTGTTTTCATCAGAATCAATGCCTCCTGCCACTCCTGAGCGGTCAGTCTGCGCGTAATCAAGTTTGTTTCCTTTCCATATCTTCGGATCTCCGCAAGACTGGTTGTCGTGGCATGTAGTCCTTCTCCCATAATTTTATCCCGATAAATCAATTTCATAAGGATCACCAGTTTCGTTGTTAAAAGTGTCATACGCTCCGTCAGCACGCCATCTCCTGTAATCCGGAAAATATGTTCCTGCGGATCATGAACCAGTTCACAGTCAAGCACCTGCAGATAATCTGCAATAAATTCCCGATTTCTCGCACATACCTGATAGTGAGGATTATCCTTCTGGATCAGAGTAACCGGATCACACTTTGTCTGCAAAATACAGGTCTGCCGAAACAAATCCTGTATGGTTTTTCTAATATTTTCCGCCTCACTCTGCGAAACATTTTCCATGTATTCCAACATTTCTTTTTACTCTCCTTTTTTTGCATCGATCATCAGTCTTGAGAAAACAAACCCCTGCTCTCCTTTGAGCTCACCCTCGATGTGTACCATATCCTCCTGTCTGGTATCCTCCGTTTCCTCCTGCCACAAAAACAGCAGTTTTTCCAGATCTTCTACGGACTGAATCGTCTGTTCATCCGTGACAAATCTTCCATCCACGATATTTTTCTGCCTGAATTCCTGCAACTGTTTTTTCGTATAAAGCGGCTTTGGTACAAAATCGGTCATCTGAGTCTCCTCGTTGTGCTTTTCCATCGCAATCGGGTGAAATCCTGCATCCTCCGCATTTTTCCGGTTGTAAAAACTTCTATCGGTTATATTCTTAAACTGTGTTCCTACTCTGATCCGGTCACGCATTTGTTCTAACACCTGTGGGCTGTTTGCATGATGATCCAACAAATTAATTAACTTTACAATATGATCTTCATCCGAAGAGCCTTCCTGCAGAATATAATGGATTCGTGCCAGTGCACGCTTGGCAAAGACAGTTTTCTGTTCGATCAGCTTGTTATATTTTTTTTCGATCAGATCAAATTCCCGCTCCACCTGATACACAAGCTGACTGGCACTTTCACAATATTCCAGACGATACTGGTTTCTTTTGCTGGTAACAGTTCCCTCCACAAGTCCGGTACGCTCTTTTACAAGCTGTTCCCTTTTTTGGTCATTTTCGCGAAGAATCTGGCTGACCAGTTCTTTAACTGCTTCCTTATAACGGTAAAAGCTGTCTGTTGTCGTAAGAATTGCATATTTTTTACTGTCACTGTTGTTAATTTCCTCTACCAGAACTTTCTGAATTCCAATAAAATTTTTTTTCTGCGACAATTCCTCAAAATAGGAACGCATTCCATCCTGCATATTGGAAAGAAGCTGCCCCAGCCGTCTGGACGTCTGGAGTGCGTTTTTTAAAATATCATTATTTTTTTCTGTATCCGAATGATACGTAAACAAAGCACTGTAAATCGAAAGGATACTTTCCCTCTCCCGGCTGTCATCTTCTGTCTGAAGCTTCTGAAACAATTCCGTAAACAGCTGGCTGTATTCCGGGAAAGAAATAATATACGTATTTAACTTTTCATCAAAATCGCTTTTTAACCATCCCCACCGAATCAAGGTATTCAATATGCCAGACGGCGAATCTTCCGGAAATAAGGTATCCGGCTCGTCCTCTTCTTCTATTTCCTCATCCTCCCAGATAATCCTTGCCTTTGCAATTGTATCTGCAATAATCACACGGCATTCCTCTATCGTCAATCCAAGTGCTGTATACACTTCATTATTTTCCTCATAAATTGCCACAAGAAACTGCATATATGCATCACGGTTTTTCGTGCGAAATAGTTTATAAAATTCCTTTGGAATTTTCTTTTTTAAAATCATGAATGAATTTCCTCTTTATTTTCTACAACAGCCGTTCCTGTTCTATCGTCAGACCTGACTTAAGTATTGCTTCCTTTAATGGTTCCGAAACCAGATCACAAATCGTCTTCAAAAACCGAACTTCCTTTGGAGAGAAAAAACCATGACAAAATATATAAAGAGTATCTTTTCTATAAGACATGTCCTCATAGTTTGCTTTATTTTCAATTGTCATGATTCTTTTGCAACCTGACAGGGCATACGCCCTTGCATGTTCCATTGTCTGTGTATTTATAATCGTTCCATAAATCTGTGATGAAGAATCAATTACTTTTTCATCATTTATAATATACTGCAGTGTGCCTTTCCACTCAAGCGTCTGCGCATAAGAATGAATATTATGCGCATCCAGCAGTTCATCATCACTCATTTCCTCTATATAAAATGGGGATTTTGCTTTTAAAACAGACAGTATTCTATCCTCATAATTTTTTTGGAAACATTTGGAATTGTGAAGGACACGCGCACTGAACACCCGTTTCCAGATGTGTTCCTTTTGATGTGCAACTGCATCTATACATACAAAAAAAGTTTCATCTTCCAGTTCTTTCTGCTCTTTTCCTCTGTTCAACAGATCCAATAAATCATCATAGTAGGAGCACAACCATGCACAATCCTGTCCTTTTCTCCGCCATTTTTCCACACGGGCAATGAGACGAAGCTGCCTTTCCCTTGGATCTTCGATTTGTTCCCTTTCACACAATTCCGGAATAATCGCAACATCATAATCAATTTTCTTAATACTTGTTTTTACATCTTTCCAATTTGGCTTAAACTTCCCCATCTTTCCCGCATTTGTCTCATTTTCAAGAATATTTGCCTGATCCAAAAGCTGTTTTCTTCCACCCACTATTTCCATAACATCCGCATCGATATACGGATGTTTCCATCCACTGAGCATCCCCGCCCTGTAATGATCGGTATTGGTTTTATCAATGATCCAACGGGCTAAAGTTTTATGTTCCTGCTCTTTTTTTCTGCCCACGTGGTCTCTCCTTTATTCCTATGATTTCATCCACAGGAAGTGCCGCGTAAAAAGCTGATGCATATCTGCCAAAAACGTAGACATAACACTTCCTGAACCTTTTACCTCTTCTTCCGTTGCTTCCTGCTGTAATGCTGCGATTGCTGTTTCCATTTTTTCATTTCCCTGTAATCCCTCATCGGTCGGGAGCGTATGATTATCTTTCATTTCCTCATCTTCATGTATTTAGTATAACGAAAAATTTTCCGAATTGCACCTATTATTTAAACATTTCGCATGAATCATCACCGACAAAAAGAGAACAGTGCCCCGATTTATCATCTGACACTGTTCTCTTTCTTTTGGTTTTATCCCTGTTCTCCGGATTCCGGTACATCTGTACTTACCGGTTTTGTACTATTCTGCGGCTCCACTTTTGCCATCGTAACCTTTGTTCCGTCATCCTTTACTACAAAATTCACGGAATCAAGTCCCGATACATTCACATTGCGGTTTACCTTCGCATCGTAAGACTCGGCATTGATAATATCTGCCAGATCAATTCCGGTTGCTTCTTTCATGCTTTCAAAGACTTTTGCCATGACCACCGGCACATTTCCGGCAATCTGATCCACACCATTGCTGCCGCCTTCGCCACCTCCAATGATTGTGATCTTGTCAATCTGACCGAGCGGTTCTGCAACTTTTCCGGCAATATCCGGAAGTACCTTGATCATCATTTCCGCTACTGCAGCCTTATTATACTTCGCATATGCTTCTGCCTTCTTTTCCATGGCTTCTGCTTCCGCAATACCTTTTGCCTGAATCGCAGATGCCTCTGCCTCACCGACTGCCCGGATACCGGCTGCTTCCTGCTCTCTTGCAAAACGCATGGCTTCTGCCTGTGCCTTCTGCGCTTCCGCTTCCCGCTGTGCCTCAAACTGCTTTGCCTCTGCGTCCTTCTGACGCTGATAAAGTTCTGCTTCCGCGCGCTGCTGGGCTGCATATTTTTCTGCCTCGGCTTTCTTCTTTACTTCTGCCTCCAGCGACTGCTCCGTAACGGCAACCTGCTTCTGCTTTAACTCAATTTCACGCTCCTGCTTTGCAATATCTGCATTTGCTGTGGTAACTTCAATGGTCTTACGTTGTTCCTCTTTCTGGATTTCGTAAGCGGCATCTGCCATCGCCTTCTTTGTATCGGCTTCCATCTGAAGTTCTGATTTTTTGATTGCCAGTTCATTCTGTTTCTTCGCAATCTCTGTCTGCGCTTCCACTGCCGCATCATTGGATTCTTTATCCGCTGCTGCCTGTGCAACTTTAATATCTCTCTCACTCTCGGCTTTTGCGATGGCTGCAGATTTCTTAATCTTTACAATATTGTCGATACCGAGATTTTCAATGACATCATTTCCATCAACGAAATTCTGCACATTGAAACTGATGATATCCAGTCCCATCGCTGCCAGATCCGGCTCCGCATTTTCTTTGACAAGGTTGGCAAATTTCTGACGGTCGGAAACCATCTCCTCCAGCCGCATCTTACCAACAATCTCACGCACATTACCTTCAAGCACTTCACGTGCCACACTTGCTATGTACTCTGTATTTTTATTCAGAAAGTTCTCTGCTGCCAGACGCAGTTTCTCCGGATCATTACTGATCTTGACATTGACCGTGGCATCCACATTGATATTGATGTAATCCGCTGTCGGTACGGCGTTACTCGTCTTGACATCAATCGGAATCAGACGCAGATTCAGTTTATCCAGACGCTCAAAAAACGGAATCCTTATACTTGCCTTTCCAATGACAACTTTTGATTTCTTTTTCACACCGGAAATAATGTATGCCATATCCGGTGGTGCTTTCACATATCCCAGCAATAACAGCAATACAACGATCACCACAATAACCGCCGGGACAAGATACGGTATCAGATTTTCCATAAAAATCCCCTTTCTGTTAACTACTCCTGCTACCTTTTTATTGTAATATACTTTTTAAAAATTGTCATATTATTTTCTTATGATGTTTTCCTTAACTTAACCTTAAAACATAGACACTTGAAATTCTTTCCTGTTAAATCCATGAAAAATATTATAAAATAATTTGGAAAAGTTTGTAACGAAACCATCTTTTCGCCGTCTAATCTGTGTAAAAAGGAGGTGACCGGTTCTGAATTATGAAAAATTGTACAATTCCTATTACCTGCAGGTTTACTCTTACGTGATGACAATCGTCAGAAATCAGTCCCTGGCGGAAGAAATCACACAAAATACGTTTTATAAAGCGCTGACTGCCCGACACGGCTATGAAGGGAAATCCCGTGAATTCACATGGCTGTGCAGCATAGCCAAAAACCTTGCAGTTGATGAATGCCGCAAAAACCAAAAATATGCCTGTTTCGATGCATCTGCAGCGGAAACATCCGATGATATTGCAAACCATATTGCGGATCAGGACTCTGCGCTGCAGATTCATCTCGTACTTCATGAACTTCAGGAACCTTATAAAGAAGTCTTTCAGCTAAGAGTTTTCGGAGAATTATCCTTTTCACAAATTGGAATAATCTTCGGGAAAACAGAAAACTGGGCGAGAGTTACTTATCACAGGGCAAGATTAAAAATTAAAGAAAGGATGGACCACTATGAATCATAATCCAAACGAATGTGACATTGTGCAGGATCTCCTGCCATTATATTACGACCATGCATGCAGTCCTGCCAGCTGTGAACTGGTCAGACAGCATCTTGCTGACTGCGCTGACTGCGAAAAAATTTACGAAGATTTAGCCAATCATACCATTGACAACGTAATTGAAACCGAATCCTGCGAAATTCTGGAACGGCATGCCAAAAAAGAACGGAACCTGGCATACAAAGCCGGTATAGTCATTGCCGCCCTGCTGCTTGTTCCGATCCTTATTACCTTTATTGTATCCATGGCCGGCGGCAGCGGACTCGGCGTATTCTCTGTCGTAACCGCTTCCATGATGCTTGTCGCAGCACTCACTGTTGTTCCGCTTATTTCTTCCCAAAAACGGCTGATGAAATGTATTTTATGTGGTGTCGGTGCCCTGCTGCTGATTTTATTTTTTGTAAATGCCATGAATGGCGGAGGAGAATTTTTCTTCTGGTCCGTTCCGACTGTATTCGGACTTTCCGTTGTATTTTTCCCTCTGGTGATACGCGAAATGACATTACCGCCTGTATTATCCGATAAAAAAGCCCTTATTATCATGATCTGGGATACGCTTTGGCTCTACCTGACCATATTTACCGTATCTTACCGTTCCGGATTAGGCAGTCTGAAAACCGGATGCATTGTGGCAACAGTTCTGATGATTGGTGTATGGCTCTTTTTCCTCATAATTCGCTATCTCCCGGTCAATGGTTTTATCAAAGGCGGTCTGTGTACACTTCTTTGCAGTATATGGATTACCTTCTCCAATGATGTTTGCAGTTATCTTCTGTATGATACCAGACAGCTTACCATCCGCCATGCGAATTTTTCCACCTGGACGACAGATCTCAACGTAAATGCCAACGTGTATGTCATCCTTCTTGTCGCCGGAATTCTCATCAGTGCTTTACTGATCGGAATCGGGATTGTAAAAAGGAAACTAATAATTAGGGTAATTAAAAGTTTAATGGGGTCTTTCTTTAGTATAGGTTATCCACTAATTCAGTTCTGTATCACGCTTACAGTTGCGAAGAGTACGGAAGTCTTGCGCACATAATGAACGTGTTTATTGTATCCACCAAACGCAGTCACGTAACAAGTCTGCAGGTGATCGAATTTTAGCCCCCTATTACGCACAACTTCCAACATCATACTGTAGATGTACCGAAAAAAATATATATCCTCTTGTCATAAATTTATAAATATGGTAATATATTAACACAGAGAGAGCCATATGGATTATGGCTGAAAGACACTCATGCACATATGTGTATGGGTGTTTTTTACTTTACTAAAATTTTATATTCTAAATTTTCTCTAGCACCTTGGGCATGCGGACGAAAAGTTGGACTGTGTAATGCCTGACATGTTATGAGGTACACACAAGAACAAATATCGACAGCACTTGTATTACTAAAAGCGACAGGATCCCCAGACAAAGTTGTCCAAACCTT
>ENA-OQKL01000472-OQKL01000472.1-human-gut-metagenome-genome-assembly--contig:-NODE-472-length-12831-cov-1.936319_pt1 | contig 12831 bp, 12 predicted proteins | sample MGYA00242779_ERZ504800 | MGnify/ENA primary metagenome ERZ504800 (study PRJEB26092, sample SAMD00036410) | human gut metagenome | host: Homo sapiens | study: EMG produced TPA metagenomics assembly of... | reverse complement strand
CAGAGACTGCGGATTCCCGCCGACGAGCTGGAAACCCTGACCGGCAAGGCGTATTGGCCCTATCCCACTTACAGCCAGATGCTGTTCAGTGTGTGATTGGTTTCCCCTGTTGTCCCCCTGGTCTTTTCAGGCTTTCAGCCTGGAACCGGGGGAGGCAGCCCCTATGGATGCAAAACGTGCCTCCCTTTCTCCTGTTCAGCCGCAGTGGGTGCGGCAGCCTTAATCCTTTGGCCCGCCGGCTGAATGGAGGCGGCCGAAAAACGTTCTGACCTAGGAGGCTTTGGAAAAGAGGAACGTGTTTTTTCCATGGTGCGGGCCTTTTAGAGCAATTTTCTTCGGTTCTTTTTGTTATTCTTAAAAAACAGTTCATAGTCTTCTGCTAAACTTTAAAGGGATAATTCAGAAGCCGCCCTATGGATATTAAATTTGCTCGAAATAGCCTCAGGCTATTCGCATAGAGAGAGTATATTATTAAAAAGGAGCGTAATAACATGTCTTATGTCGATGAAGTACTAGCCAAGCTGAAAGCAAAAAAAATGCAGCGGAACCCGAATTTCTGCAAGCCGCGGAGGAGGTTTTAAACTCTCTGCGCCCGGTCATCGACCGAAACGAGGAGCTGTACCGCAGGGAAGCCCTTCTGGAAAGAATTACCGAGCCGGACCGCCAGTTTAAATTCAAGGTAACCTGGGTGGATGATAAGGGTCAAACGCAGGTCAACACCGGCTACCGCATCCAGTTTAACAACGCCATTGGACCTTACAAGGGCGGCCTGCGTCTCCATCCCTCTGTTTACACCGGTATCATCAAATTCCTGGGATTTGAGCAGATCTTCAAAAACTCCCTGACCGGACTGCCAATCGGTGGTGGTAAAGGTGGTTCTGATTTCGATCCGAAAGGAAAATCTGATCGTGAAATCATGAAATTCTGCCAGAGCTTTATGACAGAGCTGAGCAAACACATCGGCGCAGATACAGACGTACCGGCTGGTGATATCGGAACCGGCGCAAGAGAGATCGGTTACATGTTTGGTCAGTACAAGAGACTGAGAAACGTATACGAAGGAGTTCTGACAGGTAAAGGACTGACCTATGGTGGATCTCTGGCAAGAACAGAAGCTACCGGTTATGGTCTGCTGTACCTGACACAGGAACTGTTAAAATTAAATGGTATCGACATCGCAGGAAAGACTGCAGTTGTATCCGGTGCAGGTAACGTAGCAATCTACGCAATCCAGAAGGCACAGCAGCTGGGTGTAAAAGTTCTGACCTGTTCTGATTCTACCGGTTGGGTTTACGATCCGGACGGAATCGATGTAGCACTTCTGAAAGAAATCAAAGAAGTGAAGAGAGCAAGACTGACAGAGTATGTAAAAGTTCGTACAAACGCTGAATACCATGAAGGAAGAGGCGTATGGCAGATCAAAGCTGATCTGGCACTGCCATGTGCAACACAGAACGAACTGCATCTGGAAGATGCAAAACAGCTGGTAGCAAACGGAACCATCGCTGTATGCGAAGGTGCTAACATGCCTACCACTCTGGAAGCTACCCAGTATCTGCAGGCAAACAACGTAATCTTTGCACCTGGTAAAGCAGCAAACGCCGGTGGTGTAGCAACATCCGCACTGGAAATGTCTCAGAACAGCGAGAGACTGAGCTGGACATTCGAAGAAGTAGATGCAAAACTGAAGAACATCATGGTAAACATCTGCCACAACATGGACGATGCTGCAAAACGTTACGGAATGGAAGGTAACTATGTTGCCGGAGCTAACATTGCAGGATTTGAAAAAGTTGTAGATGCTATGACAGCTCAGGGAATCGTATAATATTTTCAAAATGCCCCGCAGGCCTTGTGTTTGCGGGCGTTTTTTTTGAATCAGATTAACGCACAGCGATTTTGATTTATTCCGGTTATAGAAGAAATTGTAGAAAAAATTTGAAAAAAATTCTAAAAAAATGCTTGCATTTTGTAAGAAAGTATTATATACTAACGAAGTCGGTTCGAGAGAAACGACAAAATATATGGGATCATAGCTCAGCTGGGAGAGCATCTGCCTTACAAGCAGAGGGTCATAGGTTCGAGTCCCTATAGGTTCCATATCTTAAAGAAAATGGCGAGATAAGACTCAAGTTGGCTAGAGCACACGGTTCATACCCGTGGTGTCGAGGGTTCGAATACCCCCTCTCGCTACTTGACAGAGAAATCTGTCACCAATAAATATGGAATCTTAGCTCAGCTGGGAGAGCATCTGCCTTACAAGCAGAGGGTCATAGGTTCGAGCCCTATAGGTTCCATATCTTAAAAGAAAATGGCGAGATAGCTCAGTTGGCTAGAGCACACGGTTCATACCCGTGGTGTCGAGGGTTCGAATCCCCCTCTCGCTACTACACGAAAGATAAGTCTGTAAATCGAGTGAAAGGTTTACAGGCTTTTTTATGTTGTCGGCATATTCATACAAAAATATACAAAATTTCTTTTTACTATTGCCATAATCCCCAAAATCCTTTATAATGCAAAAAGGTGAAAGCAAAAGTTCATTGTAATGACAGTAGTATGAAATGATAACAGGGTGGTTATTCAAAAAAGGATAACTGCCTTGTTTTTGATTATAGGAAAAATCGCTATTGTAAAACCTTTTGCCGAATCACATCAACATTCACGAAAGAGAGGGAAAGGAATGGAGAAACAAGAGAAAAACACAGTAACACCCTACGACCTTGATGGAAGGCCGCCACTGAAGCTGGCGATTCCTCTTGGTTTGCAGCATGTGCTGGCTATGTTCGTAGGTAATCTTACACCGCTTCTGATCATCACAGCAGCCTGTGGAATCGAAGCCGGCGGAGAACTGCAGGTAGCACTTCTACAGAATGCCATGCTGATCGCAGGTATTGTAACATTGGTTCAGGTATTTACCATAGGACCTGTGGGTGGTAAACTCCCCATCGTTATGGGAACCAGTTCCGGTTTCATTGGCGTATGCCAGAGTGTTGCAGGAGTCATGGGTAATGGAGTGGTTGCGTATGGTGCAATCATGGCGGCATCCTTTATCGGCGGTCTTTTTGAAACTGTACTGGGAAGCTTCCTGAAACCACTGAGAAAATTTTTTCCGTCAGTTGTAACAGGAACCGTTGTATTATCAATCGGTCTTTCACTGATCGCTGTTGGTATCAGTTCTTTTGGAGGCGGAAGTTCCGCTAAGGACTACGGGTCTCTGGAGAATCTGTTTGTAGGTTTTGTAGTTCTGGTTGTAATTGTCGTATTAAAACATGGAACAAAAGGATTTACAAGCTTTGCATCAATTCTGATCGGTATTATCGTAGGATATGTGCTGGTAAGTATTATGGCGGCAGTTCTTCCTACCACATTTACCTATGTGGATGAAGCAGGCGCAACAGTAGAAGTTACCAAATCCTGGGTTCTTAACTGGGATAAAGTAGCAAGCGCATCCTGGTTTGCAGTGCCGAAGATTATGCCTGTCAAATGGGTATTTGATGCAAGGGCAATCGTTCCGATCTGCATTATGTTTATTGTAACAGCTGTAGAGACTGTAGGTGATATTTCCGGTATCACAGAGGGCGGTCTTGGAAGAGAAGCTACAGACAAAGAACTTTCTGGCGGCGTTATGTGCGATGGTCTTGGATCTTCACTGGCAGCAGTATTTGGCGTACTTCCGAATACTTCTTTCAGCCAGAACGTAGGTCTGGTTGCAATGAACAAGGTTGTAAACCGTTTCTCAATTGCAACAGGCGGTATTTTCCTTATCGCATGTGGTCTGTTTCCTAAGCTTGCAGCACTGATTTCCATCATGCCTCAGAGTGTACTGGGCGGTGCGGCAGTTATGATGTTCTCATCTATTGTTGTCAGCGGTATCCAGCTTATCACAAAATGGCCGGTAACTCCGAGAAACGTAACAATTGTCTCCGTTGCACTTGGTCTTGGCTATGGACTTGGGGCAAACTCAGCAGTCCTTGCGCATATGCCGCAGGCGATCACACTGATCTTCGGTGGTTACAGGAATTGTACCTGCAGCACTGTTTGCTATCATTCTGAATATTGTGCTTCCACCGGATGAGAAATCCGAAGTTGAGATCGCAGAAGAGATTCTTGAACATGAAGAAAAAAGAGACACAGAAGAAATAGCAGCAGAATCAACTTGTTGGCACACTGGGATTGTTCGAAAGTGAATAAGTAAAACAATAAAAAGCGCGAAACTGGGAATATCTGGTTTTGCGCTTTTATTCAGATTATAGTAACTGATAATGGTAAAAATATGTTATTGAATGAAATTCAGGGTTGACAAATATAGTTTCCGGTGGTAAATTAAGTATAAATTTAACAGATTAAACCGATGAAGCGGAAGTCAAAGCAGTCATGCGCGCACAGAGAATCCGGGAAGGTGAGAGCCGGGTGGAAATGCAGTCTGCCAAATGGGCCGCTGAGGGCACAGTGAAAGGTTGAAGATTACAGAGCAGACTAAGTATCCTGTGACGTGAGGCATACGTCAGTTGCCGGGAATATGAAGGTATTTCGCAAAGAGTACGGTTCAAACCGTAAATCAAGGTGGCACCGCGGGTGAAGTATATACGCTCGTCCTTGACAGAAACGATAATTCTGTCAAGGGCGGGCTTTTTTATGTTCCTGGCAGAAACTGAATTAATCACAGGAGGTGTTCCCATGTATCCAACATTAGAAACCATCAGGCGTCTTGCACAGACAAAAGAATATCGTCGTATTCCTCTGTGCAGAGAACTTTATGCAGACAGATATACACCGGTAGAGGTTATGCGCATTTTGCGAAAAGCCAGCCGCCATTGTTACCTGCTGGAAAGTGCCAGCCAGACAGAAGTGTGGGGCAGGTATTCTTTTCTGGGGTATGAACCGTCCATGGAGATTACCTGTACAGACGGAACATTGAAGATCCGGACAACCGATGCTGAGGGAAAAACAGAGGAAACCGTAAGGCAGGTCACACATCCCGGTGATACTCTCAGAGAAATCATCCGGAAATATAAAACTCCGGTAATGGAAAAGATGCCTCCTTTTACAGGCGGTCTGGTAGGATATTTCTCCTACGATTATATCAAATACAGTGAATCAAAGCTGAAACTGGAGGACAGGGAACAGCAGGATTTCAGGGACATGGATTTAATGCGTTTTTGATCAGGTGATCGTATTTGACCATTTCAGACAGAAAGTACTTCTGATCACAGGTGTGATGACAGATGATCTGGAAGCCTCCTACGAGAAAGCAGTAAAGAAATTGGAGGAAATGGCGCAGCTGATTCGAAACGGGGAGCATATGGAATTTGAACCGCTGAGACTTCAGTCAGAAATACAGCCGAAATTTCCGAAAGAAAAATATGCAGAGATGGTGGAGAAAGCCAAACATTACATCAGAGAAGGTGATATTTTCCAGGTAGTACTTTCCAATCCCATGCGTGCGAAAGCAACAGGAAGCCTGTTTGATACTTACCGGGTTCTTCGGGCATCTAATCCTTCTCCTTATATGTTTTATTTCTCCAGTGATGACATTGAACTGGCAGGTGCTTCCCCGGAAACACTTGCTAAGCTGGAAAATGGCACCTTAAGTACCTTCCCTCTGGCAGGAACCAGACCAAGAGGAAAGACAAGAGAAGAGGATAAAGAACTTGAAGAGGGACTTCTGAAAGATGAGAAAGAGCTGGCAGAACACAATATGCTGGTAGACCTGGGAAGAAACGATATTGGAAAGATCAGCAAGATCGGAACCGTAAAAGTAGAAAAGTATCTCTGCGTAGAACGTTTTTCCCATGTAATGCATCTGGGCTCCACAGTAACAGGAATCATCCGGGATGATAAAGACGCTGTGGATGCAGTGGACGCAATCCTTCCGGCAGGAACCCTTTCCGGAGCACCCAAATTCAGAGCCTGCCAGATCATCGAGGAACTGGAACAGAGCAAACGAGGCATTTACGGAGGCGCCATCGGATATCTGGATTTTGCCGGAAACCTGGATACATGTATTGCCATTCGCCTGGTTTATAAGAAAAACGGAGAAATCTGTATCCGTTCAGGTGCCGGAATCGTGGCAGACAGTGTACCGGAAAAGGAATTTCAGGAATGCTGCAACAAGGCAAGAGCAGTGGTACAGGCAATTGAACAGGCACAGGAGGGATTAGAATGATATTACTGATCGATAATTATGACAGCTTTTCCTATAACTTATATCAGCTCATCGGCGCAGTGGAACCGGACATCAAAGTAGTGAGAAACGATGAGTGTACACTGGAAGAAATCGCAGAGATGAAACCGGAAGCCATCATTTTATCCCCTGGTCCGGGAAGGCCGGAGGATGCAGGTATCTGTATTCCGGTGATTAAAGAATTTGCAGGAAAAATCCCCATCCTGGGTGTGTGCCTGGGACATCAGTCCATCTGCGAAGCCTTTGGAGGAACAGTTTCCTATGCAAAAGAGCTGATGCATGGAAAGAAAAAACTGATGTATAAAACAGGAGAAAGTCAGCTTTTTAAGGGTCTGCCGGATACCTTTGCAGCAGCCAGATATCATTCCCTGGCAGCGTTAAAGGATACCCTGCCTGCAGAACTTAAGGTGACAGCAGAGTCAGAGGACGGAGAGGTCATGGCAGTAGAACATACAAAATATCCTGTGTTCGGAGTACAGTTTCATCCTGAATCGGTAATGACACCGGACGGTAGAGTGATGATAGAGAACTTTATGGAGGTAGTGAGAAATGATTAAGGAAGCCATTATTAAATTATCAAAGAAACAGGATTTAGCTTATGCGGAAGCAGAAGCTGTAATGGACGAGATTATGAGCGGTCAGGCAACACCTGTACAGATGTCTGCTTATCTTACTGCATTAGCTTTAAAAGGAGAGACAATTGATGAGATCACAGCTTCCGCAGCAGGAATGAGAGCTCACTGTATCAAACTTCTCCACAACCTGGATGTGCTTGAAATCGTGGGTACCGGCGGAGACGGTTCCAATTCCTTCAATATTTCCACTACTTCTTCTCTGGTGATCGCAGCAGGCGGTGTTCCGGTTGCAAAACATGGAAACAGGGCAGCATCCTCCAAATCCGGTGCAGCAGATGTTCTGGAAGCACTGGGAGTGAAGATTACACTGACGCCGGAACGCAGTGCAGAGATCCTGAAAAAGATCAACATCTGCTTCCTGTTTGCGCAGAATTATCACATTGCAATGAAATATGTGGCACCGATCCGTAAAGAGCTAGGAATCCGTACTGTATTTAACATTCTTGGACCGTTAAGTAATCCGGCAGGTGCAAACATGGAACTGATGGGAGTTTACGATCAGTCACTGGTGGAGCCACTGGCACAGGTTATGGCAAATCTGGGCGTTAACAGAGGAATGGTCGTCTATGGACAGGACAGTCTGGATGAGATTTCCATGTGCGCACCTACTTCTGTATGTGAGATCAGGGATGGCAAATTTACTTCCTATGAGATCACACCGGAACAGTTTGGATATGAGAGATGTGAGAAGGGTGCCCTGACAGGTGGTACACCTGCAGAAAATGCAGAGATCACAAAAGCAATCCTGAAAGGTGAGGAAAAAGGTCCGAAGCGTCAGGCGGTATGTTTAAATGCAGGTGCAGCACTCTATATCGCAGGAAAAGCCGCTTCCATAGAAGAAGGAGTGAAGCTGGCAGAATCCCTCATCGACAGCGGTGCAACACTGAAAAAACTGGAAGAATTTGTAGAAGAGACAAATAAATAAAAAGCAACCCCAAATTACTAATGTAAAGGAAATCTGTAACTGTCCGGTAATCTGCTGACTGTGGATATACAGAACAGTTACAGAAAAATCATAGAGATTATGAAGAATATATTAGAAGAAATAGCAGCCAGAACAAGAGAAAGAATTGCAAAGAAAAGTCCTGTATTTTGTTTCGGAGCTGGAGAACCGGATTCAGGAAGTAATAAAAATGCAGGGAAGAGAATTACATTTCTCCAGGCATTACAAAAAGACGGTATGTCCTATATCTGCGAGGTAAAGAAAGCCTCCCCCTCAAAGGGACTGATTGCACCGGATTTTCCATATCTGGCAATTGCAAAGGAATATGAACAGGCAGGTGCAAGTGCAATCTCCTGTCTCACAGAACCTTTTTATTTCCAGGGAGCAGACCAGTATCTGAGAGAAATCGCAGCCACTGTACAGATACCTGTACTCCGCAAGGATTTTACAGTAGATGAATATATGATCTATCAGGCGAAATACCCTTGGTGCTTCCGCCGGTATTACTTATCTGTGCTATCCTGGATGACGGAGAATTAAGAGCATACAGACAGCTTGCAAAAGAGCTGGGACTGGATGCACTGGTAGAAGCACACGATGAGTACGAAGTGGACAGAGCCTTAAATCTCGAGGCAGAGATCGTGGGAGTCAATAACCGGGATCTGAGAACCTTTCAGGTAGATATGAACAACAGCATCTGCCTGAGAAAAATGGCACCGGACAATGTAGTTTTTGTTTCCGAGAGCGGAATCCGCACCCCGGAGGATATCCGGCTTCTTTATGAGAATAAAGTGGATGCGGTACTGATCGGGGAAACACTGATGCGAAGCCCGGACAAGAAAGCAGCACTGGAAAGTCTGAATGGCAGCCCGTTACGCTGAAAGATCGAATATTATCTGAGAGGATAGAATATGACCAGAGAACAACAGCAAAGAACCAAAATCAAAATCTGTGGTCTGAAACGCCCGGAAGACATTACCTATGTAAATGAAGCAAAACCTGATTACTGTGGATTTATCATAGAATTTCCGAAGAGCAGCAGAAATGTTACAGGTGCATTGGTGAGAGAACTTACTGCAAAACTTAATCCGGACATTATCCCTGTAGGTGTTTTTGTAAATGCAGCACCTGAGCGTGTGGAGGAACTGCTTCTTGACGGAACTATCCATATTGCACAGCTTCATGGACAGGAAGATGAGGCATATATACGGAGAATCCAAAAGAATACAGGTCATCAGGTTATAAAGGCCTTTTCCGTAAAAATAGCTCAGGATATTGAAAATGCCCTGAAAAGTCCGGCAGATTATATACTGCTTGATCAGGGTGGCGGTGGAACCGGACAGACCTTTAACTGGTCACTGATCCCGGAGATAGACAGACCGTTTTTCCTGGCAGGAGGACTGGGTGCAGATAATCTGGAAACAGCCGTCCGGACTATTCATCCCTATGCAGTAGATCTGAGCAGCAGTGTGGAGACGGATGGAATGAAAGACAGAGATAAGATTTTGAAGGCAGTTCAACTGGTGCATATGAAATAAGATAACCGAATCAAGTAAGTCACCTGCTTCAATTGCGAAAAGCAATAAGCAGTGGGTGGGGACTTGCTTGTATCAGGAGGAGTGCAAGCTCCTTCTGATAAACTGCGGAGCAGTTATTCGGTTATGAGCAAGTAGCGAAGCGGATTGCGAATATCCGCTTGACTAATTCAGAAAGAACATAGAATACTCTGACCGACCATCTGACAGGCCAGGGATTACATACATAAAAGGAGGACATATACAGATGTCAAAAGGAAGATTCGGCATCCATGGCGGACAGTACATCCCGGAAACACTGATGAATGCTGTCATCGAACTGGAGGAAGCCTACAACCACTATAAAGATGACCCGGAGTTTAACGCAGAGCTTACAGAGCTTCTGAACGAATATGCAGGAAGACCATCCCGTCTCTACTTTGCATCCCACATGACAGAAGATCTGGGTGGAGCAAAAGTATACTTAAAGAGAGAAGACTTAAACCATACAGGTGCTCACAAAATCAACAATGTACTTGGTCAGGTACTTCTTGCAAAAAAAACTGGGCAAGACCCGTGTCATTGCAGAAACAGGCGCAGGTCAGCATGGTGTGGCAACAGCAACAGCAGCAGCTCTTATGGGTATGGAATGTGAAATCTTCATGGGAAAAGAAGACACAGAACGTCAGGCATTAAATGTATACAGAATGCGTCTTCTGGGTGCAAAGGTCAATGCAGTTACTTCCGGTACCGCAACACTGAAGGATGCTGTTTCCGAGACAATGAGAGAGTGGACAAACCGTATTTCCGATACACATTATGTACTTGGTTCTGTAATGGGACCTCATCCGTTCCCTACAATTGTTCGCGATTTTCAGGCAGTGATCTCCAAAGAAATCAAAGAGCAGATCCTTGAAAAAGAGGGCAGACTTCCGGATGCAGTTCTTGCATGTGTAGGTGGCGGATCCAATGCGATCGGAACATTCTACAATTTTATCAATGACAAAGATGTCCGTCTGATCGGATGTGAGGCAGCAGGACGTGGCGTAAATACGGCAGAGACAGCAGCTACCATTGCAACCGGCAAACTGGGAATCTTCCATGGAATGAAATCTTATTTCTGCCAGGATGAATATGGTCAGATCGCACCTGTATATTCCATTTCCGCAGGTCTGGACTATCCGGGAATCGGACCGGAGCACGCACATCTCTATGATACAGGACGTGCAGAATATGTACCTGTCACAGATGAAGAAGCAGTAGAATCATTTGAGTATCTTTCCAGAACAGAGGGAATCATTCCTGCCATCGAAAGTGCTCATGCAGTCGCTTACGCAAGGAAAATTGTTCCACAGATGAGAAAAGACCAGATCGTGGTCATTACAATTTCCGGACGTGGAGATAAGGACTGCGCAGCAATCGCGCGTTACAGAGGGGAGGATATCCATGAATAAGAGAATTACAGAAGCATTTGAAAAAGGAAAGGCATTTATCCCGTTTATTACCTGTGGAGATCCGTCTCTGGAAGTGACAGAGCAGCTTGTCTATGCAATGGAGGAAGCTGGTGCAGACTTGATCGAGCTTGGGATTCCGTTTTCTGATCCTACAGCAGAGGGACCGGTGATCCAGAGAGCAAATGTGAGAGCACTTTCAGGTGGTGTGACTACAGACAAGGTATTTGACATGGTGGTAAAGATCAGAAAGAACAGTTCTGTTCCTATGGTGTTTATGACTTATGCAAACGTGGTATTTTCTTACGGAACGGAGCGGTTTATTAAAACAGCTGCAGAAATCGGAATGGATGGTTTGATTCTGCCGGATGTGCCATTTGAGGAAAAAGAAGAGTTTGACAGTGTATGTAAGAAATACGGTATTGATCTGATCTCTCTGATCGCGCCGACTTCTCATGAGAGGGTCGCACAGATTGCGAAGGATGCGGAAGGGTTTGTGTATTGTGTTTCTTCTCTTGGTGTTACAGGAACAAGAACTAATATTACTACGGATATCGGGGCTATGGTGAAGTTAGTGAAGGCTGTGAAGGATATTTCATGTGCTGTGGGATTTGGTATTTCTACGCCGGAGCAGGCGAAGAAGATGGCAGCACAGTCGGACGGGGCAATTGTAGGATCTGCAATTGTGAAGTTGTGTGCAGAACATGGTGCGGACTGTGTACCGTATGTGAAAGAGTATGTGAAAGCTATGAAGGATGCGGTAATGGAAGCTTAAATATTGAAAAGGGGACGCGCAGAAACATATTTCATTTCGTGTGCGGTTTCGGAGCCTAAGAACTTCTAAGCTGCTAAAAATATGTTTCTGCGCTGTGTATTGGTATGAACTGGAGTAATTCGTATCTTTTATAGGAAAGACCTCAAAATTTGCAGAACTCCGTTTTCCCAGTAGGGCGGGCAGGTATTTTTGGCGGCAGCCCGGACTTCGGGGCGGGAGTTGGAGACTGCGTAGCTGAGACCGGCATTCTGAAGCATTTCAATATCGTTGAGGTTATCTCCGAAAGTGCAGGTTTCGTCAGGTGAAATTCCCAGATATTCCTGAAGGAAAGCAACGGAAGGACCTTTGCCGGAACCTGGGGCAGTACAGTCCATCCATTCCTTGCCGGCGGCAGCCATAACTGTTTTGCCTTTCCAGGTGGGAGTGAATAAAGGGGCGCGCATTTCCTCACAGGCGTTGGGGTGGTAGACTGCAAATTTGTTTACCTGCTGTCCTCGAGTTTTAACATTTCCGGAACTTCATGGATATCATATCCGTAAGAATCTCTTAGCCAGTGAAACATCTGGCTGCCTCCGTCTTCTGCGAAACAGCGTTCAGGTGTGGAAATAAAATAATCACAGGAAGGCATATTCTCTCTTACCATAGAACACATTCCTTTCCAGATTTCGTCAGGCAGAGTATCCACTTTCAGAATCTCCTTCGGAGTCCGTACAACAGTTCCTCCGTCAGAGATATAAAGCAGTCTGTCTGCGACAGGGGCAAACAGCTTCCTCTCACTTCGATATTGCCGCCCTGAGCATGCCACAAACACAATCCCCTTATCAATCAGCCTTCCGATAACTTCCATATACTCCCTGTCAATCGCCAGAGTCCCATCCTTCACCAGAGTCCCATCTATATCTGAAGCAATCAATTTAATCATATGAATAAGAAATCCTTTCTATAATAAATACAATAGGCATTTGCGAAACTCTGAACCTATTGAAAATACTGGTTTTTCGTTTTACAATTACCTAATAAATACAATCCCCATTTTATCACGCCAAAATATAACTTGCCATAAAAAATTTAGAAAAATTGCAACTATTCACCAGTCCCGGTTCATGCGTTACCATCCTGCAAAATGTTCTGTGAGGAAATCTCATTTGCATAGCCTGTCGTTGCAAGGCGCATTATTGTGAACGAAGTGAGCAGTAACAGCGCGGCAGTCCCGCAGCCAGCCAACAGGCAGGAAATATTTTTGGTTTCAGGTGCATTTGCAGTGGGCGTAGTAACTCTTGGTGCGTGGGAATCTGCGTTATTCAAAAATTGCTCACTGTCTGAGCGAAG
>ENA-OQKL01000471-OQKL01000471.1-human-gut-metagenome-genome-assembly--contig:-NODE-471-length-12831-cov-5.836193_pt1 | contig 12831 bp, 10 predicted proteins | sample MGYA00242779_ERZ504800 | MGnify/ENA primary metagenome ERZ504800 (study PRJEB26092, sample SAMD00036410) | human gut metagenome | host: Homo sapiens | study: EMG produced TPA metagenomics assembly of... | reverse complement strand
TAACCGACTTTGTGAGGTTTACCTCATTCTTTGTGTATGAACCGTAGGTTACCATAATTCCCATTGCAATGCTCATTGAGAAGAACAGCTGACCGAGTGCCGCCGCAAATGTCCAAATTGACAGTTTGCTGAAATCGGGAATGAGGTAGTATGAAACACCTTCCATTGCGTTCGGGAGCGTGAGTGTGTAGATTGAAATTCCGACTGTCAGAACAAGCAGAACAGGCATCAAAAATTTGCTCAGTCGCTCAATGCCCTTGTTTACTCCGAGCATAATTACCACTGCACTCAACAGCATAAATATTAAGAAAAACACAATGGGTGACAACGGGTCGGAAATAAAGTCCGAGAAAAAGTTGTCCTGTGCCGCAGGGGCAACAAGTCCCTGTGCATAAACGCACATATATTTTGTAACCCAACCGCCGATAACGCAGTAGTACGGAATAATGATTGTAGGAACAAGCGTTGCAAGGTAGCCTAAAAACGAAAATTTGCTACATAGCTTTTTGTAGGCGAGAATCGGACTTAGCTTTGTTTTTCTGCCGATTGCGATTTCGGCAGTCAAAAGTGAAAAGCCGAATGTAAGCGCAAGGATTATGTAGATAAAGATAAATGTTCCGCCGCCGTACTTAGCTGCATAATACGGAAATCTCCAGAGATTTCCCAAGCCTACTGCACTTCCCGCAGCGGCAAATACAAATCCGAGTCCGCCGGAAAAGCTTCCCCTTTTTTTACTCATGATAATTACCTCTCATTTTCTTTAGAATTTTTTAAAATCTGTAAATAAAACAATCAACGCAAGTATAACATAATACAGAGATTAAAACAACATTTTTTGAAATTTTTTGAATATTTTGCAAAAAGAAAATTTTGGTTTTATCTTTGCGAATTTTGTCAAATCTATTGCAAATCAATTTTATTTGTGTTATTGTAAAATATATGTAAAGAATGCGTTGTCAAAGGTAAAATTTAGTGCAATTCGCTTGAAATAATCCGTTTCGTATTTTATACTTAATCAGATATATTAAATTGGGTTATATATCAGTTTTTATGGTGGTGAATTATATGTCAAATTCAAAAAACAACAATAAAAAAACATCCGAAAAAGCAAAGCTTATGTCAAAATGGCAAAAGATGCCTTATACTAACAGAGAATTAAGCTGGGTTGACTTTAATGCAAGAGTGCTTGAAGAGGCGTTCAAAAAGACCAACCCAATTATGGAAAGATGTAACTTTCTTTCAATTACGGCGTCGAACCTTGACGAATTTTTTATGGTTCGTGTTGCAGGTGTGCTTGACCAGATTCATCACGGCAGAACAAGCCGTGACGCATCGGGCATGACTCCTACAGAGGTTATGGACGGACTTGTTGAAAAAATTCACGAGTTTGCCAAAAAGCAGTACAGCTGTTACAACCGTTCAATAATTCCGTCACTTCGTTCGGCAGGCATTGTGTTCAAAGAGGCTGACGAGCTTGACGGCGACCAGAAAGCGTTTGTTGAGGAATACTTTGAAAAAGTAGTTTTCCCCGTATTGACGCCTATGGCTGTTGATACAAGCCGTCCGTTCCCGATGCTTGCAAACAAAAGCCTTAACATTGCGGTTCGCCTTACAAATGCCGAGAATGAAGAATTTTTCGCATTGGTTCAGGTTCCGTCAATTCTTCCGAGATTTCTTGAGCTTCCGACTCACGAGGGCAGAGCGTTTATTCTGCTTGAAAAAATAATCGCAATGCACCTTGGCGAGCTTTTTGAGCTTTACAACATTAAGCAGTACGATCCTTTCAGAATCACCCGAGATTCCGACCTTGACATTGACGAGGATACCGAGGATCTTATGGCTGAAATTAAAAAGTCAATCAGAAAGCGTAAGAGAGGAGAACCTGTTCGTCTTGAATTCGGCAAGAAATGCAACCGAGAAATTCGTGAATTTCTTGTTGACGCTCTCGATGTTACGGAGCGTGAAATCTACTTTCAGAGAGGTCCTCTTGACCTTACATTCCTTTCAAAATTTGCCCACATCAAGGGCTGTGAGGATATGTGCTTTGAACCAATCGTTCCCGTAAATCCGCCTGCGGAATTCTGCGGTTATGACGATATTTTTGAGGCTATCCGTGAAAAGGACAGACTTGTGCATCATCCTTATGAAAGCTTTGATGTTGTGGTTGATTTTGTCAAAAAGGCGGCAACCGATCCGAATGTTCTTGCCATCAAGCAAACCTTGTACCGTGTCAGCGGAAATTCACCGATTGTTGCGGCTCTTATCAAGGCGGCTGAAAACGGCAAGCAGGTAACTGTTCTTGTTGAACTCAAGGCGAGATTTGACGAGGAAAACAACATTCAGTGGGCAACAAAGCTTGAAAAGGCGGGCTGTCATGTAATTTACGGTCTTACGGGACTTAAAACCCACTGCAAAATCTGTCTTGTAGTAAGAAAAGACAAGGACGGAATCAGAAGATATTTGCATATGGGTACGGGTAACTATAACGACAGCACGGCGAGATTCTATACCGATATCGGTATGTTCACCTGCCGTGAAGAATACGGTGTTGACGCATCATCACTCTTTAATGTATTGACAGGTTACTCAACTCCGCCTGAATACAACAAATTTATCGTTGCACCTCACGGAATGCGTCCGTTCTTTGAGGCTATGATTATTCAGGAAACCGAGAACGCAAAGCTCGGACTTCCTGCCAAAATTACCGCAAAGGTGAACTCGCTTGTTGATCCTGAAATCATCAGCCTTTTGTACGATGCGTCAAACGCAGGCGTAAAAATTGACCTCATAGTAAGAGGTATCTGCTGTCTTGTTCCGGGGGTTCATGGATTCAGCGAAAACATCAGAGTAATTTCAATTGTCGGTCAGCTTTTGGAGCATAGCCGAATATTCATATTTGAAAACAATTCAAATCCGCTTTATTATATGGGAAGTGCCGACTGGATGCCGAGAAACCTTGACAGACGAGTTGAGCTTGTGTTCCCTGTTGAGGACGAGGATATCAAAAAGCGTGTGCAGGAGGTTATCACGGTTTCATTTAAGGATACCGTAAATGCACGCCAACAGCTTTCAACAGGTGTATATAAGTCTGTTGACAAGCGTGGAAAACACAAAACAAATTGTCAGAAATTCTTTTCAAAGCTTGCGTTAAAGGCTCAAAAGCAGGCGATGAAGAAGACATATGCGAGCACTGTCGGAACTCCGATTGTACCCGTTGAAGTGAAAAAGGAGGACTCCGAACAATGAAAAGAGTAGGCATTTTAACAAGCGGCGGTGATTGTCAGGGACTTAACGCAACAATTCGTGCCGTTGCAAAAACACTTTATAATCAGCTTGGCAATGATGTTGAAATCATCGGCATTATTGACGGCTACAGAGGCCTTATCTACGGCGAAACAAGAAAGATGAAACCCGAGAATTTTTCGGGTATTCTCACAATGGGCGGTACGATTCTCGGCACATCAAGACAGCCGTTCAAGCTTATGCGTGTTGTTGACGAGAACAGCGTTGACAAGGTTGAGGCTATGAAGAAGAATTACAAAAAGCTTGGTCTTGATTGTCTTGTCGTACTCGGCGGCAACGGAACTCAAAAAACCGCAAATCTTCTTCGTGAAGAGGGACTCAATGTGGTTTCGCTTCCTAAGACAATCGACAACGACCTTTGGGGTACAGACAAGACATTCGGTTTTCAGAGTGCCGTTGATATTGCAACAAATGTAATCGACTGTATCCACTCAACCGCAACATCTCACGGCAGAGTTTTCATTATTGAGGTTATGGGACATAAGGTTGGCTGGCTCACACTTTATGCAGGTATTGCAGGCGGTGCGGACATTATCCTTATCCCCGAAATTCCGTATGATATAGATTCCGTTGTCAAGACAATCAAGGCGAGAACAGCAAGCGGTAAGAACTTCTCAATTCTTGCAGTTGCCGAGGGTGCAATTTCAAAAAAGATTGCCGCTTTGCCGAAAAAGCAGAGAAAAGCCGCTATTGCAGAGATGAAATATCCGTCAATTTCCTATCAGATTGCCCATGATATTGAGGAGGCAACAGGTCAGGAAACAAGGGTTACAGTACCGGGTCACTTCCAGAGAGGCGGCAGTCCCGATGCCTATGACCGTGTGATTTCAACTCGTTTCGGCGTTAAAGCCGCAGAGCTTATTATCAATAAAGACTACGGCAAAATGGTTGCCCTTGTAAATAATAAGGTAGTTGCCGTTCCGCTTGAGGACATCGCAGGCAAGCTCAAGAGCGTTCCGAAAGACAGCGAGGTTGTTGAAACAGCAAGAAAAATGGGCATCAGCTTTGGCGAATGATTTTCACCTTTTGGTTGACATATGCCTTTGTTATGATAAAAATGAAATCACAATGCAGGAATATATTTCACTCGTTAAGAAAAAAGCAGGAGTTAAGGCTTAATGGCATACAATGATAATTCTATTAACAGAGATGTAATTTTAAATTATGCCCTTAGCACATACGGAACAGAACCCGAATATCCGTGGGAGAGCAGTCCCGATAATGCGGTTCTGCGGAATATGATGTCGGGCAAATGGTACGCAATAATTATGTGTGTCAAAAGGCAGATTTTAGGGCTTGACGGCGATGGCTTTGTCGATGTGATGAATGTCAAGTGCGATCCGATTCTTGTCGGCTCGCTGAGAATGAAAAACGGATTTCTGCCAGCCTATCATATGAACAAGGACAAGTGGATAAGTATTCTGCTTGACGGCTCTGTGAGCAAGGAAGAAATCTTTCCGCTGATTGACGAAAGCTACAATCTTGTTATGCCAAAGGCTAAAAAACGCTCAAAAATCTGACATAATAATCAAGTCGGAAAATCGGTTTTACAATCGGTTTTCCGATTTTTTGTTGTTTGGGCATTAAATGTATGCAGAAAAGTTGTCTGAAATCTTGCAATGAACGCTTGCTTTTGCTATAATCGTAGTATGTATATGAAAATATGTGCCACGCAGAATGAACGGGGTATTAAATATGAAGTCAGATTTTAAGAAAATTTTTAGGAAAAGAATACTTCCGACCGTACTTGCGGTTCTTGCATTGTCGGTTTGTTCAATAACCGCCTTTGCGGTAGGAGAGGACGATCCGCAAACTCCCGATCCCCAGCCCGATCCCGTAGTGACGGAGTATGTTCCCGATGAAACCGAACCGCAATACACAGAGCCGATTTATACCGAGCCTGTTTACACCGAAGCGCCTACGACCGAGTATGTTGAGCCCGAAACGGAAGAACCCACAACTGAGTATGTTCAGCCCGAAACGGAAGCTCAGAAACAGGAAGAAACGCAGTATCAGAATCAGTATGTTGAAACTCAGGCGACCGATTCAACGGAATTTCAGGCTCCGACAATCGCAAAAACAGTCAGCGAAAAAAAGTATTCCACAAGCTACACGGCGGGAATCGTTTCGTGGATTTGCGTAGGTCTTGGAGTAGTTGTAATTGCGGTTGTAATGATCAGCACAAAAGTCGGTGCAAGAAAAAGAATAAGGTAACAGCATTAAATGTGTAAAAATATGGATAATCTTAACATCGGCGGTGTTCCGCTGAAATCCCACGCAGTTCTCGCACCCATGGCGGGGGTAAGCGACAGGGCTTACCGTGAGCTTTGCGTAAGATTCGGTGCGGCATACTGCGTAAGCGAAATGGTCAGCTCAAAGGCGCTTTCTTTCAACAGTAAAAAGAGCGAAGAACTGATGGAAATTTCAGACTTGGAGCGTCCTTGCGGAATTCAGATTTTCGGTGATGATCCGAAATGTATGGCTGATGCCGCAAAGCACGCACTTGAAAACAAACCTGATATTATTGATATCAATATGGGATGCCCCGCTCCAAAGATAAGCTCAAACGGCAGCGGAAGTGCATTGATGAAAAATCCTCGGCTTTGCGGAGAAATCGTCAAGGCTGTGACAGCCGTTACCGACATACCCGTAACCGTAAAAATCCGCAAGGGTTGGGATGATGACAGCGTAAATGCCGTTGAAGTTGCAAAAATCTGCGAATCGGCAGGGGCGGCGGCAATCACCGTTCACGGCAGAACAAGACAGCAATATTACAAGCCTCCCGTTGATTATGATATCATAAGGGCTGTAAGAGAATCCGTCAGCGTTCCCGTAATCGCAAACGGAGACATTGACAGTGCCGAAAGGGCAAAGGAGGTTATGGACATCACGGGCTGTGACCTTGTTATGATCGGTAGGGCAACGCTCGGAAATCCGTGGATTTTCTCGCAGATTAACGCATACCTTGAAAACCCGAATGTTAAAATTCACACTCCCAACCTTGAAGAAAGGCTCGGTGTAATGATTGAACATATCGGCAAAATGGTTGAATACAAGGGCGAGCATATGGCAATGCTTCAGGCAAGAAAACTTGTAGTCGGCTATTTCAAAGGCATGAAGGGTGCGGCAGCTTTGCGAAATGAGGCAGGAAAAATTAAAACGCTTGATGATTTGTACGAATTAAGGCAAAAAGCCCTTTCGTTGCAATGACATAAATTCAAACAGGATACACAGTATCCTAAAATAAAAATATAAGGGGAATATAACAATGAGTGAAAAAACAAATATCGCTACTCTTGATTACCTCAACGAGTACGATCCCGCAATCGGTAACGCAATGACAGACGAGCTTAAAAGACAGCGCAGAAACCTTGAGCTTATCGCAAGTGAAAACATCGTTTCTCCGGCAGTTATGGCTGCAATGGGCAGCTTGCTCACAAACAAATATGCCGAGGGTTATCCGGGAAAGAGATACTACGGCGGTTGTCAGTGCGTTGATGTAGTTGAAGAAATTGCCCGTCAGCGTGCGTGTGAGCTTTTCGGTGCCGAACACGCAAATGTTCAGCCTCACTCAGGCGCTCAGGCTAACACAGCGGTATATTTTGCAATGCTTAATCCCGGTGATACGGTAATGGGTATGAACCTTAACGAAGGCGGTCACCTTACACACGGTTCACCTGTTAATATTTCAGGTAAATACTTCAATTTTGTTCCATACGGTGTTGATCCCGAAACGCACAGAATTGATTATGATAAGGTTCTTGAAATTGCAAAGGAATGCAAGCCTAAGATGATTGTTGCAGGTGCGTCTGCATACCCAAGAATCATTGATTTTGCAAAGCTCCGTGAGATTGCCGACGCAGTAGGCGCATATCTTATGGTTGATATGGCTCACATCGCAGGTCTTGTTGCCGCAGGCGTTCATCCGAACCCTGTTCCGTATTGTGAGTTCGTTACAACAACAACACACAAAACTCTCCGTGGTCCTCGTGGCGGTCTTATCCTCTGCCGTGAAGAATTTGCAAAGCAGATTGACAAGGCTATCTTCCCCGGTACACAGGGCGGTCCTCTTATGCATGTTATTGCCGCAAAGGCTGTTTGCTTCGGCGAGGCATTAAAGCCTGAGTTCAAGGAGTACGGCAAAAAGATTGTTTCTAACTGTAAAGCTCTTGCAGACGGACTTCTCAAAAGAGGCAACAAGCTTGTTTCAGGCGGTACGGACAACCATGTTCTTCTTATGGATCTCCGTGATACAGATGTAACCGGCAAGGAGCTTGAGGCTCGTCTTGACGATTGCTACATCACAGTAAATAAGAACACAATTCCGGGCGAACCCCGTTCACCGTTCGTAACAAGCGGTGTAAGAATCGGTACTGCCGCTGTTACTACAAGAGGTCTTAACGAGGAAGATATGGACAAGATTGCCGAGTACATCACCCTCGTTCTTAACGACTATGAGAACAGCAAGGAAAAGGTTAGAGCAGGTGTTGAAGAAATCTGCAAAAAATATCCGCTTTATGAGTAATCGTGAGTAATAAATTACTCGGGTAGAAAGTAAAAATGAATAATTAAAAAGTCAGTCGGTTGGTATATTGCCAACCGACTGCTTTGCTGTTACAGTTTGTAATATTAAAAACATATTATGCCCGAGCGAAAGTTTTTTGAAATTGAAAGTTGAAAATGGAAAATTGAAAATTGCGGTCGGGCAGACAGTTTGCAAAATGCAAATCATTGTCGCCCGACTGCTTTTTATATATAGAAGTTGTGTTTAAATGTAGGGGAGAACCGTGTTCTCCCGTTCGTGTGCATACCAAATTAAAACATAACATTCATTACATCAAAGAATATGTAGGCAAACAAAAAGACCGAAAAATTGCTTTTTCGACCTTAAATTAATTTTGATTATTCTGTTTTACTGTCGGAGGCGGTGGGGATTTCACCGTGTTTTTCTTCAAAATCCGCAATTTCATTTTTAATCAGATGAAGAAGATACCAATTCATTGACCTGTCATCATACTTTGCGACATACTCAAATTTACGCAATAAATCTTCATCAATGCGTAGTGACAAATGGTTTTGGTTTTCCCGTCATAAAATTGCACCTCAAATGAACCTATTATGGGTTTATTATAAGTCCTTATTGTGCTATAATGTAAAAGTGAACCCATAATGGGTTCATAAAAAGAGGGAGTGCTTTGTTAATGAAAATTGCGGTTATCGGTTCAAGGACGCTTACAGTCAGAAATCTTGAAAAATATATTCCGAAAGATACAACAGAAATCATTTCGGGAGGTGCAAATGGAATTGACAGATGTGCAAAGGAATTTGCGGTAAAAAACATATCAGATACACGGAATTTCTTCCTGAATATAAAATACATGGAAGATATGCTCCGCTGAAACGCAATCTTGAAATCATTGACAATGCAGATTTTGTTTTGGCTTTCTGGGACGGAAAAAGCAGAGACACTAAATTTGTTATAGATAATTGCAGAAAAATAAATAAACCGATAAGAGTGTTGATTAGCAAAGGATGTTTATAACATAATGTTATTGCCACATATTACATACTGTTTTCGTCACTCAAAAGTTATGTGTACAAACAAAAATGCATCGGAGCCTTGTTCGGGCGACCGATGCAATTCATTTATCATATTATTTTTTCAAAAGTTATACCATAGGAAACCACATCGGAACTACGGTATTGAAAATAAGGACAGAGCAGATTCCGCAGGTTAAGCCTAAAATCATACCGGCAATAACATCCGTAAGGTAGTGAACACGCAGATAAATTCTTGAAAACGCAATCAACATTGCAAGCATAAGAATCGGCATAAAGGTTATGACTTTGCAACGCATAAGAGCAACCCCGACCATTGCAAACGATGCCGTCGTGTGACCTGACGGAAACGAGTAGAATCTCGGTCTGTCAATAAGCTGTTCGTCATCATCAAGGGTGTGGCAAGGTCGCACACGCTTTACTATATGCTTGATAATAATCTCTCCCATAAGGTGAGCCCACGCAAGTCCGAACACAAAGTTTGCACCTGTTGCCCTCCAGTTGGAGTTTATAAGAAACGGCAGGCAGACTGCCCACCATACAATACCTGCATTGCCTGCACGAGATGCAGTAATCATTATTTTGTTTAGTGCCGGCTTATGAATTCGGGATATGTTATCAAGTACCCTGTTGTCAATGTTTTGAATTCTGCCAAACATAAACACAACTCCTGTTCGTAATATTTATCCCGTCTGTCGCAAAATATGCTTGCAAAACAGGCTGATTGAGCATTCTATCATTACTCATACAGGTTCATTATAACACATTAAAATTCATTTGAACAGATATTTTGCAAAAATTTTACTTAATTTTCAGATTCACCAAATGTGCAATTGACGGGATATTTGCCCCCTGTCCGCTTGATGTCGGACTCATGAGCGCACCCGTTGCCATAAACAGGATGTTTTGAACAAGTCCGTTTTGAAAATCGTCCATAATTTTTGAACAAAGAACCGATGCGGCGCATCCGCAGCCCGAACCGCCTGCATGAACATCCTGATTGGAGCGTTCAAAAATCATCAGTCCGCAATCGTTGTGTTGTTTCCTTATATTGATTCCGTTACGCTCAAGCAAATCATAAAGTGATTTACTGCCGACTTCGCCCAAATCACCCGTAATAATCATATCGTAATCCTCGGGCGATGTTTTGGTATCCTCAAGATAACATTCAAGGGTCTGAGCTGCCGCCGGAGCCATTGCCGCCCCCATGTTATTGGCGTCGCTTACACCGAGGTCAACTATTCTGCCGACTGTCGCTCTTGCAACGCAGATTCCTTTTTTAAGGCTTTTCAGAATACAGCTTCCCGCACCCGTAACTGTCCATTGTGCGGTTGGAGTGCGAACTCCGCCGTATTCAAGCGGAAAACGGTACTGCCGTTCCGCCGATGCAAAGTGTGACGAGGTGACGCAGGCGGAAACTTTTGCCCCGCCGCTTTCAACGGCAGATGCCGCCATAATAAGACTTTGCGCCATTGTTGAACACGCTCCGTACTGCCCAAGATACGGGATTCCGAATTTCATAAGTCCAAAGCTTGATCCGATGCATTGGTTGAGCAAATCTCCTGCGAAAACGCAGTCAACCTCGTTTGCGTGTGTTTTTGAACGCTCCAGAGCTTTTTCAAGAGCTTCGCCCTGAAACATACTTTCCGCCTGTTCAAAGGTGTCACAGCCGTCATAGCTGTCGTAAATAATCTTGTCGAAATAGTTTTTAAGGGGGCCTTCGGCTTCCTTTTTTCCGACAACCGACCCCCAGCCGGCAATAACAGGCTGGCTTTCAAAAGCAATTGTATATGCACCTGTTCGTTTTATCATACAAAACTCCTTCCGCTTTTATTATCTGCGAAAGGGAGTTTTTTATTATTATCGGAAGTTGTTTTGCTTAATTATTCTTCGCCTGATTCAGGTTCTGTAGGCGTCGGTTCGGGATCGGGTTTCGGCTGTGGCTCGGTTTTTGATTCCGAACTTGACTGGCTTGATGAACTGTGGCTTGATGAACTGTGGCTCGATGAGCTTGATGATGAACTGTTGCTTGAATGACTTGATGAAGAACTGCTTGAATATGACGGTTCACTGTATGATGACTGTGAACTTGATGAGCTTGAACTGCTGTCGTCATTCTTCGGAACTGTTTCATCAGGGATTACAACATCATCACCGTATTTTGCACGGGGATCATTGTTGGCATCAATGAAAACATATCCGTTTTCGGTATCATAAGTTGATGAACCGAGTGACTCGGAATCAATCTCCTTGCCGTCCTTGTAATAAACTCTCCAAGCCTTTACCGTGTAGCTTGAACTACCCTGATTCGTGAGCTTGTTACGAGTCATAATAAGGTCGTATGAATCCGATTTCCAACCCCAGAAAGAAACATAAAGTGTGTTGTCAACAACCTTACACTCAAGGAACATCTGGTAATCTGTCGGATTAGAAAGTTTAAGGTCAAGGTTGCCGTAGTCGATTGTTGCGTCAAGACCTGTGGGAACATAGCTTGACGCCCACTTGTGACAATAACGCTCCTCAACCTTCATGTTGGCTCTGACAGCCGCATTGTAGATTGTTGAGCTTGACTGACAGATACCGCCGCCGATACCGATGTCGGACTTACCGTTTGAAATTACACCTGCCGGCTTGTAGCCGAGAGATTCAAGGTTTGAGTTGCCTGTGCATTTGTTGAATGACCAAGTTGCACCGGGTTCAATAACCGAACCGTTGCAGGCTTTGAGCGAAACACGCATATTTTCTGTTCCGTTTTCCGTATTGGTGGAAACGGTTTCGTATGTTGAAAGAAGAACGATGTTTTTCTTCAAATCGTCAATCGAGATTTTTGCATCTGTTTTTTCAACATCGGCAATAATTCTGTATTCGCTTGCACCGCTTGCAAACACACCCTTAAACTGATTTGCAAGGTCTGTTTCGTTTACTTTCTGTCCCTGTGACGCCTCTGTATATTCAAAACGCTTTTTGGCATAGGGGTGGAACTTTGAAACTCTTGCGTTCTCAGCCTCTTTGTAATTTTTCTTTGCAACCTTCTTTGCTGCTTCGTCAACACTTTCTGCGGTTACGGTAGCTGTTACCGTGTAACTCTTTTTGCTTGTTGAAGTTTCAACAGACGGATCGGTTGCTTCATTTTTGATTTCATTAAGTACAGACTCAATGTCATAAGTATATTTGAAATCCTTTTCGGTCACTTTACTGATGATTCCGTTTACATCAACCGAAATGTCAAGAGGCTTAATAAAGCTTTCTTCCTTTTCTTCAAGAGCTTTTTTTGCCTCGTCGTATGTTTTTCCCGAAATTGAAACACCCGAAACGGTTGTTCCGTCAGGAAACTTAAACTCACCGGCAATAGCCTCCTCAACGCTGTTGAACAGGTTCCCTCCGAAAATGCAGAAACCTGCCACACCGAGAGCTACTGCAACTGCGGCAACGGATGAAATGATGATTGCAAGCTTTTTCTTGCTTTTCTTTTCGCCTTTAGCCATACGACCGCCCGATGAATGTTTTCCTTTCTTGTTATCAGACTGTCTGTTGCCGTCGCAGTTGATGTCAACAAGATCTTCATCAACAACAAGAATATCGTCCATAAAATTCCTGTTCAAAAAAATTCACCTCATATATACCCAATAATTGCCCTTTGAAAACCTACTGCATTTGATTTTCAAAAAGGGAAACGCTTTTATTACTTTCTTTAATTACCCTATACTGAAATATATTACAGTACAGTCTTTATTTTACAATATAATTTAAAAAAATAAAGTGTGAAAACACAAAATTTAGAAATTATTTTTATAGAAATTTAAGCTCTTTTTACCAAAAGATTTTAGCAATATTTCCGACTCATGTTCCGAGTGTGAATTTTTACCGCCTTAAAAGCCCGGAACAGTTGCCCCGATTAAAAAACACAAACGAAAATTTAATTATTTTTATTTAAAATTCAGATGAAATGCAAAAATAATCTATTGAAAT
>ENA-OQKL01000466-OQKL01000466.1-human-gut-metagenome-genome-assembly--contig:-NODE-466-length-12944-cov-2.798081_pt1 | contig 12944 bp, 17 predicted proteins | sample MGYA00242779_ERZ504800 | MGnify/ENA primary metagenome ERZ504800 (study PRJEB26092, sample SAMD00036410) | human gut metagenome | host: Homo sapiens | study: EMG produced TPA metagenomics assembly of... | reverse complement strand
TCATGGTTTCCACGACCAGCTTCTTGAATTCCGGCGTGTATCGTTTGTTTGGTACTCCCTTTGGCATTAAAATCACCCCACCTGTTAAACATTATATCATACTGTCTAACAAATGGGGTGCTGTTCACAAACACAGAGCCGTGGACTGCGAAACGGTAAAATTATTCTATTTTAGAAAAGCGAGTTAGTCCCACATCTTGAGGTATTCGCCGGTGTTGCCTTCAAGGCGAGCCTGCTCGAGCGTGACTTCGATGCTCGGTGCGCCGAGGGTGATGCGTCTGTTCTTATCATTATAGCACCAACGCACGGCGTTCTGGATGATGCGGCGGACGTACGGATTGTAGAAGGAGCCGTTCGTCTCGTGGCCCGGCTGGAAATAGAAGATCTTGCCGTAGCCGCGGGTGAAGGTGCAGCCGCTGCGGAAGACTTCGCCGATGTGGCTTTTGCATAAAACCCGGCTTTGCGGGCAGGCTAAAGAAGTCGCCAAAGTGCGGCACGAACTTAGAAATTCAAAAGGAAAGGATCTGGACCGATATGAACAAGCTGAAATGTAGCGTGACGACCTGCCGACACAACGCAAACAACCTGTGCGAGCTGCGCAAAATTCAGGTGGACGGCCCCGCCGCGCTGGAAAGCCGCGAGACCTGCTGCGGCTCTTATGCAGAGCGCACGTCTTCCTCCGAAAACTCCTGTGGATGCTCGTCTTCACCGAGCGCCACAGCTGATGTGCATTGCAGCGCCGAGCACTGCACGTATAACGATAACCGCAAGTGCAGCGCGGACTGCGTCTGTGTGGGTTGCTGTTGCGCAGACCCGGAGGTCGTCAGCGAGACGGAATGCTGCACGTTTGAGCGCAGAGCGTAACCGTTTCTAAATCTTCACATGTTTCCCTTAGGGCGGTGCGGCTTTGGCTGTGCCGCCCTTTTCTGTTGCGTTTTTACCATGTTTTTCGATATACTGTTTTTATAAACCGACAGAGAGGGGGAGCACGGTGATCGACACGGAACGGTTTTTTACAGGCGCGAAAAGAGGCGCTGGGGCGCGTTGGCGGCGCAGGCGGTATCGGTACGCTTTCGGAAAAAGCTTTGCACGCGGCGCTGAAAAGCTACTACGAACCCGATTTTGAGAGCCGCGAAGTGAAGGTGGGCGGCTTTGTGGCGGATATTGTCGGCGAAAACGGAATCATCGAAATTCAAACGCGCGGGTTTGACCGGCTGAGCCGCAAACTCGACGTGTTTTTGGAAGCGGCGCGCGTAACGGTGGTATACCCTGTGGTGCCAAAGCGCGGGCTGTGCTGGGTGGACCCCGAAACAGGCGAGATCTTCGAAAAGCGAAAATCACCGAAAAAAGGCGCAGCGTATGATGTTTTTCCGGAGCTGTATAAGATCAAAAATCAGCTTATGCACCCGAATTTCCGGCTGTGCATCCCGCTTTTGGAGGTGACGGACTACAAGTATCTCGACGGTTACGGTAAGCAAAAAGAAGCTGCGCGCGACGCGCGGGGAGCGTATCCCGGAAGCACTGCTCGGCGAAGTGATCTGCGAGAGCCGTTGGGATTATTTGAATTTGCTGCCCGAAGACCTGCCGGAGCCGTTTACGACGAAAACGCTTGCAAAAGCGATGCGACGCGCGCAGACGCAAGCGCAGTGTGCAGCGAATGTGCTGTATTCCATGGGTGTTTTGGAGCGTGTGGGTAAGGAGAAAAACGCATATTTGTACGTGAAAAAACAGGAAGAATAAAAGCATATCGCTTGCGGCTTTTGAAGCTCGGAGCGATACGCTTTTTGGTGGGGGTTGTTTTTCTGAAGGCGGCGTTTTTGCCGCCTTGGGCGTTGTCCTAAGAACCCGCAAGTTTTCTCGAAGAAAACTTGACGAAAGACTCTTAGCCATGGTTACCGGAAGCTTAGGCGTTTAATTTACGGAAGTTCATTTTCAGCGTTCTTGTACTGCGCAGGTGAGGAACGTTGGCGTCGGGGCGATGCATGTATACGCTTTGTATCAGGCCGAAGCCGAGGTACAGACATACGGCACTGCTGCCGCCGGCAGAGAAGAACGGCAATGTGACGCCCATGACGGGCAGAAGCGCCAGGCACATGCCGATATTTGAGACGGACTGTAAAGCGATGAGCCCGAAAAAGCCGAAGCACATGCAGCGCCCGAGGTCGTCCCTCGCCTTTGACGCGATATACAGCACGCGCAGGAGATACACTAACAATAATACGATGATGGCGGTGCAGCCGATGAAGCCGAGCTCCTCACCGGCAACGGAGAAGATAAAATCACTGTGCTGGAACGTGACGAGGTTTGTTTCGACACGCGGACCGTTAAACAGCCCTTTGCCGGTCAGCTGGCCGCTGCCGATGGAGATACGTCCCTGCACCTGCTGGTAGCCTTCATTGAGCTGAATAGATGGGTCGTCCAGATTATAGACAGATGTGAAGCGCTTGATCTGGTATTCGCTGAGAACAAATTTCCACAGCACGGGCACGGACACGGCGACAAGCGCGCCGAGCAAAATGAAATAGCGCAGCTGCACACCGCCGCCGAGGCTCATGCACAGGAACATGAAGAAAAAAACGATCGCGGCGCCGTCATCACCCTGAACATGGCAGAGCAGAACGGGCACCGCCGCGTGGAGCGCGAGCAGAACGACGTGCAGAGGGTGATTGATTTTATTTTGCACGCGCAAAACGGAGATGTGCTTTGCATACGTCAGCATAAAGCAGATTTTCACAAGCTCGCTCGTCTGGAACGTGCGGCCCGCAAGGCTGATCCACGCGCGCGCGTTGACGCCCTCGCTGCCCTGCACGCTGATGCCGAAAAACATGGTGTAGAGCATGATAAAAACGGAAAAACCCGCGATGAGATACCAGAACGACGCAATGCTTTCGTAATCGATGAAGGAGAGTACAAGCGCCGCGAGAAGGCCCGCAACGGTCACGACGAGCTGCGTTTTGAAATAATCCGTGTTCATCGCGCGGGAAACGCTTTTCAGAAGAATAAGGCTGAACGTGGATATTGTGAGCATCAAAAGCCAAAGAAGCTTGTCCGTACGGCGGAAAAAGGACGAAACAGCAAGGAAAATGCGGCTGTCTTTCGTAAGATCACCTGACTTTCAAAAAAATCAGAAGAAGCCAAAGTAAACAAAGCGTAAAAGTCTTTGTAAGATGTTAGGAATAAAAAGCAAAATTTCAACAAAATTTCTATTTTAGTATATCACACAGAAAAGGAAGGGGCAATATCCAGATTTTTTCCGTTAAAAAAGCGCGTTCCTCTTTACGGAAACGCCTTTTTGCGCTATAATCTATAAGGCATAACGATGTCCGCATGCTGCGGCGTGCGGCAAAACGGAAAAGAACGGAAATGAAAGGTTGGTTGCAATGCTTACCGATATTGAAATTGCGCAACAGACAAAATTAAGACCGATTGCGGAGATCGCGGAAGAACTGCATGTATGTCCCGAAGAGCTGGAGCCCTACGGACGCTTTAAAGCAAAGCTGAATGATGACCTGTTCAAAAGACTTGAAAACGAGCCGGACGGCAAGTTGATCCTTGTTACGGCCATCAACCCGACGCCGGCGGGCGAGGGCAAGACCACCACAACGGCTGGCCTCGGTCAGGCTATGGCGAAGATCGGCAAAAAGGCCGTCATCGCGCTGCGTGAACCGTCTCTGGGTCCGGTGTTCGGCATTAAGGGCGGCGCTGCGGGCGGCGGCTACGCACAGGTGTTGCCGATGGAGGACATCAACCTGCACTTCACGGGTGATATGCACGCCATCACTTCGGCAAATAACCTGCTGTGCGCCATGCTCGATAACCACATGCAGCAGGGCAACGTGCTGGGCATCGACCAGCGCCGTGTGCTCATCAAGCGCTGCGTCGATATGAACGACCGCGCGCTGCGCAGCATTGTCATCGGCCTTGGCAGTAAGGTGAACGGCATCCCGCGCGAGGACGGCTTTATCATCACCGTCGCAAGCGAGGTCATGGCGATTTTGTGTCTTGCAAAGGATTTGAAAGACCTGAAAGAGCGCCTCGGCAAAATCCTCATTGCATATACGTATGACGGAAAGCCGGTCTATGCGAAGGACATCAAGGCGGATGGCGCTATGACGGCTTTGCTCAAAGATGCCATCAACCCGAACCTTGTGCAGACGATTGAAGGCACACCGGCCATCATGCACGGCGGTCCGTTTGCAAACATTGCTCACGGCTGCAACTCCGTGCGCGCAACGCGCTTGGCGCTGAAGCTCGGCGATTACTGCATTACGGAAGCAGGCTTCGGCTCCGACCTCGGTGCGGAGAAGTTCCTCGACATCAAGTGCCGTTTGGCGGGTCTCAAGCCGAACTGCATCGTCGTTGTCGCGACGGTTCGTGCGCTGAAATACAATGGCGGCGTGCCGAAGGCAGAGCTTGCAAAGGAGAATGTTCCGGCGCTCGAAAAGGGCATTGAGAACCTGCGCGCACACGTGGAGAACATGCATAAATATAACGTGCCGGTCGTCGTCGCCATCAACCGCTTCGGCACCGATACGGACGCGGAGCTGAAAGTCATCGACGATTGCTGCAAGTCCCTCGGTGTAGAGTATGCACTCTCCGAAGTGTTCGCAAAGGGCGGCGAAGGCGGCGTGGAGCTTGCAAAGACCGTCTGCAAAGTCATCGACGAGAATCCTGAAAGCCACTTTGCGCCGATCTATGATCTTGATCTCACAGTGGAGGAGAAGATCCGCACGATCGCGCAGAAAATCTACGGCGCGGATGATGTGACGTTCACGAATCAGGCGATGAAGTCCCTGAAGGACATCAAGGCGCTCGGCGGCGACGCGCTGCCGGTGTGCATCGCAAAGACGCAGTATTCGCTTTCTGACGACCCGACGCTGCTCGGCCGTCCGACCGGCTTCAACATTACAATCCGTGACTTGCGCCTCTCGAACGGTGCGGGCTTCGTGGTTGCGTATGCGGGCGATGTCATGACGATGCCCGGTCTGCCGAAGGTGCCGTCTGCCGAAAAGATCGACGTCGACGGTAACGGCGTGATCCACGGCCTGTTCTGATGCAACGGTTTGTTTCTCACTCGGTGCAGGACACCGAAAAAATCGCGGCGAAGCTGGCGGAAAAGCTCAAGGGCGGCGAGGTCATCGCGTTCACGGGACCGATGGGCATGGGCAAGACGGCGTTTACGCGCGGACTTGTACTGGCGCTTGGCGGCGGGGACGTGGTCTCCAGTCCGACGTTTGCGCTTGTGAACGAATACGATGCGCGGCTGACGGTGCAGCACTTTGACATGTACCGCGTTTCCGGTTGGGACGATCTCTACTCCACGGGCTTTTTCGATTACCTCGATACGGACAACGTGCTCGTCATTGAGTGGAGCGAAAACATCGACGGCGCTTTGCCGGAAAACACGATTTATGTCCACATGGAAAAGGGCGAGACGGAGACGGAGCGCATCGTTACCATTGAGGGCATAGACCTGTGATAAGTTTCTGATAGAAAGGACGGCTTTTGCGCGGCAAAAAATCGCGCGAAAGCGACAAATATGCTGATTTTAGCACTCGATTCCTCTGCGGCGCCGGCCTCGGCCGCGCTTTTGGAGGACGGAAAAATACTCTCTGAATTTTATATCAACACAAAGCAGACGCACAGCCAGACGCTGATGCCGATGGTGGAATCTGTTTTGAAGCTCACGAATAAAACGCTTGACGATGTGACCTGCATGGCGGTCTCCGCCGGGCCGGGTTCGTTCACGGGGGTGCGCATCGGCGTCTCCTGCGTGAAGGGACTTTCCATGACGCGGAACATCTCGTGCGCGGGCGTTTCCACGCTGCGCGCTATGGCGGAGAACGCACGGCAGCTGACGGGTATCGTCTGTGCTGTGATGGACGCACGCTGCGGGCAGGTGTATAATGCGCTGTTCCGTGCGGAGGACGGTAAGCTCACACGTCTTTGTGATGACCGCGCACTGCCCATTGCGGAGCTTTTGGAAGAATGCAAAACGTTTACGGAGAAGATTTATCTTGTCGGCGATGGCGCGGAGCTTTGCTATAAGACGTTTGCGGCTATCCGTGCAGAGCTTTTGCTGCCGCAGCTTCGTTTTCAGCGTGCCTCCGGCGTTGCCATGGCGGCGCAGGAGATGGTTGAAAACGGACAGACGGTCACGCCGGACGCTTTGATGCCAATCTACCTGCGTCTGCCGCAGGCGGAGCGTGAACTGAAAGCCAAAAACGCACAGAAAAACAATAAGTAATCCATATACGAAGGAGAATAAAGCATGAAGATCGCAGTTGGTTCGGATCACGGCGGATTCGCTCTGAAAGAAGCCGTCAAGAAGCATTTGGAAGCGAAGGGCATCGAAGTCGAAGATTTCGGCTGCTATTCCACGGAGAGCGTGGACTATGCGGTGTACGGCGCAAAGGTCGCGCACTGCGTGGCAGACGGCAAGGCTGATTACGGCGTACTTGTTTGCTCCACGGGTATCGGTATTTCCATGGCCGCAAACAAGGTGAAGGGCATCCGCGCGGCACTGTGCAGCGATGCCCACGCAGCGGAAATGACCCGCCGCCACAACAATGCAAACATTCTGTGTCTCGGCGGCCTTGTCACCGAGGAGAAGACCGCGCTGGAGATCGTGGACACGTTCTCAAGTTTGACTTTGAGGCGGCCGCACCAGCGCCGTATCGACCAGATCGCAGATATTGAAAACGGACGCCTGTAAGGCAGAAATCGGAGAAATCAATATGGAAAACAACGAACAGAGTTTTTATCATGAACCACCCGCTCATTCAGCACAAGCTCTCTTTCCTGCGCGATAAGAACACCGGCACAAAGGAATTTCGCGAGCTTGTCAGCGAGATTGCAACGCTGATGTGCTACGAAGCTACCCGTGACCTGCCGCTGATGGACGTGCAGACGGAGACCCCGATGTGCACCGCAACGACGAAGGTCATCGCCGGCAGAAAGCTGGCATTCGTGCCGATTCTGCGCGCCGGTCTCGGCATGGTAGACGGCATGCTGCAGCTCGTTCCGAGCGCAAAGGTCGGCCATATCGGTCTTTACCGTGACCACGATACCTTGCAGCCGGTCGAATACTACAACAAGCTGCCGTCCGACATTGAAGAGCGTGATGTCATCGTGCTCGACCCGATGCTCGCGACCGGCGGTTCCGCAATGGACGCGATCACCATTGTAAAGCGCAGCCGCCCGCGCAGTATCAAGTTCCTGTGCATCATTGCAGCGCCGGAGGGCCTTAAGGCACTGAGCGAAGCGCACCCGGACGTTCATATTTACTGTGCAGCCGTTGATGAGAAGCTCAACGAACACGGTTACATTCTGCCGGGCCTCGGCGACGCAGGCGACCGTATCTTCGGCACGATGTAAGCTTTCGGAAAAGTTAATTTTATAAGCAAACGCTCATGGCGTGAAAATGAAGAAGGAGCCGTACCCGAAAGCGGGCGCGGCTCCTTCGATTTTTATGTTTTGCGTTTTGCGGGGGGATTACAGCAGACGCGTGTCGTTGATGATAAGCTCGAACGTGAGCCCCAAAAGATCGGCGGCTTTTCTGCACAGCACCATACGGTCGAGGAAAATCTCGAAATACTCCATGACGGGGCAGATGTCCGTATCAATCGTGATGTTGAAAAGGCAAAGCTTCTGCTCTTTGTCAATTTTCAGCGAGGCGTTCACGACGGCGTAATTCACGCGGTCGTGAATATCCGTTGCGATAATCGCGTTTTTGCGCACGCGGGAACGACGCACGTCGCTTTTATCGGAGAGGATCAGCGCGGCAGAGACGGCGTTTACCGGGAAAGCGGTTTTCTCATCGTGGTGACCGATAGCCGAGCAGATGATAGCGATTTCTTCCGGCGGCATGTTCATGCGCGTTAAAAGCGTGAACGCCATAATGGCGCCGCTGTGCGCGTGGTCGACGCGGTTTACCGTGTTGCCGATATCGTGCAGATAACCGGCGATGGCGGCAAGCTCGCAGGTGCGCGTATCGTAATCAAGCGCTTCCAGAATGTTCCGCGCGTAGTTGCTGCACCGCTTGGCGTGCGGGCGGCCGTGCTCTGTGAAGCCCAGTGCGCCAAGGCAGCTGTTGCCCGCCTCCACGTAGACCTTCACTTCGGGATTTTTAAAAATGTCCTCCGGCATGATATGTGCATATTCCATAACGGTGCGCTCCTGAATTCAAAATCAGTCCGCTGTAAACATGCGGTACATGGCCTCAAGGCAGATTTGTGCGTGCAGCTTGAACTGCTCCACGTTGATGCACTCGTTTGCCTGGTGTGCGTTCGATTCTTCTTCATCGAACGATGCGCCGAACGCAACGCCTGCGCCGCCCATCTGGCGGGCATACGTGCCGCCGCCCATGGAGAAGACGTCGCACTTTTTGCCGGTGACGTCCTCATAAGCGCCGGAAAGCAGGCTGACGAGCGGGCCGTCCTTCGGCAGGTACAGCGGCGGCTCATCGGAAATGAGCGTGTAGGTGAGGCCTGTGCCCTCCACGGACTTTGCAAGGATCTTGTCAATCTCTGCGCCGGACTTTGTTGCCGGGTAGCGAATGTCGATATCGAAGCGGCCCTCGCCGTTTTCGATGTTCACAAGGCCGAGGTTGAAGGTCAGCGCACCGCTCGGCTCATCGGACATCTTAACGCCGATGTTGGAGCCGTCATATGCAAGGCCGACTTTCTCATCCATGAACGTGAGGAATTCACCGCAGTCTGCGCCGAAAACGTTCACGAGCAGGCGTGCAAGGTGTGCGGCGGCGTTGATGCCGATCTCCGGGGTAGAAGCGTGCGCGGCCTTGCCGGTTGCGACGATGTGCGCGCCGTTTTCGGTGCGTGTGATGTCGAACTTCACTTCCGCAGCGTTTGCAGCTTCGACAAGCTTTGCAAATTCGTCGTCATCACAGAGCACGTCGGCTTCTGCCTTGTACGGCACGGCGTTGACAACAGTACCGGCCTTGAAGGAAACGATCTTCTTGCCGACCTTGCCGGTTACGGCAAAGCGGAACAGACCTTTTTCGCAGTGGCATACGCCGTAGCAGGCGTCCGGGGTGAAGCCCATGGTGGGCATCTGCTCTTTGGAGAAGTAGTGACCCATATCCTGCATGCCGATCTCCTCTGCGGAGCCGAGCACGACGCGCAGCTTGCGTTTGCCGACGACGCCTGCTTCCTTCAGCGCGCGCAGGCAGTGCAGCGCAACAATTGCCGGACCTTTGTTATCGGAAACGCCGCGGCCGAATGCCTTGCCGTCGCGTATGACCATGGTGTACGGGTCGCTGTCCCAGCCTTCGCCGGCCGGCACGACGTCAAGGTGCGCCATAACAACGGCGTTTTCTTCGCCCTCGCCGAGCTCTGCGTGCATTGCATAATAGTCGCTGTTCTTCGTCTTAATGCCGTATCGTTCCGCAATTTCTATCGCCTTATCCACAGCGGTTGCTGCGTCCTTGCCGAACGGATACGGGCCGTCCTGTGGCTGTGCGACTGAGGGAATGGCGATGATATCGCCGAGGTCTTTCATTATATCGTCCCAGTAATCGAGAATTTTTTCACCGAACATGATACATTTCATCCTTTCCAAATGAATATACCTCTATCATAATCCATATTTGTGTTAAAATCAATCAAAACTCTGTAATTTTCCGTAGAGAAATAAAATGAAAGGGGCGGATGGGATGCTGAACGGCATCTGGATGGCGATGATCGTGCTGGCGTTTATCGGTGCGGTGTGCACGGGGAGATGGACGGCGCTTTCCGCTGCTGCGGCGGATGGCGCAAGGCAGGCGGTGGAGACGGTGCTTTTGCTGCTCGGCGCGATGTGCCTTTGGACGGGCATCATGCGTATTGCGGAGGAGCGGGGCTTACAACGGGCTTTCCAAAATTCTGTCGCCGGTCATCAAGAGATTGTTCCGAATTCGGAAAAATGAAACCGTGCGCGAAAAAAATATCGATGAATATTGCCGCAAACATGCTCGGCATGGGCAACGCCGCCACACCGTTTGGATTGAGCGCCATGGACGAAATGCAGAAATTACAGACGGGCGACACGCCGACGCAAGAGATGATCTTATTCGTCGTGATGAATACGGCGTCGTTTCAGCTGATCCCCTCGGCGGCAGTCACCTTAAGGGCTTCCTACGGCAGCGCAGACCCGTATGATGTTCTGCCGCATATTTGGCTTGTTTCATTCGGCGGTCTGCTCGTCTGCGTGCTGATGTGCCGCGTGTTTCAAAAATTGTGGCGGGCATAGGCGCGGCGGCCGTCTGCGGCGTGATCGCGCTCACGGTCATGTGCGGATACGTAAAAGGACTGCCGGTATTTGAGCTGTTCACAAAAGGCGCGGCGGAGGGTATGCATACGGCGATAAAATTATTGCCGACACTGCTCGGACTTATTGTCGGCATTTCCATGCTGCGCGCGTCCGGCTTTTTAGAGCTGTTTTCCGCGCTGCTGCGGCCCGTGACAGAAGTGCTGAACATCCCCACGGAGCTTATGCCGCTCATCTTACTGCGCCCGCTTTCGGGCAGCGGCTCGGTGTCGTATGTTACGGAGCTTTACGGCGCATACGGTGCGGACAGTGTAATATCCCGATTGGCGGCAATTTTATCGTCTTCGACGGAAACGACGTTTTACGCGGCCGCGGTGTATTTTTCGGGTCGGGGGTATAAAACGCTGCGCTACACGATTCCGGCGGCGCTTTGCGGCGACCTTGCCGCCGTGCTGCTCACGCTGCTTTCGGTGCGGCTTTTCGGGTAAAACTTTTTCTGTACGTTTTTGTGTTTTTGTGATATACTGCTCTCAAAGAAAATTGTTTTCGGAGGGGAAAGGTATGCTGCTGGCACTGGACGTCGGAAATACCAACATCACACTGGGCGTTTATGAGGGGGAAAAGCTGCTGTTCGTCACGCGCATGGCGACGAATCCGCCGCGCATGGAGGACGAATACGCTTCTGCAATGCTCAGCATTTTACATTTATACAATATCCACACGTCGCAGGTGAACGGCGCGGTTTTAAGCTCCGTTGTGCCGCGGCTGACCGATGACCTCGCCCGCGCGGTGCGCCGTGTTTGGAAGGTGGAACCGTTCATCGTCAGCGCGCAGTCTGTGCCGGAGCTGAAAGTGAAGCGCGATGTGCCGAACACACTCGGCGCCGACCTCGTTGTCGGTGCTGTGGCGGCAAAAGCCATGTACCACGGCCCGTGTATCGTCATCGATATGGGTACGGCAACGACGCTGACAGGTTTAAACGCCGACGGCGAAGTGTGCGGCGTAGTAATCATTCCGGGCGTCGGCACATCGCTTGACGCATTGACGAGCCGCGCAGCGCAGCTTTCTTCCGTCAGTCTGACCGCGCCGCCGCAGGTGCTTGGCCGCAACACGATGGAGTGTATCCAGTCCGGCATGGTGTTCGGCACGGCGTGTATGCTGGACGGCCTGTGCGACCGCATTGAAGATGAGCTCGGCGCACCGTGCGAGGTGGTCGCAACGGGCGGCCTCGCAGGTCTTATCGTACCGCATTGCAGCCGCAAGATCACTTTCAGCGATACGCTTCTGCTGGACGGCCTGAAAATTATCTGGGATGCGCACGGGGAAAAGTAAAATAAACGAATAAGGCAGTGCCGAATATTCAGGGCACTGCCTTAACGTTTTCTTCGGTTGTCAGTCTTGTCTTGCCAATAGAAACGCTATATGGTATACTATAAAATACGATTTTTCTGCAAGGTAGACTACATTTTCATGAAAGAAAGAAAAGATCCCGTGGGTCTTATATACGTGGGCTGACGGTGGTCGTGATGATCGTGTTCGGGCTCGTCAATACCGAATTTGCGGGCATGTTTTCCGTCATCGCAAATCTTTCCCTCGGGTTTGTGGCGCTCGCCGTGCTGATGACCGGCGTGTTCCTCGTAACAGAGGGCGGCATCATCCATATGCTGCTGCGCGCGCAGGGCGAGCACGTCGGCTTTTGGACAACGGTGAAGATTGGGCTCATCGGCATTTATTATTCTTACATCACGCCGAGCTCCACGGGCGGGCAGCCTGCGCAGGTCGTCTACCTGCGGCGCGATAAGGTCTCGGTCGGCAACTCCACTGCGGTGCTGTTTGTAAAGTTTTTTGCGTATCAGCTTGCGTTTGTGCTGTGCACGGTGGCATCGCTGATTTATATGTACCCGAGTTTGAAGCGGGACGACCCGCAGCTCATTCCCATTGTGCTGCTCGGCATCGCCATCAACGGGCTGTGGATTATCGCGATACCGCTTTTGTTTAGCCCGAAGATCTTAAAAAACGCTGTGCGGCGGCGTGACAAAGCTGCTCTTGAAATGTACGTTTCTCAAAAAGCGCGAGAATTACATAGAAAAAGTGCACGGCTTTGAGGCGGATTTCTCCTCCTACACAATGAAATTCAGAAGCAAAATGCGCTATGTGCTCCTTGCAATTTTGTGGTCGATCCCGCAGGTCATTTTGCAGATGAGTGTGCTGTACGTGGTGTTCCGTGCGTTTTCACTCGACCTGCCTTACGGCGAACTGCTTTGTATGCAGACGATGCTGCAGGCCTCCGTGTGCTTTATCCCGCTGCCCGGTGCGTCTGGCGCACAGGAGCTCGGCTTCTCCATGTTCTTTAAATCGTATTTTGCGTCCGGCGATATTTTGTACACCGCCGTGCTTGTCTGGCGATTCTTCACATATTACATCATCGTGCTGCTCGGCGCGCTCGTCGTCGTTATCGATCAGCTCGTGTTTGGTTGCCGCAGAAAGCAGGAAGCGGCGCTCTCTGCAGGAAAAGAATAATTCGACTCGCTTCGGCGCAGCTCGTAGGAGTTGCGCTGTTTTTATGTTCTTTTATGACATATTCTCATGCGCCGGAAAACATTGACATTCTTCTGCCGTGTGTCTATAATGGGCTCGGCAGCTGAAATTCGGAAAGGCCGCATTTCAGCCGTGAAAAA
>ENA-OQKL01000464-OQKL01000464.1-human-gut-metagenome-genome-assembly--contig:-NODE-464-length-12993-cov-3.470154_pt1 | contig 12993 bp, 15 predicted proteins | sample MGYA00242779_ERZ504800 | MGnify/ENA primary metagenome ERZ504800 (study PRJEB26092, sample SAMD00036410) | human gut metagenome | host: Homo sapiens | study: EMG produced TPA metagenomics assembly of... | reverse complement strand
TTGCTGATGATGATCACTTTGGAGATTGAAAGGCCGGTGGGCTTCGGCGGTTGTTGTGCCGGAAACTACATCCCAGTTTGGAGGCGGATTGTGGGATGTGGCTTCCGCTTGGGGCCTGTTTGGGAAACTTTGGGACGGAATTTTGCTTTATTGTGGGTCGCACTTTCCGCAACGTGCCTCAACCGGAAAGCGTGTCCCAGTATTTGCGCTCGAAATGGGATGGAGTTTCCGTCGTCCGCCTGCTAGCAAAAAGGCCTCCGGAGCTGCTGCTCTGGAAGCCTTTCGTTTACTTGCAAATGCGCACGTTAGTTGTTCTTGGTCAGACGCTCGACGTCGTGGGCGATCATGTATTCCTCGTCGGTGGGGATGACCATGACCGTGACGGCGGAACCGGCGGCGCTGATGACCTGCGGGCCGTTGCCCACGGCCTCGCGGTTCTTGTTGTTGTCGATGCGCACGCCCAGCCACTCAAAGCAGTCGCAGAAGGCCTTGCGGATCGACCAGTCGTTCTCGCCGATACCGGCGGTAAAGGTGATGGTGTCCACGCCCGCCATGGAAGCGATCATTGAGCCGGCCTGCTGCATGGCCTTGTAGGCAAACATATCAAAGGCGAGCAGGCAGCGCTCGTCGCCCTCGGAGGCACGTGTACGGATGTCACGGGCATCGTTGGAGATGCCCGAGATGGCAAGCAGACCGGACTGCTTGTTCATCATGTCGTCGACTTCCTGGTAACTGTAGCCGCCCTCGCGCTGAAGATAGCACACGGTGGCCGGGTCGATGGAACCGCAACGGGTACCCATCATCAGGCCGTCAAGCGGCGTGAGGCCCATCGTGGTGTCGCGGCACACGCCGTCCTCAATGGCGGCAAGCGAAGCACCGTTGCCCAGATGGCACGAAAGCAGGCGGTGGCAGCGCGAGCCCAGGATCTCCTTGGCCATCATCCACTCGTAGCGGTGGCTCGTACCGTGTGCGCCGTACTTGCGCACGTGGTACTTGTCGCACACGTCCTTAGGCAGCGCGTAGGTGTAGGCGACCTCGGGCATGGTCATGTGGAACGAGGTGTCGAAGACGGCCACGTTGGGCAGCTCCGGATACTTCTCGCGGCAATATTCGATTGCCGCGGCCTCGCCGTAGTTGTGCAGCGGAGCAAGCGGTGCCACCTCAAGAATCTTGGCCATAACCTCGTCGTCGACAACCGCGGAATCATCGAAGTGCCAGCCGCCCTGAACGATACGATGCCCAATGCCATCAATCGTAAAGTCGGTCTTCTCGAGCTCCTCGAGCACGCGAGCGATAGCAGAGCGATGATCGGGGAAAGGGACCTCCTCGGTCTGCTTAGCGCCACCGTTCTCGGAGTGGCCAAAGATGCCCATGTCCGATCCGATACGCTCGCAGTTGCCCTTGGCGAAAACCTTGCGGGTATCGGTATCCAAAAGCTGATATTTAAGGCTTGAGCTGCCGGCGTTGACAACAAGTACGTTCATGAGACTCCTTCGCAGTGCAATACGGTCGACGCAGGCCCCTTAAGGCGGCCGCATTTTAATAAGAAGTTATCATATCTTGATAAATAGATATCAGCATATCGCCCAACGAGCGCAAAAGAGGGGCCGAACGGCGCTCGGTCGTCCAGCCCCTCCCCTCTTGCAATTACTTGCCGTTGACGATGCGCTCGACGTCGGAAGCGATCATGAACTCCTCGTCCGTAGGGATGACGAAAATCTTGACCTTGGAATCCTTGGCGGACAGGCACCAAGCGCCGTCGCCACGCAGGGCATTACGGGCGTGATCCATCTCGACGCCCATAAAGGCCAGACGATCGGCCACGCCAGCGCGAACGGCCGGAGCGTGCTCGCCGATGCCGGCGGTAAAGCCAGGGTGTCCATGCCGCACATGGAGGTGGCCATCTCGGCGGCCTTAGCGGCAATCTTGTAGACGAACATATCGAAGGCGAGCTGAGCCTCGGGGTCACCAGCAGCGGCGAGCTCCTCAACGTTGCGGCAGTCGTTGGTCTTGCCACCGGTCACAGCCAAAAGGCCAGACTTCTTGTTCATCATCTCGTCGACCTCGTCGAAGGTGTAGCCACCCTCGCGCTGCAGGTAGCACACGGTAGCCGGGTCGATGGAGCCGCAGCGGGTGCCCATCATGACGCCGTCGAGCGGCGTCAAGCCCATGGTGGTGTCCATGCACTTGCCGTCCTCGATGGCGCACAGGGAAGCGCCGGAGCCGATATGGCACACGACGACCTTGCGGGCCTCGCCGTTGGTCATCTCGGCGACCTTCTTGGAGATGTAGCGATAGCTGGTGCCGTGGGCGCCGTACTTACGGATGTGCAGCTTGTCGCAAACATCCTTGGGAAGGGCGTAGGTCTTGGCGACCTCGGGCATGTTGAAGTGGAAAGCGGTGTCGTAGACCGTGACGTTGGGCAGATCGGGATACTGCTCCAGGCAGTACTCGATAACGTTGGCCTCGGGGTTGTTGTGCAGCGGCGCCAGCGGGGCGACCTCGCGAATCTTGGCGAGGACGTCCTCGTCGACGAGGGAGGAATCACCAAAGTACCAACCGCCCTGAACGATACGGTGGCCGATGCCCTCGATCTTGACGCCGTTGGCCTCAAGGTCCTTCAGGACGACCTCGATGGCGACCTTGTGGTCGGGGAACTCGATGTTCTCGGTCACCTTCTTGGAGCCATTGGCAGCATGGGTGAAGGTACCACCGGTAAAGCAGACGCGCTCGCAGGAGCCCTTTGCGGACACCTTATGGGACTTGGTGTCGATGACCTGATACTTAAGGGTCGAAGATCCCGCGTTGACGACCAGAACGTTCATGTGTCTCCCTACTAACAGGCGGTGTGGCGCCGCCAGGTTACATACGCTTCAATAATAAACCCAAACGCCCTCGCGCTCGGGTTTATTGCGTTGATATATAAGTTATCGGTGCCTAAATACTCATGGCCTTTGACTTGTAAGACGAAATAGCGCGGGGATATACACCAGGGAAGAAATCCCGAGCGCAACAAGCAATACGACTCGAATGCCCGCGATGCTGCTCAACGCAGCATTGAACAGATAGAAAAGGATGGCACCCACCGCCACCATCTGGCTTTGGACCGAAATCAGTGAACAGCGCATCGAAGAATCGACAGCATTTTGAAAAATTGAGTATTTAATTGGAGCAAATAACGAGTACGCGACCGTCTGCAGTACATAGAACACGGGCAGCAAATAGACCGGAGTAAAGGGAATCAAAAACAGAGCAGCCAGGGAAAGGCGCACGATGCCGCAAATACGCGCAAAACGGCCCTTGTCGACATGAGCAATCACACTGGGCACAATAAGCCCCATGGAGGCCGAGGCAAGAAGCTGGACCGCAATGATCACACCCGAAGCGACGGCATTCATTCCGCGACCCGCAAGCAACAGTGAGAAAAAGTCTTCCAGGGCGACAAAAGCAAATGCCTGAGAGCAGTCCATGATGAACGCTGAACGAAGAATGCCGTTACGCGCAATAGCGGCACCGATCATCTTCGGGCTAATTCCACGCTTAGGTGTCGCTGTAGTGTCCCCTCTTCGCATCTCAGGAATGCAGACAACGACAACCAACGTCAACACCATTGCGATGATATCTGCCAAAAGACCAATGAGATACGCGCCAGCGGACGAAATGAAACCGCCCACACAAGCGGAGAGGGCATAAGAGGCATAGAAAACAAATCGCTCAACGACATTAAGCCTTACGAGCTGGTCCAGAGAGACGCTGTCAATGTAAATCGCTTCCATGGACCCGCTCATACATGCAGCGGCAAAACCTTTGAGAGCAAACGCGCCGATTAAAAGCAGAGGAGAACGGACGAGAAGCAGGGCGGCGTAGTATCCAAGCATCCCCACGACGCCAACGAGACCACTTGTCTTTCGTCCAAACCTATCGGCAATATAGCCAGTGGGAACTTCAAGGATGAACTTGCTCACTTGATATGCAATCATCATGCTAGAAATCGCCACCATCGAGAATCCGACGAATTCAAGGTAAACCGTCAGAAAATACAAAATGGTGCTGAAGTTCGACAGAAAAACAAACGTCATATAAAGCAAAACCGTACGGTTTTTCATGCTCCGCCCTCCAAGAGTCAACAATCTAAATCGGAATCTTGGAAAAGCATGAGGGCAAAGCCGTCAGTCATGTGTTACAAGGCGTCAACATTCACTTGACGACACGAGGCCAAATGGCCTCACGAAGCAAGATGACGCAATAGGTGAAGAAATACCGTCTGGTGTCGATCGGTCCAGGCATTTTGTCGATAGCAAAAGTAGATGGGCAAGGCTACGTCATGCGAACCTTCAATAGAGTACTCGCTCACTTCCGACCCATCTGATGCGAGAGAAGAGCCAGAAAAACCCAATATCAATACCCCCGGCTTGAAGAAACTCAGTCTGAGCCCTGCTTCCGTATTCAACATCACGGAAGCGAAAATTGACGAGCTGGGCTTCGGGACATTGATTGATTGCATTGAGACAGGGTGACAAATTAATGGGAACAGCGAGTCTGCCGCCCAGTAACTCGCGAATGGTCATGGCGCCCACAGATTGATGACCCGCTGGGCATGAAAGAACCTTGAGCTCCTTTTCACCCAAGTATTTCGAAGAAAGGACACTGTCCCTTGGTTCCTCAAATGAGATGGCCGCATCCGAAATACCAAGCACAAGTGATTCAAAGCATGTAGCCGTTGGCTGATGCCACACATCAAGGTGAATCTGAGGATGCGAGCGTTCAAACGAGTCATACCAGTTTTCGGCAAAAAGGCGCCCCCGCCCATGAAGGCAGGGGGCGTAAAGACGAAAGTGGCCATCGGGCGAAACGCCGTCGCTCCCCGATTGAGCGTACTTTTTGAGATCGTCGACTTGTGCCAGGATCACGCGTGCACGACGCGCAAATTCTCTGCCCGCCGAAGACAAAACAGCCTCCCCCGCCGATCGGTCGAGCAAAACAATCTGATACTCAGATTCCAACTTTTTGATTGCCGACGAAACAGCCTGCGGACTCACATGAACGGCGCGAGCTGCTTTGCGCACGCCGCCATAGTTCGCTACCGCTTGAAGGTATTCGAGTTGAGAAAGCTGCATAGATTACTCCAAAGGCAGCCAAGTCGACGGGCTACGCGCCCTCAGATGAGGTTCTCGCCCAGGTTCTTGCCGCCGAGGACGTGCATGTGGAAGTGCATGACGGTCTGGCCGGCGTTGACGCCCTTGTTGGAGATGACGCGGAAACCGTCCTCCAAGCCCTTGACCTTGGCGACCTCCTGGATGGCGTGGGCCATGGCGCCCATGGTCTCGGCGGGCACGTTATCGGCGATGTCGCTGTAGTGCTTCTTGGGGATCACGAGCGTGTGGACCGGCGCCTGGGGATTGAGGTCGTCGAAGGCGATGACTTGGTCGTCCTCGTAAACGACGGTCGAGGGGATCTCGTGGTTGGCAATTTTGCAGAAGATGCAATCACACATGGTTGGTTCCTTTCTCGCAGACCAAGGTAATTATATTTGGTCGGGGTGGTTAGAACGAAAGGTTGTCGTCGGTGTTGGCGGCTTCGCCGTCGGCGAGCACGTCGTTGCCGTCGACGTCCTTCAGGAGCACCGAGACCTTCTGCTCGGCATCGGACAAGCGGGTACGCAGGCTCTTGAGGAGCTCGACGCCGCGGGTATAGCTCTCAAGCGACTCCTCGAGCTCCATATCGCCCGATTCCAAGCTGCGTATGATGAGCTCCAACTCCTGCGAAGCCTGCTTGTACGTAAGCTGCTCGACCGGGGTCTTCTCTGCCATATCTGTTTCCTTTCCTAAAGGTTTATCGCTATGAAACGCGGTCTACTCGACCGTATTGACCGTTGCTGCCACGTTGCCGTCTGCCATGCGCACGCGGATGGCGTCGCCGGGCTTAAAGGTCTTGGCGCTCGTAGCCACACCATCATCGCTGTATGCGATGGAATAGCCACGGGCAAGCACCTTGAGCGGCGACAGGGCATCGAGCGACGCAGCAGCTCGGCCCAGGTCGGACGCGGGCTTGCTGAGCATCGTACGCCCCTGATGCTCCAGACGGGAACTCGCAAGCGTGAGCGCATGGCGCTTGCCATCGAGTCCCGAGGTGCTTGTAGCCAGACGCTCGGGCAGGCGTTCAAAGCTGGATCGGAACGCCCCGACCGAGCGCGTTATGGCACCGGACAAACGATCGGCCGTCAAGGCAAGCTCTGACTCACGACGCTCGACCATAAATGTCGGATCGTTGAGACACGGGCGGCATGCGGCCGCATCGAGCGCGTCGCCCAAGCGAGCCGTATAGGTATCCCAGGAACGACGGCCACGCTGATCGAGCATCTCCAGATCGACCTGATCCGACCCAATCATCGATGCCATCGCGGCACCCAGACGCTGATGGCGCGCCTCGAGCACATCGGCCAACTCCGTCATGGCCGGCGCCACCGATTCGGCCGCCGCCGTGGGCGTGGAGGCGCGGCGGTCGCTCACCATGTCGCAAATCGAGGTATCGGGCTCATGGCCAATGCCGGTCACCACGGGCACAGGGCAAGCCGCCACCGCGCGGGCAAGCTCCTCGTCGTTAAAGGTCATGAGGTCCTCGAAGGAACCGCCACCACGCACGAGCAAAATACAGTCGGGCGCCGGCGTAATGGCAGCGGCGCGGCGCAAGCCTTCAATAAGCTCTGCCGGCGCACCCTCGCCCTGGACCTTTGCGCCCACGCAGACGAGCTCGACGAGCGGGTTGCGTCGGCGCAGCGTACGCTTGACGTCGTCGATTACCGCACCGGAAAGCGAGGTGACAACCGCCACGCGGGAGCAGAACACCGGAATGCGGCGTTTGCGCGCCTCGTCCATCAGGCCCTCGCGGCGTAGCTTTTCGGCCAGTTGCGCCACTTGTTGACGCAGCAGACCCTCCCCCGGCCAGCGAAAACGAGCGAGCGACAAAGCTCATACGACCCGTGGGCTTATAGAGGTTGAAGCTGCCCTTAAAGCTCACCTGCATGCCGTCACGCAAATCGAAGGTACGCTTGAGATAGGCGCCTTCCAGATGATGCAGTCGACGCGGCCGAGTCGTCTTTAATCTGGAAGTAGCAGTGGCCGCTTCGGGCGTTGGGACCACGGAAACCCCGTGACCTCGCCCAAAACGCTCAGTTGCGGAATGGCATCGAGCGCACCAGCGGCGATCTCCACCGCCTGGCTCACGCTGAGCTCCTTGCGCTCCTGATCGTCCGAGCCGTCAAATTCGGCGGAAACGGCATTGCCGGTTAGATTCCAGCCTGCCACGCAGCCTCCTTTCGTCATCGTGCACAAGGGCTTCGGCCCTGCGCAAATTCAAGTCCAACACATAGTACAGCGCCGCGGGGACACGAATCCCCGCGGCGCCTGCCTGTCCTATTTGTTATCGGTTGGAGTTTCTGTTGTAGCGAGCCATCAGGTAGAGCAGTTGAATGATCGAGGTGAGCGCCGCCGCCACGTAGGTGAGCGCGGCTGCCGTCAGCACCTTCTTGGCACCGTTAACCTGCTTGGAACTCATGCCCGATTGCTCGATATACGCCACGGCGCGGCGACTGGCATCAATCTCGACCGGCAGCGTAACCAGCTGGAACAGCACGCTAAACGAGAAGAAGACCAGCGCGAGGGTCGTGAGCCCCGCGATGTTCATGAACAGGCCCATGAGCAGCACGATGGTCCAAGTGTTCTGGGTAAAGTTGACGACGGGGACTAAAGCGGTACGTACCTTCATCATGGCATAACCACTTTGACGCTGGGCGGCATGGCCCGCCTCGTGGCAGGCGACGGCAACGCTTGCGACCGAACCGCCCGAACGGTTGGCATCCGACAGATACAGGTTGTTGTCCTGCGGGTTGTAATGGTCGGTGAGCTCGCCAGCGACACCCTTGATACCCACGGCGCTACAACCGTTGGCATCGAGCATGCGGCGAGCGACTGTGGCACCCGTATCGCCGTCCGAGCGAACCTTGGACCAGGTTTTGTACGTCGAGTTGATATAGTTCTGTGCGGCAAGGCCAAGCACCGTGCAGACAAGAACAACCAGCAGGTACAGCGGGTCGATGCCAAAGCCGTATCCATAGTAATAAGGCATGCGAATTCCTCCGAGTCGAGTTACACGTTGGAGGCATTTTACCCACTCAACCGGCTAGGCTTCCCTACAGGAGCTCGATTTTGCCGTCCTTCACCGTCAACCCCATATTGCCGGAAAGCAGATCGTCCAGGCGCGAGCCCACAAGCTCAAAGCGCCAACCTTCGCGCAGGCGGCTCTGCTCGGGATGCTCAATGTAGTCGGCCAGGTCATCGCGCGAGGCAATGACCGAGGTCGCAACACCTGAGCGCTCGGCAACCAGGCGGATAAGCGCATACATAAGGTCAGTCACGCTCTCCAGCTCCGGCGAAATCTGACGATGTCCGCGCACCAAGAGCGGCAGGCGATCGTGCGGACAGCTCGCACCGCGCTTGATGGCCATGAGTGCGCCGTCCACGTCGCGCTCCCCCGAGCTGGTCGGTACCGCGGATGCTGCGGAACTCCTCAACACGCACAGGATTGCGCTTAACGAGCGCAAGCAGCGTGTCGTCGGACATGACCCACTTGCGCGGGATGTTACGGCGCTCGGCGCGGTCCTCACGCCAGGCGGCGAGCTCGCGCGCGATGCCCAACTGGTGACGGCTGCACGAATTGATGCGTTTGACCTTGCGGAACGCCTCGTGTCGATCGGCGCGATAGTGCGACTCGTCAGCCAGCGGGCGCAGCTCGTCGAGCACCCAGTCCACACGGCCCAGCTCGCGCAGGCGGCTCATCATCTCGGTATAGGCGACGATCAGGTACTTGACGTCATCGATCGCATACTCAATCTGCTTATCGGTCAGCGGGCGGCGCGACCAGTCGGTCAGCGACTCGGTCTTGGGCAGCGATACGCCGCAGAACGTCTGAACAAGCGCGCCATACGAAATCTGCTGGCGCTCGCCCAAAAAGGCGGCGGCGACCTGCGTATCGAAAATCGGTCGTGGCAGCACGCCCACGGTATGGAGCATGACCTCCATATCCTGCGAGCACGCGTGGAAGACCTTGGTCACGCTCTCGTCGGCCATAAGCTCGGCCAGCGGCGATAGGTCGTCGATCACCAGAGGGTCGACCGCTACGCTCTCGGCAGGGGTGGCAATCTGAACCAAGCACAGGCGCGGGTGGAATGTGCGCTCGCGCAAAAACTCGGTATCGACGGCAATCGCGTCGAACTCACGGGCGCGCTGGCAAAAGTCGAGTAGAGCCTGATGTGTGGAAATGTACATATCAACCCATCGAATAAGGTTAGGCCCGAAAAACACGGGTAGGATATCGGCATTGCCTTACAACTATACTCGGTTAGTCACAGAACGGGAACGTAAGTATGCGCTGCCTTATCATCCACAACCCGGCATCGGGCCCCAGCTCAGATGAAATCTACGCATTCACGCACGCCCTCGCGCAGGGCGGCGACGAGGTCGTGATGCGTTTTATCGGCGATGGCATGGAGCCCGAGGATGCCGTGGCAGACGTGCGCGAGTTTGATCGCGTGGTCGTTTCGGGCGGCGACGGCACCGTCTCCAACGTGCTCGACCAGATGCGCGGGTGCGGTGTCCCCACGCTCGTCTTCCCCTCCGGCACAGCCTGCCTGTTCTTCAACAACATCGGCAATGCCCCCGAGGCAGCGGCGCTCGCCAAGGCCTGCCGTGCCGGTCGCACGGTCAAAGTCGACATGGGTGAGCTCTTTTGGCTCGACGAGAACGGCAACGAGAAGCGCCACGGCTTTATCATCATCGCCGGCTCGGGCTTCGACGCCGAGATCATGATGAAGGCCGCCCCCACCAAAAACGCATCGGCGAGATCGCCTACTTCCTCTCCGCGCTCGCCACGCCCAATCCCACGGTGGCGCACTTTACGATTGAGCATGACGGCATTGTCGAGGAGCTCGACGGCATCTGCTGCATGGCCGGCAACACCTCGGTCATCCAAAACGACATCAACCTGTTCCCCGACTGCCGTATGAACGATGGCATGGTCGACATTGCGGTCATCGAACCCGTGCGCACCGTGCAGCTGCTGCCTACCGTGATCACCGCCGCACTCGACCCCGCCGGCAAGGTACTCGGGCGCCCGCAGTTCAAGATCATCCAGACCAAGGAAGCCAAGATCACCTGCACCCCGTCGCTGGGCATGCAGTTCGATGGCGAGATTATCTCCAGCAATTCGGGCGTCTTTGGAGCCCGCGCGCTTCCACAATGCCTCGACCTCATCGTCGACGAATTCTCCCCGCTCGGAAAATAGGAGGACCCTATGAACGACAATCCCCTGCTCGGCTTTATCATCATCGTTTTGGCCATGCTCGTCGGCTATGCGATCAACATGATTCACCGCCGGAAGAAGTAATTCCACATTGGTATGATATTCATCCAATTATCGTCTCCCCTGCTGTTTATGCATTTGCCAAACAGCAGGGGATTTTCATTTCAGGCATTCCCAGCTACTTTATTCGGCTACAGTAATTACAGGGCGTCTTTATTAAAGTAAAGCTACAAACTGAGTACAATTAACCGCTCGTCGCATATTTCATTACGCTTATCGAGTAAGTTTCTTTCATAGATGAATATTGTTTCCAGTTCGTTACGCTAATGGGGTGTCTTTATTGGCTGAAGCCCTCTGGCGACAGAGGGCTTTCGCACGCTGGGAGGGAAAATGAGGAAAACTCACCCCGTCAACGCGCTCAAGAAGCTAGGCATAGGCCTCGCCTTTGGAGCTGCAACCATCATGTCCATGCCGACATCCGCGCTCGCCTGCACGCAGATATACATGGGCAAAAACTATACGGCCGACGGCAATACGTACTACGGCCGCGCCGAGGACTTTGGCAAGCGCTATCTTAAGCACTACGGCATCGAACCTGCCCACGAACCTGGCTTTAAGTACAGCTCGATTGAATCTGCTTTTGAATACACTTCGAACAAGCCTACCTATCGTTACAGCTATGTACGCGACCCCCCTCCAACTGGATGGGTCGCACCGACGCCTATTCCGAGGCCGGAATCAACGAGAAGGGCGTCTCCTGCTCTGCCACGCTAAGCACTTCCTATAACGAGGAGGCCGATGCAGCAGACCGCATCGATGAGAAAGTGGGTCTGGGCGAGTACAGTTACGGCAGCATCATCCTGGGCGAGAGCGCCACGGCCCGCGAGGGCGTCGAGCTTCTCGGCAGACTGATCGATGATCAAGGCGTCTGCACCAACGACCAGATCATCATCGCCGACAACAACGAGACCTGGCTGTTCGCCACACTTTCCGCCCATCAGTGGATCGCCATGAAGCTCGCTGACGACGTCGCGTCGCTCAACCCTAATATCGGGAGCCTCAACTACGATGTCGACCTTGATGACCCCGAGAACTGCCTACACTCCGAGGGCATCGAGTCCATGCCCGTGGAGAAGGGCTTCGCCAAATACTCCGCTGACGGCAAATTCGATGTCGCCCAAACGTATGGCGAAAGCCTCGCCGATTCCGGCGTAAACCAGTGGTCCCGCTATGTGCAAGGCCGCGATTATTTTGGTAGTCAGCTGACCGAAGGCACAGATTACGACATTATCACAGTAAAGAAGGATGGAAAACCTGACCAAAAGGGAGCCATGGTCAGCGAAATCCAGCCCCTGTTCTTCAGGCCTGGCAAGTCTGGCTGGAGCACCTTTGAGCTGATTCGTGCCTTTGGCAACCGCGGCGAGAACGTCCCTGGCCTCAACGCGAACACTGATGGTGTTTATTGCATCGGCAGCGAGCGCAACACCGAGATCAACCTCTTCCAGATTCGTCGCGGGTATGACCCCGAAGTCGCTACCATCCAGTGGGAAATGCTCTCCCGCGCCGCGTACTCCGTCGCCATCCCGTTGTACTCCGCTCTGATAACTGAGGTCAGCCCGTACTTCAGCGATCAGACCGTCTCCTTCGATCACTGCAACCAGACTGACGTCGTGTACAACGAGGAGCCCGAGAACTCAATCAACTACGTCCTCATGGACATCAGCTCGCTCTGCTTCGAGAACCCTGACACCCTTGGTGTCAGCGTCCGTGCCTACCTCGATGCGCTCCAGAACGAGCTTATCGAGCAGAACAAGGAAGTTGACGCCGCCATGCTGGCCGAGACGACCACCGAGGGCCGCACCGCCCTGGCCAACAAGGCCGGCAAGGCTGCTACCGAGAACACCTACAAGAAGTGCAAGGCACTGCTCCAGGAGATGCGCGCCTATCAGAAGGCCGAAAACTTCGACCAGCCCTTTACCCCAAGCGACCTGAACACCGAGACCAACGGCCTCAAGGTGTCCATCACCTACGCCAAGGATGCTCTTGCCACCGATCCGGTCACCCCGGATCAGCCCGGCACTCCTGAGCAGCCTGGCACTCCCGAGCAGCCCGCTAAGCCCGAGCAGCCCGCTAAGCCCGAGCAGCCGGCCGCCAAGCCTGAGAAGCCTGGCAAGTCCGACACCACGACCACGGTAACCACTAACAAGACGAACACCAAGGGCGGCCTGCCCACCACTGGCGATCGTTTTGATGGCCGCATGGTGGCCGCATTCGCCATCGCTGGCGTTGCCGTCATCTCCGCGGGCGGTTACTTCCTCTACCGTCGCAATAAGGAGTAACGTCCTAGCTGAGCGGGCGAGGCAGCAATGGCAGCCTCGCCCGCTCAGCCCGCTCTTTTGACCGGCGGGAAACCCGCGGTTGATTTCCGATCTCAGCCGAACACATTAGGCGGACAGGCCGTTCCCGCAGCTAGCCGAACGCCCCCGAGGCCCCATCCGGGCCCCGGGGGTCGCCGTTTTCCCAGTTGAAGGAACGGTGGAGATGTGTTTCGATGGGTCCGGTGGCCATGCTCCGCCCTCCGCCCGGCACCTCTTCCCAGACTCAGCCGGACGGTCGGTCAGTCTATTCCGTTTTGCC
>ENA-OQKL01000462-OQKL01000462.1-human-gut-metagenome-genome-assembly--contig:-NODE-462-length-13020-cov-5.083844_pt1 | contig 13020 bp, 8 predicted proteins | sample MGYA00242779_ERZ504800 | MGnify/ENA primary metagenome ERZ504800 (study PRJEB26092, sample SAMD00036410) | human gut metagenome | host: Homo sapiens | study: EMG produced TPA metagenomics assembly of... | reverse complement strand
CACAGCAGTGCCAGCAGAATCGATATGTCGATGCCGATGCGGCGCGCAAGGAACGTGACGAGCGGGCTGACCACGGCGAAGGCGATCAGCGGAATCGCCGTCAGCACGCCTTGCACGCCCTCGCCCCACGCAAGGTCGGTTCCCATTTGGGCGAGGACCGGCCCGACGGCGGCGATGGCGGGCCGCAGATTCAGCGATACGAGGAAGATCAAAGCCACCCACAATCCGGTGGAGGACCGGTCGTACGCCAGCATGTTTCGTTTTGAATTCATTCCGTTCCCATTCCCGCTTCCACTTCCGTTTACCGCCGTTCCAACGGGACGTGCCGCGCCTAGATTTTCCCTATCAATCTTCAAGCTCATTGAGCGCATCGAAGCAATCGTTGATGCCTTCGATACGCGCGTGCACCTCGTCTTCGGTATCGACGAGGCATTTTCCGACTTCGTCCATCATCAGGGCGATCAGGGCGAACGCCGCGGTGAAGCTCGTCAGCACGTGGGAGTTCAGCACCACTTTGAAGAAGGCGACGTTACGGCCGATGACGGCGTTGCGCGCCGAAATGTCGCCAATCACCACCACGGTCAGGCCGCGCTCAAGCATCACGTCGATGAGCCGCGAGAAGAAGGGAAGACGCCGGCCCACGCCGATGATGACGATTACGTCGCCTGCCGCATAATCAACCAGATCTTCGGCTATGGACTGGCCTGGATTCGGCAGAATATCAACGTTTCCGCGTAGCCGCATCAGCTGTTCGCGCATGTGCAGCGCCACGGGATAGCTGCTGCGGTACCCGACCACCGCCACATGCGGGGCCGTGGCCATGGCTTGGCATGCGGATGACAGTTGCGCGCGGTCGATGCCTTCAAACGTGCGTTTCAGGCTTTCCTCGTCACGGCGCAGATGGTCGGCGACCAAATCGTCGCACTGGGTGTGCCGTGAAAGCTCCGGAGAGCCAGGACGATGGACGCGACGCACGTCACGTCTGAATTCGCCCGCGTTCGCATAGCCGAGCTTGCGGTACAGGCGGCTGAGCGTCGGCTGCGAGATGCCGCTCAACTGCGACAATTCCACGGAATTGCAGACCAGCACGTCGGTCAGATGACCCAGAATGAACTGCGCGGCCTCACGTTCCGTCGCAGTCAGCGAATCGAAGGATTCCCGGATGCGCGCCACCAAGCCGAGGTCCGCGGCAGCATTGCCTTCCTCGTCCATGGCGTCCTTCGAAGCCCCCATATTGTCTGAAAGCATAATTCCAGAAGTCACGCTCATCGCCCTTCCCTGCAGTACATTCTCACGCGGCGCATCCGCTCTCCTGACGATGCTACCCCTTGCTTTCCGGGTTTCACCAGGTTTGGCCGCCGACAACTGTCACGACGAATGAAGAATTTCAGATGCCGTAAGCACTGAAATGCATCCATCACAGGCAGTGGCGGCGCCTCTTGGCAACGCGACCCACCATCAGGAGATGACCGACCATGGCAAAAACAGATTACCCCACACAATCAACATCGCATATCGGGCGGATTCGGCATAGAAGAAACGGTGCCAAACCAGCGAAATGGGCGACTAACGCGGCAACAAAATCCCCGACTGTTGCGAACACTGTTGAACGCGGCATCGCGCCCGGCCGAATGCGAGGCGAACGCGGTGCGCAAGATCGTACGGCTGGTGGCACGCACCGGCTGCCGCACGCATATTCTGCACGTGTCCAGCGGTCTGAGCGTGGACGTGCTGCGGCGGGCGAAGGCCGAAGGACTGCCGGTCAGCGCGGAGACCTGTCCGCATTACCTCACGTTGGATTGCGACCATATTCCCGACAACGCCACCGCGGTCAAATGCTGTCCGCCGATTCGTGATCTGCATGAGCAGGACGCGCTATGGGCGGGGCTTGCCGACGGCACGTTGGATGGTGTCGTCACCGATCATTCCCCGGCCAGCGCGGATATGAAAGCCGGCACGCTCGCCACCGCGTGGGGTGGCGTTTCCAGTCTGCAGGTCGGATTCCGCGCGGTGTTGACGGGTGCGATGCGGCGCGGCTTGAGTTTGGCCGACGTCGTGCGGTGGATGTCGTGCAACACCGCACGGCTTGTGGGACTTGACGATCGTGGCGATATAACGCCGGTATTGCGGGCCGATTTGGCGATTATTCGCCCGTACGAACGGTTTGTTGTGGATGCTACCGCTTTGGAAAGCCGCAATCCGATCTGCGCCTGCGATGGCATGACGCTTAACGGCGTCGTCACGCGCACGTTTGTAGCGGGGCGGGACGCGCTCTCCGGAGTGCGGGAGGGGAATCTTATCGTTCGTCCGTGAATCGGAATCCGTAAATCAACCATTCAACAAAAATCCCCAACCCGCCGACGGCCGGATGTCATTCGATGTCGGCAGATTGGGGACGGACGAGAATCAGGTCTCAGCCCAGGTAGGCGGCCGGGTTCTGGGCGAACTTGTCGGCGCAACCGGGGTTGCAGAAGTAGTAGGTGACGCCGCCGTATTCGCGGGTCGCGGCCGCGGTGGCCGGATCGACGCTCATGCCGCAGACCGGGTCCTTCGCAACGTTCGCCGCGGAATCGCCCATATTCGAAGCCATGCCGTGGCCGTCATGACCGCCGCAGCAGTGTCCGGCGCCCATCGCGCCCATGTTCTCGGCTTCCTTCTTGGCCTTGTGATCGCTGAACAGTCCCATGATCGTTCCTTTCCGACTGTGCTGGTTGCCATTATTTTTGCTCGGATCGGGCTTGCGTACCCGATACGTCTTGTTTTTCGCCGCCTCCGCGTCCGGATCGAACAGGCGCAGCCGGCTTGCGTTCGTCACCACGCACAACGACGAGAACGCCATCGCGGCGCCGGCGATCATCGGATTCAGCAGCGTTCCGGTGAACGGATACAGCACGCCGGCCGCGATCGCGATGCCGATGCTGTTGTAGCCGAGTGCGAAGCCGAGGTTCTGCGCGATGTTGCGCATGGCGGCATGCGTCAGGTCAAGCGCGTGCACGAGCCCCATGAGCGATCCGCCCATCAGTGTCACATCCGCGGATTGGACGGCCACGTCGGTGCCGGTGCCGATGGCGAATCCGACGTTGGCTCGGGCGAGGGCGGGCGCGTCGTTGATGCCGTCGCCGACCATCGCCACCGTATAGCCTTGCGATTGGAGTTTTGCGATTTCGTCGGCCTTGCGTTCCGGCCGCACGCCGGCGATCACATGACGTTCGTCGATACCGACCTGGCTTGCGATGGCGCGTGCGGTGGTCGGATTGTCTCCCGTGAGCATGACGGCTTCGACGCCACGTTTGCGGAGCAGTTCGATGGCTTGGCGCGAGTCGGCTTTCGGCACGTCGGCGACGGCGACGATGCCGGCGAGATGGCCGTCGATGGCCGCTAGGATCGGCGTTTTGCCTTGCTGCGACAGGCGTTCCATGTCGGCGATGATGGCGTCGAGGTTCGTATCGTGGATGGTCTCGGAGGCAATTTCGGAGGTATCGGACGTAACGTCGGGCATGTTGACGTCAAGGTCGTCGATCAGGTCGGTGTTGCCGACGGCGACGGTGTGCGGCAGACCGCGGAAGGTGACGCGCGCGGTGACGCCACGGCCGGCAATCGCCTGAAAATCGGTGGTTTGCGCGAGTTCCGCAACGTCCGCGACGTCGGCTTTTTCCGCAGCTGCGGCAACGATCGCAGCAGCGAGCGGATGCTCGGAATCACGTTCGGCGGCGGCGACAATCGTCAGCAAATCATCGGCCTGCCGACGCCACTTGCCGAACGGCAGCACGTCGGTGAAGGTGGGCTTGCCTGTGGTGATCGTGCCGGTTTTGTCCAGCACGACGGCGTTGACTTTACCGCATGTTTCCAACGCTTCGGCGGAACGGACCAGCACCCCCATGCGAGCCGCGCGGCCAGTCGAGACCGTCACCGACAACGGAGTCGCCAGTCCGAGCGCGCACGGGCAGGCGATCAGCAGCACCGATACCGCGGCGACCAGCGCGTGCGTGACACGCGGTTCGGGGCCGAACGCGAACCACAGCGCGCACGACCATACGGCGATGAGTACCACGGCCGGCACGAAAACGCCGGAGATACGGTCCGCCAATCGTTGCACGGGGGCTTTCGAGCTTTGTGCGGCGGCCACCATGCCGATGATCTGCGCGAGCACGGTGTCCTTGCCGACTTTCGTGGCGCGGTACCGCAGCGAGCCACCACCGTTGATGGTGGCACCCGTCACTTCGCTGCCCTCGGTTTTGGCGACCGGCATGGCTTCGCCGGTGATCATCGATTCGTCCACGGTGGAGCTGCCGGATATGACGATGCCGTCGACCGGCAGCTGCTCGCCGGGGCGGATGGCGATGATGTCGCCGACGCGCACGTCATCGATGGCGATGCTGGTTTCCTTGCCGTCTCGCACCACGCGGGCGGTTTTCGGTTGCAGACCCGCCAATGCGCGCATGGCTTCACCGGTGCCTTTGCGGGCGCGCGCTTCGAGCAGCTGGCCGACAAGCATAAGCGTGACGACCACACCGACCGCTTCGAAATACGGTTCGCGCGCGTTCTCGGGCAGGACGTTCGGTGCGAAGGTGACCACGCAGGAGTAGGCGAATGCGGCCAGCGCGCCGAGGCTGACGAGCGCGTTCATCTCCGGCGAACGGTGGGCGATCGCGGCGAAACCGCTGCGGAAAATCGGCAATGCCGCATAGCCGACGATTGGCAGCATCAGCAGGAACTGCAGCCAGTTCGGCATCGGATACAGCATGAGCATGGTGGAGCCGAATACCGGAATCGTGCAGACGGCCGCCACGATAAGACGGGTGATGAGGGCGCGAATTTCCGATTCCAATCCGCGCGATTTGCCCGAATCACCCGAACCGGACGTTTGGACGGCGCCTTTTTGCGCGCATTGCACGCCTGTTTCCGCGGAACCGGATGCGTGGGCACCGTCAGCAGTCGCGCGAATGTCCGAATCGCCGGAATCGGACATACTGGCGCCGACGGAACCAACCGCGGAACCGGCGGCGGCACCGACACTTGCATGCTTTCCCGGCAGTATGCGCAACGTGCCGTGCAGCATGTTCATACCGCATGCGAAGGGATACTCGCCCGGCTGGTCGGGATGAAGCGTCAGCGTGGTCGTGCGGAAGGCGGGCAACGCAAGATCGACCCCGAAATCGGAGAACACGACATGCGACGAGCATTCGCCGTCTTCCTTGCGATCGAAGATCAGCCGCAACGGCATGCCCGCTTCGGCTTCGATGACGGCTGGGTTATACCCGCCTTTGACTTCGACGACCGCTTCCTGCACGCCGTCGCGCAACGGCGCACGATACGCTTTGCGCGGTGCGAAGAAGAACCACAGCACGCCCGCCGTGACGAGCAGCGCCATAATAAGCGCGATTGCGATGTGCATATTCCAGCCGCCTTCCGTCCGTGATTGGCCTTCGATTTCGGCAAACACCATCACCATATACCCCTATAGGGTATATTGGCAAGAGGGACGAGCAAACTTCAGCCGTAGATAAAATTTTCAGCGCAGCGAGGAGGACGATATGAACGCCACACAGCATGGGTACGCAAGCGACCAGAAGAGGATCATCGCACGATTGAATCGCATCGAAGGGCAGGTGCGCGGCATTCGGCAGATGACGGAAAACGGCGAATACTGCATCGACATTCTGACGCAGATTTCCGCAGCGGACAGCGCGCTGAAGTCGGTGGCGCTACTGCTGCTCGACGACCATCTGCACCATTGCGTCGCCAAAGCCGCGGCGGAGGGCGGTACCGTCGCCGACGAAAAGCTGGCGGAAGTCAGCGCCGCCATCGCACGCCTTGCCAAATAATCGGAACAGATCCGCCATAAAAAAACCTGCCGACGGGAGACACATGCACCCGTCGGCAGTTTGAAAAAAGAATTACGGTTACAGGTCGAGGAAGTGGTCGAGGCCGACGGTCAGACCCGGGTAGGTTCCGGTGGAGACCTTGCGCACGGCCAGCAGCACGCCCGGCATGAAGGAGATGCGGTCGAAGCTGTCGGCGCGGATGGTCAGCTGTTCGCCGGAGTTGCCGAACAGCACCTCCTCGTGGGCGTTGAGGCCGCGAAGACGCACGGCGTGCACGTGGATGCCGTCCACCACCTGGCCTCGGGAACCGCCGTCGGTTCGGTGCGTCCGGAACCGGACCCAAGCCGGCCGCCTTGCGCGCTTCGGCGATGCCCTGCGCAGTGTGGAAAGCGGTGCCGGACGGAGCGTCCACCTTGGTCGGGTGGTGCAGTTCGATGACTTCCGCGGATTCGAAATACGGCGCCGCGACCTTTGCGAAATGGTCGGCGAGCACCGCGGAAATGGCGAAGTTCGGCGCGATGAACACGCTCTGGCCCTCACGCGGGGCCGCGGCGAGCGCGGCGCGCACCTGGTCGAGCTTCTCTTCGGTCCAGCCGGTGGTGCCGACCACCACGTCGACGCCCTGCTTGACGAGGGCGAGCACATTGCCCAGCGACACGCTCGGCACGGTGAACTCCACCACGACGTCGGTGTTTTCGGGGGTGATGGCGGTCAGGTCGTCACCTGCGTCGAGCGCGAGCGCGAGTTCGGTGTCGGCGGCGGAATCGACGGCGTCGACCACATGCGAGCCCATACGGCCTTTGGCGCCGACTACGGAAACCTTGATCATTGCAGCTCCTTGATGTTTTCGCGGACGCGCATGTTGCGCATGTCGTACGTTTGCCGTGCGCATGTGTTCGAAATCGCGTGTCCGCGTCCATAACGCGTTCCACTTATGAATCTAAAGAGACGCTTCGACGCGGAGGCAGGCGGCTATGACGCTTGACGATCGAACGTCGGTCAGCCGCGGCGGCGCACCAGCAGCCAGCCGATCAGCGCGAACGGAATCGAACAGCCCACGAACACGGCGGGCAGGCTCAATCCCACGCCCGGATCGAAATGGTCGAGCACGATGCCGGTGATCATGGAGCCGAACGACGCGCCCATCGTGCCGGCGGTGCTCACCCAGGACAGGCCTTCGGTGAGCGATTCCTCGGGCACGGTCTCCTTGACGAGGAGGTTGCCGGAGGCGAATACCGGCGAAATGGTCAGGCCGGTGAGGATCTCCACCAGTCCCATCACGATCAGGTTGCCCTGGCACAGGTGGATCACCACGAAGCCGACGGTCATCAAGGCGAGGAACATGATCATGTGACGCCAGCGGGAGCCTTTGAGCTCGCGCGAGCCGAAGACCAGCGCGCCCATGCAGGAGCCGACGGCCAGCATGGCCAGCTGCACGCCGAGCACGGAGTCGAGGTGCAGCGATTTCATGACGGCGGTCATGGACGTGTCGAACGCGGTGAACGCCATGTTGAACACGATGAACACGGCGAGGAGCGGCAGCACACCCGCATAGGTGAGCACGTTGCGTTTCCTGCGGTCGCGATCGCCCGTCTTGAGCCGATCCAAATCGAAACGGTCCGCGGAAACCGCGGCACCAGCGGCACCGCCGGCCGCCAATCGCACGTCAGCATCGTCCGTACCGGCCGCGACGACCGTGATTTCGCGCAATACCGGCGGTTGAGTGTCACGCAATGCGAAGAACACGGCACCGCCGAACGCGCAGGCGAGGGTCGGCACGAACAGCTGCGATACGGGGTGCACGGACGCGGCCAGGAACGCCGCCAGAATCGGTCCGAAGATGAATACGATTTCGTCGATGGCGGATTCGAGCGCGTACGCGGTGTTGAGCAGCTCCCCCGTTGCCGGCGCGGTCGAGCACATACGCCCAACGGGTACGTACGAGCGCGCCGAACGCGAACTGCGTCATACCCATGACCACGGCCAGTACGAACAGCAGCGGAATCGGCACGCGCATCAGTGCGGCGAACGCGAAGCCCAGCATGACGATGACCTGCACCGTCAATACCACCGGACCGACCTTGCGTTGGCCGAACCGGTCGAACAGGCGCGCGTACAACGGTGTGACGGCTGCGGTGGCGAGCACGTATGCGGCGCTCATCACGCCGGCGATCGTCCAATTGTCGTACATGTGGTTGAGCGCGAGCACGATACCGAGGCCCATCATGGACATCGGCAGTCGCGCGATGGCTCCGGACACGCAGAACGCCTTCGTGCCGGGAATGCGGAAAAGCTGCGCGTATGGCGATTGCGTTTTCTGCGATTCGTGCGGTTCGTGCGATTGCGATTGCGGTTTCGCGCTCGTCACGCCGTCACCTTTCCCCGGTAGATGAACATGTCGTCGAACAGTGGCGGCACTTCGCCGTCGGCGCTGCCGCCGAGCCGGGCGACCGTCTCGCTTGCCGTGCGGTGCGCGATGCAGTCCAACCCCTTGTGGTCGTAGAAGCTCACGTCGCAGTCGGAATCGGTGTGCAGGTAGAACGCGGGCACGTCCCATGCGGCGAAATGCTCCTGCATGCGTCTCCAAAGCTGCCCGCCCACACCGTGGCCGCGCACGTCGGGGTTGACGATGAACAGTTCCAGCTCGCCCATGGTGGTTTCGTTGGCGCGCCCTTCGCGTTCCAGATCGAGTTCCACCGAGAAGCCGGATTTCAGCGCCGCCATATGCTTGGCGGCCTCCGGATCGGCGTCGATGCGGCGTTCCAAGGCCTTCATTTCCTCGCCGACTTCGATTTCGTCGAGCTGCGGCGCCTCGCCGGCGACGCGGATGAACGTGACGCCCGCGAGTGTGCCGTCGGCGGCGAACGCGCCGTTGGCGAACGTGGTCGGCAGCAGGTAGTGCAGCACGAAATATCGGGAGATCAGCCGCGACATGTCCGCGCCGACCTTGTCCACATCCTGCGGCCAGGTACGGTCGAACAGGTCGACCACCGCGTCCAGATCGCCCCAGACGATGGGACGGAAGACGATTGCCGATGCGTTGTTTGTTCCGGCACCCATGCCGGCGTTCGGGATTGCGGTTGCGCTGTTCGCAGCCATATCAAACACTCCTTAACTGTCGTTGCGTCCGGCATGTGCGCCCGCCCACACATGCTGCACGAGGGTAGCGGCGTTCCTCCACAACGCTGCCTGCATAGCGGTTTCTCCCGCAGGCAGGCCGGAAAGCGCCGCTCCCCGCTTTCTTCGGTCAAGGAGCCATTGCGCACCGGCACTAGTCGTTGTCGGATTGCTGCGGAATTCCGTAGCTCAACTCGGCAAGGATCTCTTCTTCTGTTTTGTCGAGGGCGTCAAGCTCCCGATCGGCCTCGTGAGGCTCACTCACATAGTAGAGACAGGCGTCGATTGCATCCAACGGCACCCCTTCCATCGCCGCGAGCAGCAGGCGGTACAGGTCAAGCTGTGCGAGCTTCTCCTTGATTTCGTCCGGTTTGCGTGGTTTTACGCCGGTTTTCCAATCGACCACGGTGTAGCGTTTCGTCTCGTCCGTTTCGTCGAGACCGCCGAAGAACACCGCGTCGAGTTTGCCGTTGACGATGGTGCCGAGCTGGGGCATGTCGACGACGAGCTGGCGTTCCGCCCATGCTGGACGTCGTTTTGCCCACGGCGAGGCGACGAGACGACGCTGCCAAGCGGCCAGTTTCCGTTCGTCTCGCAATTGGGCGTCCTGCGATGGTGCGTCCTGCGATTGCACGCCGCCGTTGTCCGCGTCGACTTGCGTATCACCTATCAATGCGATCAGTTCCGCACGCGACTGCGCGGCCATGCCGGCAGCACCTTCCGTACCGCCGATGCCGTCGACGTCCGCATCCGCCATGATGAAACGCTCAGCCCATGCGTGGAACCGCGTGCCGAGCTGTGCCGCCGGCGAGGCGACGTGCGGAATCGGACGGACCAGACCACGCCAGTAGGCGCGGGAGTCACGCTCGCCCATGGAGCCGGCGCGCGCTTGCAGCGAGGTGACGTTTTGGCGGCCGGCAGCAAGGATACGTTCGCCTTTGGCACGCACGGCCTCGTCGAAGGCGTCCTGCGATTCGCCTGCGTCAGCCGCGTCCGGTTCCGGCATGAGATGTTCGTCGGCGACGAGCAGTTTGGCGAGACGCAGCAGTGAGTTTCCGGTTTCCGGCGATGGCGTGGCGGATTCATCGGCAACGTCGCCCTGCGTTCCCGTGGATTCAGCGATATTCGGTTCGTCGGATTCGACGGCACGTACCTGTTCGGCCGCGGCACGCAGCCTGTCGGCGACATCGGCGCTCAGATCGCACGGCCAAGGCAAAGTATGGTCGTCCGAGACCGGTTCGAGCGGCGTGTTCCACGCATCGCCCACCACGGCATTCTCGAAATCGCGGGCGTGTTCGCCTACGAAATAGCCGTCGGGCAGGTCAAGTCCCAGCGTGTGCGGGGAGCCGTCCACATCGTCGGACAGGTTGTCCGGTTCGCGTACCGCGGTGACGATTCCGTTCATCGAATCGCGCGTCTCCAGCCAGAAATTCGACGGCGCGGCGCTTTTCTTTCCCTCCGCCAGGCGGGAGTCGCGGCTCGTCTCGTTGCATCCGCTGTATACGAGCAGCGCCTCGTAGCGGGCGCGCGTCAACGCCACGTAGGCGAGACGGCGTTCGTCGGCGTGCAGTCGGCGGCCGTATTCCTCCTGTTGCGTCAGGTACAGGCTTGCCGGATCCATTCCTTCCATATCGTCGACGGCCATGGTTCGCAAGGTGCCGAACACCTCGTCGTCGATCACTTCCGCATCGTCCAATCCGTCGAGCGATTCCACGGGATTGCCCCCGATGGGCGCGTCGTGCGGGAATCGTGGCAGGATATCCGCGTCGGCGCGCACCGGAACCGGCACCGCGGACGGGTCTTCCAGCCAAGTGTGGGCTTTTTCGAAGTATTCCGGCGGCTCCCATACGCCGTCGCGCCGACCGCCCGGATGGTCTTCGTCCGTTTTGACGCTCAGGCGGTCGCCTTGACTGGACGGGAAGGTGCCGTCGCGCATGCCGACCACGGCCACGGCGTCCCATTCCAGGCCTTTCGACTGGTGCACGGTCATGAGCACCACATCGACGGGGGTATCTGGTGCGGTGGCGTTGTCGTCGGACGCGTCACGCAGCGAATCCATCCACGAGATGAACGCGCGCAGGCTTGGCGTGCCCTGCGCGGCGATTTCCTGCAAGTAGGTGTCCACCAGAGACAGCATCGCGTCGAGTGACGAAGCGGCATGCGATGTGACACGATTGCCGGCATCCAGATGCCGCATCCGTTCGGCGAGCAGCAGGTCGATGTCCAGTCCGAGCGCGGTGATGGCCGTGCGTACCACTTCCGGCAACGGATGGCCGGCCGTGCGCTGCACCTGTTGGATGACGCGACCGGCGTGGATGACGCTCGCGGCTCCCGTACGGCTCAATACGCCGTCGACGAGGTGCCGCAGATCGCCGCGCAGCAGCACGTCGATCAGGAAGACGGCGTTGGGCACTTGGTCGCGGTAGGCGCGCACGGTGGCGCGGATGTCGGCGTCGGACGGATTCGCATCCGCCTCCACGATGCCGGCCGACACGAGCGCGCGGTAGCGTTGCGCGGTGTTGAGCCGTTCGGCGATGCCGGCGAGCGCCTGCAGATCGTCGGCGGACAGGCCGAATCGTGGTGTGGCGAGCAGCCGCATGAGCGCGGCGCTGTCGGTGTGGTCGCATACGACGTGCAGCAGGGCGAGGATGTCTTTGATTTCGGGACGTTCCAGGAGTGCGGCCTGGCCGACGACGAGTGTGGTGAGGCCGGCTTGTTCCAGTGCGTCCTCGTAGGCTGGCATCTGCGTTTTGGAGCGGAACAGGAGCGCCACGTGCGGACGGTTGTCTTTGGCTCCGTCGGCGAGCTCGTTTTCGGTTGGCGTGTGCAGTGCGATCGCTTGTTTGGCGAAGCGTACGACGGCGTCGATTTCCTGGCCGAATGTGGCGTAGCCGAGCACGCCGAGCGTACCTTCGGGGGCATTGTCGATGTTGGCGAGCGGGGGCACGTCCACTTCGCGCATAAGCGAGCTGCCGCGACGTCTGGCGGGCAGGCGCAATGGTTTCGTCAGATTGTTGGCCGCTTCGAGCACCATGCGCGAGTTACGTCGGGTGACGGTCAGCGTGTAGGGCTTGTCGGTGGCGTCGTGGCCGAAGTCGTGTTGCAGCATGCGGAATGCGCCTGGGCTGGCTCCTCGCCATGCGTAGATCGATTGGAAGGGGTCGCCGACGGCGTTCACCGCGCTGCGATGGGTGGAATCGGCGTGGAACAGTGCGGTCAGGAGGGCCGCCTGCGTGGTGGAGGTGTCTTGGTATTCGTCAAGCAGCACGTGCGTGTAGCGTTTGCGGTAGGTGGCTCCGATGGAGGGGAATCGGGTGACGAGTTGGAATGCGGCGATGGTGAAGTCGCTGAATTCGGCCATGTTGAGGGCGCGTTTTTCGGCGTGGTAGTCGGCCACGAGGTCGAGTAGCAGGTCGCGTTTGCGGGCCGTGCCGGCCAACTTCGCGGTGTTGTGGACGCACAGTTGGTGGCATTGGGCGCGGTATTCGCGTTTGCGCGCTTCGAAGGCGGTGTCGGATTCCTTTTTCTTCTGTTTCGGAGCCTTGCCCACTTTCGGCTCGTCATCGGGAACGTCCTCGTCTTCAAGCGCTTTGGCCACTTGCGCCACGAACGCCTTATCCCATGCGCGCACGCGTTCCACGGCTTCGTCGAAGCTGGTGCAGTCGCTGCCGATCATGGCTCCTGCGATGGCGTTGGATAGGGTGAACACGTTGCCGGCGATGGTGGAGAATTTGCCGAGTTCGTCGCCGCCTTGGTCGAAGGCCATGAGCTGGTCCATGTGCTTGTCGAGCACGGTGTGGATGAGCTGCAGCGCTCCGGCTTCGCTCAATGGCTGCGTGTTTTGGTCGAAGCCGACGAGCAGGCCGTATTGGCGCACGATGGTTTGGAAGAACGCGTCATAGGTGGAGACTTCCGGTTTGAGGAAGGCGACGCGTGTACCGCGTCCGGCTTGGTTGCGTGTCACGGCAGCGGAGACGCGCGAAAGCAGTTCGGAGGCGGCTTTGCGTGTGAAGGTCAGGCCCAGAATCTTCTCGGGACTGATGCCCTGGTCGATGAGGGTGATGATGCGGCGGGTCAT
>ENA-OQKL01000459-OQKL01000459.1-human-gut-metagenome-genome-assembly--contig:-NODE-459-length-13038-cov-2.801719_pt1 | contig 13038 bp, 11 predicted proteins | sample MGYA00242779_ERZ504800 | MGnify/ENA primary metagenome ERZ504800 (study PRJEB26092, sample SAMD00036410) | human gut metagenome | host: Homo sapiens | study: EMG produced TPA metagenomics assembly of... | reverse complement strand
GGCGTTAAGGTCTGGGGCCATGCGACGAGCCGCGACCGTTATGACGTGGGACTACCGTTGGCGCCCCCACTGCTGCCCCGACGAGCCGGTTTGATTGCCACGGTGTGTATTCGGGCTCCGCGCTTGCCGAGGACGGTCGCATTCGCGTGCTCTATACGGGCAACGTTAAGCTTTCCGATGCGGACGGGACGTACGACTACGTCAATACCGGCCGCCGCGCCGATACTGTTTATGTCGAGAGCGTCGATGGCCTTGCCGGTCGGGAGTTCAGCCAAAAGCGTGTGGTGCTGGCTTCCGAGGATTATCCCGAGGATTTGACCTGTCACGTGCGCGACCCCAAGGTGTGGCGTGACTCGGACGGGCGTTATCACATGGTGCTGGGCGCCCGTCGTCGCGTGGATGGTCCGCATGTCGATAGTCGATTTTGCGCCATGCACGGCGAGGGCGCCGGTCGCGATGTGGGCGAGATCCTGGTGTTTGGCTCGGCCGATATGCTGAGCTGGGAGCTCGAGAGCCGTGTGTCTACGCCCGAGCGTTTTGGCTTTATGTGGGAATGCCCTGGCTATATTGAGCTCGATGCGAATGGCGATACCGCTGCATTTTTGTCGTTCTCGCCCCAGGGCCTTGAGGGCGGTCGTTGGGATCGCGGCAATGTGTATGCCGCTGGCTACATGCCTGTATCGGGCGACATTACGGGTGGCAAGGACGCTTATGAGCTGGGCGAGTTCCGCCTGTGGGACGCCGGTTTTGACTTCTACGCGCCGCAGGAGTTCACGGCCGAGGACGGTCGCCATATTCTGATTGGCTGGATGGGCATGCCCGATGAGCCGACCTATGGCAACGCACCGACCGTGGTGTGCGGCTGGCAGCACTGCATGACGGTGCCGCGCGAGCTTACGGCCGGTGGCGGCGGCGTGGTACTGCAGCAGCCGGCGCGCGAGATTGAGCACCATTATGCCTCGGTGCGTGTAGGGGAGGGCTCGTTGGAGGTTGCCGGCGATACCTGCTTTGACGTTGTTGTCGACGGTGTTGACGGTGCGTTCACCGCGACCGTTGATGGCGAGCTGAAGCTGGCGTTTGTGCCCGCCGAGGGCGAACTGTCCGCGCGCTTTGAGATGCGATTTACCGATGGGGGTCGCACTTCTGCCGGTTGTGGTCGTACCGTGCGCTGGGAGCCCGTCGACGAGGTTCGTAACGTGCGCATTGTCGGCGATGTCTCGTCGGTCGAGGTGTTTGTGAACGATGGCGCGCTCGTGTTTTCGACACGCATCTATCCCGAGGCCTATGGCGTGTCCGTTGACGCCCCGGGTGCGAACGTAAACTACCATACGCTCAGCATTTAGGCGAGTCGTCGCATATCGGCGCTATACTGCAGCCGTTGCCCACGATGCGGGGAACACCCGCATCGTGGGTTTTTGCTTATGAAGGGACGGTGCCGCGTGGATGTACAGCAGCTAGAAGAGGCCTGGGCTTTGAGGTCCAGTGCGCGCGAGGCGCGTCTTGTTGCGGCCCCGCATGTGCCGGCGGCTCTGTCGCTGTTGGGTATTGTGCGTCCCGGTGACCGTCTGGTGGCCTTTGCGTATGACTTTGCCGATGCGTTTGCGCACGGCTTTGAAGGCTGTGATGTTGTGCTTGTGGACCCGCCGTCGGTTGCGGCGTTTACTGCCGCGTCCGAGGATTTTGATGCTTCGTTTGATGCCGAGGGGCCGCACCTGTGGTGGTTTGTGAACTCTATCGGCGGGTTTGGTCTGCGCGTTCCCGACCTTCGCGCTCTGGGCCGCGCAGCGCGTGAGGCCCATGCGCTGCTGGTTGTGGACAACACCGTGGCGTCGGCTTTTGGCTGCGATCCGCTGCGGCTGGGTGCTGTGCTGTCCCTCGAAGCGCTCGATCGCGTGTGTGCAGGTAGGGCTCCGCGCAAGCTCGTTGCCGCTTCGGTGGCGCGCTCTCAGCTCAAGCGCCATCGTGTGGATGCTGCTGCCGAGTGCGCGCACGTATTGTTTGCAGGCTGCGGTGCTTTGGCACTCGACCTTTCTACCGAGGAGACCGACGTGCTGGAGCGTGGGCTTTCCTCGCTTAACGCCCGCATGCAGGCGCATTTCGATCGCGCCCGTGCGCTGGCCGAGTATCTGGCCGCCAACGAGATGGTGCGCAACGTGCGCTATCCCGGGCTGAACTCGCATCCCGACCATGCGGTTGCAACGGGAATCCTCGAGCACGGCTTTGGCCCGGCAGTTGAGTTTGACCTTATCGAGCTTAGCGCAGGAGAGCTGTTCGACGCTTTGCCGGGGGAGTTTCGCACATCGCCTGCCGGCGGCGCAACGACGCGCCTTTCGGCTCCACGCGGCAAGCGGGGGAGCACCATCCGCCTCTTCGCCGGCACCGACAATCCCTTGATAGTTGCGGCCACCCTAGACAACGCTCTTCGCAACTAGCTAAATCATCCTCAACTCCATAAGTTGCGGTGAAATAGGGATTGATTTACGGCTTTATCGGCATAAACAGTCCCTATTTCACCGCAACTTATGAGAAGGGGTTGTGCAGCGAAAAAGCCCCGTCCCAAATTGGCTACTCTTTGATGCTGGCGATGAGATCGTTGGCCCTTGTTGCAATTACTTGGTTGATCTCGCCCTGCAACGTCTCGTAGACCGCGATGGCTCGCTCGCCGGCGGGGGTGAGGGTGGATCCGCGAGCGCCGTCGCGCTCGATGAGCTTGCAGCCTAGCTGGCCTTCGGCTTCGTTCACAATGCGCCAGGCCTTGGAATACGCCATGCCCATGCTCTTGGCGGCACGGTTGAGCGAGTGCTCGCGGGCGATACCTTGCAGCAGCAAGACGCAGCCGTGGCCGAAGACGCCCGGCAGATCCTTGTCGCACGCTTGAATGACCAACTTTGCCGTCGTCTTGTACTCCATACGCTCCACGTCTCCCCGCTAAAGTGTTTGCTGGGCAAACGCAAAGCCTGCGTCAAACCCTCGTGTGCTCTTCTTAAATCATGCATTGTAGCAGTCAAAGTGCGTTAAGATACTTCCCCAGTATTGGGCGCCCAAGGTTGGGCTGGGTCCCACGAGGCCTGCAGCCGACCGGTCGCATGGAAAAAGGAGAAACATGGCTACGTTCTTTCCCGGTGAGTCCCACACGTTTTCGGAGTATCTGCTGGTCCCTGGTTACTCGTCCTCGCAGTGCATCCCCAACAACGTCTCTCTTAAGACGCCGCTAACCCGCTTTAAGCGCGGTGAGAAGCCGGCAATCACCCTGAACATCCCCATGGTTTCCGCCATCATGCAGTCCGTCTCGGGCGTCGACATGGGTGTCGCGCTCGCTACCGAGGGTGGCCTGTCCTTCATTTACGGTTCCCAGAGCGCCGAGTCCGAGGCCGCTATGGTCAAGGCCGTCAAGGATCACAAGGCCGGCTTTGTTCAGTCCGATTCCACGCTGACCCCCGACATGACCATGGAGCAGGTCATCGAGCTCAAGGAGAAGACCGGTCATTCCACCATGCCGGTTACCGACGACGGCACTCCCAAGGGTAAGCTCCTGGGCATCGTCACCAGCCGTGACTATCGTCCCAGTCGTGATGACCACCAGACGAAGGTCTCCGAGTTCATGACCCCGCGTGAGCAGCTCATCGTGGGCGACAAGAACATCAGCCTCAAGGTTGCCAACGACGTCATCTGGGACAACAAGCTCAACGCCCTGCCCATCGTCGACGATAACGATCACCTCATGGGCATCGTCTTCCGCAAGGACTACGACAGCCACAAGACCAACCCCAACGAGCTGCTCGACGGCGACAAGCGCTACATGGTCGGCGCCGGTATCAACACCCGCGACTATGCCGAGCGCGTGCCGCTGCTCATCGAGGCCGGTGCCGATGTCTTGTGCATCGATTCTTCCGAGGGCTTCAGCGAGTGGCAGAAGCGCACCATCGAGTGGATCCGCGCCAACTACGGCGAGGACGTCAAGGTCGGTGCCGGTAACGTCGTCGACGCCGAGGGCTTCCGCTTTTTGGCCGACTGCGGTGCCGACTTCATCAAGGTCGGTATCGGCGGTGGGTCCATCTGCATTACCCGCGAGACCAAGGGTATCGGCCGTGGCCAGGCCACCGCGCTGATCGACGTCTGCCGAGCCCGTGACGAGTACTACGAGGAGACCGGTGTCTACGTGCCCGTGTGCTCCGACGGCGGCATCGTCTACGACTACCACATGACACTCGCCCTTGCCATGGGTGCCGACTTTATGATGCTGGGCCGCTACTTCGCCCGCTTCGACGAGAGCCCGACCGAGCGCGTCAACGTCAACGGTCAGTACATGAAGGAGTACTGGGGCGAGGGTTCTGCGCGTGCCCGCAACTGGCAGCGCTACGACCTGGGCGGCGCCGCGAAGCTCAGCTTCGTCGAGGGCGTCGACTCCTACGTTCCCTACGCCGGTTCCCTCAAGGACGGCGTGGGCGGCACGCTCTACAAGGTCAAGTCTACGATGTGCAACTGCGGTGCCCTCTCGATCCCCGAGCTCCAGGAAAAGGCACGCCTGACCCTGGTGAGCTCGACCTCCATCGTCGAAGGCGGCGCCCACGACGTTGTCGTTAAGGATTCGCAGCAGTCTGTGTCTTATCGATAGGATAAGAGCTGCACATAAAGGTTGAGTATCAACCACGTTATTTAGATAAAGCGAGATGCCCGCAAGTCGCAGGCATCTCGCTTGTCGTATTTGCTATTATCAGTCGAGTCAACCTTAGGGTCGGGCGGCTTAGCTTTGTTCGCTACAAGTTCCGCACGCAAAGAAGAGCACTAAATGTGCTCTTCGTCTTGCGCAGGACTGTCCGCAGTAGCGAATAAAGCTAAGCCGCCCGACCCCAGCTAAGATTAAAGGAGCTGATATGTGCGATTGCACAGATCATAAGGACGAGATCCCTGCCTACGACGCGCAGGCCATTGAGTCCAAGTGGATGAAGGCCTGGGAGGACTCCAACCTCTTTGCCGTCGACACCGACGACAGCAAGCCCAAGAAGTATGTGCTCGAGATGTTCCCGTATCCGTCGGGCGACCTGCACATGGGCCACGCGCGCAACTATACCATCGGCGATGCCATGGCCCGTCAGGCCCGCATGCGCGGCTACGACGTGCTGCATCCCATCGGCTTTGACGCCTTTGGCCTGCCCGCCGAGAACGCCGCCATCAAGCACAACACGCAGGCTGCCGCCTGGACGTATAAGAACATGGACCAGGCGCTCGCCACGATGAAGCGCATGGGCTTCTCCTACGATCTGGATCGCATGGTCAAGACCTGCAGCCCCGACTATTACCGCTGGGGCCAGTGGATTTTTGAGAAGATGTGGGAAAAGGGCCTGGTCTACCGCAAGAAAAACCCGGTCAACTGGTGCCCCACCTGCAAGACCGTTCTGGCCAACGAGCAGGTTACCGATGGCAAGTGCTGGCGCTGTGGCACCGAGCCCGAGAAGCGCGACCTGGAGCAGTGGTACTACAAGATTACCGATTACTCTCAGGAGCTGCTCGACGACCTGGAGAAGCTCCCCGGCTGGCCCGAGCGCGTCAAGCAGATGCAGGCCAACTGGATCGGCCGCTCCGAGGGCGCCGAGGTCGACTTTACCCTGTGCGACCAGGATGGCGAGCCCATCGAGGGCGACGAGGGCAAGATCACCGTCTTCACCACGCGTGCCGATACGCTCTTTGGCGTCTCCTTCTTTGTCCTGGCTCCCGAGTACGCTCGTCTGCACGAGCTCGTCGAGGGCACGGAGTACGAGGAGGCCGTGACCAAGATCGTCGAGGACTCCAAGCATATCTCCGCCGTCGAGCGTGCCCAGGGCACCCTCGAGAAGCACGGTGCCTTTACCGGCCGCTACGTGGTGAACCCCGTCAACGGCGAGAAGATACCCCGTGTCGGGTTGCCGATTATGTCGTTGCCGACTACGGTACCGGCGCCGTCATGGCCGTTCCCTGCGGCGACCAGCGCGACTTTGAGTTTGCCCGCAAGTACGACCTGCCGATCGTGCCGATCATCTTGGACGATGACGATCGCGCTGCCGTCGAGGCCAGCGGCGAGACCATCGATACCTTCCATGCCGAGACCGTCGACTGGGATTGTGCTCACGCTGCCGAGGGCACGCTCGTCCAGTCCGGCAAGTACACCGGCATGCGCGGTGGTAAGCACTCCGAGGGCGAGGCTGCCATCGTGGCCGACCTCGAGGCCATGGGCTGCGGTCGTCGTAAGGTCGAGTTCCGTCTGCGCGACTGGCTCATCAGCCGCCAGCGCTATTGGGGCAACCCCATCCCGGCCATCCACTGCGAGCACTGCGGCATCGTGCCCGTGCCCGAGGATCAGCTCCCGGTGACGCTGCCCGAGAACCTGGACCTGGGCGCCGGCGAGACCCTCGCCGAGTGCAAGGACTTCTACGAGACCACCTGCCCGGTCTGCGGCCGCCCGGCCAAGCGCGAGACCGATACCATGGACACCTTCACCTGCTCCAGCTGGTATTACCTGCGCTATACCGACCCGCACAACACCGAGCTGCCCTTCTCCCGCGAGGCAGCCGACCGTTGGATGCCCGTCGATAACTACATCGGCGGCATCGAGCACGCCATTTTGCACCTGCTCTACAGCCGCTTCTTTACCAAGGCGCTGCGTGACCTGGGACTGCTGAGCGTGGACGAGCCCTTCACCAACCTGCTGTGCCAGGGCATGGTCAAGGACGAGAACGGCGACACCATGTCCAAGTCCAAGGGCAACGTCGTGCCCCCGAGCTCGGTTATCGAGCCCTACGGCGCCGACACCATGCGTTTGGCGATCCTGTTTATCGCCCCGCCCGAGAAGGACTTCGACTGGGATCCCAAGGCCGTCGAGGGCGCCAACCGCTTTATCAAGCGCGCCTGGCGTATCGTGTGGCAGCTCGTCCAGTCGGGTGACGCCAACGTTGCCTTCGACAAGTCCGTGCTCGACGAGACCGCGATGAAGCTCTATCGCGAGCGTCACCGCACCATCGCCAAGTGCACCGAGGACTTCGATCGCGGCCAGTTCAACACCGCGATCTCTGCCGTCATGGAGCTCGTCAACGCGGCAAGCGCCTACCTCAACGCCACCGAGGGCGCTGACCGCGACAAGGCCCTGTGCTACGGCGTGGCCAAGGACATCGTGAGCGTCCTGGCGCCCATCTGCCCGTTCTGGGCCGACGAGCTGTGGCACGAGGCGCTCGGATGCGAGGGCAACGCCTATACCGCCGCCTGGCCCGAGTTTGACCTGGCCGAGTCCATCGAGGACACGGTGCAGATCGTCGTTCAGGTGCTCGGTAAGGTTCGCGGCCGCATCGACGTTGCCCGCGATGCCTCCAACGAGGAGATGCAAGCTGCCGCCGAGGAGGCCGTTGCCAAGTGGCTCGAGGGCAAGACGGTCGTCAAGGCCATCTGCGTGCCCGGCAAGCTGGTCAACCTGGTGGTCAAGTAAGCACTGCGAGCATAACTGACGCATAAAAGACGAGGGGCGATCCGGTTGGGTCGTCCCTCGTTTTGCACTGTGTGCCCCGTTTGGCTGGCGCTTAGCGCCACCCTCTACGGAATGTGTACCAGGTCCCTAAAGTAGACATTGCCCGTCTGCTCCTCGAACATCCAGATATTGAGGTAGATGTCGTTGAGGTCGTTGTTCACGTCAAAGTTCGGGTCGTCGAAGGTGCCTACAAAGGTGAGCATCGCGGTCGCTTCTTCGCCTGCGGCGACGGGCTGGCGCATGCGTACGTCGCAGACGACACCGTTGACGTAGGCATAAGCATCAACATCGCCAAACATCATGTCGACATCGGTGTTGTTTGTCACCGCAAAGATCAACACTGCGTCGCCGTAGCCATCCGTGTCCTTGCCCACGCAGGTAACATGGACGTTCTCGTCTGCCTCTAGGTCGATGGGGAACTGTTCTTGAGGGTCGGGACCTAAGCCCTGGGGGTCGACTGTATCTTCGTCTATTTTGTCGAAGCGCTCCGAAGGCGTCGTTTTCTCGATGGCTTTGGTGCTGCCGAGATCCGGCTCGCATGGTCCGGTTTTACCATCGACGTTACTGCAGCCCGCCAGGGCGAACGAGCAGGCAGCGACGACGAGCGCGGTCACGCAGAGGGTGCCTAGGCGTTTCATGGTGTCTCCTTGCCGTAGAGGATCTGGAAGGTTGTGCGGTCTATGCGTGAATACGGCTTATCTGTTTCAGAATGTCCCTTACGAGCAGTCTGGCCGATGTGCGCCCAGGGATGGAATGCCCATAGGGCCCGATTCGGTCGGCGTGCTGGGACGCATGGCCCGTTTTGGGGCATTTGGGGAGCACCGCACAGGAGTCCTCGACTAATTGTCCTATTCTTGTGGAGAAGCTGTGGGCGCGCTGACCTGCGAATTTCTTTGACGCTTGCACGTTTTCGCAGGTATTGGTATAGTTTGCTTGCAAATGAAGTTGTAATTGAAAGAAGTGGGGTTTCGGCCCCGCTTCTTTTTTGTATGGATGGAGGTGCCGCAATGGTCAAGACCAAGACCGAGCAGGCGATCATCGACGCGCTCGAGGCCGTCGCTCCCCAGCACGATGTCGATATTGTCGACGTTGAGCTCGTGGGCGCCACCAAGGCCCCCTGCGTGCGTGTGCGTATCGAGGGTGCCGAGGGTCAGAGCCTGTCGCTCAACGACGTCACGGCCAATACCAAGTGGGTCGGCGACGTGATCGAGGAGCTCGACCCCATTTCTTCGAGCTACACGCTCGAGGTGTCGAGCCCGGGTATGGCGCGCCCGCTGCGCCGTCCGCGCGACTTTGCCCGCTTTGTGGGCGAGGACTGCGAGCTCACCTCCACCGCCACCGAGGGCCGTCGCAAGTACTCCGGCAAGATTGTCGCCGCGACCGAGACGAACGTGACCCTCGAGCTCGAGGACGGCGAGTCCGTCACCCTCGATTTCTCTGATGTTAAAAACGTGCAAGTTGAAGCCCACCTACGACTTCAAGCCCGCGAAGGAAGGAAACTAACATGGCAGCATCCGACATGATGTCCGCCCTGATGGAGCTTTGCCAGGAGAGGCACATCGACCAGCTCTACCTGATCGACCGCCTGGAGCAGTCGCTCGCCAAGAGCTATGCCGAGATCTTGCATCTTGAGTGGGGCGCCAAGGTGACCATCGACCGCACCACCGGCAAGATCTACGTTTACCGTCTGGAGCCGATCGACGATTCCATGGACGAGGAGGGCAACTTCACCGAGTTCGAGGAGATCGACGTTACCCCCGAAGAACACGAGCCGCATCGCCGCTCAGCACGCCAAGGCCGAGATCAACGCCATCGTGCGTAACTCCGCCCGCGAGCAGATCTACGAGGAGTTCTCCGGTCGTATCGGTGACCTCATCAGCGGTACCGTGCTGCAGTCCACGCCCGACTTCACGATCGTCAAGATCCGCGATGGCGTCGAGGCCGAGCTGCCGCATTTTGACCAGCGCCGTTACGAGAACGAGCGCAACGAGCGTCCGATGGGCGAGCGCTATCTGCACAACCAGCACATCAAGGCCGTGATCATCGACGTCCGCGATCCCAACTCCAACCTGCAGCCGGTTCGCGGCGAGCACAGCCGTCCGCCGATCGTCATCTCCCGCACCCACCCCGAGCTCATGCGTCGTCTGTTTGAGCAGGAGGTGCCCGAGATCTATGAGGGCACCGTCCAGATTAAGTCGATTGCCCGCGAGCCCGGCCAGCGCTCCAAGGTCGCCGTCCACTCGCTCGACGACCGCCTGGATCCCGTGGGCGCCTGCGTCGGCCCCAAGGGCAGCCGCGTTCGCGCCGTCGTGGGCGAGCTCCGCGGCGAGCGCGTCGACGTCATCCTGTGGGATGCCGATCCGGCCGTCTACGTCGCCAACGCCCTGTCGCCCGCCAAGGTCACCCGCGTCCTCATCGACGAGGAGAAGGCCTACGCCGGCGTCATCGTGCCCGACGACCAGCTTTCGCTCGCAATCGGCAAGGAGGGCCAGAACGCCCGCCTCGCCGCTCGCCTGACCGGCTGGCACATCGACATCAAGTCCGAGACCCTTGCCGCCGACATCCTCAAGAACGTCCCCGTTCACGAGGAGCCCGCCGCCGACCTGATCGGTGACGAGGACGACGACGTCCGTCGCTGCGAGTACGTGTCCGAGGACGGCATTCAGTGCCGCAACCAGGCCCGCCCCGGCTCCCGTTTCTGCGGTGTCCACGACACCGACGCCTTCGATGATGCGGAGGACCTGATCTAGCGCGCGGTCGCGCCGGGCAGGTCCCGGCGCATCTCCCACGCTCGTTCAGTCTCTAGGCACCCAAGGTGCCAGAAAGGGTAGGTGAAGTCATATGGCAAAAGTCCGTGTGTCCACCCTGGCCAAAGAGTTCGGCATGACCTCCAAGGAACTGATGGGTCATCTCGCCGAAATGAAGATTCCCGCTAAGTCCGCTTCCTCCGCGCTGGAGGACGCCTACGTCGCCATGGTCCGCAAGCAGCTCGCCTCGGTGATCGAGGCCCGCGCCCAGGAAGTCGAGGCCGCCAAGCAGGCCGAGGAGGAGGCAGCCGCCGCCGAGGAGGCAGCGCGCGCTGCCGAGGCCGAGCGCGAGCGCATCGCCGCCGAGAAGGCACGCGAGGAGGAGCGCCGCCAGTTCGCAGCCGCCCAGGCTGCCGAGGAGGCCGCCCGCGCCGAGGCCGAGGCCAAGAAGAAGGCCGAGCAGGAGCGCCTTGCCCGCGAGAAGGAGGAGGCTGCCCGCGAGGCCCAGCGCCGCGCCGTCCCCGCTTCCGACTCCGGTTCGCGCTTCCGTTCGCTGCTCGACCAGATTGCCGCACAGGAGACCGTGCTCAAGGAGAAGAAGGACGCCGAGGCGAAGGCCAAGGCCGAGCGCGCCTCCGAGCGCGGCAACCGTCGTGGCGGCAACAACGACCGTCGCGGTGGTCGTCGTAACGATCGCAACGCCTCCGACAGCAACTCCGAGCGCAACGCCTCCGAGAGCCGTCCGCACAGCCATCGCACCAACGCTAGCAACAACGTCGCTGCCGGCATGGACTTCCCCAACCCCGATAAGCAGGGCAAGGGCAAGAAGCGCAAGGGCGGTCACGGCAACGATGAGGACCATTACAGCCGCATGGCTCGCGAGGCCGAAGAGTACAGCCGCGAGAAGGTGCTCGAGGAGGCCCGCGCCGCCGTCGAGGAGGCCTCTCGCGAGTCCACCGGTCGCCGCAAGAAGCGCAAGGAGAAGCGCGAGCGCGAGGCTGCTAAGGCTCAGGAGGAGCGCAAGATTGAGGAGGCGCTGGCCCAGGGCGTGAACCCCGAGGAGCTCGACGCCATCAAGGTCTCCCAGGGCGTTACCGTCCAGGAGCTCGACCGAGGCGCTCGACGTTCCGGCCAACGACATCATCAAGCGCCTGTTCCTGCTGGGCACGCCGCTTACGATGACGCAGTCCATGTCCGACGACCTCGTTCGAGCTCGTTGCCGACGACCTGGGCCGTCAGATCAAGATCATCAACCCCCGAGACGGAGAACACCTTCTCGTTCTACGACGATCCCGCCGACCTTAAGCCCCGCGCCCCCGGTCGTCACCGTCATGGGTCACGTCGACCACGGCAAGACGAGCCTGCTCGACGCCATCCGCCACACCGGTGTCGCTGCCGGCGAGGCGGGCGGCATCACTCAGGCCATCGGCGCTTCGCAGGTCATGATCAACGACCGCAAGATCACCTTCATCGATACCCCGGGCCACGCCACCTTTACGGCTATGCGTGCCCGCGGCGCCAAGGTGACCGACATCGTCATCCTAATCGTGGCTGCCGACGACGGCGTCATGCCTCAGACCATCGAGTCGATCAATCACGCCAAGGCCGCCGGCGTACCCATCGTCGTCGCCGTCAACAAGATCGATAAGCCGGGCGCCAACCCCGACCGCGTGCGCCAGGAGCTCACCGAGTACGGCATCATCCCCGAGGAGTGGGGCGGACAGAACATGTTCGTCAACATCTCGGCCAAGCAGAAGATCGGTATCGACGACCTGCTCGAGACCGTGCTGCTCCAGGCCGACGTGCTCGAGCTCAAGGCCAACCCCGACACCTTTGCCTCCGGTAACGTCCTCGAGGCTAAGCTCGACAAGGGCCGCGGTTCGGTTGCCACGGTTCTCGTGACACGCGGTACCCTGCACGTGGGCGATACGCTGGTCGCCGGCCTTACCTACGGCCGCGTCCGCGCCATGCTCGATCCTAAGGGCAATGCCGTCACCGAGGCCGGCCCCTCCGACGCCGTCGAGATCCTGGGCCTGCAGTCCGTGCCCAACGCCGGTGACGAGTTCCGCGTGTTCGAGGATGAGCGCGAGGCTCGCGCCCTGGCGGATGAGCGTTCGCTCAAGGCCCGTATCGAGGAGCAGAGCCGCGTGAAGCACGTCACGCTCGAGAACCTCTTCGAGACCATCGCCGATGCCGAGGTCAAGGAGCTCAACCTGATCATCAAGGCCGACGTCCAGGGTTCCATCGAGGCCCTTCAGGACTCGCTCGACAAGATGGATCAGTCCGAGGTCCGCATCAACACGATCCACTCCGCCGTCGGTGCCATCAACGAGACCGACGTCGTCCTGGCCGACGCCTCCAACGCCATCATCATCGGCTTTGGCGTGCGTCCCGACGGCAAGGCCCGCTCCGCAGCCGAGCGCGAGGGCGTCGAGATTCGTTGCTACGACGTTATCTATAAGTGCCTCGAGGAGCTCGACGCTGCCCGCATCGGCATGCTCAAGCCCACCGAGGTCGAGGTCTCCACGGGTACCGCGACCGTCCTGGACACCTTCAAGGTGCCTAAAGTCGGTATCGCCGCCGGTGTCCGCGTCGAGGAGGGCGAGATCGCCGCGACCGATTCCGTGCGTCTGGTGCGCGACGGCATCGTGGTCTTCAACGGCAAGATCGCCTCGATGCGTCACTACAAGGACGAGGCCAAGAGCCTCAAGAGCGGTTCCGAGGGCGGCATTGGCCTGGAGAACTTCCAGGACATCAAGCCCGGCGACCAGATCGAGGGTTATCGTATCGACCAGGTTG
>ENA-OQKL01000458-OQKL01000458.1-human-gut-metagenome-genome-assembly--contig:-NODE-458-length-13048-cov-2.321105_pt1 | contig 13048 bp, 11 predicted proteins | sample MGYA00242779_ERZ504800 | MGnify/ENA primary metagenome ERZ504800 (study PRJEB26092, sample SAMD00036410) | human gut metagenome | host: Homo sapiens | study: EMG produced TPA metagenomics assembly of... | reverse complement strand
CGAGCTGATTCCCCTGCTTTTTTTATCCTGTCTTTCTTTATTTCCACTCATATCTGGTCAGATGACCACCCAGCTGCATATGATCAAAATTGTGCTGTCTCAGCGCTTCGTAGAGTACGATCGCTACGGAATTGCTCAGATTCAGCGAACGGATATCGTTCATCATCGGGATACGGATCGCAGTCTCCTGGTTTTCCAGTAAAATCTCCTCCGGAATCCCGCCGCTTTCTTTTCCAAACATAATGTAGGCATCTTCCTCATACTGCACTTCCGTATAGGTCTGCGGTGCTTTTGTCGATGCCATATAGATCTTGGCACCGGGATTCTTCTCCAGAAAATCCTGATAATCGATATACCGGGTGACATCCAGGTCATCCCAGTAATCCATCCCTGCACGTTTGATTGATTTTTCATTTAACCGGAAGCCCAGCGGCTCGATCAGATGCAGTCTCGTACCTGTCGCCACACAGGTACGTCCGATATTTCCTGTATTGGACGGGATCTCCGGCTCATAAAGAACAATATTTAACTTTGCCATATTCTCTTACCCCATTACTTTGTATAACTCATCCGGCTGCGGTTTGTCCAGATATCGGACATCCTCACCATTTCGAAGGATCCGGTCGTTCCCGCTGTTGGTACGACCTACCACAACAGCATGGATGCCTGCCTGTTCCAGTTTTCTCACCAGTTCGTGACCATCATCTGCCGCGATCATCATGGAACCGCTGGACATGATCTGGTAGGGGTTGACCCCAAAATAGTTACAGATCTCCACGGTCTCCTGGCGGATCGGGATCTTCTTCAGATCCACTTCCAGACCGACACCGGCTCCGCTCGCCATCTCCCAGAACGCACCGAAGACACCGCCCTCGGTGATATCATGCATAGAGGATACACCATGTTCCACGGCGATCCGTGACTCCGGTACCACGGACAGATACTGGTCAAAATCTTTTGCTGTATCAATCAGAACAGCCGGAAATCGTTTTTTTGAGTTCATCTTCTTTTTCTTTTGCGAGAATCGTTGTTGCTTCCAGACCGATCCATTTGGTCACGATGATATCCTGATCCGGACGGATCTGGGATACCGTGCACAGATTCTCTTTTTTCATCTTGCCAACACCGGTTACGGAGATCAACGGCTGCTTTACCACGTTGGTGATCTCCGTATGCCCGCCCAGGATCTCCATATGCAGTTTTTCACAGGTTTCTTCCGCATCCTGCATCATTTTCCGGATCTCCGGCTCTTCAACGGTATCCGGGAGCATTACAGTCAGCATCACTCCCACCGGATCTGCACCGGCTGCCGCAAGATCATTTGCCGTGATATGGATGCTGTGATGTCCCAGATCCTTTGCGGTTCCCGTAATCGGATCCGTGGACATCACCAGAACTTCATCTTCACCTACCTCAAGAGCGGCGCAGTCCTGCCCTACCGCCGGACCGACCAGTACTTCCTCTCTTCTGTGTTTTACCTGTTTTAATACCGAACGGATCAATACCGGTTCCGGCAGTTTTCCTATCTTCATGATTTTCTCCTCCGTCATCTGTCAGCCGCCATACTGGTTCAGTACCACATAGACCTGATTCAGATCGTTGTTTGCAATTGCTGTATACATGGCGCTGGACGCTTCCGCATTGCTGGTTTTTACACCGACTTTGTATTTATTTGGCGTCATCTGATAATAACTGTTATTTACTTCTTCTTTGCTGACCTGTTCCCCATTCTCCGTGACAATTTTCCACAGTTTTGCCTTGTATCCGGTATGGGCACTCTGGATCTGTTCCATACTTCCAAAGGCTTTCTCCGGATCTGCAGTCAGTTCGGTCGTCGGATCAATAGTCTCCAGCGTTTCACTTTCATAGGTCACTTTTCGGTCTGCAGAACGATATTCCTCTCCATACAGATTAAAATAAATTTTTCCTCCGTAGGTATATCCTTCAATATAAATCGGTGCTTCCGTATTATTCACAAACCGGAAATCCTTTGCACCTTCTGCAATTGCCGCATCCATGGACGGTTCTACATATTTGACGATCATGGAATGATTATGTCGCTCTGTCACTTCCAGTTCTGCCTGTAATACTGCCTGATATAAGGTTGTAGATACCTGACAGATACCTCCTCCAAAAGATTCCACTACCGTACCATTCGCATATGATGCGGCCGGTGCATATCCATTTTCTTCGGTAAACGGTACCATATTGTCACAGACGGAAATCTCCTCTCCAGGATAGAGAACTTTCCCGTTCAGTTTGGAAGTACCGTTTTTTACATTCGTCGCTCTGGCTGCGCTGCTGGCGGAATAATCGGTGACTCCCTGTCCCAGTACATCCTTTACTTTCGCCAGTTCTTCCTGGGATCCTTTCGGCTCTGTGATCTCCACATCCAGATCCACACTTCCCGGACCATCTTTCCACACATGTTCCAGATAATCCTTCACTTTATCCACAGAACCATCCTCATTCAAGGTAACTCCACGCGCACCGTTGGTGATCTTGAACTCACCATTTTCTCTGGTCAACTCATAATTCACCACTTCACGGTTCAACGCTACACAATAGGTCTCCAGTGCCTTCCTCACACTCTCCTCATCTACCTGATAAGAAAGATCCAGCTGCAGATTTTCCTGTTCCAGTGCTTTTTTCACCTTATATCGTTTGATGACATTGCCGACCTGTCCCACATCCATCGCCTGCCGGATCGTGCCGTCATTATCCCCGGTAACACCCAGTTCTTTTGCTGTCACACCGGTGGACATATCATCCATATGAAGAACGATCTGATAACCTGTAATCTCATCCACTCGGGTCTGCAGCGCTTCCTGTGCCTCTTCTTGCGTCATATCGGACAGATCCACACTTTCCGCGTAAATATGATCCAGAATCTTCCGCTGTCCCTCGGGCGTATTGTCCGAGGTACCGGTATCGAGTGTGACTTCATCCGTCTCTGCCTGCAGTGTCGGCACATCTTCGCTGTCTTCTTCCTGACTGTTTTCTCCGTCATCTGCAGCAGCTGTTCCGGTAGCCTCTGTGTCTTCCTCACTTCCGTCAGCCGTATCTTCACTGCTTTCACTCTCCTGCCTCGCCTCTGACTTCTGTGTGAGCTCTGTATTCTGTGCGCACCATCCGCTGACAGGCTGCTGTAACAGCATGACTCCCGCCAGCAGGGCCGCCATTATTTTCTTCTTCATCTGTATGTCAATCCCTTATAACATTACTTCCAAAACCATCGGAACCACCATCGCAAGTACCAGTATAACTGCGATAATTCCCGCTACAATCTGCCTTCTGTTTTTCTTCCACATATTCATTTTTTCATTCACCTCTTTATGCGCCCGTACCGGGCAATAATCGTATCGATTTTCCTGGATGCCTCATTTTTCGTTAAGCTGTCAACAGACACATCCAGTTCTATTTTATGATATTTCACCAGATCATTCAAGTATGCTTTTTGTGCCGGTGTGATCGGACCGCGTCGTTTTACCTTATACTGTAACTGTTTCGGCTGAAAGATCCGCTCCTGCCCTTCTCCTGCGATCCGTATCAGATGTTGATACAGTTCATGGGTTGCCAGTGCGTCGTGATACGCCCGGTGCGCATGTGCCCGGTCGATCTGAAAATCCCGCACAGATTCGTCAGGCTCCTGCTCTCCAGATCCGGAAGCAGCGTTCTTGCGATCTTCAGAGTATCAATTCCAGTTTTTTTTCAAACGGAATCTTCTGATCCGCCGCCTGATGCTTCAGAAAGCTGTAATCAAGATCAGGTTGTGTCCCATCAGATCCAGTTCCCCGCAGAAATCCAGAAAGGCACGCACTGCTTCTGCCGGTGTCGGCTGTCCTGCTACCATCTCCTGTGTAATTCCCGTTAATTCCCGGATCCGCTCCGGAATCTTCATCTGCGGATCTGCAAACATACAAAAGGTATCTGCCACCTCTCCGTCCAGAACCTTGACCGCTCCGATCTCCAGGATCCGGTCCTGAGACGGATACAGCCCCGTGGTCTCCAGATCCACAACCACATAGCTGGACGGACATGCTGTTTTTTCCATCGTATTTTCTTTTCCTTTCTCTCTTACCCTTCGTCTTCTCCTACTAACTGCTCCCTGTACCGGAAAACATACTTCTGCTCATCTGTCATCCGTTTTTTCCCGGCAGGCAACAGGCAATTATTTTTGCATTATGTCAATCAATGATAATTTTACCATTTTCGCATCGTACGTCAGTACATCCCTGCTCCGGTAATCAAACAGGATCCAGCACGGCTCTCTCACTCCGGTATCCGGATCGTAGTCCATCCGCTCCAGATGGGTCATACGCGCCAGCTGTTTCTCATCATATCCTTCATACTCCGGCAGATACTCATGTGTCTCTTCTTCCTTCAGATAAAACTCCCGGATGTCTCTCTTATACGCTTTCAGATCCTTCGCCCATGCCGGTCTGGTTTTCATATTTTCTCTCGCATACAGATCACAGATCATCAGCTGCCGGTAATAATCCATCTGCTCCTCATCTACATATTCCTGCAGGAATTCCTGTAAAATCTCGTATCGGCGGATCCTGGTATGCGAAATATCCATATACCCCTTCTTATCATAAAATGCTCCCAGATCCTCATACAGCGCAAATGGATTGTCAAATAATTTTTCTATCGCACGCAGGGTTTTTCCGAACTGATTACTATTATAATAGACTTCCACCATCTCTTCCACCAGTTTCAGTCGCAGAACGTCATCATATGGCAGCCACCTGGTATACAGCACCTCGTAAGGCTCCCGGCTCTGACATACACAACCGTACTCCGGCGCCGCCTGATACATAAAGGATCCCTTTAACACTTTCAGAAATCCCAGCTGCAGCTGCTGCGGCCGCAGCTGATAGACATCACAGAATGATTTTCCAAACGAATCATAGTCTTCATATGGAAGACCCGCGATCAGATCCAGGTGCTGATGTACGTTATGTCCTTCCTGCACCCGTGTCACCACCTCGGATACCTGAGCAAAATCCATTTTCCGGTGGATCTCCCGGATGGTATCCGGATTCGTCGACTGCACACCGATCTCCAGCTGGATCATTCCCGGACGCATCGTGCGAATCAGTGCGATCTCTTCCTCATTTAACAGATCCGCTGCCACCTCGAAATGAAAATTCGTGATCCCGTTGTCGTGAGCGATCAGGTACTTCCAGATCGCCATCGCATGATCGTGTTTACAGTTAAAAGTCCGATCCACGAATTTTACCTGTGGCACGTTATGATCCAGGAAAAACTGTAATTCCTCTTTGACCAGTTCCAGATCCCGGAACCGCAGTTTCTTGTCGATCGAGGAGAGACAGTAGCTGCAGGAGAACGGACAGCCCCTGCTCGACTCGTAATAAATGATACGGTTTTCGAATTTTTTCAGATCTTTGTAGACAAACGGAATCGTACTCAGATCCGTGATTCCTCTCCAGGGATTCTCCCGGATCTGATCCCTGTCCCTGTAGGTAATTCCCTCAATCTTCGCCAGTTCTGAGATGCCTTCCAGATAAAAGCCCGCCAGCTCCAGGAAAGTCACTTCCCTTCCCCTTTCATCACACCTGTCACTTCCGGATGCTCCTCCAGCACCTTCCGCGCATCATAGGACACTTCCGGTCCTCCCAGCCAGATGGCTGTGTCAGGAAGCACCTTATGCACTTCCCGGATCAGATTCCTCACATAGGAAATATTCCAGATATAGCAGGAAATGCACAGGACCTCCGGATGATCGCGATAAATCCCCTTTAAAATATCATCCGGATTCTGATTGATCGTATACTCCGCCAGGCCAATCTGGTTCTGATATTTTTTCGCATACGCCTTTAAGCTGTATACCGCCAGATTGGAATGGATATATTTTGCATTGATTGCTGCCAGCAATATATGTTTTCTTTCTGCCATTGCATTATAACCTCCGAATGGCTCTTATTATACTGTATCTTTCCGGTTATCTCAATAGTCACTCGCCGTTCCCTGTTTACAAATATATGAATTTTCTGTTCTTATATTTTTTTACAAAATTTGGATTTTATATCTTGCACTTTCAAAAAAAGTATGCTAATATATACTTCAAGCTTGCCCAGATAGCTCAGTTGGTAGAGCAGAGGACTGAAAATCCTCGTGTCACTGGTTCGATTCCGGTTCTGGGCATTATCGGTTCATCCGATGCCAGGAACAAAAACTTTTCAAAAAAGTTAAAAAAGTTCTTGACAATCTCGACTGGTTAATATATAATACATTATGTTGTCAGCGACAAACACTTGCGGGTGTAGTTCAATGGTAGAACACCAGCCTTCCAAGCTGGATACGTGGGTTCGATTCCCATCACCCGCTTTGAGTCTGTAGCTCAGTTGGATAGAGCAACGGCCTTCTAAGCCGTGGGTCGGGGGTTCGAATCCCTTCAGGCTCGTTTGCACGACCTGTGCAAGGAATATGGTGGATATAGCGCAGTTGGTTAGCGCGCCAGATTGTGGCTCTGGAGGCCTAGGGTTCGAATCCCTATATCCACCTTCCTTTTAAAAGGATCTTTTGCTGATGGGCTATCGCCAAGCGGTAAGGCACAGGACTTTGACTCCTGCATTCGTTGGTCCGAATCCAACTAGCCCAGTTAAATATGGGGTATTAGCTCAGTCGGTAGAGCACTTGACTTTTAATCAAGTTGTCCGGGGTTCGAATCCCCGATGCCTCACTTTTTAAGTGGATCAGATAAATTCCCATTTATTGGTCAAGGCAGTAGGTGGGAATTTTGTTTTATATCTGTGCGAGTATAGTATAAAGGAAGACGGTTACGTTGTGATTCAGCGTAACCGTCTTTTTTATATCATAGAAAATTACGTACTGACGAACGAATCAGCAGAGCCATCGAGTAGGATTTCAATGGTAGGAGTATGTCAATGTGATTAAAAAAAATATTATGGACATTTTCGACAAAATTAGAGCATAGCTGTACAGTATTAAGACTTTATCATAAGAATGAGCAGGAAATCTGTTATGATCAGGATTACTAGGAAGACAATAGAGATGGTCATAGAATAGATATTCTGGATCTGGTTTGGATTCTGCGGATCACATTTGATCTGAACATGCTTTCCGGGGGCTTTGCCGAGGCGTAAAAACTCGATTCGGTCAGCTGTGTAGTTTTGTTCCTTGTAGGTGTAAGAGTACTTCACATAGTTATGATAATTGGAACTATGAGGCTTGTTAGGATTATTTGAGCGGCTGACAGATGATATAACAGCATCTACAGGTACGTAATCATGATATTTTATGGCGGAACAGATAGTTATTGCCATAAAAAAAACAGTTCCAATTACGTAGCAGCCCAGAATAACCGGTAAAATTTGTCGGGCTTTTGGATTTACGGTGACACTCATGATTTTTCTCCTTTCTTGGTTGATAGTCTGATAATTTACGGGGGATTAATTATAAATGATTTCGAATGATCTCGAAAATTTATAATTGATGAACATTATAGCATAGTACAGCAGAAGGGAAAAGTGCTTATGAAGAGAAAAAGTGCGTCAAAAAAATTGCTGCCGCTGATGCTGATCCTGATGTTGATCTTAGGAATCAGTATGCCAGCAAATGCAGTTGAAGTCAAAGATACTTCCCAAAATATATACAATGTTGTCCAGAACAGTGACGGAACTTATACGATCACAGTAAAATACGGAAATGCTTATAAAAATCTGGAAACCGGAAAGGTTGCACTGTTTTCTGCAAAGGAAATGGGAACAGATACAGATATTGCATTAAAAGTCCAGAATATCACAAAGGTGAAGCTGTCCGGTTCTGTTGCTGTTACGATTCCGGATGTAAGCTGTAAGCTGGATGCCGGATTTAGCTGGGGAAAGATAGAGGTAAGGCATTTTATTGCGTCAGTTACAGGAAAAGCTGATTTTGAAGGCGGACTTTATATAAGTGGCGTGAATTCAGAGCAGCAGATCAAACATGCAAGTGGAACTATGGAAACAGTCAGCGATGTACTTGAACTGGGACGAGTTCCTATAAAGCTTGGTACAACTGGTCTTTCTGCAGATTTGGTGGTTTCTCTGTTTTATGATGTGTCCGGGCAGTTTGTTGTGAAATATTCCGTTGAAGCAACTGGCGGATATGAATTCAAAGATGGAAATGGAAGATTTATCCATGATTTCAGTCAGACTTTGACACCGGTCACAATAGAAGGATCTGCGAAATGCGGTCTTCAGTTTGGACTAAATCTGACTGCATTGGAGACATGGGATCTGGCAGGAATTGATATTAAGGTAGGACCTGCGGCAAAGGCAAGCGTATCCTATACAGTTCGTGATGCCGGAAATGTGCTTTGTTCTGATGTAAGAACTTATATTTACGCAGCGGGTGAGTTGAATCCGGATACGGTGGTCGGAAAGTTCCTGAAAACGGTATGGCATTATACGTTGTCCAAGGATTTTCTGTCTGATGATGACGATAATCCACTAAAATTGAAGGTTCATTTTGAAAATGGAACACTGGTAGATAAATGTACAGTCGGAGCCGGAAGCATTGAGGGAAGCGTTTTGGATTCAAACAGTAAAGCTCCTGTAAAAAATGCCAGCGTGGAAGCATATTCCGGAACAGTCAAGGTTGAAAAAACTTTCACGAAAGAAGATGGAACTTATTCATTTAATGATCTTGATGAAGGAACCTACAAAATTGTTGTCACAGCAACCGGTTACCAGAAATATGAGAGCAGTTCCATGGAAGTATCAGCGAACCAGATCACATACGCAGAATCTTTCCTGATGGTATCCAGAGCAGAAGCCGGAGATGGTGAGCTGAGTGGAAGATTTATTCATTCCATGACCGGCGGAAATATAGAAAATGTAACTTATGAATTACGTAAGGGCTGGGATAATGTGATCGGAGAGACTTTGAAAGAAGGCGTATCAGCAGATGGAACCTATACGTTGACCGTGCCAGCCGGAAACTATACGCTGAATGCAAGCAATGAAGATTTTGTTTCTGCCCATATCAATGTTGTAGTTCAGGCAAATGCATGCAGTGAACGTGATGTAACAATGTCACCGACCAATATCAGTGCAGGAGATGAGGGACTTCTTCAGATCGTGCTTACATGGGGAGAAACTCCGCGAGATCTGGATTCTCATCTGCTGGGACCTGCTGATGAAAACGGAGATGACTACTTCCATGTATACTACAGGGATAAAAATGCATATTCAGAGGATGGAGATGTAATAGCAAATCTGGATCTGGATGATACAAGCAGCTATGGACCGGAAACAACAACCATATACAAAGGCTTCACCGGAAGAAAATATAGCTTTTATGTATACGATTATACAAACGGTGAAGATGATGCGAGTACAGAATTATCTGCTTCGTCAGCCAAAGTAACCGTTTACCGGGGTGGAAAACAGATCTACCAGGCAAATGTACCGGTTAACAGGGAAGGATACCTGTGGCATGTATTTGACTATGATGTGCAGTCAAACAAGCTTATGCCAGTCAATACCTTTGTATATGATTATGAAGTGCCGGAAGCAAATGCAATGGAAGATAATTCAGGCATTATTTCAGAAACAGAAGCCCTTGAGATCATCCGAAACAGTGAAAAGAAAGCTGAAGAAGAGAGCAGCGAGGAACTCAATATGAGTTCTGAAGAAGGAAAGACGGACGATAATACTGAGGAAGAGATATTTGATGATTCCAGTGAAGAGCCGGAGATATCAGAAAGTGGTGATACGGCTGAAGTAATTGAGTTTCCGAAGGACTCTGAAACGGAAGAAGAAAATGACGGAACAGAAATAACAGAAGAGGATAGTGAGAGTGCGGAGGAGCTGCCGGTGGAAGATATTTATGAGGGATCAGAGGAGTTAGGTCTGGCAGGATAAAAATGTACTGTGATCGAACAGATCTCGCTGTTTGTGGCAGTACGCATATTCGGGCCCCATATGCCGGCACCGGAGGTAACGATGTTGTGCATAGTCCCCTTTTTCAGGTAACCGCAGGAATTTTCCCAAACCAGGCCGGTGATGATGTTCAGAGGGAACAGCTGGCCGTCATGAGTATGGCCGCAGAGATCAAGGTCTGCGCCTGCGGCTACCACTTCATCCAGCTGACCGGGCTGATGATCCATAAAAATAATCGGGAGTGTTTTGTCAAGGTAGGCTGTAAGCTGGTCAGGATCCTTACGGGTGTCGGACATTTTTCGGCAGCGAGAAGGATCCTTACGGCCTGTCAGATAAAACCGTTTATCTATGAGGACGGTTTCGTCATCGAGAAGCCGGATGTTGGCAGATTCCAGAAAATTCCGCATTCTGGGATCATCATAATCGTTTTTTTGCATTGCGGAAGGTAAAACCGGCCAGAATCGGTTCGCTGAGATCATGGTTGCCCCAACAGGCATAAACGCCGTATCTGGATTTCAGCGAACGGAGAATGGCCGCTGTTTTTTTCGGGTTTTTGATCCCTTCATATTCGTTATCAAAAATATCGCCGGCAATACAGATCAGATCCGGATCTTCGGCGTTGATCTTTTTTTACAAGAAGCCCGGCATGTTTTTCTCCGATACTGTAACCGAAATGAATGTCTGCGAGCAGGACGATCTTCAGGGAGTCCATTCCCTTCACCTGCTTGTCTATTTTCACATCATAAGTTTTTGTCTTAATATTCCACTGATTAAAAATCCCATAGAGACTGACACCAATGATCAGAAGGGTGCAGACAGCGCCTGTGACTACGAAGGCTTTCCGGGAATACATCCAGGCCGGATGAAGCGTATGCTTCAGGATCAGTCTGCAGAGATCTGTAGTTACGATTACGATCAGGATGTAAAGAAATGTTCCCTGAAAATAATTTGCCGTATTTTTCAGGAAGCGATGGAGCGCAGGGGGCTTCCGGATGAGAAAACAGGTCAGAAGAGAAGTGGACAGAAAAATATAAACACCTGCAAAGCATGCCCGGAACGCAAAGGTTTGGAAAAAATGAGTGCAGGCACCCATCCACAAAATCATCCAGCGGACCATATAAATATTAATGAGAATATATAATGGTGCGAGAAAGATGGCAAGCATGGTGTGTGATACCTCCATTCGTGGCAAGCAATAAGCGGTGTAGCAGGACTGATCGCTGCAGATACTTTTTGGATTGATACATAGCATTTCCATAAATTACTGCAGCATGTTCGGAATAACTTTTTTTGATGCATTGATTCATAGAACTGCTATAGTATACAGCAAATAATAATTTTTGGCAAAAGAACATATATTAGGAAAAAGAACGCTTATGGTGCTTTTTATGAAAAAATATGCGCTTCTTCGATATTGTCTGGTGTTTTTAGCAATTGTTCTTCCTTATTTTTCGGCGGCAACCATTAATGGACCAGAGAGGGTCCTGGCAGAGAGGGTGCCGGATATGGAAGAATATCTCCCGGTCATTGTTTTTTCGCAGATTTCCCCGGATATGAAAAAAGAAACCATAAAGGCGCAGACTGTGATCGCACGGTCGAATATTCAAAGGTGGCTGGGAGAGGGAAAAAATCTCGCAGAGATCCTGAGGGAAAACGGAAGTACAGAGGAAGTCTGGAGATATTTTTTTGCAGAAAAAAGGCAGATCTATGAACAGGCAGCAAAAGAGACGGATGGACAGGTACTTACATATGAAGGAAAAGTGAGGCTGACTCCCTGGCATAAGAGAAGCGCAGGGAAAACCCGCAGCGGGGAAGAAGCTTTTCATGATGAGGCGTATACATATCTGAAATCGGCAGATAGCAGTGAGGACAAAAAATCTCCGGATCATATAAAAATCGTGGAAATTCCTGCGGGGCAGCTTTCCGGGGAGCTGAAGATCAAAAAACGGGACAGTGCCGGTTATGTGACAGAGCTTACGATTGGGGAAACACTTCTGGAGGGAGAAAGCTTTGCTGCGGGAATGGGACTGGAATCCGCGAATTTCAGTTTGAAGAAAAAGGATGATATTTATTATCTGCGAGTGCGTGGCAGCGGTCATGGTGTGGGATTTTCCCAGTTTGGTGGAAATGAGATGGCAAAAAACGGAAGCAGTGCGGAGGAGATCCTGGAAAAATATTTTCCGGAGATGGAGCTGAAAGCTGAGGATTAAAGAAAGTCAGGCATCCGAAGCAACGTCTGATAAAAAAATATTCAAAAAATGAATAGACAGCCATATTCTGGACACTCTATAGATATAGAAATGGTGACCGAAACGGCAGCTTTACTGTTTTTTCTGTTACTGAAAATGAACATATCAGACAGAGGTGGAAAGAATATGAAAAGTAAAATCGTGAGAGGTATTATCAACGGAGGTGTTCTGGCAGCAGTGGCGGCACTTGGGATTACTGTTTATCAGCTTGGAACAAAGCCCATCGCAGAAAATCCCCAGGAGGAAAATTCTGTACAGGTAGAAGAGACCGGGCTGGAAGAGGAGCTTTCGGACGGGGAAAACGCAGAGGATGCGGCAGCTGCCGGAGATGGCTGGCAGGATGTAGCACAGGATGAGCTCTCTGATGGAGAAACCGGAGATGAAGCAGGTCTGTCAGGAGCTTCAGAAGCCGGAGCAGATGGAGTGACAGGAAGCATCCGTGAGACTGCAGGAAGTGGTACAGACGAAAATGCAGCGGCAGATGCAGATAATGGAAGTGGTACGGAGGATAGGAGCGTGTCTGCGGCAGCAGGTGTAGACAGAAGCCGCACAGATGGCACTGGAAATACAGCAGATAATGCCGGAAATACATCGGCAGAGGGAGCAGTGAATAACGGAGCTGGAGCTTCCACAGATACCGCAGAGACCTCAGCTGTCGGAATTGCGGCACAGGCTTTGGATTTTACGGAGGATTCCATTATGGAATGGCCGGTCAGAGGAACGGTTCTTGTGGATTACAATATGGATGAAACCGTATATTATCCGACTTTGGATCAGTATCGTGTAAGCTCTGCCATTGCTTTGCAGGCAGTGGAGGATGCGCCGGTGTATGCGGCGGCTGATGGTCAGGTGCTTTCTGTTGTACAGGATGCCTGCACGGGAACGACT
>ENA-OQKL01000455-OQKL01000455.1-human-gut-metagenome-genome-assembly--contig:-NODE-455-length-13165-cov-4.461190_pt1 | contig 13165 bp, 10 predicted proteins | sample MGYA00242779_ERZ504800 | MGnify/ENA primary metagenome ERZ504800 (study PRJEB26092, sample SAMD00036410) | human gut metagenome | host: Homo sapiens | study: EMG produced TPA metagenomics assembly of... | reverse complement strand
GGGAAAAACGTACGAGGAGATTGCTTCTGCCTTGGACATTTCCCCGTCTACTGCCCGTACCTATTTGTCGCGGGCCTTGACTAAAACCGGATATAAAAACATTTCAGAGGCGACGGCTGGACTTCTCTTGTCAAAGGATGCGTGGCATCTTGACGCAACAAAAGGCCATGATCACCGTTCAGAATCGCTGGGGTCCTCATCGTTCAATCAGAACTGCAGGATAGTCTTCGTCTGCTTCCTGTTTATGTATGCGTCTGGAATGGGCATCGAGGAAATCCTCGTATGCTTCGGCTTTGAGCATGATGCGATAATCCTATCGATAGCTATAGTGCTTGTGGCCCTGTGTTGCCGTGCGGCTATACGGTGGATGTCTAAAATGCACTTGTGCCTTTCGCCTGAACTCACCCTTTCTTCGGTGTCTGTGGGTGCTGGAGCAGCGTTCTGGGTTCACGATGTGGTAAGTCGACTGTACATTTTCTTTGAGTCCGTTGGGAGCGGTGAGGCCGTTGGCGGCCTTATGCCTGCCTTACGCGTGACTGCGTTCCTTGTCGTACTTATCCTTATGGCTAATTCGCTGCTATTCTTGCGTTCGAAAGATACGGTTGGGGTGGGTGATCGACGCGATACCGTGCGTGAGGCCTTCTTGAGGCTTGGTTTCACGCCGCTTTATGCCGATATCATGACATGCGTTTTTGATGGCAATAGAACCACCGAGATTTGCGCACATCTTAACGTTGCTCGGGGAACCGTCAAAGAGGCCAAGAGCAAGAGCTATGCCTTGCTTGGAGTTCACTCGGAGCGTGAACTTAGAGATAGGGGTTTTTAGTCTTATGGCAGATGTTATAGAAAATAGCAGGTAGAAGCCTGTAGACAAATAAGATTGTAAATCCATCCTACACGTCTACAGACAGTTCTGACGATGAAGGCGATACTTCCGGACAACGGGTCCGACGACTCGTGTGTTGCGAACCGGAGGTGCTTGCTGTGAAGACCTGTGATTGCCTCACATATGTACGGCTTAATTTAGAAGTTCTTGCGCGCAACCGGGGAATCATGTTGCTGACGGCGCTGCTCGCGCTCGTATTCTGCATCCCGGTATTTCTATCCGTTCCAACGGGAGCAGATTATCTATATGGTAGAGCTTCCATCGAAGACCAGAGAGCCCTTTTGGTCTCTCAAGTCTCTGACGGCGTTTATGACACTGCCCCACAGGAGCTCAACAGCATCATTGCCGACGAAAGGGCGTGCCTTGATCGGGCGCTTGAAAGCAAGGCGGACTCCAGAGAGTATTACGATGCGATTGCCGATTACGACAATCTATTGCTCAAGGAATACCGACTCGGTTATTTGAATGGTGTTGATTCGGAGTTATCGCTTGAAGCCCAAGAACGTCTTCCCCGAGCCATATCGATGCTGGCCCATCCGGAATCGTACGACTCAACAACAAAAATGCCCGGGATGATCCTTCTCGCATATTATTGCGGCGCTGTTCCTGCAATAGCGTGGCTTTTGGTCCCGGTCCTCGTCCTCTATATGTCGCTTGAGGGGGATGGAAAGCGGTTCTACGATCGAGCGTTGTTGTCAAAGTTAGAGATGAATGCATGCCGCGTTCTCGTCTCTGGTATTGCATCGATGCTGGTTTTGGTTCTGGCGTTGGCTCCCTGTTTTGTATTGGCAACGGTGTTTAACGGTGTAGGTCAGACAGAGTACCCAGTCGTATTCATTCAGTATGGTGACGTAGTCGAAAGAACTGTGTTAGTTCAGCTAGGGCTATTTGCCGTCTTTGAAGCTGTGCTGTCGATGATGTTTGCTTGCTTGGGCGTGTGCGTGTACGCCGGAAGCAGAAACAGGGCCATTTCGTCCATGGTGATCGCTCTTGTGGGGGGCATAAGCCAGCTTCCGTTTTATGCGAGCAAAGATGCTCCATGGCATGCGTTGCTGCCGTATATGGTGTCGAGCTATTCTGCCTCTTCGTTTGCGCTCGGCGGCGCATCTTACGCCAATGGAGCGGAGGTATCTCTCGTTCCTGAAGCCAGTGCATCGCACTGCCTCTTTGCCGTGATGGGCGCGTTTGCTGTTTGCGCGTTGGGGGTCATTTCGTTTTCGCGTCTAAAAAGCAAGAATCGCTGGGCCTGGAACCATATTCGCCCGGATAGTTTGGGCGAGAAAAGCTTGCTCTCTCTGTCGCTGGATGCGTTGACGGTTGGAAAAAACCAGCTGGTAAAGGGATTGCAGTTTGATATGCCCGCTGGCCAGATATGGGGTCTTGTCGCGCCAAATGGACATGGCAAGACTACGCTACTGAATACTCTTTGGGGAGATGCTGGGCCATCAGTGCGCGTGTCAGGTTCTCTCTGTTTTCATGCAAAAGTATGCGTCGACCGTGAGGAAATGAGAAAGGTATTCTTTTTGGTTCCGAATAGGCCGTCGCTATTGATTCCATACATGACCGTCGCTTTTCATCTCGACCGATGCAGGAGAATTTGGCATTCACCTCGCACTTTGGACCAAGTGCTTGATCGCTTTGACTTGACTGGGTTGAAGAATACGCCCGTATCTAGGCTGTCTGATGGAAATAGACAATTACTTAATGTCGCGATGGCGTATATGTCCTATTGCGAAGTCGTCCTTTTGGATGAGCCCATGAATGCACTTGATGTGAGACACGTTGCGATTGTTTCGAATGCTCTTAGAGATGAAGCGGGTAGAGGAGCACATGTCATTATCTCTTCTCATCTTATCGGAAACCTCGAATCGCTCTGCGATGCCTCCGTATTGCTCACAGGGGATGACTCGCGTGTCGTTACCAGAGAAATGGGAGGCGATTCGAAGTGGATCGGTAATGTATACGCGCAGCTTTTCAAGACGAACGACAGTAAAACTAGGAAAGGAAGATAACCATGAAACGCCATGTAACGAAGAACTTTGTGAAGGCAATGTTCGCATGTTTTATGCTTACCCTGTCGATGGTCACAATTCCCGTTTGTGCGACGGCGAAACCAGATGCAGGTTCTGTCGCGCCTTGTCGTCTTGTGACAGCGGACGTCTTGGACACTTACAAGTCGTTCTCCACTGCGAACCACCCGAGCGAGAATGTTGATTGTTTCGACCAGACATACAAGAGGCTGTCTTTCAAAACTTCGTATTCTCGTACGGGGCAAACGATTCTCTATACGGGTGCCGCGTTAAGCCCACGCGGCAACGGGATGCCCGGGTTTGAGACAAAATATCAGTGCACATATCGTACCTGGTAGACAACTCTAGGATCGGATCTCTCCGAATAACTTTGTGGCGGACTTGTTTAACGCTACCGCTCCTTCGTTTATCTCAATCTGTAACATCTGACTGGCAAAAACGCTTCTACCTGTTACAGATTGAGATTATTCGACGCGCGTTCTGTAACTCGTCTCGATCTGTAACAGTAAGACGGCGATTTGGTCTCCATATGTTACAGATTGAGACGAAAGAAAGCGTGAGCTAGAAAACCGCCGCGAGGAAAGCAGCTCCCTCGCGGCGGTTGGCGTTTGCCCAGATAAAACCTGCCAAAATAAACCTGTCCCTTTTTGGCAGGTTGTCGCTTCCAAAAGTGGAGGATGAGCGTCGTGCGGTTTTGCTGTTCGGTTTTGACCAGGATGTTGTGGATGTGGGTCTTGACGGTGCCCACGGCAAGGAATAGCTCGTCAGCGATCTCTTGGTTCGATTTGCCCAGTACGACCAGACGCATAACTTCGGTCTCACGGTTGGAGAGCTTGTAGGCGTTGCGATAGAAGGGCATCTGCTCTTCGATGTGTCGATCAAGATCGCTGACGTTCTTTTCCTCGGGCGCCTCCTGCATGCGGATTGAAAGCACGTGGTAGGAGTAGATGATCAGCAGAATCGCAAAGTAGCAGGCAAAGACGTTTTCGCTAAAGTTGCGCTCGGACAGATATAGTTGCAGCCAAGAGGGCGCCAGACTCATGGGGACAATCAGAATGTTGTAGAAATCCTCGGCAACGATGCAACCGACCAGAATAGCGCCGATAATCAGGTGCTTTCGTTGGTTGTTAACGCGTGCCTTCAGCTCGACTTGTGTGCTCTTGCGTGCCGTCCAAAAGATATATAGCCCCACGAAAACAAGGAATACCTGACGCATCGTGTAGTAGAGCCATTGATGAATGGGGCCGTAGGGGACAGCGACGATAATCAGCAGCTCGCTCAGCAAGAACGTTGCGACGGGAATGACAAACTGCTTTTTTGAATGCTTGTCGAGCAAATCCATGGCAATGAGCCAAATAAAAGCCTGCGAAGCGGTCGCCACAAAGGTCCGCAACACAGGCATGGTAATTGAGTAATAGTCGCTGGCTGGAAAACTCTGGTTTTGCAGCGTGTATTCAAAAAAGAAAATCTCGGTCATCTCGATGGCATAGCAGATAAATACGCCGCTGCCATAGATAAAGAAGCGTCGACGAGATGAGGCATAGGCGGCAAGCGAGAGCACCGCCGTCACAATACAGATCACGAGTATCGCTAGGGTATAGAAGAACATCAGGGTGTTCATCTGCCACCGTCCCATCTCATTTATTCTATGGCCGAGTTCTGTATACCTTGTGGGATATAGACGTCTCAACCCTTCGTTTCATTGTGGATTAGGCGCCGAGATACAGCATAGCCGTATACCGTTCGCGGTTCTAGATGGTAAACCCCCTGTAAACTCTTGACCTGCGGGTTTATATTGGTTTAGAGGGGGTGTAACTCCGTGAACGGTCTTTAATCCCGAATAAACTAGGTAAAAATTGCATACGGGTGAATGATGGTCTTGTCAACACGAGGCGTGATGTTCGAGCGCCTCATAGTAATAGTCGGCAAGACCGGCGGAAAGGAAATCGACATGGCACTGCCTAAGGATTTCATCGACACCAACGACTTCACCAAAGAGCAGATCCTGGCTATCGAGGATCTTGGCCTGGCAATGAAGAAGGCCATCAAGGTTGACGGTTATTATCCGCACCTGCTCCGCAACAAGAGCCTTGGCATGATCTTCCAGCAGGTCTCCACCCGCACTCGTCTTTCCTTCGAGACCGCTATGACCGACCTCGGCGGCCATGCTCAGTTCTATGGCCCTGGCACCATCCAGCTCGGCGGTCACGAGTCCCTGGGCGATACCGCTCGCGTTATGGGCTCGCTGCTCGACATCATGATGGCTCGCGTTGACCGTCACAAGGACGTCGTCGGCCTCGCCGAGGGCTCCGCTGTGCCCGTCATCAACGGCATGTCCGAGTTCAACCATCCCACGCAGGAGATGGGCGACCTCATGACCATGCTCGAGAACCTCCCCGAGGGCAAGAAGATCGAGGACTGCACCCTGGCCTTCATCGGCGACGCCACCCAGGTCTGCGTCTCCCTCATGTTCATCGCTTCCAAGGTCGGCATGAAGTTTGTCCAGTTTGGACCTAAGGGCCACCAGATCCCCGACGGCGGCCTGCACGTTGGCACCGTCGAGGAGCGCGCCGAGTTCGGCAAGCAGATGATGGCCATCGCCGAGGAGAACTGCAAGGTCTCCGGCGGCTCTGTCGTCATCTCCGACGACATCGAGTGCATCAAGGGCGCCGACTTCATCTACACCGACGTGTGGTATGGCCTGTACGACGAGGAGGTCTCGGGCGAGAACTACATGGACGTGTTCTATCCCAAGTATCAGGTCACCATGGACATGATGAACTTCGCCGGCCCCAACTCCAAGTTCATGCACTGCCTGCCGGCCACCCGCAACGAGGAGGTCGTCGACGAGGTCATGGACGATCCCGAGCGCTCACTGTGCTGGGTCGAGGCCGAGAACCGCAAGCACTCCATCCGTGCTCTCCTTGCCGCCCTGGGCAAGCGCACCCCGCTCAACGACGAGGGTGTCGAGTACTCCGCCAAGGCTGAGCTCCACGCCGCTCTCGAAGCTCTCGAGCAGCTCTAAGCCTCAAGGCTTCTAAAAGCACGTTTGCGGGCGGCGGATGCTCGTCTCCTGTCGCCCGCTCACCGAGGCCCAAGCAATTGCCTTAATACCTTAGGGCCTCGGATCTGTCCAAGACTGAGCGAAGGAGCTCATCATGAGCGACGGAAAGAAAAAGCTTTCCTTCTTGACGGTCATTTCGACCATCATCTGCGTCGTCTTCGTTTGCGAGGCCGCCGCTCCTGCTGCTGCCATTGGCAACCAGCAGTTCTTCTGGTGGATCTTCCTGATCCTGACCTTCCTGCTTCCCTACGGCATGGTTGTCGCCGAGCTCGGTACCACCTATGACGGCGAGGGCGGCATTTACGACTGGGTACGCGATGGCCTGGGCGACAAATGGGGCGCCCGCATCTCGTACTACTACTGGGTCAACTACCCGCTGTGGATCGCCTCGCTGGCTACCATGTTCCCCGACATTTTTGGCATGGTCTTTGGCGTCGAGTTCAACTTGATCGCCAAGATGGGTATCGATCTTGCCTTTGTGTGGATCGTCTACCTCATGGGCCGCTCCAAGGCGGCCGACTCCGAGTGGGTCCTTAACGGTGGCGCCATCATCAAGGTCGCCGTCGCCGTTATCGTTGGCGCTTTGGGCATTTGGTATGCCATGGAGAACGGTTTTGCGAACGACATGTCCGCTGCCACCTTCCTGCCCGAGCTCACCAACACCAACGCTCTCGGCTACCTGTCGATCATCATCTTTAACTTCATGGGCTTCGAGGTCATCTGCACTATGACCGACGACATGGCCGATCCCGCTCGCGATATCCCCAAGGCTATCATCGTCGGTGGCCTGTCCATCGCCGTGATCTACCTGTTCGCTGGCTTTGGCATCGGCGCTGCTGTGCCGGCCGATTCCATCGACCCCGACTATGGCATGATTGTCGCAGTCCAGACCATGGTGGGCGACTCCATGATCTTCAAGGTCATCTGCATCGCCTTCCTGATCACCCTGTTCGCCAACATGGCCGCCTGGTCCTTCGGCGTCAACTCCGTCGCCCGCTACGCTGCCGAGCACGGCAACATGCCCAAGGTCTTCGCCTCGATGATTTCGGATGATGACATGCCCAACGGCGCCAACCTGGTCAACGCCGTCGTTGCCTCCCTGGTGCTGTGCCTGCAGCTCGTTCCCATCGACGCCATCTCCAACGGCGTCTTCTGGATGCTCTTCGGCACCTCCGTCGTCTTCCTGCTGCTGACCTACATCCCGATGTTCCCGGCGTTCCTCAACCTTCGCAAGAACGACCCCGACCGCGAGCGCATCTTCACGTTCCCGTTTAAGGGTGCCATGATGAAGGTCATGCTGGCCATCCCTTGCATCGAGCTGATCCTGGCCATCGTTGCAACGCTGGTGCCGTTCTCTGCCGCTGAAATTGGCGACAAGCTCCCGATGATCGTTATCTTCATCGTGCTTCTGCTCATCGGCGAGGTTGTCCGCGTCGTCAGCGCCAAGGGCCGCGAGACCGAGTACAAGGGCCTCACTCCCGAGCTGGCAGCTCAGCGTCTCGCTGAGGAGGCCGCCGAGGCCGAGGAGAACTAGAGCACCCGGTTCTGGGGCTCCAACCCTCCTCGTGTACCAACGCGCGCTTCGTCGGGCTTGTCGCTCCCGACTCCGGGCACTCTAGCCTCTTCGGAGACGTGCCCAAGCGACAGGTTTGCTAACCATTCCCCGGGGTGGGTGTGAGCGATAGCTCCGGTAACCACCGCCCACCCCAATCTCTCTTCCGTATCCTTCGTGCGTTTTGTCTCCGCGCACTTGGTTACGTCGTCGCTTGCCGATGCGACTCCGTGAAAACCGGCGCCGGGCGCCCCGACCCTTGCCGGGGAACGGGCGCCTACCATCTCTTGGTTTTAGGCTGCGGGTAACCCGCCCGCAGCAAGCGATCGTTCGATTTGGAGGATATCTTATGCGTACGATCACCGAGTCCGAGTCCACCCCCAAGGCCGACGGCTTCTTTATGCCCGCTGAGTTCGCCCCGCAGGATCGCGTGTGGATGGGTTGGCCCCACCGCACCGACACCTGGGCCCACGGCGCCAAGCCGGCTCAGAAGCAGTATGCCGCCATCGCCCGCGCCATCGCCGAGTTCACCCCGGTTACCATGTGCGCCAACCAGGTCGACTATGCCAACTGCAAGGCCGTCTTCGAGGAGGACGAGAACGTCACCGTCATCGAGATGACCACCGACGACGCCTGGTTCCGCGACACCGCCGCCACCTACGTCATCAACGGCAAGGGTGAGAAGCGCGCCAACCACTGGCACTTCAACGCCTACGGCGGTCTCGTCGACGGCCTCTATTTCCCGTGGGACAAGGACGAGCAGATCGCCCTTAAGATGGCTGAGCTTTCCGGCTGCCGCCGCTATCGTCCCGATGACATGATCCTCGAGGGCGGCTCCATCACCGTCGACGGCGAGGGCACCCTTGTCGTGACCGACCAGTGCCTGCTTTCCCCGGGCCGCACCTGCTCTGCGGTGCTCGAGGAGGAAGAGGATCCCGAGTCCATCTGGCCCAAGTACCACAAGAAGTTTGAGCCCTGGAGCGAGGAACTCCGCGCCTACATGGATGAGCACCTCAAGGATTACCTGGGTGTCGAGAAGGTCATCTGGGTCAAGGAGGGCATCGACCCCGAGGAGACCAACGGCCACATCGACGACGTCGCCACGTTCATCGCCCCGGGCGTCATGGCCTGCATCTGGACCGACGATCCCGAGTATCCGTTCTACGAGCAGTGCCACGCTGCCTACGAGACCCTCTCCAACGCCGTTGACGCCAAGGGCCGCAAGATGAAGGTCTACAAGCTCTGCATGCCCGTGACCCCGCTGTTCATGGACCAGGCCTCCTGCGACACCATCGACGCCGACGAGAACGCCGAGCCGCGCGTCCCCGACGAGCCGCTGATCGCGTCCTACATGAACTACCTGGTCACCAACCACGGCGTCATCGTCCCGCAGTACGGCGACGAGAACGACCAGCTGGCCTTCGACACGCTCCAGAAGATCTATGACGAGGTCTGGGGCGAGGGCGTCTACAAGTGCGTCGGCGTCCAGTCCGAGCAGGTCGTCTTCGGCGGCGGCAACATCCACTGCATTACGCAGCAGGAGCCGTCCGCGTAATTGTCTGGCTTCCCGAGGCACGGCACCTTGCCCTTCAATCGTCGGGCATGACCCTTAAGGTCTATGCCCTCCTCTTTCAGGGCAATCTGCCGCACCTCGGAAACCCAGCCGATCAATCGGACAGTCGATGAATCGCACCGTGACCATCTCGGGGCATTGATGGTCGGTTTATTCGATGTCTTGGTCGGCTGGGTTTTTCTTTGGGCACTCCGTTGCCTCCACTTCGGAGTGCCCGCCTCTTTGATTGAGTACGCGTCTGATCTGGGATTTATTGCGGGTTAGGCCAATTGTTCGCTTGAATATCCCAGGTCAGACGCGTCTTCAATTGCCAAAAGATTCCGGTCGCAATCGCGGCCGTTTTGATCGGAGTATCTATGTACCAGCGTATCGTTATCTACACGCGCCTGTTCCGCGAGCGTTGGTCCAACAATTGCATCCTCTCTTCTCTTTGGGATGGCACCTGCACCGGTGACGCGGCCTGCAACCCTACCTTGGGCTGCGCCTTCGGTACAGATGCCATCCTTTTTGCTGTAGGGGGAGCGTGTCGTGGCAGGTAAAAAGTTCTCCCTGTTCGAGGTCATCCTCTCGGTTATCTGCGTTGTCTTTACCATCGAGGCGGCCGCTCCGGCATCTGCCATGGGTAACGTGCAGTTCTTCTGGTGGATCTTCCTCATCATTACGTTTTTGCTTCCCTATGGCCTGGTGGTGGCCGAGCTCGGTACGGCGTTCGATTCCGAGGGCGGTCTGTACGATTGGGTTCGCCTGGGCTTGGGCGACCGTTGGGGCGCCCGCTGCTCCTGGTGCTATTGGGTCAACTTTCCACTGTGGGTGGCAAGTATCGCCTGCATGTTCCCCAGTGTCATCAATGCGGTATGGGGCATCGAATTTTCGCTTGGGGTCCGAATTGCCATCGAGCTTGCCTTTGTGTGGGGCGTCACGGTCATGGCAATGCAGCCGGTGGCCGAGGCCGATTGGGTCATGGATGGCGGCGCCGTCATCAAGGTGCTCATTACCGCCGTGGTGGGAATCGTCGGCATCTGGTTTGCCTGCAATAACGGCTTTGCCAACGATATGTCGTTTAAGACCTTTGTCCCCGATCTGGGAGACACTAACTCACTGACGTATCTTTCAATCATCCTATTCAACTTTATGGGCTTTGAGGTGGTCGCGACCTTTGCCAGCACGATGAAGAACCCATCGCGCGATATCCCCAAGGCGGTTATCGCCGGTGGCGTTGCCATCGCGGCGATCTACATTATCTGTGGCATCGGTATTGGAGCCGCGGTTCCCACCGAGCAGCTTTCACTCGATTCGGGCATTGTGGACGCGGTTGCCGCCATGGTGGGGCGCGCTCACCCGCTGACGATGGTCGTGGGCGTGGCCTTTTTGGTGACGCTGTTCGCCAACATGATCTGCTGGAGTTTTGGCGTCAACAACGTGGCGAGCTATGCCGCGCGCCACGGCAACATGCCGCGCCCCTTTGCGCTGGTGTCCAAGAAGACCGGCATGCCCAACGGCTCAGCACTCATTAACGGTTGTTTTGCCAGCTTGGTGCTGCTACTTCAGATTCCGCTGGGCGAAGGTTCCGACGTCTTTTGGGTCTTCTTCTCGATGAACGTCGTCTTTCTGCTCATGAGCTATATCCCGATGTTCCCGGCATTTTGGCGCCTGCGTAAATACGACGACCGCCCACGTGTGTTCCGCGCGCCCTTCGAGGGCAAGGTGCTTGCGGTAGCGCTTGCGGTGCCGGTGGTAGAGCTCGTGCTTTCGATTGTTGCGACAATCGTGCCGCTTAACAGCTCGCCCGCCGAGATGTCAAAGTTGCCGATTCTCGCGGGCGTAGTGATTGGCCTGTTATTGGGCGAGGTTTCGCGCCTCATATCGCGTCGCGGCCGCAGTGTCGATAATCCCGGCATTGGTGCAAGGGGGTCAGGTTACGTTGCGCCAAAGCGGTAACGCCGCGACCTGCGCGGTGTCTGCTGTATGTTGGATTACTGCTTGTGGCGCTCAGAATCGGAAACGAGCTTGGGCGCAAAGAAGGGGACGTGGCCCAGATAGGGACGACTGTCCGAACGTGCCTTAGAGGCACAGGGGATATCGTCGTAGGTAAGCGAGTCACTCAGGCGGACGATGACCCTGGCGGCGGGAGCGACGATTTTTTTGAGTGGCTCAATCGGTGCCATGGCATCTCCTCTCCTGCATGCGCCCCGTGTTTTGGTGCGAATGTGCCAGACGCAAGTCTAGCATTCCGATGCACACATGCCCAAACCACCACGATGGGGACAGGCACCTTTGTGGTGGTTCTGGTCCTTATTGGCGGGTTAGTCCTGGGTGTCGCCGCCGTACATGTAGACAATAAAGCCGTCGCCGGTGTCTTGGCTGTGGTCCTCGAGAATGCGCTTCATGTTGAGGTGCTCGTAGAACTGCCAATCGGAGTTGCAGTCGCTCATCAGGAAAAACTTGGTGCAGCCGGCTTGGGCGAGCTTGGCGCGTGCAAGGTCAATAAGCGCGCGGCCGAGGCCCTTGCCCTGCCACTCGGGCACGATGATGATCAGGTTGAGTTGGCCCTGGGCATACTCGTTGCCCGTGGCGGCAAAGCGGTCGGCCGTGGCCTTCTCGCGGCTATCGCCAAAGAGCGAACCCTCGAGCTTGGCGTCGGCGGTTTTTGCTATTTCGGTTGCCTGGGCGAATAGCTCGTCGTAGCAAGGCTTCCACGTCGGGTTTTTGCGTGGTTTGCCGTCTTCGAAGATGCCGATGCAGCAAGCGGCGATGATACGGCCTTCAGCTTCGGCAACGAGCGCGATAGGGGAGCGCTGCAGCTGCATGGCAATGTTGAAGCGCGCACAGAAATCGGCGGCTTCGACGTCGCCGCGGTTGCGCAGCGTGTTGCACCACAGCTGGTTGTAGATGGCGGCGATACCATCCAGGTCATCGAGCGTGGCGGCCCGCATGGTTACGTTGTCAAGGCTCATGGAGGCTCCTTCCAAGTTGGGTCAGGCCATCTATGAGTGTGGCATGGTCGCAGGGCCGCCGCATCAACCATTCGGTAGACGACCCCCGATTCCACGGGGGGCGGAGAGATAGTCATTGGGGACGTTCTTAAACGACTAGTCAAACAAGAGCGTCCCCAACGACTACCCCAAGGAATGTCCCAGACTGCCGGCAGAAAAGGAACGTCCCCAACTGCCGCATCCCCAAGTGTCACCTCGCCAAGTTTCGCAACGCCGATGTTTTGGCGAAGTCAGCGAAAACCCGCCAGAGCGAGCAAGGTGCCTTGAAACAAGGCGGCATTGACCTTCTGGTCATGCCGCCGAAGTTGAAAGGCAGATTGCCGCTCTGGCGGGTTTGCAGCGTCGGCCGGTTACGGCGTTTGGTAAAACGCCGTAACCTACACCCGCTCCGCGATCTCGTGGATCAGATAGTCGGTCTTTTCCCAGCCCAGGCACGGGTCGGTGATCGACTTGCCAAAGACGCCGCCGTCGACCGGCTGGTTGCCGTCCTCCAGGTAGGACTCGATCATAAAGCCCTTGACCAGCTTGGAGATGGATTCGTTGCGGCGGCAGCTGTCGAGCACCTCCTTGCAAATGCGGTACTGCTCCAGCGGGCGCTTGCCCGAGTTGTCGTGGTTGCAGTCGATGACCGCCGCCGGGTTGGCGTAACCGGCATGCTCGGTGTAGCGCTCGGCCAGGCGCTCTAGGTGCTCGTAGTGGTAATTGGGGTAGGTACGACCGTCGAGACCGATGTAGCCACGCATAACGGCGTGCGCGAGCGGGTTGCCGTCGCACTCGACCTCCCAGTTGCGGAAGATAAAGCTCTGATGTGCCTGGGCGGCGTAGATGGAGTTGAGCATAACGGTGGTGGAACCGGCGGTGGGGGTTTTTTCATGCCCACAGGCACCGAAATGCCGCTCGACACCAGACGATGCTCCTGGTTCTCGACCGAGCGCGCGCCCACGGCGACGTAGCTCAGCAGGTCGACGAGGTACTGGTAGTTGGACGGGTAGAGCATCTCGTCGGCGGTAAAGAAGCCAGTCTCCTCGATGACGCGCAGGTGCATGTGGCGGATGGCCTTAACGCCT
>ENA-OQKL01000454-OQKL01000454.1-human-gut-metagenome-genome-assembly--contig:-NODE-454-length-13166-cov-3.250786_pt1 | contig 13166 bp, 9 predicted proteins | sample MGYA00242779_ERZ504800 | MGnify/ENA primary metagenome ERZ504800 (study PRJEB26092, sample SAMD00036410) | human gut metagenome | host: Homo sapiens | study: EMG produced TPA metagenomics assembly of... | reverse complement strand
CATCTCCACCGTTCCTTCAACTGGGAAAACGGCGCCCCCGGGGCCTGGGAGGGGCACCGGGGGCGTTCGGCTAGCTGCGGGAACGGCCTATCCGCTTAATGCGTTCGGCTGAGACTGGAAATCGACCTGGTAGTGATTAGCGGACCGGTATCGCGATCCTCGTCACATACGCCCCCGGGTCGTCGCTGATGATGTCGTCGATCAGGGCGATCTCGCGCGAGGGACCGGCGGGTGTCAGGTTGCGCTCGCGCATATAGCTGAGCAGCTGCTCATAGCGTGGGGTTGCTTGCCCGTGCGTGCCGCGAAAGCTAATGGTCAGGCAGCGCGCGGCGGGTCGCGTCTCGAGGTCGCCCACGTAATCATCGGTGTCATCGAGCAGCAAAAAGACCTCGTCGTAGCCATCAAAGTCGCCGGCGGCGAGGCGCTCGGCGCTAATCCCAACGCCCAAGTTGCCCAGAAAGACAAAGGTCTCGTGCTGGCCCTTCTGCAGCTGACGAATCTGCCACTCCAGCGCATAGGCGTCGGTAGGCTTGACGCGTTCGCGCAATACGGCGCAGCGAAGCTCGGGCGCATCGATTGCGCAAATGGTATCGAGCTCGGTGTTCAGGGCATTGTGAAGCAGGGCAAGCCGGTTGTCGATCTTGCGCGACACGCGCTCCAGCTCGCGGCGCTTGCGCTCGATGAGCTCCTGCTGCTGAGCCAGCTGCCGCTGCATAAGGTTCACGTCGCGCGTGGTCACAAACTCACGGATTAGCGCGAGCGGCAAGTCGAGAACACGCAGGTGGCTGATGGTGTTGAGAGTGGAGAGCTGCCGCGATCCGTAGTAGCGGTACCCACTCGCCGGATCGATGTGTGCCGGGTCCAGCAAGCCCATCTGCTCGTAATGGCGCAACGTGCCCACGCTTAGATTAAACAGGCGCGCCACCTCGCCAATGCGGAGCAGACCCTCGGTATGTTCAGTTGGCGAGTCGGTCATGGCGACCGCTACCTTTCAATGGACGGGAAGGGGCGCCGAGGTCGTACGACGCAAACGATACCTCTACGCCATCAGCTTGTCAAAAGCTCCGCGGCGGTTGAGTACGGTAAATGCCATCACGCAAATGACTGCCGACAGAATCGACCCGCATGGCGAAGCGATACCCATGGGAAACAGCGTGTCGGAATAGGCGTTCGACAGCAGCCACGCGCCCGGCACGCGAATGAGCGCCACGGCCAGCACGTTGTGCGCAAAGCCGATATAGCTCTTGCCATACGCAGCGAAAAAGCCGCTAAAGCAAATGTGGATGCCGGCAAAAATCGCGTCGAAAATATAGCTGCGCATATAGCCGGTGCCGGCCGCGACTACCGCGGCGTCCTTGGCAAAAAAGCCGATAAACGCCGGCGCCACTAGCCACATCAGCACCGTGATCAGACAGCCGTACACCACCGAGATGGTCATGGCGTCTTTGAGTACCTGACGCGCGCGGTCACCCTTGCCCGCGCCGACGTTTTGCGCCGTGAGTGCGCTGACGGTGGCGCCCATGGAGCTCGGCACAATGAACAAAAAGCTGATCATCTTCTCGACCAGGCCCACGGCAGCGGCGTCGACGAGCCCTCGGTGGTTGGCGATGACGGTGATAAACATAAACGCCACCTGGATGCAGCCGTCCTGAACGGCCACGGGCACGCCGATCTTAAGAATGCTGCCGAGCACCTCGGGCTGGGGGCGCAGGTCGCTACGCTTAACGTGGATGTTCGTGCGACGGCTCTTGAGCCACACGAGCGCGAGGGCAACGCTGGCCGTCTGCGCGGTCACCGTGCCAAGCGCCGCGCCCACGGGGCCGAGCCCCATGTGGCCGATAAACAGAAAATCGAGTGCGATGTTGATGATGCATGCCACGCCAATCACGTACATAGGCGAGCGCGAATCGCCCAGGCCGCGAAAGATGGCCGAGAGGATGTTGTATGCGGCGATAAACGGAATGCCTACAAAGCAGATGCGCAGGTAGGCGGCAGTGCCTTCGACCGCTTCGGCCGGCGTGCCAATGAGCGCCACGATCTGCGGGCACAGTGCGAGCAGGATAGCGGCCAGCACCACCGAGACGCCCATAAAGAGCGTGATGGTGTTGCCGATGGCGGTCTCGGCGCGGTCGAAGCGGCGCGAGCCTACGGCGTGGCCGACGATGACCGTCGTTCCCATGGCCAGGCCCACGAGCGTCACGGTAATGATATAGAGCGTCTGCGCGCCATTGCCCACGGCGGTGATGCCGGCAGCGCCGCTAAACTGCCCCATCATGTACAGGTCGGCCATGCCGTAGAGCATCTGCAAAAAGTACGAGAGCATATAGGGCAGGGCAAAGACGGCGATGGTCTTGAGGACATTGCCGCGTGTGAGGTCGTGTTCCATGGGCGGGGCTTTCTGGCCGGGTTTGTTTACGTACCAGTGTAGTGAAAACCCTATAACGATTGTAGAGTCAAGGTTTGTGATGACGCCGGAGCGAAAAAGTCTCGCGCACCATTATTCCGAGTGAATATGGACACACATCACGAGAACTCGCCGCCGGCGCTAACCTTGCAGAAAACGATTTCGGGATACTTGACACCATTATTCGGCGCGCAATAATACGTGCGTTTGCGAACAACGTTTGATGGGGGTTGAACCTGCGTGCGCAATCTCAAAATACTGTTTTCCTATCTAGGGACATACCGTCGCGATGCCATCCTCGGCGTGTTCTTTGTGTCGGTCGAGACGGTGCTCGAGCTGTTTATCCCGGTCATCATGGCCAACATCATCGATGTGGGCGTGCCTGCGGGTGATATCAACTACATGCTGCTGCAGGGCGCGTACATGTTGGTGTGCGCTGCGCTTTCGCTGGTACTGGGCTTGGGTTATGCCCGCACGTCCGCCCGCGTTGCCTCGGGCCTAGGCGCTAACCTGCGCGAGGCCGAGTACAAAAAGATTCAGACGCTCGCTTTTGGTAACCTGGACAACTACGACGCCAGCTCGCTCGTCACCCGCATGACCACGGACATCACCGTTATCCAAAATGCTGTGGGCAACGGCTTTCGCCCTATGGTGCGCGGCCCGGTGACGCTTATCGTCGGCCTTATCTACGCGCTGATGCTGTCGCGCCCGCTCGCCACCGTCTTTGCGATCATCTTGCCCGTGCTGGCAATCGTACTGGGCGCCATCACCTATCGCGTCAGTCCGCTCTACCGCCAACTCCAGACCTCGATGGACCACCTCAACGGCGTGGTACAGGAGGACCTCACCGCCGTGCGTGCCGTCAAGGCCTACGTTCGTACCGAGCACGAGGGGGCCAAGTTCGACACCGTCAATACCGAGCTCGCCGGCACGGCGACCAAGACCTTCGGCACCGCCGTGCTCAACCTGCCGGTGTTTCAGCTGTCGATGTACGTGGCTGCGCTCTCCATCCTGTGGATTGGCGGCCGCATGATTCTCGCCGGCAAGCTGGGCGTGGGCTCGCTCACGGGCTTTATGAGCTACGTGCTGCTGATCATGAACTCGCTTATGATGATTTCCAATGTGTTTTTGCTGCTCACGCGCGCTCTCACGAGTGTGGGCCGTATCGCCGAGGTGCTCGATGAGGAGCCCTTTATCGCCAACCCCGCGGGAGACCTCGCGATTGCGGCGCCAGCGGACGGCAGTATCGAGTTTCGCGACGTTTCCTTTAAATACCGCGCGGATGCAGCCGAGGATGTGCTCGAGCATATCGACCTTCGCATCGAGAGCGGCTCGACGGTGGGCATCCTCGGCGGCACGGGCTCGGGCAAGAGCTCACTTGTGCAGCTGATTGCGCGCCTGTACGACGCTACCGAGGGCGCCGTGCTTGTGGGCGGACGTGACGTGCGTGACTACGACCTCGCGACCCTACGCGACGCCGTGGGCATTGTGCTGCAAAAGAACGTGCTGTTTACGGGCACCGTGCGCGAGAATCTGCAGTGGGGCAATCCGCAGGCGTCGGACGATGAGCTCCTCGCGGCTTGCCGCGCGGCGTGCGTGGACGAGTTCCTTGATCGCATCGGCGGGCTGGACGGCGAGTTGGGCCAAGGCGGCGCCGGTGTCTCGGGTGGCCAGAAGCAACGTCTGTGCATCGCGCGCACGCTGCTCAAGCATCCGCGCGTGCTCATTTTTGACGACTCCACCAGTGCGGTCGATATGGCGACCGACGCTAAGATTCGCGAGCACATCGCTCGGATTTCCGATACGACCGTGCTCATCATCGCCCAGCGTATCGCGAGCGTCATGGATGCCGATCGCATTGTGGTGTTGGACGACGGTCGTGTCCACGGCGTGGGCACGCACGAGGAACTGCTAGCGGGCGACAACATATACCAGGAGATTTATGCCTCGCAGATGGAGTTTGCGAGGAACGCGGACGCCGGCGACGGCAGCGACGATGGTTGCGCGAATGATCCGTTTTCCTCCGTCGCATGCGGATCGCCCTTGGAAGGGGGTGAGCGTCATGCCTAAGACCGCAGCCCAAGCACGCCCGGCCGACCTCAAGCGCACTGTGCGCCGCTTGCTCTCCTACATGGGGCATGCCAAGTTCTCGTTGCTCGCGGTGGGCGTGCTCGCCTCCGTTGCCGCCATCGCGAGCCTCGCCGGCACCTACATGGTACGCCCCATCGTTAACGGTTTGGCCACGGGCGGGGAGGAACTGCTCGCCAAGCAGGTCATCCTGACGGCGATCATCTACGCCGCGGGCGTGCTCTCGGCCCTGGGCTACTCACAGATCATGGTGCGCGCGGCCCAACACGTAGTGTCCGATATTCGCCGCGACCTGTTCGCGCACATCCAGACGCTGCCGCTCAGTTATTTTGACAGCACGCGCTCGGGCGACATCATGAGTTTTTTCACCAACGACGTCGACACCGTCTCCGAGGCGCTCAACAACAGCTTTGCCAACGTGATTCAGGCCGCCATTCAGGTTGTGGGCACCACGGCTATGCTCATCATCCTTAACTGGCAGCTCACGATTATCACACTCGTGTGCGATGCGGCCATTGTGCTGTATGCGCGCTACTCGGGCGCGCGCTCTAAGCGTTTCTTTGCTGCCCAGCAGGCATCGCTTGGCGACCTGGACGGATATATCGAAGAGATGGTCTCGGGCCAAAAGGTCATCAAGGTCTTTAACCGTGAGGCAGCGAATGTCGCCGGCTTCACCTGCCGCAACGACGAGCTTCGCCGCACCGGTACCGCCGCCGTGAGCTATGCCAACTCCATGGTGCCCATGACCGTCGTGATTGGCTACGTCAACTATGCCATCGTCGCCGTGGCGGGCGGCATGCTCTGCATCAAGGGGCTCGCCGATGTGGGCGCACTTGCAAGCTACCTGGTCTTTGTGCGCCAGGCCGCCATGCCCATCAACCAGTTTACGCAGCTCGGCAACTTCTTGCTCAACGCGTTGGCCGGTGCCGAGCGCCTGTTTGCGGCTATGGACCTTGAGCCCGAGGTGGACGAGGGCTGCGTGGAGCTGGTGCAGACGGGCGACGCCGCGTGGGCGTGGAAGATTCCCGAGGGCCAGGGCGTGGGCGCGTACGGGCACTTGCATGACGTGGCAGCCGTTGATGAGTCGGGCCGCGCGGTGTCCGCCGACGGCACCGAGCTCACGTGCGGCTTGGTCCCGCTTGCCGGCGACGTGCGCTTCCATGCCGTGGACTTTTCCTACGTGCCGGGCGCCCGCGTGCTCACGGACCTCAACCTGTTTGCCAAGCCGGGGCAAAAGATTGCGTTTGTGGGCTCCACGGGCGCCGGCAAGACGACCATCACCAACCTCATCAACCGCTTCTACGAGGTCGATGACGGCGAGATCACGTACGACGGCATCGACGTCAAGCACATTGCCAAGGCCAGCCTGCGCGGGTCGCTCGGCATTGTGCTGCAGGACACGCACCTGTTTAGCGGCACCATTGCGCAGAACATCCGCTTTGGCAAGCTCGACGCGACCGACGAGGAGGTACGCGCCGCTGCCGAGGCCGCCTGCGCCGACTCGTTTATCCGCCGTCTGCCGCGGGGCTACGACACACCGGTCACGGCCGACGGCGCCAACCTGTCGCAGGGTCAGCGTCAGCTGCTCGCCATCGCGCGCGTGGCCGTCGCCGATCCGCCGGTGCTCATCCTGGACGAGGCCACGAGCTCCATTGACACGCGTACCGAAAAGCTCATCGAGCGCGGTATGGACCGCATCATGCGCGGTCGCACCACGTTTATGATCGCGCACCGCCTGTCCACTGTCCGCGACGCCGACGCCATCATGGTCCTCGAACACGGCCGCATCATCGAGCGCGGCACGCACGAAGAGCTGCTCGCCCAGCACGGCGAGTACTGGCAGCTGGCGCATGGCTTAAAAGAGCTGGATTAACCCGTTCGAGCACGATGCTTTGATCCCTCCGTGCCCCTCGACTCAAACCATCACAACATTCGACGTTTTTTGCCAAAATCGGGAAAAGCATCGAATGTTGTGATGGTTTTTTCTGCCACTCGACCGGGTGGAATCGCTTTCTTGTGCACGAAGGTGTGCAGACCCGTGGGCAGGGGAATAAGGTTGGTTATCCGACTCCATTGGAGGGTTCATGGACCTGCCGATCGTCCTGTCCCATAAGACTGCCTGGCTGTACCACAACGTGGCGCGCCCGTCCGAGCCGCTCTCGCGAGCAAGCAGCCTATACGATGATGACTCGCTTGCTAACGAGGCGGAGCCGACCGCGGGCCTGCCCAAATTGGGACTCGATGCTAAGGGGCTGAGGGCTTCAACGGCGGTTGGGATTGTTGCCGACCATCTAGTCTCGCTCGGTATTCCACGAGGAGAGCTCGATCATATCGACACGCTCGTCAACTTCGATTTTGAGCGTTCGACGCCGGCTGGATTTAGGTGCCACGTGTTTGGGGCGCCGGTACCTCCAGGCCATCTTATCGAGGTGGCAGAGGGCCTTCTGGTGGTTGACGAGGCCATGTGCTTTGTCCAAGCGGGTTCGTGGATGAGCGAGCCCGAGCAGCTGGAATATGGCTACGAAATCTGCGCCCGATACCATTTGAATCATCTGTCGACAGGCGATTATATCGAGATGGGGCAGAGGTATACCGTTGCCGATTTGATTGCCTATTGCAATGAGAACCGATCTCGTCAGGGGGCTATACGCGCGGCCGCCGTGCTCAAGCGCGTGCACGATGGCGCGCGGTCGCCCATGGAGACGGCCACCGCAATCATGGTCGTAGCAAAACGTTCCCAGGGAGGGCTGGGATACGCCAAGATCGAGCTCAACCATCGGGTGGATGTTCCCAACGAGTTCAAGTATCTCGCAAAGGCCGGGTATTTCGAGATCGACGTATATGCGCCTGCGAGTGGTACGGGGATTGAATACAACGGCTCGGACCATCTTGATAAACAGCGCAGCGCGTCGGATGCGGAGCGTATGACCGTGCTGAGCGCGCTGGGCTTTAGGATGATCGTCCTCACCGGGACTCAGTTTGCCCATCAGCTGCAATTGCACCGGGCGATGAACGCCATCGCGCTCGCCATGGGCCTTAAGTGCGACCGAAGCGAGACATTCCAGAAACGTCAGAACGACCTGCGAGAGTTCGTGATTCGACACTGGGACGGCGGTCTTTAGGGACGCTTTGGTCCTTCTACGGGGTGCTGTGGGCAGGCAAACCATCACAACATTCGACGTTTTTTGCCAAAATCGGGAAAAGCATCGAATGTTGTGATGGTTTGCATGTTGACGATGGGCTTGGTTAGTTCGTTTTGCTCGAAGCGACCTGTCCTGTCGTACGGGTGCCGGCATGATTCTCTCGTGGGGTATTATGTTTTCCGAAGAATAAAACGCCGCGTGAGGGGAGGACTGCGTGGACGGGCGCGTGCAACATGACGGCTTTGGCCGCGATATCAACTACCTGCGCATTGCCGTCACCGACAAGTGCAATTTCCGCTGCATCTATTGCATGCCGGCCGATGGCGTGGCGCCCCGCGCGCATGACGAGCTACTCAGTGCCGAGGAAATCGCCCGCTTTGTGCGCTTGGTGGCGGGGGAGGGCATTCGCCGCGTACGCCTGACGGGCGGTGAGCCGCTGGTCAGCCGCCGTATCATCCCGCTCATTCGTGACATCCGCGCGATTCCGCAGATCGAAGACATCTCGCTTACCACCAATGGCGCCCTGCTGCCCAAGCTGGCACCGCAGCTCAAAGATGCCGGGCTTAACCGCGTCAACATCTCGCTCGACACACTCGACCCCGAGCTGTTTGGAAAGATCACGCGCCTGGGTCGGCTCGAGCAGACCATGGCGGGCATCGATGCGGCACTGGCCTGGGGCTTTGAGCCGGTTAAGGTGAACTGCGTTGTTGTACGACGACTCAATCAGGATGTGGCGGCCCTTGCACGGCTCACGCTCGACCGCCCCATCCACCTGCGCTTTATCGAATACATGCCCATTGGCGACGAGCGCACGAGCTCGCATTGCGCTGTGGACCCGCATGCGCCCGCGCTCAATCCCGAGCTGTGGGATGCGAGCGATACCGTGCCGAGCGACGAGCTGCGGGCACGCATCAATGCCGGGGCCGCCGCGGCGGGCCTGGGCGAGCTCGAGCCGCTCGACATCAACGACGCTCCTGCTGGTGCGGGCCCTGCGCGCTATTGGCACTTTCCGGGTGCGGCGGGAACGGTTGGCTTCATCAGCGCCATGTCCAACCATTTTTGCGCGAATTGCAACCGTCTGCGCCTGACGGCCGATGGCAACGTGCGTCCGTGCCTGTTTAGCGATGCCGAGTATTCGGTGCGTGAGGCGCTGCGCCGTGGTGATGATATGCAGGTACTTTCGATTTGGCGCGATGCCGTGGCCCACAAACCGCAGGAACACGCGATAATTGAGGGCACGCAACGATTTATGTCCCAAATCGGAGGATGATCATATGGCCAAGAGCAGGTACGCCGATGCCACCAAGGCCGCTCGCAGGGCCGCGATGTCTGCCCACAAAGCCACGGCTGCGGCGAATGCTGGTAACGCCGACGCGTCCGCGCAGCCGTCTGCCAGCGCTGCCACCGAGCCCGCCCGCGACGCCCGTCGTGACGAGTTGACGCACGTGGACGCCAAGGGCGAGGTACGCATGGTTGACGTGTCCGACAAGGCCGAGACCCATCGCATTGCCATCGCCGAGGGTACCATCCTCATGCATCCCGAGACGCAGGCCATGGTGCTGCAGGACCGCGCCAAAAAGGGCGACGTGCTTGCCTGCGCGCGCGTGGCGGGCATCATGGCCATCAAACGCACGAGCGACATCATCCCCATGTGCCATCCGCTGCTCATTACCAAGAGCAAGTGCGACATTGCGCCCATCGCTGCGGCGGGGACGCCGGCCGAGGACGTGCCCGAGGGCTGGGCGCCGGCGCGCGCGGACGGGCAGGTTGGCTTTCACGTACTGGTTACGGCCGGCGTGACGGGCAAGACGGGTATCGAGATGGAGGCCCTGACCGGCGCGAGTGCCGCGTGTCTGACCATCTACGACATGTGCAAGGCCGTCGATCGCGGCATGGAGATCGTCGACGTGCGCCTGCTGCACAAGGAGGGCGGCCGCTCGGGCGTGTGGGATCGTGCCGAGCGTCAGGCCGCTGCTGTTGAGGCCGTGGCCGCTGACGGTGCCACACTCACAAGCGCGCCCGTCGCCGTCGCGCCCGTAGCTCCTACTCCGGCTGTCCCCGCGATCGCGTTTATCGGCTACCAAAACTCGGGCAAGACCACGCTCGTCGAGAAGGTCATTGCCGAGCTCACCCGCCGCGGCCTGCGCGTGGGTTCGCTCAAGCATCACGGGCACCACGGCTTTGATATCGACGTGCCCGCTAAGGACACCTGGCGCCATCACCAAGCCGGCTCCAAGCACGTGGGCCTCATCTGCGCCACGCGCTGGGCGGAGTACGCCGACACGCGCGAGGAGGACGAGATGCCCGCGCGCGAGCTGCTGTCGCGCTACAACGATGTCGACGTGGTGATCATCGAGGGCTACAAGACCGAGGGTTTCGACAACATTGTGGTCGCGCGATCGGGTGTCGACCGTCTGCGCGGCAAGAGCTCGCTCGACCTGGTCGATGGCCACACGCTGGCCCTTGCCTGCAACGAGGCCCTGGCGCGTCAGGCCTTCGACGCCGGCTTTGCGACCCGAGCCATCAACATCAACGACGCCCGAGCCATCTGCGATCTCATCCAAGACCATCTTTAAGGCTCGACGCTGCGCCGGCCCCAAGCACCCCATCTCGCCCCTCAAGCCGTCGCTCGCGTACCAAAGTACGCGTCGCTCCTCTTTCGGGGCGACCTGGGGCACTTGGAACCGGCTCGCTGCGCTGCCATAACCTGCCAAAAAGGGACAGGTTTATTTTGGCAGGTTTTATCTGGGCAAACGTCATTTCCGCCACAAAGGGGCCAGACACCTTTGTGGTGGTTTTTGCTTTGCAGTAAAAACCATCACAACATTCGTTAAAAATCGCGATTTTGCCGAAAAACGTCGAATGTTGTGATGGTTTGCGCCCCGGGCCAGGCCACCCTTCGGGTCCGGCCACCACAAAGGGGCCAGGCACCTTTGTGGTGGTTTTTGCTTTGACAGGCCGCGCCTGCGCCTTGGTATACCATGTACACCATTTCCGACCACACCCCACACCGCCGCACAACCCAGAAAGGCCCCCATGGACACCACCTTCAGCCACATCAAAGCCGTGTTCTGCGATATCGACGGCACGCTGCTCACGAGCCAGCACACGGTGTCCCCGCGCACCGTGGCGGCGATCCGCGCCCTGCGCGAGCGCGGCGTGCTCTTTGGCCTGTGCACCGGGCGCGACGCCCACGCGACCGAGGCCATGTACGAGCTCTGGGGCATCGAAGGCCTGGTAGACGTGATGGTGGGCTGCGGTGGCGCTGAGGTCATCGACCGCGCGCACGACATCAACGAGCTGAGCTATCCGCTGCCGGGCGAGACCATCGCGCGCATCTGCAAGCACATGGCGGACCTTCCGGCAACACCCGTTTGCCCTCGGGACGGCGTGCTCTATGTGCCCGAGAGCAATGCGTGCGTCGAACACCTGTCGCGTGTCGACGGCGTGCCCTACAAGGTGGTCGACTTTGCCGAGTTTTTGCGTGAGCCGCAGACCAAGGTGATGTTTACCATGGCGCCCGAGGTAATGCCGCGGGTGATTGAGCGGGCGTCGACGTTTGCCGATGACACTGTTAAGGCGGCGGCTCTGCAAACCACGCAGCGGCTCTACGAGTTCATGGATCCGCGCGTGTCCAAGACGCGCGGCCTTGTGCGCGTGGCGGAGCTCAACGACATGGAGCTCCAGAACATCTGCGTGTTTGGCGATGCGGACAACGACACCTGCATGGTGGCCGACGCCGGCGTGGGCGTGGCCATGGCAAATGGCAGCGACGCCACCCGTGCCGCCGCCGACTTTGTAACCGCGAGCAACGACGAAGACGGCATCGCGATCTTTATCGAGGAACATCTGCTGTAGCGCTGGGGGAGAACCACCGCAAAGGGGACAGGCGCCTTTGAAGTGGCCTCAGGCGATTTGGGCGAATTGATACCTAAAATCTGCGCGCAAATTCAGATATGGTTGTCTGAACATTACGCTTCTAACCACCGATGAGCTAAAGATATTCCCATCAATTTGGTAGTCTATTCCTCCCGGTTAATGACCTACCGTTCACAGGATGCTTGCTCTTGAGCAAAATGTTGTGCAAATAAATAAAATGCTATTAAAAAACTGATAACTGGCTTAATTGCCTGTAGAAATAGATATTTCATAGCGAATAAACGAAGGTTAATCCGAGCAAATGTCAAGAGAATTGAGAACTGGCTACAAAAATGCCGGTTTTGTTGCTCAGATGTTTATACAATAGTTACAATAGTATTACTACGCGAGCGCAATTACAGATTGCGCAGATACGTTTGATAGTGAAAGAGCAAGATCGCGGTCTCTTGGGGAGGAGACATCGATGAAAGCGAATTCAGAAAAAACTAAGCAGAGTAAAAAAGCGACGCGCCGTGTACTGGCAGGCGTTTTGTGCGGAGCCTCCGTTTTGAGCCTGGTACTGTCGCTCGTCATGCCCCCGATCTCGCAGGCCATTGCCAACGATGCCCAGGCAGCTCCTACCGAGGAAACTGTGATGGGGGGGGGTTTCCTCAAGCGAATCTACTGTTGTAGACAACACCACTAACGGGGATGCCGAGAACCAGAATAGTGATGATGCCGAGAATGGCGAGACCGATCCTTCAAATGGCCTTGAGCAGAATCAGGTTGAGGATCAGCCTGAGGACGAGCTACTGGGTGAAGACGGCAAGTCGTCGGATGACAATGCTGCAATGGCGGTCGCGGAAGGCGAGCAGGCCGAAGCGGCATCCGGTGAGATAGATAGTGCGGAAAAGCTGAAAACTGAGCTGGAGAAGGCGAGCGACGCTGCCAACTTTAAGCTTACGAAAGATATTGTTACCAGCGAGACAATTCAGCTCAATAAAAGCGGCAGTATTATCACGTTGGATCTAAATGGCTGCAAGATTAAGCATGAGAGTCCCAATCAGCCTCTCTTCAATATCACCGCTGGAGCAACGTTGACCGTCAAGGACAGCCAGCAAGCTGCCCCGACAGAGACCATGGTTAATGGAGTAAATAACGGCAATCTCGCTTCAATGGAATACGACGGTTCCAGCATCCCGACCAAGCTTACCTACTACGTAACCGAATCGGTCGCAAAGGGAACCGGTACAACCGAGACCCTTAAAGGGTATAAGGCTGATATCAAGGGCGCCATCGTGGCGTGCGGTAACGCCGACGCTACTGGTTTAAAGCTCGTCAACCTTTATAATGGCGGCAACTTCAATTTTGAAAGTGGCGTACTCACACAAAAGAAGGATGACCGTATCGGCAACCTCATCTATGCCGAGAACGGCTCTACCGTCAACATGAGCGGTGGATACGTTTGTGGTGCCTCTACGGGAACTTCGGGTGCCGGCGCGGGCATTATGGTGTCCAACGCGAATGGCGGCGCTTCGACCCTCAATTTGACCGGTGGCGTAATTGCAGGCAACTATGCCTCCAATGGCGGCGGCGTGTACGCTAACGGATCCACAATTAATATGACCGGCGGCACGATTTCCGGTAACGGTACGTTCAAGATCGATCAGGCT
>ENA-OQKL01000453-OQKL01000453.1-human-gut-metagenome-genome-assembly--contig:-NODE-453-length-13181-cov-4.621955_pt1 | contig 13181 bp, 8 predicted proteins | sample MGYA00242779_ERZ504800 | MGnify/ENA primary metagenome ERZ504800 (study PRJEB26092, sample SAMD00036410) | human gut metagenome | host: Homo sapiens | study: EMG produced TPA metagenomics assembly of... | reverse complement strand
GGACGCGGGCCGACGAGGCCAGGCTCGCGAACCTGCTGGACCGCGGGTTCGACGGCTACGCCCCGCACACGCATCTGGCGGGCGATCTTACCTATGTCCGCGTCGGCGGAGACTGGGCGTACGTGTGCCTGCCGGTCGGCCTGGCGAACAGGGGCATCGTCGGCCATTCCGCCGGGCGGACCCGGGACGCGAGCCTGGTATTGGGCGCGTTCGCCACCCTCGGCTTCCCGCTGACGGACGTCCAGGAAACAGGGGTTTGCCGGCCGGAAGGGTCCGCAGGCCCCTCTTCCCGTATTCTGACGTTAGGAGACAACAGCATGCAGGCGGATCGTGTGAGAGAGACGGAACGAATCAACGACGCGTTCCTCGAGGAGGTCGTGCCATTCGCGGTGCACGGCGCCACAATCGTCGACGCGCGTGGAATGACGAAAAACGGTTGGCTCGTTTCCGACGGACGGTCGATAGTCGAAACGGGATGCGCCGAAACGGACTTCGAAACGGCCTGCCGGCTGGTCCACGTCGAGCAAGATCATATTGTTAACGCTAACGGAATGGTGATGACGCCCGGATACGTCGACATCCACTCGCACGGCGCATGGGGAAGCTCGTTCGATGACGGCGAGAAGGGGATCACGACCGCCCGAGCCGGACACATGGCGCACGGAACGACGAGACAGGTCCTGAGCCTCATCACCAATCCCATCGACGTCATCTGCGGTAACTTGAAGACGGTCCACGACATGATGCCGGACCGCCCGGATATTCTGGGCGCGCACCTCGAAGGACCGTTCCTCGCCATGCCCCGGAAAGGCGCCCATGATCCCAATTGCCTAGTCGATCCCACTCCGGATCTCGTATCCAGAATGCTGGACGCCGCCGATGGGTGTCTCAGACAGATCACCATCGCGCCGGAACTTCCGCATGGAATCGACGCAATCCGCCGTTTCTTCCTGGCCGGAGTGGTTCCGGCGGTCGGCCACTGCGATGCCGACTACCAGACTGCCAGAAAAGGATTCGACGCCGGAGCCGGAATCATGACCCATATGTTCAATGCCATGAACGGGCTGCACCACCGCGACCCCGGCCCGATTCCGGCGGCAGTGGAGGATCCGAGGGTCACCATCGAGCTTATCAACGACGGATTCCACGTGCAGGATCCCATGGTCAAGCTCGGATTCGGGCTTGCGCCCCATAGAATCGCCTTCGTCACCGACGCCATGGCCGCGACCGACTGTCCGGACGGGCATTACCTCCTCGGGGCTCTGGATGTAGATGTGCGGGACGGTCATGCCAGACTCGCCTCCAATGGAGCCATCGCCGGTTCTACACTGCTATTGGAAAAGGCCGTGTCTCGCGCGGTGCTGGAGCTCGGCATCAGTCCGGTCGACGCGGTGGAAGCGGCGACGCTGACCCCTGCGCGGGCATTTGGCTTCGACCGTCGAAATGACGTGACAGGCTTCCCGATCGGTCTGCTCGCTCCGGGATTCGCGGCCGACGTGCTGCTCCTCGATCAGGAAACCTGGACGGTGCGACGCGTCTGGTGCAACGGGCATCCGGTGAGATAATTGATTTCAAGGTTCAATGACGAACGAAAGGAACAATGACAATGAACCAACGTAGAGAACATCGTTGGCCTCGGCCGTTGGAGGGCCGGCGGGCCCGTATCTGGTACGGCGGCGACTACAATCCCGACCAGTGGCCCGAGGAGGTCTGGGACGAGGACGTGCGCCTCATGGTCAAGGCGGGAGTGAACCTCGTATCCGTGGGCATCTTCTCCTGGGCGAAAATCGAACCCCGCGAAGACATGTACGATTTCGGCTGGCTCGACCGAATCATCGACAATCTCGGCAAGGCCGGCATCGCCGTAGATCTCGCTTCCGCGACCGCATCCCCGCCGATGTGGCTGACCCAGGCGCATCCCGAGGTGCTGTGGAAGGACTACCGCGGTGACGTGTGCCAGCCGGGCGCGCGCCAGCACTGGCGTCCCACCAGTCCTGTGTTCTGTGAGTACGCATTGAAGCTCTGCCGGGCGATGGCGGAGCATTACAAGGACAATCCCTATGTGGTCGCTTGGCACGTTGGTAACGAGTACGGATGCCACAACCGCTTCGACTATTCCGAGGACGCCGAACGCGCGTTCCAAGACTGGTGCGAGGAACGGTACGGCACGATTGAAGCGGTGAACGACGCATGGGGTACTGCGTTCTGGGCCCAGCATCTGAACGATTTCAGCGAAATCGTTCCGCCTCGATTCATCGGCGACGGCAATTTCATGAACCCCGGCAAGCTGCTCGACTTCAAACGCTTCAGCTCCGACGCGCTGAAGTCATTCTATGTGGCCGAACGTGACGCATTGGCCGAAATCACACCAGAAAAGCCGTTGACCACGAATTTCATGGTCTCCGCCGGCGGTTCCGTACTGGATTACGACGATTGGGGCGGCGAGGTCGATTTCGTGTCGAACGACCATTACTTCATTCCGGGCGAGGCGCATCTGGACGAGCTCGCGTTCTCGGCTTCGTTGGTGGACGGCATCTCCCGCAAGGATCCGTGGTTCCTGATGGAGCATTCCACCTCGGCCGTGAACTGGAGACCGATCAACTATCGCAAGGAACCCGGCCAGCTGGTGCGCGATTCCTTGGCGCACGTGGCCATGGGAGCCGATGCCGTGTGCTACTTCCAGTGGCGCCAATCCAGGTCCGGCGCGGAGAAGTTCCATTCCGCGATGCTGCCGCATGCGGGGGAGGATTCCCAGACGTTCCGGGACGTGTGCGAACTGGGCCGTGATCTGGGCACGCTTGCGGATGAGGGACTGCTCGGCACCAAGCTGGCGAAATCCAGCGTGGCCATCGTGTTCGATTACGAGTCCGAATGGGCGAGCGAGCACACCGCGACCCCGACGCAGAACGTCCATCATATCGACGAGCCGCTCGCATGGTTCCGCGCTCTGGCGGACGTCGGCGTGACCGCGGACGTCGTTCCAATCCGTTCGAACTGGGACGAGTACGATGTCGCGATACTGCCGAGCGTGTACATCCTCTCCGAGGAGAACACCCGTAGGGTGAGGGACTACGTCGCGAACGGCGGCAAGCTCATCGCCACGTACTATACAGGCATCAGCGACGAACGGGACCATGTGTGGCTCGGCGGTTACCCAGGTTCCATCCGGGACGTCGTCGGTGTGAGGATCGAGGAGTTCGCCCCTATGGGATCCGATTGGCCCGGAGTTCCGGACCACCTCGATCTCGACAACGGAGCCGTCGCACACGACATCGTCGACGTGATCGGCTCAATCGGGAAGGACGCGAAGGTGCTCGCCTCGTTCAAGGATGACCCATGGACCGGCATGGACGGACGCCCGGCCATCGTGTCCAATCCATATGGCGAAGGGCGTAGCGTCTACGTCGGAGCCCGGCTGGGACGTGATGGCATCGCCAGAAGCCTGCCGATGATCCTCGAGACCCTTGGTGTGGAAGTCAAAGACTCCTCGGATCCGGACTTGCTTCGCATCGAGCGCGTCGATGAGTCGACGGGGGCTCGGTTCACGTTCCTGTTCAACCGGACCAAAGAACCTGTCAGCATGCTGGTGGAGGGACGCCCGGTCGTCATGTCACTGGCCGACTGTGCTGGCGCGACGGTTACCATCAATCCCAATGGCGTACTCGTCGTCAAACAATAATGGCTCATTAATGAGGCGATATGCCATATGAACGTTCACATGGCATATCGCCTTTCTTACGACAGATGGCATCGTCGTTTTTGATGATATGTTCACAATATGTTGTGTTATATCGTATGACAACACTTAAGTTAAGTCAGGCATGTCTTTTGCCCTACCAGCTTCTCTGCGTGTGGCATTCTCCTCGCCTCTACAGACGTGGAGAATGCCACAAAAGGATAATATCCAGTAGACCGCTAACGATAAATATGGCCGAGCTGTTCTTCGTTGTCGAATAACGGTTGTGATTGTTGCTTAATGTTCGGCTGTGGGATTGGCGGTTCGTGCTCTATGGCTTTTTTCTTGCGTGGCTTTGGTTGTTTGTCATCATCATAACGATCATCACTCCCCAGCACGTTCGCTTCTCGTCAATGTATTTGTATGCGATTGCATGGAATTTAGATGGGATTCCATCGATAGTGATAGTGCGAGACCTTTTTTTGGCGGTTGCCTTTGCCTTGATTTGGCCAATGTTGCCGACTGGGACGATCCACCACGTATTATGCATTTCGGATTTCGATTTGATGAGGCGTGTCATTCTTTCAAGATTTTTTAGGCGAGGATTCCCCGCCTAAAAAATCTTGAAATCGCAGGAGATCTGCATGTAGGTGCCAGGAAAACGCTCATCCTCGCGCAGATGCTATGCGAACAGCTGATTCCCACGTTCATAGGACTCGTCATGGCATATTCGGCACTGTTCATTCTCATCGGCACGATGAATCCAACCCCGTCCGACTCACTTGCCATTTTCCTCCTGGAGCTGCATGACGGTCTGCCGTTGCCGTGCGCCACGGCCATGGGAACGGCGATCGCAGTCATACTGATTCGTGAAAAAGACCTGTTCCGCTTGTTCAAGACCAGATGAATCGGACATATACCGGTGGAACGAATCGCCATTGGAGGATCAAGTTCGTGTGATGTCGTAGACCATAAGTCATCAGTTAAGCGTTGTGTGACAATTCCATACAACGCTTTCTTCATCGCCGTACACCCTTTATGGCGAAGTCGAAGGATAGCCACGGGAAGACGAGGACACGTGAACCGGTCCGCATAAGCAAAGCCCAGAGGCAAAGCATCCGCCCATCTGTCCCATCGAAACCGGCTAGTTTGATTCTGTCGTGTCCGCCGACGAATCATCGGCGCAATGCGCATCGAAACATATCCCGTCAGGACCTTCTGCTGTGAGGGACACGAAGGTCTGACGCGATATGCCGGATCCGTTAAGGTTGGATCCGACGGAGTAATCGCTGGCGTTCATTCCGGTCGCTTCATCCGGGATACGCCTGGCGTCCTCCATCTTGCGATGCACCATTCGATGCGTTTTGGCTCCAATCAGGAACGAATCGAGATCTGCCCTACAGACAATTTCCGTGGATTGACTCCACCTAATGTGACGACGCACGCGTTCGACTTCGAACCGATGGGAAACGTGCGATGCGGACATCGCGCACTTTCCCGATCTCGTCCGGAACCCGAAGGCGCACAGCTTTCTTAAGTGAAAATCGCTCCTGAAATGGAGCCAAAGGAGTTCCCCTTTAAACTGCCTTGACCATTATCTCTCTTTTGATTGTTTGTAAAACTCGTATTGTGGAAGTGGCGAAGGCCATGCTTCCTTGCCCGTCTCCATTGCGGGAGAAGATATAAGATCCCGATAAGGTCCTTTTATAGACAAAAACCGGTTCTTTCGTCAATCCCGAAGCGCATCCATTGGAATGCCGTTGTAGGCCAAGTCAAAACGCCGGGGTTGAAAAGAAAAAAGGTGCCGCACCATTATTCCCACGGAATCTGGTGCGGCACCTTTTCTTTTGAAAGGAAACAGAAGAAGTCTTTGCGCCTTACTTGTTGATGACCTTCTTGAACAGGTCGGAGGATGCCTTGGCGAGGGCGAACTGGCCGAAGCCCGGATCCATGGAGGCGAGGTTGGAGTTGAGGATCTGGTTGAAAGTGTCGTTCTGCATGTTCATTCCTTTTCCGCGGCGCTTTGTCTTCCGTTCGCCGCTATTCTTTTTTCTCTTGTTTCGTTATGCCTTGATTGTAGGCATGTCATCCCCGTCGCCGCATGTCATTCCGATTGATTCTTTTGTATATTCATCGGTTTGCCAGAAGATTTTTGAAATAACTTACCGCACCATTACCATCACATAAACCAAGAAGGCCCCGACATGGTCGGGGCCTTCTTGGTGAAAAAGGGAAGGAGTGGCAAGTATTGGTATTTATTCGGTCAGGGTTTTGGCCTCCTCATCGATGGCTTCGACGGTCTCGGCGGTCTGAGCTTCGTCATCGACGATTTCGCCGGAGGCAAGCTTGGCTTCGAGCTCTTTGACAATCTTAGCATGCATCTTCTCGTCGATCTTGACCTTGAACATGAACACCAGCAGGCTGAGCACGATCAGAATAAGCGGCACATAGAAGGCGCAGATTTCGAAGGTGTGGATGTTGGAGGGGGTCATATCGGCCGCGGTGGCGTTGCCGGTCATGCCAGCAGCGACGGCGATGAAGCCGGTGATGCCGTTGGACAGCGCGCCGCCAATCTTATCAAGCATCGGACGTACGGACAGGGTGACGGCCTCGTTGCGCTTGCCGTTCTTCAGCTGGCCGTATTCGATGGAGTCGGTCAGGGAGAGGATGGCGGTCATCTGGATGAGGGTGCCCGGGATGTAGAAGAGCACGAGGGCGATGAACACCACGGTCATGTTGGTGGAGAAGAGACCCAGCAGGATGTAGGCCACGATCATGGAGGTCATGCCGACGATGTACAGGACTCGGCGTGGGATGCGCTTGTTCAGGATCGGGTACAGCGGAGCCATGATGAGGCCTGCCACCAAGGCGATGACGCCGGTCATGGAGTAGGCGGCCTGGTTGTCGAGCACGAACTTGAACAGGAAGAGGAGTACGCCGGTGGTGGCCACGTTGGCGATGGCGTACAGCAGGTAGGACAGGGCGACCCACAGGAGCTGGTCGTTCTGGAACAGGGCCTTGAATGCCTCGAGCGGGTTGCCGTTCTTCTGGGCCTTGGCGCGCAGTGCGTTGGTGCTTTCCTTGGTGCCGAACGCGACGGTCCATGCGGTCAGGATGCCGAGGAGTCCGACGATGATGCCGAAGGAGGTCCAGCCGGCCTGTCCTTCGCCCTTGGCACCGGTGAGCGTCCAAGTGAAGTAGCTGACGATCGGGATGACCACGACGGTGATGCCGTTGTAGCCGATGGAGCCGGTGAAGGAGCCGAGGGCGGTGTAGGTGGAGCGCTCGTGGGAGTCGGAGGACAGCGCCGGGATCATGCCCCAGTAGGAGATGTCGCGCAGGGAGTAGAACACGTCGAGCACGACGAAGGTGATGACGAACAGCACGATGAACAGCGTGGTGTTGACGTTCACCAGGCCGAACATGCCGCTGAAGATCACGGCGAGCAGGACGGCGGAGATCAGGCCGCCGAAGAACTGCCATGGGCGGAAGCGTCCCCACTTGGTGTTGGTGTTGTCGATGAGGTTGCCCAGCAGCGGGTCGATGAAGATCTCGGCGATACGGATGATCACCACGAGGCTGGTGATGACACCGATAAGCTTGGCCGCAAGCGCCTTGTCAACGCCCGAGAACAGGCAGCCGGTGACGTAGACGATGAAATATGTGCTCATCGCGTTGTAGAAGGCGGACTGACCGAGGTTGCCGCAGGCGTAGGCGATACGCTGGCCGAGCTTGCCCTTCTTGCGGACGCCACCGTCCGCGGTTGTCGTTTCGTTGCTCATTCTTTCTTCTCCTTAAGATTCCGGAGTTGAAGATCACCCATTGATCTTGCATGTCGAGTATACGCTCTTTATAAGAAAAAGTAAAAACCATTAGCAAAATATAGGGTTTGGCGGCGTGTTGAATTAGGTAAACCGTGTATCAGCACTGTCATATCGGTATCAATCAGATGCCTGATACGTTACAACATATACCGTTGATGCGAAGGAATTAAGACGTCAAGTAAAACCGATTTGCTTTTTTTGTAAACAACGTTTATTATCTGGTAAAGGAAGTTCATCTTCTCTCCATCATTCACAAAGATGTAATGAACGAAAGCAGGAAAACATGGCAAACGAAACCCGCATCGAACACGCATCCGAGACCTGGCTCGCCGATTCGACCGTATTCGAGGTCAACCGCGTCCCGGCGCATTCCGACCACAAATGCTACGCGCACGATTCGCAGACCAACGAATGGTCCGATCTGAGGCAGAGCCTCGACGGCGAATGGAGGGTCGAGGTCGTTCAGGCATCCGACATCGAATTCAACGAGGAGCCCTTCGTAAGGGAGAACTTCGACGATTCCGCCTTCGAACGCATCCAGGTTCCCGGACACCTGCAGATGGCGGGATTGATGAACAACAAGTACGTGAACATTCAATACCCGTGGGATGGCCACGAGAATCCGACGGAACCGAATATTCCGGAGAACAACCATGTCGCCCTCTACCGTAAGACCTTCACGATGGCGAACCGTCTGGCCGACACCAAGAACGCCGGCGGAACCGTCTCCATCGTGTTCCTACGGCATGGCCACCGCAATCTACGTGTGGGTCAACGGCATGTTCGTCGGCTATGGCGAGGACGGCTTCACCCCCAACGAATTCGACATCACCGAGACTGCTGCACGACGGCGAGAAACGTCGTTGCCGTCGCATGCTACGAATACTCCAGCGCCTCATGGCTCGAGGACCAGGACTTCTGGCGTCTGCACGGACTGTTCCGCTCGGTCGAGCTGGCCGCGCAGCCGCATGTGCATATCGAGAACATGCAGATCGAATCCGATTGGGATCCAGAGTCCGGCAGCGCCTCTTTGGACGCGGCGCTCACCGTGCGCAACGCAGCCGACGCGGCCACGATCTCGGCGACGTTGAAGAATTCCGATGGTAACGTCGTCTGGGAGACCGCGAACTGCGCTGACCCCGATACCTCCATCTCCACCGGATCGTTGAACGGCATCCGCCCGTGGAGCGCGGAGGATCCGGTCCTCTACGAGTTCGAGGTCACGGTCATCGACCATGCCGGCAACATCGCCGAGGTCGCCGTCCAGAAGGTCGGATTCCGCCGCTTCCGCATCGAGGACGGCATCATGACGATTAATGGCAAGCGCATCGTATTCAAGGGCGCCGACCGCCACGAGTTCGATCCCAAGCGCGGCCGCGCGATCACCGAGCAGGACATGATCGACGATGTGGTCTTCTGCAAGAGGCACAACCTCAACGCCATCAGGACCTCCCACTATCCGAACCAGGAGCGCTGGTACGAGCTGTGCGACGAGTACGGCATCTACCTGATCGACGAGACCAACCTCGAAACCCATGGCAGCTGGTGCCTGCCCGGTGACGTCCTCACCGAGGAGACCGCCGTCCCGGGAAGCAAGGCGCATTGGGAGGGCGCGTGCGTCGACCGTGTCAACAGCATGGTGCGCCGCGACTACAACCATCCGAGCGTCCTGATCTGGTCTCTCGGCAACGAATCCTACACGGGCGACGTGTTCCGCGCCATGTACAAGCGCGTGCACGACATCGACCCGAACCGTCCCGTGCACTATGAGGGCGTGACCCACAACCGCGACTACGACGACGTGACCGACATCGAGACCCGCATGTATGCGCACGCCGACGCCATCGAGGAATACCTGAAGAATGATCCGCAGAAGCCTTACATCTCCTGCGAGTACATGCACGCCATGGGCAATTCGTGCGGCAACATGGACGAATACACCGCGCTCGAACGCTATCCGAAGTACCAGGGCGGCTTCATCTGGGACTTCATCGACCAGGCGATCTACGCCACCCAGCCCGATGGAACCACGAGCCTTCGCTATGGCGGCGACTTCGGCGACAGGCCGAGCGACTACGAGTTCTCCGGCAACGGCCTGGTGTTTGCGGACCGTAAGCCCACGCCGAAGGCCCAGGAGGTCAAGCAGCTGTATTCCAACGTGCATATCGATGTCGCCGAGGATTCCGTGACCATCAAGAACGATAATCTGTTCACCTCCACTGGCGAATACACGTTCGTGTTGCGTGTCCTTGCGGATGGCGAACCGGTATGGCAGTCCGAACGCCGTTTCGACGTGCCGGCCGGTTCGACGGAGAAGCTCGATGTCGACTGGCCGTTGGATCTGTACCGCGACGGCGCGTCCGAACTGGTGCTGGAGGTATCCCAGCGTCTCGCCAAGGCGACCAATTGGGCGGTAGCCGGCTATGAGCTGGCATTCGGCCAGACCGTCGTCGCCGGCTCCAAGAAGGCCTCTGCTCCGGTGAAGCCGGTCGACGGCATCGTCACCGTTGGCCGTTGGAACGTCGGCGTGCAGGGATCCGGCCGCGAGGTACTGCTTTCCCGCACCCAAGGCGGACTGGTCTCCTACACGTTCAACAATCGAGAATTCGTGCTGCGCCGTCCGGCGGTCACCACGTTCCGCGCGCTGACCGACAACGATCGCGGCGCAGGCCACGGCTTCGAACGCGCCCAGTGGCTGGGAGCAGGCCGTTACGCCCGCTGCATCGGCAACGAGATCGAACAGATCGACGAGAACACCGTCAAGGCCTCCTACACGTACGAGCTCGCCACCCCGCAGCGCACCAAGGTGACCGTCAGCTACACCGCCGACACCACCGGACGAGTGAATCTGCACGTCGAATACCCGGGCGAGCCGGGCGACCTGCCCACCATCCCCGCGTTCGGCATCGAATGGACCCTTCCGGTCCAGTACTCGAACCTGCGTTTCTTCGGCGCTGGTCCGGAGGAGACCTACCAGGATCGCAAGCATGCCAAGCTCGGTGTGTGGAGCACCGACGCGTTCAAGGACCACGCCCCGTATCTCATGCCGCAGGAAACCGGCAACCATGAGGACGTGCGTTGGGCCGAGATCACGGACGAGAAGGGCCATGGCCTTCGCATAAGCCGCGCCGAAGGCGCCGAACCGTTCGCGATGAGCCTGCAGCCGTACTCCAGCTTCATGCTTGAGGAAGCCCAGCATCAGGACGAGCTCCCCGCCCCGAAGCACATGTTCCTGCGTGTGCTTGCCGAGCAGATGGGTGTCGGAGGAGATGACTCCTGGATGTCCCCGGTCCACCCCCAGTACCATATCCCGGCGGACCAGCCGATCAGCCTCGACGTCGACCTCGACCTGATCTGACCGGCGCGCCCCGGCGAAAACCGGGACTTGGCTTTCCTTTCGCCATACGCGGAAACGTATGGCGAAAGGACGGTGCCGTCGTCAAGGGTGGACCTTGACATCAAACCGGAGACGGCGCCTTGAAAGGGTACGGCACGTCTTCCATGTTTTCCCCGTGCCGTGCCCTCGTTTCCATATCGGGAACAGGGCTTGACAGACTTTCCTTCGAAAACACCTCACAGATGCAAAAGGGTTCGGTCCTCGTTGGCACGTATTAAGCGTGTCAACGAGGACCGAACCCTTTCTTCTTAAACCCTACCTGGCTTTCGGGGTGAAACTGTCCCGGGCGACCAGCTTGGTTGAAATCCTCATATGCTGGTTGACGGAGCGCCCCATGGAAATGGCCTCCGACAGCATGAATACCGCGGCCTTGGCCAATTCGTCCTTGTTGATGTCATACGACGAAAGCGTCGGCGAAGTGTAATTCGCGATCTCCTGGTTGTTGATGCTCACCAGTCGCATGTCGCGTGGAACCAGAATGCCGGACGCCGCGAACGCCTGCAAGACGCCTACGGCGATGGGGTCCGCCGCCACAATCAGAGCATCCGGGAGCCTGTCGCCACATTCGGCCACGAACCTCTCTCCCAAGGCACGGCCGTTCTCCACGGTGAAAGGCCCCTCATCGAACACCAGGCCGTCGACGTCAAGACCGAGACGGACGGTCCAGTTGCGGAACGCGAACGCACGCGGATCCTCGGGATACTCATGGTCGCCCATGATGTTGCCGAACCCTCCGATGAACCCGATTCGCTTGTTGCCGGCGTCCATCAATTCGTCCAAGGCGTCCAGAATGGTCTGCTCCAGATCCGGCTGCACCGAATCGAACAGGCTCGGCGCGGGATTGATGTCGATGAACACTCCATGCGGAAGGACCGCGTGCAGACGCTTCAACATGTTCCTTTTGAACGGCGCCGGACCTATTGAGATGAATCCGGCGTATTTGGACGCGTCCTTCATCAGGGATTTGACATCGTTGTATTCCGTCACTCTCATGCGCTCGTCCTTGGCATGGCGACGTAATGAAACTTCAAGCTCGTCAAAATAGGCGTCCTGAAGCCCCTTGTCGTGGATGGAGTTGTTCAGCAACGCGATGTCTTGCGGAATGGTGACACGTTGGTAGCGGGGGACGTTCTCGTACCCCATCTCAATGCTGGTGCTCAGAATCTTCTGACGGGTGGCCTCCTTCACCGAGAACGAGGGGTCGTCATTGAGTATTCTCGATACGGTCGCCTGGGAGAAGCCCGCCTTTTCCGCGATCTCCCTGATCGTGGCCATGGAAACCTACCTCCTTGGAAATTCAGCAACTAAACGTGTTTAGTAACGAGTTTATCATGTTTGAAAGCGTAATTGCCATCAATGTCGGAAATTTCGTTTTCAATGAAAATGGATTGGCTACAATGTATTGGACAGTCCGATGAGGCCATTCGTGGATTCAAGCTCAATATGCTGCTGTACGAATTGCTATCGCTGCTGTATTCGAGGTTCGTTTCCGGGGTACGGCGGCCGGAATTGGTCAGATCCGGAAGAAACATCACCATGCAGATCATCGGATACATGACATCGCACCGCAAACAGCATCTCGAAGCGACCGACGTCGCACGGGAATTTGGATACGGCAGGGAACATTTCTGCCGCCTATTCCGCAAGGCGACCGGCAAAACGTTCAAAGAATTTCTGACCGACCTGCGATTGGACGACGCCTGCAGAAAACTGTCAGGTTCCTCTGCGTCGATAGCCAGCATCGCAAGGGAATGCGGTTTCCCCGATACGCGCGCGCTGCAGACGGCCGTGCAACGCAAATACGGCATACGCGCGCAGGAATATCGCGAACGATACGAAAATCGAAACTAACGTTCAACGAGAGAAGGAGGAAATATGACTGGGCCTGCATCAACCATCCGTCGTATGAAAATTGAGGATTATCCGCTGGTATACGGGTTGTGGACGCGATGCACCGGTTTCACCATGAGGGACATCGACGATTCCGAGGATGCGATAAAAACGTTCCTCAAACGCAATCCCGACACCTGTTTCGTAGCCGAAGACGATGGCGGAAGGATTATTGGAGCGATTCTTGCCGGTCACGATAGCAGACGGTCGCGCATCTACCACACGGCGGTCGATCCCGACGCGCGCGGTATGGGCATTGGCTCGCTTTTGGTGGGCCGAGTGGTTGAAGCGCTTCGTGCGATCGGCCTGCCAAAAGTCGCCGTCGGTGTGCCCGCAGACAACGATGCCGGCAACGATTTCTGGGAGCATCAGGGGTTTGCTGTCCGTGACGATT
>ENA-OQKL01000452-OQKL01000452.1-human-gut-metagenome-genome-assembly--contig:-NODE-452-length-13204-cov-2.547832_pt1 | contig 13204 bp, 15 predicted proteins | sample MGYA00242779_ERZ504800 | MGnify/ENA primary metagenome ERZ504800 (study PRJEB26092, sample SAMD00036410) | human gut metagenome | host: Homo sapiens | study: EMG produced TPA metagenomics assembly of... | reverse complement strand
ATCAAGTGTAAAATACTTCTTATACAGATCTGTCTTAAAAAAGGGACTATCCTGTTCCAGTTGACGCATAGCATAGTCCAGCTCCGTCTTGATATCGCTGCGTTCTTTATTTATTGCAAAATATATGCCTGATTTGCCAATCGTGGTAACGGATGATATTCCCTGTTCAGACCAGATAGATTCCTCCAGAGATACAAAACAGTCGATCTCATGATTTGCTAATTTCTTTTCGACATCATCATTATTATTCACATTTACATGTTCTGTATGTATGCCATTCTTATTTTCCCATTCTGTCAGCATGAGCTCAGGTTCTGTATCCATGAGCACACCTACACGTTTCCCATCCAGAGACTTGAGATCAGACATTCCAATATCCGTATCCGATAAATCAGCATAAAGGATATATTTTCCTCCCCATCGGTTCATCCGGGAAAAGCATCTTTTGTGCACGTTCATCGGTGTAAGAGATATCACCCATGATATCAATCTCACCATTTTCAAGCTTATCAAAACAGTTGGACCAGTCACATTTCACATACTCAAATTTCCATCCGGTATAACCTGCCAGAGCCTGCATGAGCTCGTAGCCATATCCTCGTCTGACACCGTTTTTATCAACATAATCGAAGGTATCCTCGAAGGAACCGACACGGATGATCCTCTGTTCGTTTGTCTGTGTTTCATCATTATCCGTTTCGGCAGCCCGGCAATGCACTGACAGCATCATCCACATTCCCAAAAACACAAATATAGCTGCACATAATACGGTTAATTTTTTTCTACTTTTCATTGGCTCTTTTCTTTGCATTGTTCTCACTAACTCACCAGTTTATGAATTACTTTTGCCAGCAATTCCCCGTCAACAGGCTTGGCAACATGTTCATCCATTCCCGCTTCTTTTGCTCTTATTCTGTCCTCCGTGAACGCATTTGCTGTCATTGCAATGATCGGTACCTCCTTTGCATCCTCTCTGTCCAGAGACCTGATCATCTTTGCGGCTTCATAACCATCCATGACTGGCATCATAATGTCCATAAGAATGACATCAAATTCACCAAGTTCACTATTTCTGAACAGTTCAACAGCTTCCTGACCATCCCATGTTTTTGTCACGTCGGCACCTTTTTTCTTTCAGGAAATCCTCTCTTAGCTGCCCGCCGTTTTCTGTTTCCATTTTAATATTTGTACTCATTTGTCTGGCACTTTCAATGGCACGGAGGAGACTTTTGGATTCCGAAGATTCATTATAATGGGTGTAGTGGAACACTGCACTTTCACATAGTTTACAATCTCCACCATTCTTTTCTCTGCTTCTGCTTTTTCTGCGTGGAAGAAATAAAACCAGAGAGACTACAGCTACACAGATTCCTATCAGACCGCCGAGCAGCTGGATCCGTTTTTACTCCACCTCCAGATACTTCTGGGGTATCATCCAGGTATTTTTCAATGATTTTCAGGGTATGTGCCATCCAGACGCATCTCTTCCTGTGTCTGGCCCATCTGCTCACAGATTCCCCCTGTCATCCTCTTTTGCAAAACGCAACGCCTATTCCGGTGATCATCAGAGGCTCTTCCAGGATACGGAAGCTTGCATCATAATCCTTCCTATACTGAACGATAGATTCCTCGTGTGCAGCAACCGCATCTACATATCCTTTTCCCAGAAACGTATAGATCAGCTCCCGGTGTCCCAGGATGATCAGATTTCCCAGCTTTGGGATCCTCTCATCCGTCTGGTTCAGAAAGATGCTTTCCGGTTTGGTTGTGGACTGGACAGCGGTAATCGTCAAGACGTCCTTCCATAGAAAAAACAGCCCATGATACAATCAATCTCGCCGCTCTCCACCAGTTCTTTTTTCTTCTCCCAGTTGATCTGGACAACCTTCACCTGTTATCCCATTCTTTTGAATGCTTCCGTAGCCAGTTCTACATCAATTCCTGTCGGTACACCATCCTCATTCAGATAATTGTATGGTGGATAGCTGTCGCTGCCGAGGGTAATAACAGGCTTTTCGGTTTCTTCTTTCGTGTTATCTGTGTTTTTGCACCCTGCCAGGGTGACTGCTAAATATCAAAAGTCCTAATAAAATTGCTATAGTTCTTCTTAATTTCAATGAATGATTATGTTTTGCGTTTACTACCCCTTTTTGTCAGCAGTTTTGTGATCACTCTTTTTAATTGCGGAATATCAATCGGCTTTCCAATATGTTCATTCATCCCGGCCTCCAGACATGCTTTCCGATCTTCCTCAAAAGCATTTGCCGTCATGGCAATGATTGGAATCTTTTTGGCATCTTCACGTTCCAGCATACGAATTGCTTTTGTTGCTTCCAGCCCATCCATGACCGGCATCATCACATCCATGATGATGACATCATACTCATCCAACCTGGAATTCTGAAATATTTCAAATGCCTCTTTTCCGTTTTTCGCTTCTGTAATGTTCAGATGCTCCTCCTCCAGGATTGCATGGGCTATCTCCATATTAATGACATTATCTTCAACAAGAAGCACCCGTTTTCCTGACAGATCCATGTCCTGTGAGTAGCTGTCCTTCTGTGAATCATTATTTTCAACCAAATAATCTATTTCAAATGGAACCGTAACCGTAAACGTGCTTCCTACATTTTCTTCGCTTTCCAGTTCTATCGTTCCACCCATCCGTTCAACAATATCTTTGACAATCGAAAGTCCCAGACCGGAGCCACTGAATGTTGTAGTTGACTGTTTGCCTTCCTGCGCAAAAGCATCAAACGCATGTTTTTGAAATTCTTCACTCATACCAAGACCGGTATCTGAACATACAAACTGAAAAACAGCTATATTCCCATCATCCGATAATTCTTCGCAATGAACATTCACTGTTCCATGAAAATGATTGTATTTAATCGCGTTGGAAGAAAGATTCATTAAAACCCTGCTCAGATGTACCGGACTTCCAATCAAATATCTGTGGCGGATTGTGCTTGCTTCCACGCCGCCTTCAAATCTTACACCATTCTCATAAGCACTCATTGCAACAACCGTCAGATTATTCCTTAACAGTTCTGCCAGATCAAAGGATTTATGTTCCAACACAAGGGAACCGGATTCCAGTTTGCTGATATCCAGGACATTGTTGATCAGATTTTGCAGATAATCGGCGGACTGAAGTACCTTCTTCCTGCATTCCCTTAACTTGACCACATCATTGTTATATTTTTCAGCGATATGGATCATCCCCACGATTCCGTTTAGCGGTGTACGGATATCGTGGCTCATACGCCGGAGAAAGGCTGTTTTTGAAAGATTCGCGCGATGAGCATCTTCCATGCTTTCCTTAAGCTGTTTCTGATACATGAGTTCCCGTGATTTTTCTTCCGTAATATCTCGTACGACATAAAGCACATCCACAGCGTTTCCATGTGCATCTCTGCTCTTTACAATAAATCTGGCCAGCCGCCATTCTCCGTTTACTCCCATAAATTCAATCGAAACAAAATTCGTATTACGAAGTCTCTCTGTCAATGTATCAAAGTCAAGAAACTCCCGGTATTTTTTTCTCTCTTCCTGGGCGGCAAATGCTGTTGGAAGTCTTTCCATAACATCATCAATTTTCCCCTTTTGTCCAAGGATTTTTTGCACAAGGTCATGGCCTTTCAAAAGCTCATATGTCCGCTCTTTAACATTGGCTTGTACGATTGTTACATACAACGTAGCAATTGCGGCAATAATCTCTGACCTCTTTGTCGCCTCATCAAGAGCCTTTTTCAACAGTACCGTACTTTTCAGATTTTCCCTCACACATCCAAGATGTCCGCCAACATCAGACAGCAGTGTAATGGAAATCTCATTCTGCCTCAAATCAGGATTATCTACCCCGATGAATCCATTCATCTGATGATTGGCATAAATCGGCACCGCAATCAAGGAACATATTTCCTGTGTTTTTAACAATTCATATTCTTCCGGTTCAGAATTTTTTGTCGCTTCCAGATCATGAATCACGATTACTTCCTTGTTTTCAAATCGTTTCACCCAGTTCGGCATCGAACTGACCGGGATTGCCTGAAGGTTATCTATCTCTGGTGCCACTCCATCGGCACACCATTCAAATGTATTGCTCAGACTGTCCTTCTGATCGGTTTCCCAGTCAAAAACATATACCCGGTCTGCCCCTGTATAGTTTCCAATCGCCTGCAACAAAGAGTGAATGATTTCTGACAGCTCCTGCTCATTTTCCACCTGATCCATAAGCGATATCTGATGCAGGATCGTGTCCATACTATGTAATTTTATTTGATAGAGTTCCTGAATCTCTTTTGTTTTCATTTTCTATCCCCCCCTGCAGTAAAACTATTATGGTTACGTCTGTGAAATAACACCGTAAGAAAGGATCCTGCTACGGCAGGATTCTCCGCCTAAACTTATGCAAAAAACTGGTTTTATTATACTCTAACACTTTACTGCACACAAGAAAAACATTACCTTTTAGCGTTAAAAGGCAAAAAAAGAACAGCAACTGTGCCCGAAGTTCCAGTGATGTGTATCAAAAACGGAAATGGACTTTCGGCAGATATATTTTCTTCTGTTTCTCTGTCTTCAGGATCACATGGAGGAACTGACAAAACAGACACAGACCCGCAATGATAAGATGCAGCTGATGATGGAACAGATCGTGCTGTCCAATAAGAGCAGCCAAAAAGAAAAAACAGATCGGCAAAAAGAATGAAAACAGACTTCCAGATGCCATATCCAGATGTTACCGCTTTGTGCCTGAAAAGTCGAAGTTGAGGAACATCATAGTTTTGGAGATCTGAAGATCGCAGGGTGCTGGGTACATTACAGGCGCAAGTTCCATGAGGCACTGGAGGTCATACCGAAAGATCTGAGGAAACAGTCTGTTTTGTACCTCATCATGAACCAGATCCGTGCGATTTACCGGGAGGAAGGAAAGCTTTCCGGTCTTTCATCAGACGAACGGACTGCCCATCGACTTTTACATAATAAATTCCGCTGATCCATTTAGATTCCTGCAGCGCTCCGTTCTTATCCATGTAATACCATTTTCCACCGATCTTCTGCCAGCCAGTCTGCATTTTGCCGTTTTTTGTTCAAATAATACTTTGTGTTTTCTATGGCGGCCTTCACATCCACATCCGCAGAGGTATTGCTAGAACAACGGCTGCTACCGCTGAAGTTCCCCGTAATAATTCATTTTTTCTTACACTTTTTATGGGTTGCAAGTAAAATTATCAGTATGTAATATATCATACTATACATTCCTTAAAATTACTATTTTTATTTGCGCAGATGGTAAAAAAGCCGGCAGTGATCCTTTCCATTCAGGATCACTGCCGGCTTTTCAGCTGTCTTTTTAGTTTTTAAACGAATGAATCGGAGCCGGGATTCTTCCGGTGCGATTGACGAATGCCTCGCATGAGAAGTTGTTGACCGGCATGATCGGTGCATAGCCGAGGAGGCCGCCGAATTCTACGGTCTCGCCTACGCCTTTTCCGATGACCGGAATCAGGCGGACTGCCGTTGTTTTCTGGTTGACCATACCGATGGCAAGCTCATCTGCGATGATTCCGGAGATGGTCGATGCTTTCGTGTCTCCCGGGATGGCGATCATATCAAGACCTACGGAGCAGACACAGGTCATTGCCTCGAGTTTTTCAATGGTCAGTGCGCCGTCGTTGACTGCGTTGATCATACCCTGATCCTCAGAAACCGGGATGAATGCGCCGGAGAGACCGCCGACATAGGAAGATGCCATAACACCGCCCTTTTTCACCTGATCGTTCAGAAGCGCCAGCGCCGCTGTCGTTCCCGGTGCACCTGCGTGCTCGAGGCCGATCTCCTCAAGGATATCCGCAACGGAATCTCCGATCGCCGGAGTCGGTGCCAGGGAAAGGTCAATGATACCAAACGGAATGTTCAGCCGTTTCGAAGCCTCCTGTGCAACGAGCTGTCCGACACGCGTTACCTTAAACGCCGTCTTCTTGATCGTCTCGCAGAGTACCTCAAAGTTCTCGCCGCGTACTTTTTCCAGAGCATGTTTGACAACACCAGGGCCGGAAACGCCGACATTGATGATGGCATCCGCCTCGGTTACGCCGTGGAAAGCGCCTGCCATGAACGGGTTGTCGTCCGGTGCATTGCAGAAAACAACGAGTTTTGCGCATCCAAGGCAGTTGTTCTCTTTGCTTGCCTCCGCCGTCTTCTTGATGATCTCACCCATCAGTTTGACAGCATCCATGTTGATACCGGTTTTAGTGGAGCCAAGGTTGATGGAGCTGCAGACAAAATCCGTCACAGCCAGTGCCTTCGGGATAGAACGGATCAGAAGCTCATCTGCTGTCGTCATACCTTTGCTTACCAGAGCGGAATAGCCGCCGAGGAAATTGACGCCGACTTCTTTTGCCGCACGGTCCAGAGTCTGTGCAATCGTCACGAAATCCTCCGGCGTTCTGCAGGCTGCTGCGCCGACTAAGGCAATCGGGGTAACGGAAATTCTCTTGTTTACAATCGGAATACCGAACTCGCCCTCGATCTCCTCACCTACGGAAACCAGATTTCTGGCAGTCGTCGTGATTTTGTCGTAGATTTTGCGGTTCAGCTTGTCAAGATTGGAGTCGATACAGTCCATAAGACTGATTCCAAGGGTAATGGTACGAACGTCCAGATTCTCTTTTTCGATCATCTCGTTCGTTTCCTTTACTTCAAACAGATTTATCATGTCGTTTTTCTCCTTCGCTTTAGATACGGTGCATCATATTGAAAATATCTTCATGCTGGCAGCGGATGACAACGCCGATGGAACTTCCAAGCTCCTCCAGATCTTTTGCAAGCTCTGCGTTGGATTTCTCGCTCTTGGAGACGTCCGTTACCATCATCATGTTGAAATATCCCTGCACAATCGTCTGAGAAATGTCTTCGATGTTTACCTGGTTCTCTGCCAGATAATTACATACCTTTGCGATAATGCCCACGGTGTCCTTGCCTACGACAGTGATAATTGTCTTCTTCATGTTTCCATTCTCCTTTTTCTGGTTTTATGTCAAAGCCCCGGAAAAACCGGTAATGGCGGCCTTGCGAAAAACATGGTATGTAGCTCTAAAAATGTATATTTAAACCTCAATTAACGGTGATACTTCGCTTCTTTTAGCGACAGCGAGATGAAAATCACCCGAGTGATACGGATTATCACCCGTTGTGACCTCGCAGGCCACGGTTTCAAAGGCCAGTGCCTCATAATTATTTTCCTTGCTCAGATGGCCGAGCAGCACTTCCTGCAGATTGTCGTGCAGAATCTCGCAGAGGAGATGGCCTGCCGCCAGGTTCGATAAATGGCCTTTCGCCCCGGCGATCCGCTGTTTTAACGGATACGGGTACGGTCCGACCGCAAGCATGTTCTCGTCGTGATTTGCCTCTAGCAAAACGGCATCCAGCCCGGTCAGATTCTGAACCGTGTAATCGCTGTAAACGCCAAGATCCGTCGCAATCGCAATCGATTTCCCGCCGGATTCCATGCGGTAGCCGACCGGCTCTGCCGCATCGTGGGAGATCGTAAACGGATGTACGGCGATGTCTCCCAGTGTAAACGTGTCATCCGCGTGAATCGTGTGAAAAATCCCCTCCGGAAACTTTCCAAGGCTCTTCGTCTGCTGCATCGCCTGAATTGTTCCATCCGTTGCGTAAATCGGAATACCATACCGGCGCGCCAGCACGCCAAGACCCTGGATATGATCGGAATGCTCATGTGTCACGAGAATGCCGTCCAGCTCCTTCGCGCTGCGGTCGAGAACACGCCACGCCCGCCTCCACGCGCTTTCCGCTGATGCCCGCATCGATCAGAAGGCTTGTGGTCTCGCTTCCCGCGAAAATGCAGTTTCCGCTCGAACCACTTGCAATACTACAAAGTTTCATATTTTTTCATCCTATGGTCTAACTGTTTTTTTGTTTCCTCAAAATCGCCGCTGTTGTCGATCTCAAAATCGCAGTGGCTGCTGAATTCATCCTCGGAGAGCTGATTTGCCATGATTTCGCGTACTTTCTTCTCGGAATAGCCGCGTCCTTCGATCAATCGCTCCTTCCGGACTTCTTCATCTGCATAAATATACCACAGTTCATCACAAATTTCATCATATTTTTCTTCGATTAAGAGTGCGGCCTCCACAAAGACGTATTCCGTCCCTGCTTTTTCCGCGGCTGCAATGGCTTTTTTGATATACCGTTTTACCGCCGGATGAACGATCGCATTCAGGGCTTTTAACTTTTCTTCGTCCTGAAAAACGATCTCAGCAATCCGTTTCCGGTCAAGTTCGCCGGTCTCTGTGGTGATCTGTCTGCCGAACAGCTTCACAATCTCTCCATAGCATTCGCCGCCCGGCAGCATCACAAGGTAACCTGCCTCGTCCGCCTGGATCACCGTTGCATCATAATTCTGTCCAAGGTACGTGAGCACTTCGCTTTTTCCGGCGCCCACGCCGCCTGTAATTCCAAAAACTTTCATTCTTTTGTATCCTTTCGCTCCTGGTATGAGTGCACTATTTCGCCTCGTACCAGTTGTTTCCTGTGTGCATATCTATCTCGAGTTTGACAGCCAGATGTGCTGCCCCGGTCATCTCCTCTTCCAGGATCTGTTCTGCCTTTTCGAGCTCGTCTTCCGGCACTTCCAGCAGCAGCTCATCGTGTACCTGAAGAAGAAGTCTGGTCTTTAACTGCTCCTCTTTCAGCCGTTTCGCCACGCGGATCATCGCTATTTTAATAATATCCGCCGCCGTTCCCTGGATCGGCGCATTCATCGCAACGCGCTCGCCGAATGACCGCTGCATAAAGTTGCTCGATTTCAGCTCCGGCATCGGCCGTCTGCGTCCGAACATCGTCACGGAATAGCCTTTCTCTTTGGCATCCTCTACGCAGCGGTTCAAAAACTCATGGATACCCGGATACGTCTCGAAATACTGCTGGATATAGGCCTCTGCCTCTTTCGGCCTGATGCCGAGATCCTGGCCCAGACCGAACGAACTGATACCGTATACGATACCGAAGTTGACCGCCTTCGCATTTCTTCTCTGCAGCGGTGTTACCTCTTCAAGCGGCACATGGAACACTTTCGATGCCGTCATGCGGTGGATATCCTCCGCCTCGCGGTACGCCTCGATCAGGTTTTCATCGCCCGACATATGGGCCAGCACGCGGAGTTCAATCTGGGAATAGTCGGCATCCAGAAAGACACAGCCAGGCTTTGGCACGAAGGCTTTCCGGATCAGACGGCCAAGCTCCATCCGCACCGGAATGTTCTGCAGATTCGGATCGGTACTGCTGATGCGGCCGGTCGCGGTGATGGTCTGGTTAAATGTCGAATGGATTCTTCCATCTTTCCCGATCACGGCCTGCAGACCGTCGGCGTACGTCGATTTCAGTTTGGCAAGCTGGCGGTACTCCAGAATATCGGCAACGAGTTTGTGATCCGGTGCGAGCTTTTCGAGCACATCGGCGGCGGTGGAATAACCCGTCTTGGTCTTTTTGCCGCCCGGAAGCTGCAGCTTTTCAAACAGAATCACGCCGAGCTGCTTCGGGGAATTGATGTTGAACTCCTCGCCGGCCTCTTTGTAGATCTGTGCCTCCAGCTCTCCGATCCGCTCCGCCAGCTCAGCTCCGTAAACGGAAAGTGCTTCTTTTTCTGCGGCGATTCCATCCGCTTCCATCTGACGGAGCGTAAACACCAGCGGAATCTCCACATTCCGGTACAGATCCCACATGCCCTGCTCCTTCAGCAGCTTTTCCATGTTTTCCTGTGCGGCAAATACAGCATACGCCTGATGACCTGCATACGACTCCTGCTGTTCCGGCGTCATCTTTCCTGCGGCCGGAATCTTGCTTCCGCCGAAGATCTCTTCCACTGCCGGCACATAGCGGTGTACGTACTCTTTTACGATATCATCGTACGAATACTGTGATTTCAATGGATTTAATAAATACGCGGCAATTCCGGCATCAAACAGATGGGCTTCATCGGCGTCCGGCATATCCTTCAGAAATTCTTTTCCGTCCATGACGCAGAAAACCGGAATCTGCTTCTGCAGCTCAGTCAATTTTTCTTTTAAATAATCTCCGGTCAGGAAACCTTCTGCTGGGAAGTAAACAACATCCGGCTCTCCGCTTCCATACGCAACTGCCATACCGACAAGTGAACGGCTCCGATCTGCCATCGGTCCGTCCTTCGGGGTTTCTTCTGTCAGAAGAGCGGCTCCTGCCTTCTCCTCCTTCGCGATGGTTCCAAAGAGTTCTTCCGCCTCGGAAAAATCCGTTACGGTGCGCAGAAAGACGGCATCCTCTGGTTCTGCACTCGTCTCCTCGAAGCGGCCCAGCAGGTTTTTAAACTCCAGACGTTTGAACATCTCATACGCTTTTGGTGTATAAAAATTCGAGAGTGCCGCTTTTTCACGGTCGAGCTCCACCGGCGCATCGGTATCAATCGTTGCAAGTTTTTTGCTTAATTCCGCCAGATCATAATGATCACGCATCGCCTCTTTTGCCTTGTTCGGTTTGATCTCCTCGAAATGTGCATGCGCATTTTCCAGTGTCCCGTACTGCAGCAGGATTTTCGTCGCGGTTTTCTCGCCGACACCCGGCAGACCCGGGATATTGTCTGCGGTATCGCCCATCAGCGCTTTCAGATCGATGATCTGTTTCGGGAGAAGACTGTATTTTTCCAGCACCTCTGCCGTGTGGTAATTTTCAATCGTCGTCACACGCTTTACGGTCTTTGGAATCCGGATCAGAATGTGGTCCGTTGCAAGCTGCAGCAGGTCGCGGTCTCCGGATACGATCGTAACTTCCATCCCTTCCGCCTCGCATTTGCGGCCGAGCGTTCCTAAGATATCATCCGCCTCATAGCCCTCTTTTGTGACAATCTCAATGTCCATTGCTGCGAGCACTTCCTGGATCACCGGGACCTGTTCGCGCAATTCCTGCGGCATCGGCTTTCTCGTTCCCTTGTACTGGTCATACATTTTGTGGCGGAATGTCGGTGCATGGAGGTCAAACGCCACGGCAAGATACTGCGGCTGCTCCTCATCGAGAATTTTAAACAGAATATTCAGGAATCCATATACGGCGTTCGTGTGCAGTCCTTCTGCATTGGACAGATCCGGTACGCCGTAAAAAGCCCGGTTCAGAATACTGTGTCCGTCCAGTAATACGATTTTATCACTCATAATAATCCTTTCAGCCAGGGTAATTCTATCACTTCAAAATAGTGCAGAGCCAGGAGCACCAGAAACAGAACGAGAATCAGCATCAGCACCCGGAAAAACGTATCTTGTACCGGCGTGTCTCGCTTCTTCCTCTTTTTTCTCCAGATCGCGTTCCAGAAGTCCTGTCAGATTGTAGGAATCGGGCGCGTCATCCTCGAAATATGCCATCGCACGGTTCACAATAAAATATGTCTCCAGTTCCTCGTGGCATGTATGGCATTTCCGGATATGGGAAATAAACGGTTCCATCTCTTTCTCCGGCATATTTCCCTGCACGTATGGCTGTATTAATTTTTCTGCTTCTTTACAGTCCATAAAATCCTGCTCTCCTTTTGTATCCGGCCAGTGTTTTTCTCTGGCCGTTTTTTCTGCTATCTACCATCATACACTATTTTCTCATAATTTAAAACGAGACAACCCGCCGAAAATGGGTTGTCTCTTGTTCTCTTATAAGATAACTGTTTTCTAGTGGATTTCCATTATGCACGGACAATGTTCGGGGTCTCTTTTCCTGCCTCGAAATCCAGCGCATTCTGCAGTGTGGTCTCTGCAATCGCACGCAGTGCTTCCTCGGTGAAGAATCCCTGATGTGAAGTGATCATAACGTTCGGGAAGGACAGGAGACGTGCTGTGGTGGAGTGCTCCAGAATCTCATCGGAACGGTCCTCGAATACTCGGGGTTTCCTCCTCGTATACGTCAAGGCCGACGCCGAAGAATTTTCTTGCACGGATTCCCTCGATCAGGTCGTCTGTCTTTACCAGACCTCCGCGGGACGTATTGACCAGGATCACGCCGTCTTTCATCTTTTTGATGCTCTCGCGGTTGATCATGTGGTATGTGCTGTCCATCAGCGGGCAGTGCAGGGAGATCAGATCACTCTGCGCCAGCAGTTCATCAAGAGTTACGTACGTAACAAAATCTTTTAAGGATTCATTCTGGTATACATCGTAAGCAATGACTTTCATGCCGAAACCGCGGCAGATTCTTGCCATAGCCGCACCGATTTTTCCGGTTCCGACGATTCCGGCGGTCTTCTGATAGAAGTTAAATCCCATCAGTCCGCCCAGGCTGAAGTCGTTTTCTCTTACTTTCGTATATGCTTTGTGCATGTGGCGGTTTACCGTCATGGCCAGTGTCATCGCATGCTCAGCTACAGCCTCCGGGGAGTAACCCGGTACACGGCGTACATCAATGCCGTATTTTGCAGCTGTCTTTAAATCTACGTTGTTGAAGCCTGCACAACGCATCAGGATCAGTTTTACCTTGCATGTATTTAAAATATCGATTGTCTCCGCACTCAAGTCCATATTTACGAATGCACACACGGCTTCATAACCGGCAGCCAGCATTGCTGTCTGAGGAGTAAGATTCGGCTCAAATGTATACAACATCCAGATCTTTGTATTCTTCTTTGTCCAGATACGCATCAAAAGATTTTATGTCATAACTTTTCGCACCAAAAAACAAAATTTTCATAATTTTATTGCCTCCTTTTCTTTTCTTGTTAGTATGAACTTACAGCCATATTATATACAAAAAGCAGAGTAATGTAAAGGAAACAATTTCTCATCTGGAACCTCTTTCATCCCTTGAAAGTCATATCAGATGCAAGACCATATCCCTTCACTGATAAATGAGGTCTTATTTTGCGGCAGCTGCCAGGATCTCTGCCGCTTTCTCATAACCTAATTCTGCGGTATTCAGGCAAAGGTCATAATGATTACGGTCACCCCAGGTTTTTTTTGAAAAATAATGATAATAATTGCCCCGCTGAACATCTCTTTTATGTAATTCCGTGACCGCATTGCTCTGTGCAACACCATCCACTCTTATGATGCGTTCTGTTTTTTGCATGCTGGTCGCTACTGTAGATAAAGACATTTAAAACGCTCTGTTTTGTCTTTCAAAATTTCAGCTGCACATCTTCCAAGAAAAACTGCACGGTCCTTCGGAC
>ENA-OQKL01000450-OQKL01000450.1-human-gut-metagenome-genome-assembly--contig:-NODE-450-length-13209-cov-1.711053_pt1 | contig 13209 bp, 14 predicted proteins | sample MGYA00242779_ERZ504800 | MGnify/ENA primary metagenome ERZ504800 (study PRJEB26092, sample SAMD00036410) | human gut metagenome | host: Homo sapiens | study: EMG produced TPA metagenomics assembly of... | reverse complement strand
ATTGAAAACAAGGGCATTGCGGCCAACACCAACGCGGCGGCCCGGCTGGCACAGGGGGAATATCTGGCTCTGGCAGACCATGATGACATCCTGGCCCCGCACGCTATCTACTGCATGGGCAAAGAACTGCAAAAACGGGGACCGATTTCGCCTACAGCGATGAAGCACTTTTCCGCAAAAGCCCCAAAACCGCCATGTGGCCCACTTTAAGCCGGGCTATGCGCCGGAATACCTGATGGCCTGCAACTACATCTGCCACCTGGCCGTGTTCCGTAAAAGTCTGTTTGATGCCATCGGCGGGGAGCGCCCGGAGTGTGACGGCGCACAGGATCATGATCTGTTCCTGCGGCTGATCGATGCCATGCAGGCGAAAGACGCCAACGCCGCACCGCTGCATATCCCGCAGGTGCTGTATTACTGGCGGGTTCATGCGGCGTCCACCTCCGGCGGCACCGATGCCAAGCCCTATGTGGTAAAAGCCGCGCAGAAAGCCGTGGCGGACCACCTGGCGGCAACCGGCCGCAGCGGCAGGGTAGAGGAGGGCATCTTCCCCGGTACCTGCCATGTGCAGTGGGAACTGCCGGAGCCGGAACCGCTGGTGTCCATCCTGATCCCCGAACAAGGACCATGTGGACGACCTGGAAAAACTGTCTGTTCAGCCTATACGCCAAAACGCTGTACGAAGCGTTTGAAGTGATCGTCATCGAAAACTAACTCCACCGACCCGCACAAGGCTTATTATGAAAAGCTGCCGGACCGCTATGCCAACTGCCGCGTGGTGGCTTACAGCGGCGGGTTCAATTCAGCCGCATCAATAACTTTGGCCGCAAGTTTGCCAACGGCAAGTTCTTACTGCTGCTCAACAACGATATTGAAATCATCAGCGGAAACTGGCTGACCCAGATGGTGGCCGAAGCCAGCCAGCCCGGCGTGGCGGCCTGCGGCGCCATGCTGTATTACCCGGACGATACCATCCAGCACGCGGGCATTATCACCGGTTTGGGTGGGTATGCGGGCCACAGCCACAAGTACCACAAGCGCGGCGGTAGCGGGTACATGTTCCGCCTGGCCACCGTGCAGGATTATTCCGCCTGCACTGCGGCCTGCCTGCTGGTGCGCACATCGGCTTATGATGCCATTGGCGGGTTGGATGAAGCCTTTACGGTTGCATTCAACGATGTGGATTTCTGCCTGCGCCTGCGGGAAAAAGGCTGGCGTATTGTGTGGACCCCCTATGCGGAGCTGTACCACCACGAAAGCAAATCCCGCGGTTCGGACGAGGAAGACCCCGCCAAAAAGGCCCGCTTTGCCAAGGAGCAGGCCCGCCTATATGAGGTACACGGTAAGCAGAATATCCTGCATGACCCCTACTACAACCCGAACCTGAGCCTGGATTATGAGGATTTCCGCGAAAGCGGGGATCTGCGCAATCTGAAAAACGTGACCCTGTGACCCATGCCGGAAAAGCAGGGCAAAATCTGTGCAGTTTTTTTGCTGTTACGGCTTGTCACGCTATGCCGGATATGCTATAATCTAAATGTTACCGCGGCCCGGCTTTGGGCGTATGCCCTGTATCAGGGAGCCTTGATTGCCTTTTGCTGCGCCGTAGGCAAATATTATAAAGCGAGGTATTACTACTATGAGCCAGAAGTCTGCTATCGAAAAACAGCCCATCATTGCAAAAGCCGCCATCCATGAGGGTGACACCGGTTCTCCGGAAGTTCAGGTTGCGCTGCTGACCGCACGCATCAACCACCTGACTGAGCACCTGAAGACCAACAAGAACGACAACCACAGCCGTCGTGGTCTGTTCAAGATGGTCGGCCGCCGCCGTAACCTGCTGGCCTATCTGCAGAAGAAGGACATCAACCGTTACCGTGCCCTGATCGCTGAGCTGGGTCTGCGTAAGTAATTTTCGCAAAAACGGGCAGGGTGCATTTGCACTCTGCCCGATTTTTTTATACATGTGTGCTGCCGACCCCCTACAACGCGGCGCATCACAAAAATCCACTGCACCTGTATTTTACAGCCGCCCCCGCCGCGTTTTGTGCAGTAAATCGAGCACCCAAGCAACAGGCTTGGCTGCTGGCTTTATTGTACAGAACCGGGACAGGGAAGCGCTGAAAGTAAAAATCTACCAAAGAAGGAGAATCCCTATGGCTTACGAATTCGCATCCAGACTGGAAACCTTCCCCAACTACCGCAAGTTCGAGACGACCTTTGCGGGCCGCCCGTTTGTGGTCGAGACCGGCAAAATGTGCGGTCTGTCCAACGGCAGCGCCATGATCCGCTACGGCGAGACCTGCGTGCTCTGCAACGTCACGATGAGCGACAAGCCCCGCGACGGCGTCGATTTCTTCCCCCTGAGCGTCGAGTTTGAGGAGAAGCTCTACGCCGCAGGCCGCATCCCCGGCAGCTTCATGCGCCGTGAGGGCCGCCCCGGCGAGCGCGCCATCCTGACCAGCCGCGTCGTGGACCGTCCCATGCGCCCCCTGTTCCCGAAGGAGATGCGCAACGATGTCTGCATCACCATGACCGTCATGAGCCTGGACCCCGACTGCAGCCCTGAGATCGCCGGCATGATCGGCGCTTCGCTGGTCACCGCGGTGTCCGAGATCCCCTGGAACGGCCCCATCGGCGGCGTGCAGGTGGGTCTGGTGGACGGCGAGATCGTCCTGAACCCCACCCAGGAGCAGCGCAAGAAGAGCGACCTGGCCCTGACCGTCGCCGCTACCATGGACAAGATCGTCATGATCGAGGCCGGTGCCAATGAGGTCGATGAGGACACCATGCTGAACGCCATCAAGGCCGCTCACGTGGAGATCAAGAAGATCATCACCTTCATCAACGGCATCGTGGCCGAGCGCGGCAAGCCGAAGATCGATTTCCAGGTCGTGGGCCTCGATATGGACGTGTTCCACGCCATCAAGGAGAAGTATCTCGACGACTTCAAGTCCGCCATGGATACCGACGACAAGAATGTGCGCGATGCCGCTCTGCTGCCCATCATGGACAAGATCGCCGAGGAGTACCCCGACCTGACCGAGGCCGACCTCGACCTCGTCAGCTACAAGATGCAGAAGTACGTCGTCCGCCGCTGGCTGCTGGACGAGGGCAAGCGCGTGGACGGCCGCGGCATCAACGAGATCCGCCCGCTGGCCGCAGAAGTCGGCATCCTGCCCCGTGTGCATGGCTCCGGTATGTTCACCCGCGGCCAGACTCAGGTGCTCACCACCTGCACCCTCGGCGGCACCAAGGACAACCAGCTCATGGATGACTTGACCGACGAGCAGACCAAGCGCTACATCCATCACTACAACTTCCCGCCGTACTCCGTCGGCGAGGCCCGCGCACCCCGCAGCCCCGGCCGCCGCGAGATCGGCCACGGCGCACTGGCTGAGCGCGCTCTCCTGCCTGTGCTGCCCTCTCTGGAAGAGTTCCCCTACACCATCCGCTGCGTGTCTGAGGTCCTGAGCTCCAACGGCTCCACCTCTCAGGCTTCCATCTGCGGCTCCACGCTGGCTCTGATGGACGCAGGCGTCCCCATCAAGGCTCCCGTCGCCGGCATCTCCTGCGGCCTCATCACCGAGGGCGACCGCTGGATGACCATGCTGGACATTCAGGGCGTCGAGGACTTCCACGGCGATATGGACTTCAAGGTGGGCGGCACCCGCAAGGGCATCACCGCCATCCAGATGGATATTAAGATCGACGGCCTGACCTACGACATCATCGCCGAGGCCTTCGAGAAGTGCCGCAAGGGCCGTCTGTACATCCTCGATGAGATCATCAAGCCCGTCATCGCAGAGCCCCGCCGCGAGCTGAGCCGCTGGGCCCCCAAGATGTTCAGCATGATGATCCCCACCGATAAGATCAAGGACGTGATCGGTAAGGGCGGCAAGGTCATCCAGGACATCTGCGCCACCTGCAACTGCAAGATCGACGTGCAGGAGGACGGCCACGTCTTCGTCTCCGCTGTGGATCAGGAGGACGCAAAGCGCGCCATCTTCACCATCAGGACCATCGTGGAAGACCCCGAGATCGGTGCTATCTACAAGGGCAAGGTCACCCGTCTGATGAACTTCGGTGCCTTCGTCGAGATCGCTCCGGGCAAGGAGGGCCTCGTCCACATCTCCAAGCTGGACACCAAGCGTGTCGAGCGGGTGGAAGATGTTGTTGCTGTGGGTGATGCCATCGTCGTCAAGGTGACGGACATCGACCAGCAGGGCCGCATCAACCTGAGCCGCCGCGACGCCATTCTGGCTCTCGAAGCCAAGAAGGCACAGCAGGAGCAGGGCTGATAGATCGCTTCTGAATATGCCCCCGCGCACACAGCGCGGGGGCATATTTTGTCTCATGGGCGAAGAAACTTCAATTCCCTACTGAAAAAGTTTGTTTTAGGGGGTTGACAAATCCCGTCGAGGCGAGTACAATAAACGCAATATCACTAAAATGGCTGTGAAGAGAAGAGTAAGCTTTCGCATGAGCCTTACCAGAGAGCCCGGCAGGTGGAAAAGGGCAGGAAACAGGAAGCTGAAAATGGTCTCGGAGCTGCGCGGATGAAGAGCAAGAGCACTAGTCCGCGACGGGTGCGCCCGTTAAAGCGTCCGGCTGTAAGCAGAAAAAATCCTGCCGCAGTTTTGAGGCAGTGTCCGCGAGGATGCTGTGAACCAAGGTGGTACCACGGAAGTTTCAGGCCTCCGTCCTTGTGCAGCGCATGGCTGGCAGGGACGGGGGCTTTTTTCGATGCTTCCGTTCAAGGCTGGCGCAGACTGTGCCGCGCCGCCGCTGTACATTATATTTATCCAATAATAGAGAGGGAAAAACTATGATTACTCGTCGTGATTTTCTGAAAGTTACCGGTGTCGCAGCCGCTGCTGCTGCCCTGACCGCCTGCGGCGGCTCTTCTTCCACCGCAAGCTCTGCTGCTTCCAGCACTGCCGCTTCTTCTGAGGCTGCTTCCGCTGTGGCAAAGCTGGACAAGGTGAAGGTCGCTGTCCCCAACGACACCACCAACGAGGCCCGCGCTCTGACCCTGCTGGAGAAGAACGGCTTCTTCAAGCTGAAGGCTGACGCTGGCCTGACCGCCACCAAGAATGACATTGAGGAGAACCCCCTGAACGTCACCGTCGATGAGGTCGAGGCTGCTCAGGTGCCCAACGTCCTGCAGGACGAGGACTACGCCGTCATCAACTCCAACTACGCCATCTCCGCTGGTCTGGACCCCATGACCGATGCTCTGGCAATGGAGGATGGCTCTTCTGCTTACGTCAATGTTCTGGTCTGCAAGGAGGGCAACGAGAACGAGCCCAAGATCAAGGCCCTCGTCGCCGCGCTGCAGAGCCAGCAGGTCAAGGACTTCATGGATGAGAACTACAAGGGCGCTGTCGTCTCCGTCGTCGAGACCCCGACCGATGGCTATGACGCTTCCATCGACTACGATGCACTGAACGGCGAGACCGTCAGCTGCGCTGCTACTCCCGCTCCCCACTGCGAGGTCCTGGAGGTCTGCAAGGACATTCTGGCCGCTAAGGGCATCACTCTGGACATTCAGGAGTACGACGACTATGTGATCCCCAACACCATCGTCGAGGACGGCCAGTGCGACACCAACTACTTCCAGCATCAGCCGTATCTGGATAACTTCAACGAGGAGAAGGGTACCCATCTGGTGACCGTCGCCGGCATCCACGTCGAGCCCATGGGCATCTACGGCGGCAAGCAGGACAGCCTGGCAACCCATCGAAGGCTAAAAGGAGCAAGTTTTCTGTGATCGAGATCAAACATCTTTCCAAGACCTTCCAGATGAAGGACGGCGCGGTGAATGCGCTGAAGGACATCAACCTCACCATCCCGGATGGTTCCATTTATGGCATCATCGGCATGTCCGGTGCGGGCAAATCCACGCTGGTGCGCTGCATCAACCTGCTGGAACGCCCCACCGAGGGCAGCGTTGTGATCGACGGCACCGCTATGGAGACTTTAAACGCAGCCCAGCTGCGTGAGCGCCGCCGCGATATCACCATGATCTTCCAGCAGTTCAACCTGCTGATGCAGCGCAGCTGCCTGAAGAACATCTGCTTCCCCATGGAGCTGGCCGGTGTGAAAAAGGCGGATGCCGAAAAGCGTGCCAGAGAGCTGCTGGAAGTGGTGGGCCTGCCCGATAAGGCCAACGCCTACCCGGCACAGCTGTCCGGCGGCCAGCAGCAGCGCGTTGCCATTGCCCGCGCACTGGCAACGGACCCCAAAGTTCTGCTCTGCGATGAAGCCACCAGCGCACTGGACCCCAACACCACCCATGCTATCCTGACCCTGATCAAGGACATCAACAAGAAGCTGGGCATCACGGTGGTGGTCATCACCCATCAGATGAGCGTTGTGGAAGAGATCTGCGATCACGTTGCCATTCTGGACGGCGGCGTTGTGGTGGAGGAAGGCTCCGTGCAGGAGATCTTCTCGAACCCCAAAACGCCCGCAGCAAGGCGTCTGGTGGCCCCCAATGGCGGCAGCGCTGCGCGGGATCTGTCCAGCTTTGCACCGGACGACCATGTGGTGCGCGTCACCTTCAACGGTTCGTCCACGGCAAAGCCGCTGGTGGCAAGCCTTGCTGCAGAAAAAGGCATTCTGGTGTCGGTGCTCAGCGCCGATACCCGCGACCTGAGCGGCCAGTGCTACGGCTCCATGCTGCTCAAGCTGCCCACTGATGTGGAGCAGGCAAAGCAGGCTGCGGCCTATATGCGCGCCCAGCCCGGCATTACGGTAGAGGAGGTGACCGGCGAATGAGTATTGCAGATTACGGCTTTGCCATCTGGGAAACCTTTTATGTGACGGTCCTTTCCACCGCGTTTGCGCTGGTGCTGGGCCTGCCGCTGGGTGTGCTGCTGGTGGCCGGTGATAAGGACGGCATTCTGCCGCTGCCCGGCTGGCTGATGCACATTCTCAACATCGTTATCAACATCCTGCGCAGTGTTCCGTTCCTGATCCTGATGATCTGTGTATTCCCGCTTACCCGTGCCATCGTGGGCACCACGGTGGGTACCAAAGCCACCATCGTTCCGCTGGTGGTGGCAGCCTTCCGTTCGTGGCACGTCTGGTGGAGACCAGCCTGCGCGAGCTGGACGAGGGCGTGGTGGAAGCCGCCCAGAGCATGGGCGCAACGCCGTTCCAGATCATTACCAAGGTGATGATCCCGGAATGCCTGCCCGGCCTGATTTCCAGCATGACCACCGCACTGACCACCATTCTGGGCTACTCGGCCATGTCCGGTGTCATTGGCGGCGGCGGTCTGGGCAAGATCGCTTTGTCCTATGGCTATTACCGCTACCAGACCGATATCATGATCGTGTGTGTCATTTTGCTGGTGCTGATGGTTCAGGTGTTCCAGACTTTGGGCACTGCTTGGGCCACCAGAAGCGATAAGCGGCTGCGGAAGTAACTCCTTCAGTCGCACTTCGTGCGCCAGCTCCCTCGGAGAGGGAGTCTCTGGCGAAGAGGAAAACTTTCCGGTATTGCCAAAGCCGAAAGGCTTTGACGGAAGGGGTCCTCTCCTCATTTTGCCCCCGAACGGGAACTAAAATTTAACGTTTCAATTCCCCGCCGGAGGCTGCAGCACTCCTGCGGGGAATTGTGCTATATGGACAAACCCAGTAAAGGAGTATGTAGTATGAATCGTGATACTATCTGCGTGCAGGGCGGTTACACCCCCGGCAACGGCGAACCCCGCCAGATCCCCATCATCCAGTCCACCACCTTCAAGTATGCCACCAGCGAGGACATGGGCAAACTGTTTGATCTGGAAGCTGACGGCTACTTCTATTCTCGTCTGCAGAACCCCACCTGTGACCTTGTGGCTAAGAAGATCTGCGAGCTGGAAGGCGGCACGGCCGCAATGCTGACCAGCAGCGGTCAGGCTGCAAACTTCTTTGCCCTGTTCAACCTCTGCGAAGCAGGCGACCACATCGTGGCATCCAGCACCATCTACGGCGGCACCTTCAACCTGATCTCCGTCACCATGAAGAAGATGGGCATTGAGGCCACCTTTGTGGACCCGCTGTGCACCGAGGAAGAATTGAACGCCGCATTCCAGCCCAACACCAAGGTGGTGTTCGGCGAGACCATCGCAAACCCGGCCCTGACCGTGCTGGACATTGAGAAGTTTGCCAAGGCTGCTCACGCCCACGGTGTGCCGCTGATCGTGGACAACACCTTCCCCACGCCGGTCAACTGCCGCCCCTTTGAGTGGGGCGCGGATATCGTGACCCACTCCACCACCAAGTACATGGACGGCCACGGCGCAGTGCTGGGCGGTGCCATCGTGGACGGCGGCAAGTTCGACTGGATGGCCCACGCCGAGAAGTTCCCCGGCCTGTGCACCCCGGACGACAGCTACCACGGCATCACCTACGCCGAGCGTTTCGGCAAAGAGGGTGCCTTTATCACCAAGGCTACCGCGCAGCTGATGCGTGACTTTGGCTCCATGCAGTCGCCCATGAACGCCTACATGCTGAACCTCGGTCTGGAAAGCCTGCATGTGCGGATGCAGCGCCACTGCGCCAACGGCATGGCCGTGGCAGAGTTCCTTGAAAGCCATCCCAAGGTGGCCTACGTGAACTACTGCGGCCTGGAGTCCAGCCCGTACCATGCACTGGCTGAAAAATACTTGCCGAACGGCAGCTGCGGCGTGGTCAGCTTTGGTCTGGCCGGCGGCCGTGAGGCTGCAAGCATCTTTATGAAGAACCTGAAGCTGGCAGCCATCGAGACCCATGTGGCCGATGCCCGCACCTGTTGCCTGAACCCTGCATCCAGCACCCACCGCCAGATGAACGATGAGCAGCTGAAAGCCGCCGGTGTGCCCGCAGAGCTGGTGCGCATGAGCTGCGGTCTGGAAAGCAGCGAAGACCTCATCGCAGATATTGCACAGGCGCTGGATAAGATCTAAAAGGTGAGTTCAGCAGCATCTATCGGTTCCGGCCCTTCTCGTAAAAACGCGTTTGGAGCGCCCGCAGGGCGCGACAAACGCAAAATATAAAAACTAAATTCCGCTGAAGATAGCCAGAGCGTCAGCGGAGGCTATTCTAAATCGTTAGGAGTACGAACTATGCCGCTGATCATCCCCAAGACCCTGCCTGCTTACGATGCCCTCTACAACGAAAATATCTTCGTCATGCATCGTGAGCGCGCCCTTGCCCAGCACATCCGCCCGCTGGAGATCCTGATCCTGAACCTGATGCCCACCAAGATCACCACTGAGACCCAGATCGCCCGTCTGCTGGCAAATACCCCGCTGCAGGTGCACATGACCCTGCTGCAGACGGCCAGCCATGCGGCGACCCACGTTTCGGCAGCACACCTCGAATCGTTCTATAAGAACTTCAACGAGGTGAAGAACAACCGCTACGACGGCATGATTATCACCGGCGCACCGGTGGAGACCATGGACTTTGAGCAGGTGGATTACTGGCCGGAGCTGTGCGAGATCATGGACTTCAGCGAGACGAATGTCTACTCCACCCTGCATGTGTGCTGGGGTGCACAGGCTGGCCTGTACTACCACTACGGCGTGCACAAGCAGCTGCTGCCGGAAAAGATGTTCGGCGTGTTCGAGCACCGGGTCACCCGCCCGTCGAACCCTTTGGTGCGCGGCTTTGACGAGGTGTTCTATGCGCCCCACAGCCGCCACACCGGCATCAGCCGCGAGGATGTGGACAACTGTAAGGCTCTGCGCATCCTTGCCGAGAGCGATGCGGCCGGGCCCTTCCTTATGAGCACCGAGAACGGACGGCAGATCTTTGTCACCGGCCACCCGGAATATGACAAATACACGCTGGATTCAGAGTACCGCCGCGATGTGGACAAGGGCCTGCCTATCCATGTGCCGGTGAATTACTACCCGGACGATGATCCCACAAAGCCGCCGCTGTTCCGCTGGCGTGCCCACGCCCACCTGCTGTATGAGAACTGGCTGAACTACTACGTCTACCAGAACACCCCCTACGATCTGGGCGAGATCCAGCGCGTAAAGCACGAATAAATGCACTAAAAACCGGTATTGCGTCAAAATTGCGCGATACCGGTTTTTGTGCTATACGGTTCCTGCGGCCCTTCTCCATTACCCCTAACCGCGGAAAGGAGGTGAACCCCTTGGAAACTCTCTCTACATTTATTCAAACCGTTGCCGCGCAGGTAGTCGCCTACTATCTGTGCACATGGATCGACGGTAAGATCGGCAAGGGCAGCAAACATTAAAAGAAGCCCCCGGTACTGACACTACCGGGGGCTTTGTGTTTCGGCATGAACCCGATGGATTCAATCTCTCTACATTGCCTATCTTTAGTATATGCAGTTTTGGGCAAAAGTCAAGCGATGAAATGTAAATTATTTTTTACGCCTTACCGGCTTTTTCTTGCGCACGCTGTAGCCAAAGGTGCCCAGCTTTTTGCCCAGTGCCAGATATTCGCCGTGGCTGTAGACGATGAGCTTTGCCTTTTCGAGACACAGCTTGCCGCTTTCGTCCAGCAGGCTTTCGTCCACATCACAGACCACCACTTCGGCAAGGAACAGGTCGTGGCTGCCCAGCGGGATCACCTGAGTTACCTTGCATTCCAGATTGACCGGGCTTTCTTCCAGAATGGGGCAGTCGGTCAGCACGCTGCCGGGGGCAGAATGCAGGCCGCAGGCGGCAAATTTATCCACATCACGGCCGCTTTTCACGCCGCACCAGTCCACCGAACGCACCAGCGCTTCGGTGGGCAGGTTGATGGCAAACTGCCCGCTTTCCTGAATGAGGTGGTGGCTGTAGCGTTCCGGCCGAACGCTGATGGACACCATGCTGGGCTGGGTGCAGATGGTGCCCGTCCAGCCGATGGTGATGAGATTGGGCTTTTCCAGCCCGCCGCAGGACACCAATACCGGCGGTTCCGGGTTCAGCAGGGTGCTGCCCCGCCAGCTCTGTTTGCTCATCCGTGATACTTCCTTTCGTAGGGGGCCCAGGTGCGCTCGCTGATGATGTAGCGCGGACGGGCTTTCGTCTCCATATAAATTTTACCGATATACTCGCCGATCACGCCTAAGCACACCAGCTGCACGCCGCTCATGAAGCAGACGATGCAGATGGTGGAGGCCCAGCCGGCCACCACGCTGCCCATGGCAGCTTCGATGATGGCCCAGATGACTCCGATAAAGCTGATCAGGCTCACAAAGATGCCAGATCCGGTAATAAGGCGGATGGGCTTGTTGGAAAGACTGGTGATGCCGTCAAAGGCAAGGGCCAGCATCTTGCTCAGCGGATAGTGGCTCTCACCGGCAAGGCGTTCGTGACGCTCGTAGGTGACTACCTCGCTCTTGAAGCCAACCAGCGGCACCATGCCGCGCAGGAAAATGTTCACTTCCCTGTAGTCGGCAAAGCTTTCCAGCACACGGGTGCTGATGAGGCGGTAGTCTGCGTGGTTGAACACGATGTCTGCGCCCAGAGCGTTCATCACATGGTAAAAGCCCTCGGCGGTGAAGCGCTTGAAGAAGGTGTCTGTATCGCGGCGGCTGCGCACGCCGTAGACCACCTCGGCACCGTCCAGATACTTCTGCACCATCTCGTCCATGGCGTTGATGTCGTCCTGACCATCGCAGTCGATGGAAATGGTAACATCGCAGGTGCCGCTGTGCAGTGCTTCCATCAAGCCTGCCAGCACGGCGTTCTGGTGGCCGCGGTTGCGGCTCTGGGAAATGCCGATGTAGTGCTCGTCCTGCGCGGCAAAACGTCTGGATCAGTTCCCATGTCTTGTCTTTGGAGCCGTCGTTCACGAACAGCACCCGGCTCTTCTCGCTCACAAGGCCCTGTGCGGCAAGGCCGCTGATCTTTTCCAGAAACATGGGAGCTGTAATGGGCAGCACCTGCTCCTCGTTGTAACAGGGGATCACGATCCATAAAATCGGTTTTGACATATTTAAAAATACTCCTATATTAAAAATAACAAGATGATGCCGCTGACGGTTACGGCCTTCCAGCGAAAAAGAGTTTTAGAAAAATCCGTAGATTTTTCTAAAACTCAAATATAAAATAAAATTTCAGCTGAATACAGCCAAAGCGCACGCGGCGGCTATTCAAATGGTCACTGCACCATTTGCTTCAGTACCGCAGGCTCCAGCAGCTTGAAGCTGCTTTTGTAGGTGTCCAGCAGGCCGTCCCGCTGCATCTGGCTCAGCTCGCGGCTGAGGGCGCTGCGGTCGCAGTTCAGGTAATCTGCCAGCTGGATGCGGGAGAACGGGATGCTGAAGGTCAGGCTGCCAGCCCGCTCGGCTTCACTGAGCAGATAGGCGCACACTTTGGCCCGCAGGCTTTTGAGCACCAGCAGGTCGATGCGGCGGGAGAGGGAAAAATATTTATCGCTGATGGTGCGCACCAGATTGCGCAATGTCTGCTGGTGCGCCGGACTGCCATCCGAAAGCAGCAGCCGCTCGTAGGGAATCAGCAGCACCTCGCAGGGCACCGAAGCCATCACCGTGACCGGGCTTGCCAGACTGGAACCGCTCAGCACATCGCCGAACACGCCGCCCGGTTCCATGTGGGTGATGGGAATGCGTGCACCCTGCGGCCCGGGACGGTAGGCTTCCAGCTCACCGGACAGTACGATGCCCACCCTGCGGTTGGTTCGCCGCCAGACAGCGCTTCGCCTTGCCATAGCTGCGCATAACGGCACCCAGCTGAGCCAGCAGGGTCTGCAGCTCTTCAGGGGTCAGACCATTGAATAAAGAGGTGGAGCATAACAGCGGAAGAAAGTTTTTCATCACAATTCCGTGGGAAAGATCCGGCTTCCCACAGCCCTCCTGCAATTCCGTTGCACACGCAACGGTATTTTTGACTCTATTATAGTAAACTTAGACCCGCAAAGCAAATGATTTTGCAAATTTGCCTTGTAAAAAATATGAAAAGACCGACCCATGGTTCTGTGCAAAATTTTCAGGCACAAAACGGCGCGGTCTTGTGAGAAAAGAGGGAATCCCCGCATGAAAAAACTGACATCCATGCTGCTGGCTCTGGCCCTTGCGCTGAGCCTTGCCGCCTGCGGACGGTGCGGCATCCAGCTCTGTTGCATCCAGTGCAGCTTCCAGCGAAGCTGTCTCCGAGGCTGCTTCGGAAGCCGCTTCCAGTGAGGAAGCCAAGGAACTGTCCACCACCGATGCTCTGCGCATTGCCGGCCTGAAAGGCCCCACCAC
>ENA-OQKL01000448-OQKL01000448.1-human-gut-metagenome-genome-assembly--contig:-NODE-448-length-13260-cov-3.225463_pt1 | contig 13260 bp, 19 predicted proteins | sample MGYA00242779_ERZ504800 | MGnify/ENA primary metagenome ERZ504800 (study PRJEB26092, sample SAMD00036410) | human gut metagenome | host: Homo sapiens | study: EMG produced TPA metagenomics assembly of... | reverse complement strand
AGCGACGTGGGGTCGATCGGCAGACGGTCGCGCAGGATGTTGATGGATGCCGATAGCGGCACGACGCAGCGCGAGGGGTCCGAAGAGCCGTCGGGGGCTCGCCGATGGCAAAGATACCGGCAATGGTATCGAGCTTGTCGGCGCAGGCCACGATGCAGCCAGCCGGTGCCCTCGGGCAGCTCGTCACCGGCAAAGCGGGGACGATAATGATCGCGAATGGCATGAGCGACCTCGTCGTTCTCCCCCATCGCGGTCGCGTAATAACCGCCCATCACGCCCTGCTGGCTCGTGAACTCAACGACGGCGTTAGATACCAGGTCGGCCTTGCACAGGTGCGCGGCGCGAGCAGCGTCGGCTGCCAGGTGAGCACCCAGGTGTGCCTCGCGGGCGATAACGAGCGCGAGCTGCTCAATGCGATCGGACTTGGCGAGCACGCTACCGAGCTTCTCCTGGAAGGCAACCTTGGCCAAACGCTCACGGAACTCGTCGAGGGAGATCTTCAGGTCCTCCTCGTAGAAGAACTTTGCGTCGTCCAGACGGGCGCGCACGACGCGCTCGTTGCCGTCGATCACGCGCTCGGCGTTCTCGGGCTTGCTGTTGGAGACGACCACGAACTCACGCGTCAACTTGCCCTCGCCGTCATAGATCGGGAAGTAGCGCTGGTTGGTGAGCATGGACTCGCAGATGATCTCGTGCGGAACCTTGAGGAACTCCTCATCGAAGGTCCCGACGAGCACCGTCGGCCACTCGCAGAGGTTGATAACCTCCTCAAAGACCTTCTTGGGCGTGTCGACATGGCAGCCGGGACGGGCAGCCTCGACCTCAGCGATACCGGCGAGGATGGCCTCGCGACGACGCTCGGCAGAAAGCACGCCGGCGTCCTCGAGCACCTGCTCGTAAACGGCGGGGCTGGCAACCACATGGTCACCAGGGCCAAGTACGCGATGACCACGCGTGGTGTTGCCACTCGTCACGTCGGCAAACGACACGGGCACAACATCCTCGCCCAAAAGGCAGCAGATCCAACGAACCGGACGAACAAAGGTCGCGTGCTCGTGGCCCCAGCGCTGGCTGCGGTAGTTGGGCCACTGCAGGCCGGCGATGGTCTTCTCGCACAGAGCGGTCAGAATCGGCGTAGCCGGTGCGGAGGGAATATTCTTCTCGGCGAACACATACTCGCGACCGTCGGTGTCCTCGCGACGGACAAGGTCCTCGGCAGCCACACCGCACTTGCGGGCAAAGCCCTGGGCGGCCTTGGTGGCGTTACCGTCAGCGTCGAAGGCAATGTTGGCCGCGGGGCCACGCTTGACCTCGTGAACCTCATCGGTCGCGGTGGCGACGTCGGCAACGAGTGCAGCCAGGCGACGCGGACTCGAGATCACGCGGACCTCGCCGTGGGCCAGACCGGCCTCGTCGAGACCCTTGGCGATCATGGTGCCAAGCTGCTTGACGGCATTGTTCAGCGGTGCAGAGGGCATTTCCTCCGTACCGATCTCAAACAGGAAATCCTTAGCGTCTGCCATGGCTTACGCCACCTCGCCTTCCTGGTCGGCATTCTCGTTGACTCCGGCGACCTCGGCCATGTAGGCCTCGCAGCACGCCTTGGCGACGGCGCGGACGCGCAGGATGTAGTTGGCACGCTCGACCGCGGACAGCGCGCCGCGGGCATCGAGCAGGTTGAAGGCGTGGCTGCACTTCATGACGCAGTCGTATGCCGGCAGCGGCAGCTTGCGCTCCAGACAGGAGTGGCACTCGGCCTCGTAGTCGTCAAACTTCTGACGCATCATCGTCGACGTTGGCGACCTCAAAGTTATAAGCGCTGAACTCGCGCTCGTTCTCGAGGAACACGTCGCCATAGGTCATGGGCGTGCCGTCGGGCAGGTAGCTCCACACCAAGTCGTAGACCGAGTTAACGCCCTGCGCATACATGGCAATGCGCTCTAGGCCATAGGTGATCTCGACGGGCACGGGGTCGACCTCGATGCCGCCTACCTGCTGGAAGTACGTAAACTGCGTGACCTCCATGCCGTTGAGCCAGACCTCCCAGCCAAGGCCCCAGGCGCCCAGGGTCGGGCTCTCCCAGTCGTCCTCGACAAAGCGGACGTCATGGTCGTTGGGGTCCAGACCGATAGCGGCAAGAGACCCCAGGTAAAGCTCCTGGGCGTTGACCGGCGAGGGCTTGATGAGCACCTGGAACTGATAGTAGTGCTGCATGCGGTTGGGGTTCTCGCCGTAGCGGCCGTCGGCGGGACGGCGGCAGGGCTGCGCATAGCAGGTGCGCCACTCGGCGGGACCGAGCGAACGCAGCGTGGTCGCGGTATGGAAGGTACCGGCACCGACCTCGGAGTCATAGGGCTGCATAATGACGCAGCCCTGCTCGCCCCAGTACTGCTGGAGGCGCAGGATGATGTCTTGGAAGGAAAGCGATGAAGCGTTCATGCCTCTAATATCCCCTCGTCGAAACGATTACACGGTTAGGTACTGTACTATAGCGGTTTTTAGTCGATAGCGCCGATGCGGTTGAGCGGCCAGTAGCGCACAAGCGCCACAGCGATCAAATCAGAGCGATCGACGGGACCAAAGTAGCGTGAGTCGGCAGAGTTTTCGCGGTTGTCGCCCATCACCCACACGCACCCGTCGGGAACCGTGTAGGGATAGCTTACCTGAGCGCCAGGCGCTTGGACCGAAAGCGGCCAGCTCATGCCCGTCGTATAGTCCTCGTCGAGCGCTTGGCCGTCAACGACCACCTTGCCATCCTGCAGGTCGACCGTCTGGCCGGCCGTGGCAATAACACGCTTGACAAGAACATCATGCTCGGAGGTGCCATCGGGGTTGTGAAACACCACGATATCGCCTTGGCTGACAGGCTGACCGAGCTCGAGGCTCACCTTTTGTGCCAGGATCTGGTCGCCAATCTCGATCGTGGACTCCATGGAGCCGGTGGGCACCACAAAGGGCTCGACCACAAACGAGCGAATCAAGAAGGTGGCCACGAGCGCGATCGCGATGACCACGATCCACTCAAAAGCGCCCCTCAACGCGGAATGCTGCGATGGAACCATTCTCACTCCTCGCTCTGCGAATACGAAGCGTCCAAAATCTCCTGCGCGTACGCACGCTCCTGGGGCGTAAGGCGCGCCGTCTCGATCAGATCGGGACGCCAGCGGCAGGTGCGCTCGATGGCGTTCTTGCGGCGCCAAGCGTCGACCTTGGCGTGATCGCCACTCACGAGCACTGGCGGCACGCCCTCGCCGTTGAACTCGGCGGGACGGGTGTACTGCGCGTACTCGAGCAGGCCTCCGTCCTCGGCGGTCGAGAACGACTCGTCCACATTGCTCATCTCGTCGCCCAGGGCGCCGGGAATCAAGCGTACGACGGCATCGGCAATGACCATAGCGGGAAGTTCGCCACCCGTAAGCACGTAGTCGCCGATCGACAGACGCTCATCGGCATACGCATACGCACGCTCGTCGACGCCCTCGTAGCGGCTGCACACAAACAGCAGGCGCTCACTTTTGAGCAGGCGCTCGGCCACATGCTGCGTAAAAGGCTCGCCACAGGGGGTGAAGAACACCACAGTGGGCTTGGGACCCTCTGCGCTAATGGCCTCGATGGCCTCTGCGATAGGCTCGACCTTCATGAGCATGCCCTGCCCGCCGCCGTACGGCTCGTCATCGACGGTACGATGACGGTCGTGCGTCCAGTCGCGCAGGTTATACGCCTTAAAATCAAAAAGGCCGGCCTTGCGGGCGCGGCCCAAGATCGATGTGGACATGACGGGCTCAAACATCTCGGGAAAGACCGAAAGGGTCTCGATCAGCATGTTGTCCTCCCTACTTGTCCATATCGATCAGGCCGTCCATAACGTGGACGGAAATTGTTCCTGTGTCGGGAAGATCGAGCACGACCTGCTCGATCACGGGAATCAGTACCTCGCCGTACCGATCGCCCTCAACAACCCAAACATCGTTAGCGGGCGTCGACATGATCTCGACGATCGTGCCGAGTAAACCGAAGCGCTCGTCGACCACCTCGCGACCCATCAGGTCGGTATAGGCAGCGTCGAGCGAATCGAGCTCAAAATCGTCACGATTTGCCAGCACGTAGCATCCCGTGATGCCCTCGGCGGCCGTCAAGTCGTCAATGCCCTCAAACGAGACCAGATCGCCATCGCCCGTATCGGTGACGGACACGACCGTGCAAAAGCGGTCGCGCTTGAGCGCCGGCGGCGTCAGGGCGACGCGCATACCAGGCTCTAATACAGAAGGAAGCCCCCGCAGCGGCTGCGCGAGGACCTCCCCCTTCCTTCCGTGCGGCTTGACCACACGGGCGATGTTTTTGTACTGGGACCTCAAGGTCCTAGCCCAGAACCTCTACCTCGACAGCAGTGTCGAGGCGAGCGGCCAGTGCACGGGCGAGCGTGCGAATGGCCTTGATGGTACGGCCACGACGGCCGATGACCTTAGCGACGTCATCCTCGGCGACCGAAACCTCAATCGTAGAGGCGTCGTCACCATCGATGACCTCAAGGCTCACGGAATCCGGGTCGTCGACGATCTGAACAACGAGATATTCGACGAGATCGGCGATGCGATCTGAGAGCATTGCCTCACCCTCGAGCTGTGCAGCGTCAACCTCAGGCACGATTTACTCCTCGGCGCCCTCAGCGGCCTCAGCGGCCTCGGCCTCTTTGGCGAGCTGCTTCTTGGACTTCTTGACGACGGTCTCGGTCTTCTCGCCCTCGTTGGCGGCCTTGACCAGAGCAGCGACGGCGTCGGTGAGCTGAGCGCCCTTGGACTGCCAGTCGGCGATCTTCTCGAGGTCGAGGTTGATGGTCTTGGGGGCGGTCATCGGGTTGTAGCGGCCAACCTCCTCGATGATACGACCGTCACGCGGGGCGCGGGAATCGGCGACGACGACACGGTAGTACGGACGCTTCTTAGCGCCGTGACGAGCAAGGCGAATCTTGACTGCCAAAGGAAACTCCTCCAACCAAGCAGCTTTAGGCTGCAACTACAAACAAACAGTTGAACATAATACGCCATCGACGCGGGCAGGTGAAGTCCGTGAGACCAACTTCTTCGGTGTAGTCGAGGGCAAATCCATATCTTAGACAAGAATTCGGGATTTGCAAGCACATACACGCACCCCACATGAGCTGCGCGGTATACTCATGACATGGAAAGACGCGAACATACATACGGTTATGAGGATGCCATGGGCGTCACGCCGCCTCCCTGGACGGGTCCGGCGGTGGGCCTGATGGACCTCGATGCGTTTTTTGCGAGCGTGGAGATGCTCGATCATCCCGAATGGCGCGGAAAGCCGCTCATCGTGGGCGGAGACGCCGATTCGCGTGGCGTCGTGTCCACGTGTTCGTATGAGGCGCGTCGCTTTGGCGTGCACTCTGCCATGGCCTCGGCCGAGGCGCGGCGCTTGTGCCCGCAAGCCATTTGGACACACGGGCACTTTGATCGTTACCGCGAGGTCAGCGCGCAGGTCATGGCGATTCTTGCCGAGGAGACGCCGCGCGTGGAGCGCGTATCCATCGACGAAGCCTTTATCGATATCACACCGGGTCGCTTTGCGCCCGAAGACCCGCTGCTGGTTGCGCGACGTATAAGCGACCGCGTGGCAGGACTGGGAGTGACCTGTTCCATTGGCGTGGGCTGCAACAAGACGGTCGCAAAGATCGCAAGCGAGCGTGACAAGCCGTTTGGATTGACGATTGTGCGCCCCGGAACCGAGCAGCGCTTTTTGGCCACGCTGCCGGTATCTGCCATGAGCGGCATCGGACGCTCGGCCGAGGAGCGACTGCGCCTCATGCGCATCTACACCCTCGGCGAACTATCACGTGCACCAGAATCCACCTTGGCCTCATTTTTGGCGTCAACGGCGAACGCATGCGCCAGCGTGCGCTGGGACTCGAAATCTCCGAAGTCACGAGTCTCGATGAAGAGCGCGAGGTCAAGTCGGTCAGCAATGAACGCACCTTTGCTAAAGATTTGACTGAGCGTGGGGATATTGAGGCGGCGATTGCGCTGTTGGGAGAGTCGGTGGGACGCCGTCTGCGTCGTCAGGGGCTGACGGGTGCCACGGTAACGCTCAAGCTTAAGTATTCGTATGGCAGCGGGCGTACGGCACAGCGCCGGCTGCCTCATCCGACCGACGATGAGAACATCTTCGTGGCGGTTGCACTCGAACTGCTCGACAACATCTGGCAGGAAGGCATGCATGTTCGCTTAGCTGGCATCGGCATGAGCGATTTCGATCACCAAGGCGGGATCCAAACCGACCTGTTCTGCGAGATCGATGACCGCGGAGCCCAATCCAGCGACCGCCGCGACCTCTCCGTCGCCATCGACGCCGTCCGAGACAAATTCGGCGACACCGCCCTATCCTTCGGCCGCCAATCCCGCTTCAATAACTAGTCTTTTTTGGACGGGGGGGTTGCTGCCTTCCGTCCGACACGGCATTGGTAGTCAATTTGGGACGGGGCTATTTTAGCTACCCCTATATATCGGTTGAGATTCATTCGGCCTAATTCATTCACCGTCAGCCAAAGGGTAGCTAAAATAGCCCCGTCCCAAATTGACTACCCCGGATGTCCGGTTTGCCCGCCGCAACAAAACTCTGTCCCAAATAGCTACTGATCGAGCTTGACCTTCTGAATCGTGCAGTGACCGATGCCCGTGAGGCGCACGATCTGCTTTATCGAAAAGCCCTCGTTTTTGAGCGTACGGATGTAGTTGTCGCGCACGGCTTTAGGCAAAGCTTTAAGGTGGTGAGGCTCATACGGTTTAAGGAGAGCCTGTGCAAACTCCAGTGCATCTATGTCGCTCACATGAGCGCCGTCACGGAAGCAATATCGATTCGGTTCTCCCGAGGTACTGAAAGCAAAAAATCTCTGAGAATCTCCGAGCAAACCTAGCACACATTCAGTCATACAAATACCCCGGGTATCCCATATATTCGCTAAAACTGCTCCAACGATATAGTGAAGCAGTCCCAATCCTGGCTTTCGCAGGATTATCGTGAATATATCTCACACAGTTGAGCAGCTGATCATCGTTAAGAATCGGCACGCTCTTAAATCGATCCTGAAAAACTGGTCCCTTCCGTCCGGTTTTCGCGTTGAAATACATCGCATATGCAGTCGTAACAGAGTGCATGCAATCGCTCAGGTGAACATGTTCATCATCTAGCAACAAGTGAATATGGTTGTCCATAAGGCACCAAGCAATGATATTGACGTCGTATTTTCGGCATTTCGAGGCAAGCAACCGAATCAAATATATCCGATCATCGGCATCCTCAAATATCAGCTGACCACCACAGCCCTTTTGGACGACATGGTAATAGCCGTAAACAGAGATTTCCCGCGCGGTCCGAGTCATACGCATCTCCTCCTCTACAGATAACAAATACGTTACCCGAGTCGGAAAGCTAAATATCACGCAATGAACCGCAACTCGCTTCTATCGGCGAACGGTAGGTAGTAGCTAAAAAAGCCCCGTCCCAAATTAGCTACTTTGGGCAAAAAGAAAGCCGGGTAGCTGCGGAAAACCGCAACTGCCCGGCGATATGCGTGAGGGTAGCTAAACCCCGTCTCAAATGAGCTACTAGAGGAGATTGAGGGGGAGCTGGGGGGCGTCTCCCCAGAGTTTCTCGAGGCGGTAGAAGTCGCGGGCTTCGGGAGTGAAGACGTGGACGACAACCGAACCATAGTCCATGAGCATCCAGGTCTTCTGCTCGCGGCCCTCGATGGAGAACGGATGCTCGCCGCAAGCCTCGGCGACCTTCTCCTCGATCTCGTCGACGATGGAATCAACCTGGCGATTGTTGGTGCCGGTAGCGAGCACAAAGTAGTCGCACACATCGGAAAGCTCGGTCAGGTCGAGCACCTGAACGTCCTCGCCCTTCTTGTCGTAGGCGGCCTGCGCGGCGGCGCGGGCGACATCCTCAGCGGCGACACCGCTCGCGGACAGCGAGGCGGCGGTGCGGTCGGACGTGGCGGCGAAGCTCTTGTGCTCCACACCTTCAAGAATCTGCTCGTCGGTCATGGTCTCGTCGGCCATGGAATACCTCTTTCTAGACAGCCCGAGCTAGCGCAGCTGGGCGTAATGGTTGTAAATCGTAATAGCCGTGGGATAAAGATAGCGCCCGGACTGGATCACATAGACCAGACCTTGCGCAAAACAGGAGAAGAACAACTCATCGAGCGTCGACTCCCCCACCATCTTGCGCAGCGCATGCGCATAGTCGCCGTGGCGGTTGGGCTCGATGGCATCGGCCACAAAGACCACCATATCGAGCGGCGTCATGTCGCAGGCACCCACGGTGTGACGGTCGACAGCCTGGAAAACGGCCGGCGACAACTCGGAGAAAAGCTGCGGAAGCTCATAGGCGGCAACAGGGCCATGCAAAAGCGGCGTCGCGGCGGAAGGAGAGCCGGCAATCTTAATGCCGTAATGCAGAGCGCGCGTGACCAGCTCGTCGTCGGAGAGCACTTTGTCCCAGTCGTGGATCAGGCCGGCGGCAGCGGCATCAAAGCGGTCAACGCCGTAGACCTCGGCCAGATGAAGCGCGGTCTCGGCAACACCCAGCGAATGCACATAGCGCTTGCGCTTATCCTTCATGCGAACATCGAGCAGCTCTTGAATGCGCTTGAGCAGTGCGCGCTCATCGCCCTCAAACTGATCCTCTACCGACAACGTAGACCCCCATCACTCAAAATCTTCTTGGCCCAAATCGGCATATAGCCTGCGTTTGCGAATGTAGCCGAGCACGGACTCGCTCGTAAGATAGCGCACGCTCATGCCGCGGGCAACTCGCTTACGAATGTTCGTCGAGCTGATCGCCAGCGCCGGAATCTGAATATAGCGCACGTCGAACGGCAGCCCCGACTCTTTGATTCGGGCACGCGCCGTATCGATATCAAAGCCCGGTCGCGTCGCCGCAATAAAGGTAGCAAGCTCAGCGATTCGTTCGGCATCATGCCAAGTCACAATATCGATAATCGCGTCGGCGCCCGTAATAAAGTAGAGCTTTACCTGCGGCGGGTAAAAGTCGCGAAGGGCATGAAGCGTATCGGCCGTATAGGTTACACCCGGACGGTCGATCTCGAACCGGCTCGCCAAAAAGGCCGGGTTCGCGGCGGTGGCGAGGACCGTCATGGCATAACGGTCCTCGGCAGGCGTCACCGGCTTGTCAAGCTTAAAAGCAGGAGAGCCCGCCGGCATAAAGAGCACAGCGTCCAAGTCGAGCGACTCGCGCGCCTGCTCGGCAGTCACCAGGTGCCCGTAATGGATGGGATCAAAGGTGCCACCCATAATGCCGAGCCTAAACTCCTGCCCGTCCTCTAGAGGAAGCTCGGGCAAACCGATTCCACCGCGCAGCGACATGGCTTACTCGCCCTCCGGTGTCTCGGTATCGCCCGCGGCATCCGCTGCATCCGTCGCATCGACAACCTCGACGCCCTCATCCGCAGCATCGGCCACGTCAATGGCTTCAACGGCAACGTCCTCGCCAGCATCCTCGAGCTCCTCGTACTCCGAGAAGTCCTCGGCGCCCTCAAAGTCAAAGGCGCGCTGGCAAATGCGGACCTCGTCGCCCGCACGGCAACCGGCCTTCTCGAGCGCATCGTCAACACCCATACGCGCAAACTTATGCTGCAGGTAAATGACGGCTTCCTCATTTTCCCAGTCGGTCTGAATGACCATGCGCTCGATGGCACGACCGACCACGCGGAAGGCACCGGGCTCTTCCTGGACAATGCGGAAACGCTTCTCTCGCTGCAGGCGACGGCGCTCCCATTCATCGTCGCGCAGGTCGACCGGCTCATCGGAGACCGCCAGCTCGGCGCGAAGCTTAGCCACCTGCTCACCCACGGCAAGCATCAGCGTGTTGAGGCCGGCGCCCGTAACAGCAGACACGGCAAAGAACATATGTCCATCGTCGAGCGCTGCGCGCTTGAGGTCGGCAATCTTATCGGCCGTGCCCGGCGCATCGCACTTGTTGGCAACGACGATCTGCGGACGCTCCGAAAGCTCGGCGCCATACTGCTCGAGCTCACGGTTGATGATGTGGTAATCCTCGACCGGATCGCGATCCTCAAAACCACCCGTCATGTCGACGACGTGCATAATCAGGGCCGTACGCTCAATGTGGCGCAGGAACTGGTGACCCAAGCCCTTGCCCTCGCTCGCGCCCTCGATAAGACCGGGGACGTCGGCAACGACGTAAGAATATTCGCCGGCACGCACCATGCCGAGGTTCGGCACGAGCGTGGTAAACGGGTAGTCGGCAATCTTGGGACGGGCGGCACTCATGCGCGCGATGAGTGAGGACTTGCCCACCGAGGGGAAGCCCACGAGCGCGGCATCAGCCATGAGCTTCATCTCGAGCTCAATCCAGTGCTCCTCGGCCGGTTCGCCCAGCTGGGCGAACGCGGGCGCACGGCGCACCGACGTCACAAACGTGGGTATTGCCCAGACCACCGGCACCGCCGGGCGCCACGACTACGCGCTCGCCATCGTGTACGAGGTCGGCAATCTCGAACATCGGGGCCTGCGTCTCGGGGTCGAGCTCGCGTACCACGGTACCCATGGGAACCTTCAGGATCAGATCCTCGCCGCTTTTACCGTTGCGACGGGCACCCTGCCCGTGCGTGCCGCGCTCGGCGCGGAAGTGATGCTTAAAGCGGTAATCGATCAGCGAAGACAGCTGAGCATCGGCCTGGATGACGACATTGCCGCCACGACCGCCGTCGCCGCCATCGGGGCCGCCCTTGGGGACAAATGCCTCGCGCCTAAACGACATGCATCCGGCTCCGCCGTCGCCGCCGCACACGTTAATGCGGCTGATATCGGTGAACTGTGACAACAGAATCGCCTCCTACAAAAAGAGGGAGACCCTTGAATCCTAAAACTCAAGTGCCTCCCACATATGTGCTCTATGAAGGGTGAATTACGCGTTCGCGAGCGGGCGTACGCTGACCCTGTGCTTGATACCCTTGTGGAACTCAACGGTACCGTCGACCAGCGCGAACAGCGTGTCGTCCTTACCACGGCCAACGTTCTCACCCGGGTGGATGTGCGTGCCGTGCTGACGGACGAGAATCGTGCCCGTGGTTACCGTCTGGCCGGCATAGCGCTTCGTGCCAAGGCGCTGACCGCGGGAGTCACGGCCATTACGGGAGGAACCGAGTCCTTTTTTGTGTGCCATTGTGTATACCTACTCTTTCGTTACGAGTGTAATCTACTCGGCGACGGGAGCCTCGGCAACAGCCTCAGCCTCTGCCTTGACAGCCTTCTTGGCGCGGGAGGTAGCCTGAACCTTCACAATCTTCAGCTTGGTGAGCTGCTGACGGTGACCCTTCAGACGACGATAGCGCTTGCGCTTGTGGAACTTGAAGACCAGCTGCTTCTCGCCCTTGAACTGCTCAACGATCTGAGCGGTAACCTTGGCCTTGGCCAGCTTGTCGGGATCGGTGACGATCTTCTTACCATCGTTGAGGAAGATAACCGGCAGGGTGACCTTGTCGCCCTCATTGCCCTCGATCTTCTCGACGGTGATGACATCGTCGGTGGCGACCTTGTACTGCTTGCCGCCCGTGTTAACGATTGCGTACATGTTTACTTGCCCTTCATGCATCAGTTAGTGCAACAGCCGAATATAGTAGCAGGCGAAAATAACCCCGTCAACGAGTATGTGGAGCAAATCCACAAGTTCGCACAGGTATGGGGCTGACGAGTCGGCCCTCGTCGTCCTCGCATGCTTGATTCTGACGCTCGACATCGTAGGAGCAGATGGTCACGAGGTCTTGCATACCGGTGGAAACAATAGGTGCATCCACGCCCGGGGTCAAGCCCTGCAACAAAACATCAGCAGCAGAAAGCAAAATTTCCGGACGCATGGAGCCCTCGTTGTCGGCATGGGTGTCGAGCATGAGCACCAAATGGTCCGGGCGCTCCCCCGCCGTGAGCTCATAGCCCACGAGCGTGTGATCCAAATCCAAGCGCTTGCTCTTTTTTCCGCGCGCGTAGTCGATGCCATGATCCGCGCGCAGCGTGTCGATCGCACGACGCACCTCGTCGGCGCTTACGGGCGCCTCGGGATCCAAGTGCAAGTCGATGCGATACGACAGGCGCGTGAGCTGCGCCGTCAATGCCGGCGTGCGCACGTCGATGTACGCCGCCTCGATGGGCGCCAGATCGGCCGGAGACGCCGCAGCCAGGCGCTCAAACGCCTCGTCGAGCGCCACGAACTCGGTCATAAACAGGTCATACCACTCGCAGGTCGACGACGTACCCACCGGTAGCGCCGAAGAGAAGCCCACGCGCATGTGCGGGGAGAAGCCCTGCGTGACGGCATAGGGAACGTCCCGCACGGCGCACGATGCGCTCAATGGTATGGATTACTTCGAGATGGCCCAGGTACTTAAGGCGATCGCGCTTGCCATAGCGAACACGAAGTCTAAAGAGCGTGGGGTTGTCGGTCAGGCGCTCACTCATGCGCGATCACCCATCAATACATTCTTGGCGTGGAGCGTGGGGCAGATTCCGCAGCCGGTGCACGACGTGCGGGTGCAGTCGGGAGTCGTGACGCCCTCGAGCGAGCGACGGTACTCGCGTTCGAGGAAGCCGCGCGTGCAGCCGGGGCTCACATGCTCCCACGGCAGGCGCCAGCCCAACTCGTAGGGCAGGTGCACGAGCTCATTGAGGTCGATGCCGTTTTTGGCAGCAGCCTCCTTCCAGTTCTCGAGCGAGAAATGCTCTACCCAGGCGTCAAAGCGAGAGCCCGAGCGCCAAGCGTCGATGATGACGGGCGTCATGTCACGACCGGCGCGGGACAGCGCGGCCTCGATGAGCGAGGTCTCGGCATCGTGGTAATGCACGCGGACGGCACGGTTGCGAACGCTCGTGATAAGCAACTTCTGGCGACGCTTGACGTCGTCGTAGTCGAGCTGCGGGCACCACTGGAACGGCGTGGCAGCCTTGGGGATAAAGACCGAAACCGAGACCGACACCGAGATCGAGCCGCGACGAGCCTTGGGCACCACGGAACGACCGAGCTCCAGCACGTGATCGGCCAGATTGGCGATGGCCACGATGTCCTCGTCGCGCTCGCCGGGAAGGCCCATCATAAAGTGAGCTTCATGCGGTTCCAGCCGGCCTCGAAGGCCGCCTTGGCCGCACGGTCCAGGTCCTCCTCGGTCACGTTCTTGTTAACTGATGTCGCGCATGCGCTGGCTGCCGG